>JADMIO011331810.1_pt1 | contig 72276 bp, 76 predicted proteins | sample 8958161 | NCBI WGS metagenome assembly JADMIO01 (sample SAMN16585339, study PRJNA669376) | soil metagenome | isolation source: Crop rotation soil | place: USA: Cullars Rotation, Alabama | collected 2011 | reverse complement strand
CGCGACAACTTGTCCACGTGGAATTCTAAGCTTAGGATCCCAATGTGCTGGAAAGGCTCCATCGGCACTTCCAGCAGCACTTCATGGCCGGACTGACGCGCCTCCGTCACCCAATGCTGGACATCGCCGGCATAGGGGACAAAACCCAGTGTGACTCCCGCGGGAAGACCGGAAAGCGCGGCGGCGGTGGCTTTGGCGCTGATGCCCAGACCCGAGACCATGATGGCAATGCGGAATTTTCCGTCTGTGGCCGGCGCGGCATAGACCGCCATCGGTTTGCGCCCGTCATCGGCGACACGCGGCAAAGGGCCGACCGGCGAATTTTCGATCAAGGCCGGATCGGCGATCACAATGTTACCGGCCAAAATTGGCTTATCGATAATCAGAGGCGGCACGGCGTCGGCGCCAGTGCGAAGGCCCGGCGGCTTGGATTGTTTGACCTCAGAAAGATCAAGACTGACGCCCGGGTGCGCGGCATTGCCAAGCAGGGTGATGGCCAGGGCCGAGGCGGCCAGAACACAGAAGACGGCAGCGCTGGCCAAAGCCAGCGCGCGGGCGGCAACAGGCGCCCGATGGTCCCCGGTAAAGGCGGTATCAGCCATGGCCAAAAGTTAACGGCGCACGGTTACTCAGAGGTTAACCCCCTCTGGCTTCGCTGGCTGTCGGGCGCGCGGTCGTAGCCCGCGCCCTTGGCCAGCTACGCCATCTCCCCCTTCCAAGCGCTCCGCGCTGAAGGGGGAGGTTGGTCTGTGCTGACCCGCGCAAAGAAGAAAGGCGCCGGTTATCCGGCGCCTCCTTCGGTTCAGGAATGGACGTCTACTGCTTCGCGGTGGCGGCCGGGGCATCCGGCTTGGCGGTGGCGGAAGCGACCGTCATTTTGCCGTTGAGCAGGTCCAGCGCATAGGAGAGCTGGAAGTCGTCATACTTCTTGCCCGGGGCGGGGCTGATCACCGGTCCCGGCTTGCGGGTGATGGGCTCGCCCACCAGATGGCCCGGCAGGTCAGCTTCCGAGGGACGGGCGATTTTGGGCACATTGGCTTCATCGCCCTGCGACACCAGAATGTCGGGCAAGATGCCCTGAGCCTGGATGGTATGGCCGGACGGGGTGAAGTAGCGCGCCGTGGTCAAACGCAGGGCGCCGCCGCCATCACCCAGCGGGATGATGGTCTGCACCGAGCCTTTGCCGAAGCTGGTCATGCCGATCACGGTGGCGCGTTTGTGATCCTGCAGCGCGCCGGAGACGATTTCCGACGCCGAGGCGGTGCCGGCATTGATCAGGATCACCACCGGCTTGCCGCCCGTGATGTCGCCGCTCTTGGCGTCATAGCGTTGGGTATCGTCGGGACGGCGGCCGCGGGTGGAAACGATCTGGCCGCTGGTCAGGAAATCATCCGAAACCTGGATGGCCTGATCCAACAAGCCGCCCGGATTGTTGCGCAGGTCGATGACATAACCCTTGATGCCGGGACCGATCTGCTTCTGCAGTTCGCGCACGCCCTTTTCCAGGCCGGAAGCGGTCTGCTCATTGAAGCCGGGCAAACGCAGATAGCCGACATCGCCTTCACGCCGCCAGGTGGTGGCATCCACCTGCACATTGGCGCGCTCCAGGGTCACATCGAAAGGCTTCTTTTCGCCTTCCCGCAGAATGGTGATGGTGATCTTGGCGCCGACCGGGCCGCGCATCTTGTCGATGGCGTCATTCAGCGGCAAACCCTGGATAGAGGTGCCGTCGATGGCGGCGATACGGTCACCGGACTTAATGCCGGCCCGGGCCGCGGGCGTGCCGTCGATCGGGGAGATCACTTTGATCAGACCATCTTCCTGCGTGACTTCGATGCCGACGCCGCCAAACTGGCCATGGGTGGTGATCTGCATATCGCCATAGGCCTTGGTGTCCATATAGCTGGAATGCGGATCCAGGCTGGAGACCATGCCCTGAATGGCATCGTCGATCAGGTCGGCGTCTTGCACCGGCCGGACATAATTTGCGCGCACGCGCTCGAAAGCATCGGAGAAGAGACTGAGCTGGCGATAGGTGTTGGTGTCGTTGGCACCATGGGCCGCCGACATCACACCCAGTGCGATACCGAAACCGGCGACCATGCCGCTGCCAATCAGAGCAATTTTTTTCATGTCTTCTTCGCTTTCCGCGGGTCGCGCGTTAACCAAGGTTCCGGATCGAGGCCTTTGCCGTTCTGGCGCAGCTCGAAATAAAGCCGTGTCTCGGAGTTGTCCGCCGGCATGATGCCAACCGGTTCCCCGGCAAGAATTTCATCGCCAAGCCGCACCGTTACGCTCCCGAGCCCGGCCAGCACAATATCGTAGCCAGTGGTTATCTCCAGGATCAAGACCTGACCCTGCTTATGGTAAGGACCGGCATAAAGAACTTTACCGTCGGACGGTGCTATGACCTGGGCGCCAGCCAGGGTTTGATAGGTCCGGCCAGGGTTTTTTTCATCCCCTCCCCCTGCCAGCACCAGGGTTCCGGCCACCGGCTCCAGCAGTGAACCTTTTGCAACGCTGGCGGCGGAACCGGAATTCAGCGCGGTAACCGTAACAATGCTGCTTTCCGGGCTGTCCGGCGCCTTGCGCAGGGCATCCACCCGGGCAACCAGGGTGGCGAAATCCGCCGCCTGTTTTGCCACCTGATCCAGACGGGCGGCCATACCGCTGTAAAGACTGGCGGCACCTTCCGCCTCGCGGTCTTTCTGTTCAGACAAAGTCGCGAGTTCGTCATGCGCCCTGGCCAGAGCGGCGGCGTTTTTGGCGGCCTCCAACTCACGAGTAATGAGGGCCGCCCGGGTCGAACGCAGCTTTTCAATCCGCCGCGCCAGGGCCGCGGCCTGGGCATAGATCGGCGGCAACGAGGCGCCCACCAGCATGGAGCCCCGCGCCGCGGCCAGCGCATCGTCCGGACGCACCGCCAAAGCGGGCGGCATGTCATGCTGCAACCGTTCCAGGATGGCGAGCAGTTTGGTCACCGCCACCCGGTCATTGGCGAAGCCGGCCGCCAAGGCATCGTCTTCGGCCTGCAGCTCCGTGATGTTGGACTGCAGCGAGGTTTGTTCACGTTCCAGTGTCTGAATGCGCGCCGCCGTGTCGATCAATTTTTTTCTTAAATTCGCCGCTTCGGATGCGAGCGTGTCACTTTTGGCTTTGGCGTTTGCTACCGCGGGCCGGCCCTTGGCCAATTCGGCGTTCAGCGCCCCCAATTGTTCCTGGCTGGAAGGCAGGTTCTTGAGACTGTTTTCCGGCAGCGCGTGACTGAGATCCATCGGCGGCTCGGGCGCGGCCGGCGATGCGTCGGAGTCAAGCGCCGGACGCGGACTGGGAGTCACCGGCACGGTCACGCGCTGGGCGAATGCAGGGGCGGCCAGCAACAAGCCCAAACCCAGACAAAAATATTTTCCCGCGTCCGTCAGGCGTTTTCCTTTTTGGCGGCGACACCCGCCAGCAGTGAATGACCGGTCATGGCGGCGGGCTTTTGCATGCCCATCAGCGCCAGCAGGGTGGGAGCGATATCGGCCAGACGGCCATTCTCAATTTTGGTCCCTTTGGGGGCGCCATAGATGACAATCGGCACATCGAAAGTGGTGTGCGCGGTGTAAGGCTCGCCGGTTTCGGGATCCTTCATCAATTCGATATTGCCGTGATCGGCGGTCAGCAGCATGAAGCCGCCAACTTTATTCAAGGCCACGATCAGACGGCCCAGGCATTCATCAATGGTATCCACCGCCTTGACCGCGGCGCTCATGATGCCGGTATGACCGACCATGTCGGGATTGGCATAGTTGCAGACGATCAGATCATATTTTTCCGAAGCAATGGCCTCTTCCAGCTTCTCGGTGACCTGATAGGCGCTCATCTCCGGCTTATGGTCATAGGTCGCCACCTTGGGGCTGGGCACCAGAATGCGGTCTTCGCCGGGGAACGGCTCTTCCCGGCCGGCATTCAGGAAGAAGGTGACATGGGCGTATTTTTCGGTTTCGGCGATACGAAGCTGTTTCAGGTGATGCTCGGCCATCACTTCGCCCAGGCTCTCGCGCACATCCACCGGCTCGAACAGCGAAGCCATCATGGCTTTCAACTCTTCGGAATATTCCGTCATGCCGGCGGCATCGCAGAATTTCACTTTCCTGTCCCGCTCAAAGCCGGAGAACGCTTTATCCAGCAGGGCGAGGGAAATCTCCCGGGCCCGGTCGGCGCGAAAATTGGCGAACAGCATGGCATCGCCATCAGCCATGCCGGCATAGTCGCCCAGCACTGCCGGGATCACGAACTCATCGGTGACGTCCGCTGCGTAAGACGCATCCAGCGCCGCGAAGACGTCATCAAAGCGCTGGCCGGAGCCATCCACCATGGCGGCATAGCTCTTCGCGACTCTATCCCAGCGCTTGTCACGGTCCATGGCGTAATAGCGGCCCGAAACCGTTGCCAGGCGCACGCCGGCCGCGCCCTCAATATCCTTGAGAAATTTTTCCAGAAAGCCCCGCGCGCTTTTGGGCGGCGTGTCGCGGCCATCCAGAAAAGCATGCACAAACACCGGCACACCGGCGGCGGACAAGATTTTCACCAGCGCCGCCATATGATCCTGGTGCGAGTGTACCCCGCCGGGCGACAAGAGGCCCATCAGATGCACGCCACCTTTGGCGGCTTTGGTTTTGGCGATCAGATCGAGCAGCGCGGGCCGCGTGGCCAGAGTGCCGTCTTCAATCGCGGAATCGATGCGCGGTAAATCTTGCGCCACCACCCGGCCGGCGCCGATATTCATATGCCCCACTTCGGAATTGCCCATCTGCCCGGTGGGCAGGCCGACGGCGCGGCCTGACGTCTGCAGCAAAGCATGCGGGCATTCGGCCAAAAGACGGGTGTAATTGGGGGTGCGCGCAGCCGCGATGGCGTTATCGGTCGGGTCGGTGCGCCAGCCCCAGCCGTCTAGAATACAAAGCAAGGCCGGGCGGGAGCGGGACATCAGACATCCTGTAAAATCAAAGCCAGAACATAGAAATGGCAGGGCGCGCTGTCCATGACTTGGGGCCACGGCATGACAGGACCGCAGGGCCAACATGCATTGGAAAAGCATGCATTTTACGGCCTGTGGGTTAGTCTTTGGTTATGTCGCGCGGGTTCCTGAAATTCCATCATGCCTATGTGGTGGTTGCGGTGGTGTTCTTCGCCCTGCTGGCCGCCGCCGGTGTGCGTTCCACCCCGGCTGTGCTGATGGTGCCCTGGGGCAATGATTTCGGCTGGTCGCGGGCGGTGATCAGCTTCGCCGCCGCCACCGGCATTTTCCTGTTCGGGATTACCGGACCTTTCGCCGCTGCCGCCATGCAGCGGTTCGGCGTACGTCCCACGGTGATGTGCGCCTTGGCGCTGATGAGTGGCTCGGCGCTTGTCAGCCTGATGATGCATGAGTCCTGGCAGTTGATTCTCACCTGGGGCATCGCGTCGGGAATTGGCAGCGGCTGTGTCGCCGGTGTGCTCTCCGCCACCATCGTCAATCGCTGGTTTGTCACCAACCGGGGATTAGTGATGGGCTTGCTTGCGGCCTCCACTTCCACCGGCACGCTGATTTTCTTTCCCGCGCTGTCGGCGATCCAGGAATGGGGCGGCTGGAAACCGGTGGTGATGATTGTCGCCGCTTGCCTGGCGGTGCTGATTCCATTGGTTTTCCTGTTCCTGCCGGAATGGCCGGCCGAGGTCGGCGCCGTGCCATTCGGCGCTGACAGAGATCATCCACCGCCGCCACGCAGCAGCAAAAATCCTTTGGCGCTGGCGTTTCGCGGCCTGGCCGATGGCGCCAAGACCAGAGATTTCTGGCTCCTGGCGGGGACTTTCTTTGTCTGCGGCTTCACCACCAATGGGCTGGTGGGCACGCATATGATCGCGCTGTGCGGCGATCACGGCATGGATGCAGTGGCGGCGGGCGGTTTGCTGGCGATGATGGGATTCTTCGATCTGGTGGGCACGACGGCCTCTGGCTGGCTCACCGACCGTTACGATCCGCGCAAATTGCTGTTCGCTTATTATGGATTGCGCGGCCTCTCGCTGATCTATCTGCCCTTTGCCGATTTCAGTTTCCGGGGCTTGTCGCTGTTCGCGGTATTTTACGGCCTGGACTGGATCGCCACCGTGCCGCCGACCCTGGCCCTGACCAACAAGGCATTCGGCAAAGAGCGGGCGCCGGTGATTTTCGGCTGGATATTTGCCAGCCATCAGATCGGAGCCGCCACGGCGGCCTTCCTGGCCGGCTGGTCGCGGGGCGTCAGCGGCTCTTATCTGGAGGCTTTCATCATCGCCGGCTTTACCGGGGTGGCCGCCGCCATGATGGCCCTGGCGATCGGCAGGGACCGCCTTCCGAACGCTGTTCAGGCAGCTTAGACCCGGCAATGCTTGCCCAGGCGGGCCTTTAACCTGTGATTAATCATATAATCATCTGAAAGTATTGATGAAATTCTGTGAGCGATCCGGCACGGAAATGGCAAGGCATTGAGCCGGAAACAGGCAGAAGCCGGAACTCCATGCGCGCACCGCTTTATATACGTCTCGCCGCCATCGCCATTGGGGCCGCCCTCGCGACTGCCCCTATGCCTGTCCTTGCCTTTTCCCGGGTCAAGGACTTGGTGGAAATCGAAGGTATCCGTGACAACCAGCTGGTCGGCTACGGCCTGGTGGTCGGTCTGAACGGTACGGGCGACTCCCTCAAGAACGCCCCGTTCACCCAGCAATCCATCCAGACCATGCTGGAGCGGCTGGGGGTGAACACCCGCGGCAATACCATGCAGACCAAGAATGTCGCTGCTGTGATGGTGACCGCCAACCTGCCCGCTTTTGCCGGCGAAGGCAGCAAGATCGACATCACGGTCTCGGCCATGGGCGACGCCAAGAATCTGCAAGGCGGCACCTTGCTGGTAACGCCGTTGTTCGGCGCCGATGGCCAGATCTATGCCGTTGGCCAAGGCCCTCTTTCGGTCGGCGGCTTTTCGGCGCAGGGCGAATCGGCCAGCGTCACCCGCGGCGTGCCCACGGCGGGCCGCATCGCCAATGGCGCCATTGTGGAAAAGACCACCGGCTTCACCATGGCTTCGTTGCATTCGCTGAAGCTATCGCTGCACAACCCCGACCTCACCACCGCCACCCGCATCGCATCCGCGATCAACAGTTTTCTGGGCGGCGGCATCGCGCATGCCACCGATCCTTCCAATGTCGAACTGGCCATCCCCGCCAACTATACTGGCGGCGCCATGGGCCTGCTTACCGATGTGGAGCAGGTCAAGGTCGATCCCGACCAGCCCGCCAAGGTCATCATTGACGAGAATTCCGGCGTGATCGTGATGGGCTCGGATGTCCGCATTTCCACCGTCGCCATCGCCCAGGGCAATCTGACCATCAAGGTGCAGGAGACGCCGCAAGTCAGCCAGCCGGCGCCTTTCTCCAACACCGGCACCACGGTCGAAGTGCCTCGCACCTCGGTGGAGATCGACGACAGCAAGGGCAACAAGATGACCGTGCTGAATTCGGGCGTCAGCCTGCAGAATGTGGTGGACGGCTTGAATGCGCTGGGCGTGGGCCCGCGCGACATCATTTCCATCCTGCAGGCGATCAAGGCTTCGGGCGCATTGCAGGCCGATATTCAGGTGATCGGCTGATGGATACGCCTGCTCTCGATATCCAGAGCGCCGCCATGATGGCCCGCGCCTCCCAGGTAAAAACGCCCGGCAGCGGCGGCAACACCCAGGCTATCGCCAAGACGTCCAAGGAATTCGAAGGCGTCCTGATCTCGCAATTGCTTGGCTCCATGTTTGCCGGCATTTCCACCGACGGTCCCACCGGCGGCGGCCAGGGCGAGGAGATGTTCCGCTCCCTGATGATTGACGAATATGGCAAGTCCATGGAGCAGCGTGGCGGCATCGGCCTGGCCGCTTCCGTGCAGCGCCAGCTCCTGAAGCATCAGGAACTGAACCCACCGGCGGAAAGTCATTGAGGCGGTTATGAACGCTCCGAACGACGATCCCAAAATCGAACGGCTGATCGCCATGGCGGAGCGCCTGACTCAGGCGCTGGAAAAAGACATTGCCGCGCTTAAAGCCGGCCAGCCCAGCAGCATGGTGAGCACCGATCCGGAAATCCAGACTCTCACCGCCCAGTATGGGCGCGAAGCCCGCAATTTCGATATCCGCCTGGCCAAGTCGGCGCCGATGGCGCTGCGCGCCAAATTCGTCGCCATCACCACCAAATTCCGCGAAGTCTTGCAGCTGCATGCCCGCATGCTGACCCGGGTGAAGAATGCTTCGGAAGGCATGGTCCAGGCCATTGCCCGGGAAGTCGAACGCATCAATGCGCCGACCAAAACCTATGGTCCGCGCCTCACAGCCCAAGCCCAGCCCTCAGGGGCGATGCTGTTTAATCGCGTCGTTTAAGATTTTTCGCGCGCTGTTGCCGCTCCGCTGGAAGCGGCGCGCCTCTAGAACAGTCCTAACAGGCTGCCGCTTGTGCTGGTGCTGGCACTGGCGCTGTTGGGATCATAGCCCGCGACGATCATCTGAATATTGCTCATAGCCGAGCTGCTGCTGGTGCCCAGTAATGACAGTGCGGTACCGTAACTGGCCAGTTGGGATGTGGTCGCCGACGATGCCGCGCTGGTGGTGTCGCCCGGCATGGTGGGGCCTGGAGGCGGGGCATTGCTCTTCTGATAGATGCTCTGGATGTTGGACAGCACCGTCAGAAGCTGTGAACGGGCCAAATCGGCACCGGTCTTGGTTGCGACATTCAGCGATCCGCCGGTGATGCTGGCGAGACCGCCGGTCAGGCCCAAACCGTAAGTGGGATTGGTGCTGCTACTCACGGCGCTGCTGGAGCTGCTGCTGTTGGCCGCCGGCGCGCTGAGAACACCGGGCGCAATACCCAGACGCCCCAAGGCATCGGTGTCCTTGGGCCCGGCAATCAGATCGATGGTCTTGCCGTCGCTGGCGGTGATTTTCAGATTCTGGGAGCCGCCGGTGTAATTGACCGTGGCTTTGCCGGCCGAGCCCAACTGGCCATTGAGCTTGGTGACCAGGGAGTCGAACGTCTCGCCCTTATCGATGGTGATGGTGAAGGTGCGGGGCGCGACGCCCTCGATTTTCATCTGGAAGGTATCGCCGGTGCGCAAGGTGGTTTGGCTGTCCAGAGTCACCGACTGATTGACATTGACGGTGCCGCTGGGCAGGCCCAGCGCATCCAGCACACTGGCGCCATTGGGATCGACGGCTACCGCCGCCCCGGTGGATTGACCGGAAGCGCCGCCATATTGCTGGGTCCAGGCGACACTGCCATTGGAATTGAGCGCGGCGACAAAGGCATTGTTGACGTTTTGAACACTGCGATTCTGGCCCGCGAAGGTGCCGCTGGTGGTGCCGGCAAGATAAACTGTGCCGTCCGATGCGACCGTCACCGCGCCGCCTTGATCGGTAGCGGCGGTGCCGACATAGGACACCTGGTTGGAGGAAACGCTGGCGCCGTTGTCGGTAAGCTTGAAGACAAAGGCTTCCTTGCCGCCGTTCGAAGCGGCCGCGATGCTGGCACCGCCGCCGGTGAGATTGGCGTTGTTGGTGGTACCGGACAGATAAAGCTGATTGCCGGACACCGCGAGGCCGCCGATGGAGCCGCCCGGCTGCAGAGCGCCGATATCCTGGCTCCAGACCGGCGCGGCGGTGATATCGCTACTGGCATATTTGGAGATGATGGCTTCGCCATTCTGCACACTGGCGACGTAAAGACTGCCGTCGCTGCCAATGGCGGTGGCGCTGACCTGATCAACGCCGGTGGTGCCGAACTGATTTTCGGCGAGAATTTTGCCCTTGGAGCTCAGTTGCACCAGATAGGCATCGCTGCCCGTGGCGCCTTGGCGGATTTGGCCCGCACCAATCACCCCGCCGGAAACGCTGCCGCCGATGATGATATTGCCGCTGGCATCGACGCTGACGGAATTGGCTTGATTGGTGGCCAAGGTCGGAATCTGGGTAACCCAGGTCTGGTTGCCCTTGGCGTCATAGCTGGCGACAAAGGAATCGTTGTTGCCATCGCCGATGGAGGTGGCGGTCATGTCGGCGGTTGACGTGCCGGCGATCACCACGCCACCGGCCGGATCCAGCGCCAAGCCATAACCGGAGGCGCTGCCGGCGCTGCCCACCAGATTCTGCCAGACCACATTACCGGCGGAATCATATTTGGTGATGTAGACGTCCTGCGTGCCCTGGTTGAGCTGGCTGCCGAAATCGCCTGTAGCATTGCCCAGAACATAGACATTGCCGCTGCCATCCACCACCGTGGCCTGGGCCGTGGTGACGCCGCTGCTGGCGTCCTGAGTCTCGCTGTTGATGGTGGTCGGCGCGCCGTTCAGGCCGATCTTGGTGATGCGTCCGGCCTGGTTGGCGGGCGTCGCTTGAATCGTGGCGCTGTTACCCGAGCCGACTTTGGTATCCACTTCCGTGGCGCTGCCCGAATTGCCCACCAGATAAAGCGCGGGCTTGGAGGTGGCGGAAAGCGAAACATTTTCCACACCGCCGGGCGTGATCTGCAACCCGTAGGTCGCGCCCTTGGTCGATGTGGATGTGCCGCCTTTCTGATTGACCTGGAATCGCGTGGCAAAGCCGGCCGCCGACAGGGTGGTGTTGATGTAAGTGACAATGTTCTTGAGCGTCAGCCCGCCTTGCACCTGTGACAAGTCAATGTTGACCGGCGTGGTGGTGGCGCCTTTTTTGATGTTGATGGTGAAGCTGTCGGAGGCGGAAAGCCCGGGCAGAGGATTGCTGAGATTGGCGTCGGCCACGAATTGCTGGGTTTTGTAAGTCAGGTCGGCAATGGCGACTTTCGCGGTCGAGGTAACGCTGGCGGACGGCGTCGCCGCCTGCAGGGTGAAATTGTTGAAATTGGTGGAATTGATGTAGTCCTCGATCTGCGACAACCCGGTCTGGAATCGGGTATTGAGGCCGGCGAGCTGACCGGATGTGGCAGTGGAGCTTTGCGCCATCTGCGCCAGCTGGCTCAAGGAATTGACCGCGGTGTAGAGCGAGAAAAGTTTCTGATTGTCCTGCTCGGTCTTGGTATCGCTGCCGGAGCCGGCGCTGAGCGGCACATTGGACGTATCAAGAAAATTGGTGGTCGAAAGCAGCTTGGCTTGCAGCGCCGTTTTGGTCGGCTGCGCCTGGGTCCAAGGCGGAATATCGTCGGCCGTGGCGCTGTTGGGATTGTTCTGCTGACTGGCGGCGGTGTTGACCGCATTGGCGGCCGCCAGTGATGACGGCATCGACGCCAGTTGGGACTGGTAATAGCCCAACAAAATCGATTCCAAACCTGACGAGCCGATACTGGACATGATTTTCCGCGATATTCAGCGGAAAATTTCGCATTCAGGCCGTTAAGAGGCGGCTAATGACGGGCGGGACAGAATGGCCATCACCCACAAAAACGTGCTTAACGCGGCCTTAATCGGCAGCCCGCCACAGTGACGGCATGGGATCTCTGCCAGCCTATGACCAAGGCCTGCGTCTATCGTCCGCCGGACGGCATTTCGAGGCCATTGAATGTTTCGAACGGGCATTGGCGGACTCGCCTTCCGACACAAGGGTGCTGTTCGCGCTTGGCAATACGGCATCGCAATTGGGCCAGCCCCAGGTGGCGCGGCAATTCTTTGCCCAGGTGCTGGCGCTGGATCCGCACCGGCTGGAAGCGGTGGTCAATCTGGCCAATCTGCTGCGCGCCGAAGGTCAGTTTGAGGCGGCTGCATTGCTGCTCCGCCCCGCTTTGTCCCGCAATCCGGACAGTCCCGAACTTTTGCTGACCCTGGGTTCGGTGGCGCGGGAAAGCGGTGACAACGCCACCGCCATGGACCATTACCGCGCCGCCTTGGCGGTCAATCCCCATTACGCCCCCGCCTTGGCCAATCTGGCCGATATGCTGGCCGATGAAGGCGATTATGACGGTGCCCGAACACTGTACGGCCAAGCCATCAAGGCTGATCCCGGCAATTCCCAGGCGCGATTGAACCGCGCCGTGCTGCATCTTTTGACCGGCGAGCTTGAGGCGGGCTGGCGTGATTATGAGGCCCGGCTTGATCTTCCCGGCAAAGTGCCCGCTACCGAACAGCGTTTGGCCGCCTGGAGCGGCGGCGCCCTGAAAAAGACCCGGCTTCTGGTCCGGGCCGAACAAGGCGTGGGCGATCAGATCATGTTCGCCAGCCTGTTCGGCGAGCTGGCGGCCCGGGCTTTGGGCGAGGATGGCTCCGTGGTCATCGAATGCGAGCCCCGGCTGGTGCCGCTTTTCGCCCGCTCCTTTCCGGTGGCCACGGTAAGACCGTCGGAGATCAAGGCCATCGCCGGCAGACCTACCGCCGACTATGGCTGGCTGAAAGCCATCGGCGGGGCCAATGCCGCCATTGCGATGGGCAGCCTGCCGCGCTTTCTGCGCAAGAAAATCGAATCCTTCCCCAGCGGACACAGCTATCTGGTGCCGGACAAAGCGGAGCAGACACGCTGGCACCGCTGGCGCGCGGGACTGGGCGCTTCCACCGCCATCGGTATCTGCTGGCGCAGCGGCAAGGCCGGCGGACACCGCGCTGTTCAGTATGCGCCACTTTCTGCCTGGGCTGCGTTCATTCGCGATCTGCCGGGCGCTATCGTCTCCGCCCAATATGACGCGACGCCGGGCGAAATCGCCGCCCTGGAAGCGCAAAGCGGACGCAAGATTTTCCTGCCGCCGGGACTGGATCAGAAAAACGAATTGGACCGTAGCTGCGCCATGCTGTCGGCGCTGGATGTGCTGGTGAGTGCGCCCACCGCGGTATCCTGGCTGAGTGCGGCCGCGGGAATCAAAACGGTCAAACTGCTCTATGACACGAGTTGGACCGCCTTCGCCCAAGACTATGAGCCCTTCGCGCCGGCCTGTGTCTTGGCGATGCCGCAGCGGCGGGGCGACTGGACCGATACTTTCACAAAAGCCAGGAAGATTATCTCGTCGCCCTGACGGCATTGGAACGGGCGGGCTTTTTTTCTTCCCGCAGCGCCTGGGCCAGATCGGCGGCAATGCGCGCGGCGCCACCACCATCCAAAGTGCCAAGGCCGGCGTTGCGCATATCGCGGCGGCGGGCGGAATCATGCATCAAGGCGCGCACCGTATCGAAAATCTGTCCATCGCTGACTTGATCCATCGTGCCCAAAGAAAGGCCTATCCCGGCCGCGGCAAAGGCCGAAGCCGAGCGGGCGTGATCCCCGGTCAGATTGAGATAGATCGCCGGCACGCCGAAGGCCGCCAGTTCATAGGCGGTAACCCCGAACGCGCAAAGCGCCAGATCGGCGGCGGCATATTCGGTGGAAAGATCGTCGGCGCCTTCCACGGTCTCATAATTGCTTTTCATGGCCACGATTTTGGCGGCCAGCTTTTGGCTCTCCGCAACGCCGGCACCGATGACAAAACGCACGCGGTAACTGGGATCCAGCGGCATCAAGGCGCGGGCCGCGCGTTCGGTAAGGCCGAAGGGATCGCTGCCGCCCATTGCCACCAGCAAAGTGGGCCGCGCCGCCATGGCGGGGACCGGTGTGAGATGCGGGTTAAGGCCCAATAACGCCCATTCCCAGCCGATGCGCGGCACGGTGCGCGCGCCGGTCCAGTCCAGTGCTTCGGCCTGGGGCACCGGCGGATAATAGGCAAAATCGCAAGCCAGCCTGAGATCGGAGCCATCATCAATCGCTGCCATCAAGATACAACTGGGGCGCAAAGCTTCGGCTTCTGCCCGGCAGGGGCCTTCGCGGCCATCCAGGATCACCAAGTCCGGTTTGTGCGCCTTCACCAGCGCAGCGAATTCATCAGGAGAAGAGATCATGCGGGCTTCGAAACCGGCGCGGCGGATAGGCGTAGCTGCGTCTTCGCTACCATGGACTGCGAAACTGACGCCGATGCTTTCGCAATCGCGCAGCGCGCGGCCCAATGCCACCATGCGCTTGATATGGCCATAGCCGAACTTGCCGCCGCCATCGCAGCGGACCAGCGCCGATCCGCCGGACGGCAGAAGCGGTTTCTGTTTGACATGGCGGTTGATGGCGCGCAGATGCGGTTCACGCTCCAGCAGAAACAGCAGATCTTCCAGGGACGCTTCGCCGGCTTTGGCGTCCATGCGGGCATGCACGGCTTCGACAAAGGCGAGATCGTCCGGGGTGTCGATGGTGAGACGCCCGCCTTCTCGCGCCAGGGAGGGATACGGTTTGGCGCGGGCGATTTTCACAAAATCTGGGTGCAGCTTGAAATAGCCCGTGACATGCTCGCGCGCCACCGGATCGCCGCCGGCATCCATCATCAACTTGTCGAGAGCGCGGCGGGTGAGCGGATCCACACCTTCATGGGCGCATAACGCGCCGTCTTCCATCAGAACATAATCGCCCCGCTGCTCGATCATGCTGCCGGTCAGATGATCGATAAAACCGGCATCCAGAAACGGCGCATCGGAGGAAACCCGCACGATGATATCCGCATCCAGCGCCTCTGCAGCGCAGGCGAAGCGGGCCAAAACATCCTCTTCCGGTCCGCGCACCACGGCGATGCCTTCACCCGCGCCCCATTCCACAATCGCATCGTCCAGAGGATTGGTGGTGGTGGCGATGGCGATTTCCTGGATCAGCCGGGAAGCTTTCAGGCGATGCACGACATGCCAGAGCAGCGGTTTTCCGGCCACCGGTTTCAAAACCTTGCCCGGCAGACGGGTGGACCCCATCCGCGCCTGGATGACGGCGACAATACGTGTCATGCCGCTTCGCCTTTATACGACAAGCGCACATGTTTCAGCGGCCGCATGCCGTCGGCGGGATCAGCCCGCCATTCGCGGTCGGACAATTCCGAGGGCTGGGGACCTTTGAAGCCCAGGCCATCGGCCAGAAACGACTGGCGGATGCGTGCGATGACCGGCGCGATTTCTTCCGGCAGCCAGCAATGGCCGGCGGCATATTCCGCGCCCTTGCCGTCAAGATCGAGATGAAATTCCACCGCGCTGGCGCCCCAATGATGCACGGCGCGTTCAATCACCGCCGGGGTTCTGGTGTGATCCGACCACCCGGTCTTGAGGCCGGTGGCCTTGCGGATGGCCGCGATGGCGGAGAGATTGGCTTCCGCCACGGGCGTGGGATAGGCCGAAACACAATGCAACAGGGTGACATCGGACGCGCCTGCTTTTTTTAATGTTTCGCCGGCGGCGAGGATCTCATCCATGGTCGCCATGCCGGTGGACAGGATCACCGGCTTGCCGGTTTCGGCGCAGGCTTTCAGCAAGTCGCTGACCAAGAGCTCATAGGATGCGACTTTGTAGAAATCGACAAAGGGCGCCAGCTCCGCCACCGCTTCCAGATAGAAGGGCGTGCAGGAAAATTGGATGCCACGGGCGCGGCAGTGTTCCGCCAAAGGCTTCAGATGCTTTAGCGGCAATTCCCATTCCACCCGCGCCCGGTGTTTGGCGCTTTGGCGTAAAATCTCCGGCGCAAACATCCGCGCGATCTTGAAGAGCTGGAATTTGACCGCATCGCAGCCGGCATCGGCCGCGGCATCGACAAAGGCAAGGCCCCGCGCCAGCTCGCGGCCATGATTGCTGGAGGCTTCAGCGATGAAGATGGGCTGGTCCATTTAACCTTTTTTAAAGAGCGTATGGCTAAGAAGCGGTTAACGGAGGGACCCATGAGTCAGGCCCCAGCAGCGGATATACTGCGAGACGGCGCCCATCATGGTGCGCGCGTCGCCGCCGCCAATGGCTATGACATCATCGCCTGCGCCGCCTGCGGCTTTCGCCACGCGCTGCCTCTTCCCAGCCCGGATGCGCTGGAGCGGGAATACCGCGAAAATTATTACGCCACGGAAAAACCGACCTTCCTGGCGCATGCCGCCGAAGACCAGCCTTGGTTCGCACTGGCGCAAACCGACCGGCTGGAAAGTCTGGAGCGTCTTTTGCCCCCCGACCGCCGCCGCCTGCTGGATATTGGCTGCGGTCCCGGATTTTTCCTGGCGAATGCGATGCAACGTGGCTGGCAAGTCCAAGGCATCGAGCCCTCGCGCCAAGCCGCCGCGCATGCGCGGGGCTTGGGTGTGGCCGTCACGGAAGGATTCTTTGGCAAGGACATGGCTTCGACGCTGGGCCGCTTCGATGTCATCGCCCTCACCAATGTGCTGGAACATGTTCCCCATCCCATCGCCATTTTGGAACAGGCGCGCGATCTGTTGGACCAAGGCGGGCTTGTTTGTGTGGGCGTGCCCAACGATTTCTCGTCCTTTCAGGCGGCGGGCCGGGCCGCGGCCGGCGGACCGCAATGGTGGGTGGCGCCGCCCCATCACCTGAATTACTTCGATTTTGAAAGCCTTTCTTCGCTGTTGTCGCGGTTGGGCTTCACCCCGGTGGAGCGCGCCACCAGCTTTCCCATGGAAGCTTTTCTGATGATGAGCGAAAATTATTTGGGCGACCCTGCGCTTGGCCGCAGCTGCCATAACAAGCGCAAGAAATTCGATTTCGCGCTGGAGGCGGCGGGCCTGCGCGATCTTCGCCGCGCTTTTTATGGCGCGCTTGCCGGACTGGGCATCGGCCGTGAGGCCGTGATCATCGCCGCCAAAGCCTGATGACCGCGCAGCCTTTCTTCATTGTCTCCAGCGGCCGCTCGGGCACCGCCATGTTGCACAAAGCCTTGTCGGCGGTGCCCGGCGTGGAGATGCATCATGAGTATATGGTGCAGATCACCCAGCCTTTGGCGGTCAATCGCTATTTGGGGCTTGTTGGCGAAGGAGAATGCCGGCGCACCATCGCAGAAACCTATGGCGCCGCCGTCCATTACAGCGAGGCCGGTCATTGGGGCGATTCCTCCAACAAACTGTCCTGGCTGATTCCCGATCTGGCGGCGCTGTTTCCCACAGCCCGCTTTGTCCATCTGGTGCGGGACGGGCGCAAAGTCTGCAGCTCCTATTTTCACAAGCTGGGCGATGAGTGTTACGACGACCGTTCCACCGCGATTTTCCAGGCCCATCTCGACGATCCGCGCCTGCCCGCGCCGCCGCCGGAAAAGAAATATTGGTGGCCAGTGCCGCGCAAAAACAGTCCCGATGCCGGCCGGTTTCGTGCCTTTTCCCAGTTCGAGCGCATCTGCTGGCACTGGGCGGAGCTGAACCGGGTGGTTCTGGAAGAGCTGGGCCGCCTGCCCCCGGAACGCAGCATGTTTTTGCGGCTGGAAGATCTGCGCCAAAGCCCCGCGACGGTGTCAGGCCTTTATCACTTTCTTAACCTTCCTTACCGGGATGCGGACTTTACGGTGTTCGGACGGCCTCACAATGTGAACCGGCCCGAGGACAAGCTTCTGACCGTTGAGCAGCGGAATAATTTCGAAGCGATCGCCGGCGCCATGCAAGCCCAGTTGGGCTATGCCGAACGCCCCGAATATGTCGTGAATTATTAGATCATTAAGGCAACCCCGCGATCATGGTTACCGGTTTCTTGCCCGGATAAGCCATGAGTTCTTGCGATCAGTGCGGCCATAACAGCCTCACCCATATCTATTCGCCCGAGCGCTCATCGCGCGGGTTGAAAGTCTATCTCTGCCCTCATTGCGGCTTGGTGCAGAGCCTGCCGCGCATCGACCGCACGGAAGCACGCCATGACATGGCGGTATCCAGCGGCGCCAACTGGGGCAATGTCCGCTATGGCAAAGGATTTCGCACCCAACAGGCCCTGGATGCCATCACCCCTTTCATCTCATTCGAGGCGCCGCTGAAGGTGCTGGATGTCGGCTCCAATCGTGGCCGCTTCGCCAAAGCATTTCTGGACAAGGCGCCCAATGCCAAGCTGGTCGCGGTGGAACCGGATGAACGTTATGCCGATTCCAGCGCTGAACTGCCGCGCACCATGCTGATGCAGGCGCGCATCGAAGACACAAATCTTTATGGAAGCGCTTTTGACATTGTTCATTCCTGCCACACCATCGAGCATCTTGCCCATCCTTTTGCCGTGCTGAAGGATCACGCCCGTGTCCTGAAGGATGGCGGGCTGCTGGTGATCGATGCCCCCAACATCGCGCTGCTCGGCGGCGACGACATTGTCGAGGAATGGTTCATCGATAAGCATCTCTATCATTTCAGCCATGCCAGCCTGTCGCGTATGATCGAGGCCGCGGGCTTCACCATTCTCAGCCATCCCAATCCGGATGATGCCAGCAACCTGCTCTATGTCGCGCGCAAAACCGGCGCGGCGAAAGACAATGGCGGCGCCGATGCGGATGAAGTGTCGGAGGCGCACCGGCTGATCGAACGCTATAGCCGCACCCGTGCCGCCAATCTGACAGCGCTGAAAGCCGCCGCGGCGGAAATCAATGCCCTGGCACCCAAGCGTGTGGCGCTATGGGGTGCGGGCCGCTTGTTCGATTCCCTGGTGCTGGCGGGAGGTTTCGACGCCAACAGCCTCGCCCTTCTGATCGACACCCACTTGGCCGCCTTGGTGCCGGAGCGCCATGGCGTGAAGCCTGACCTGCCATCCGCGCTGATCGAAACGCCGGTGGATGTGATCGTGATCATGTCGCGCGATTTCGCCGCCGAAATCACGGCGCAAGCCAAAAAGCTGGCGCCCCATGCTGAGATCATTCTCTACGCCGATCTTCTCGCCCGCGCCCGCCTGGCCAAGGCTGCCTGAAGGACTCCCATGCAAACCCTCCGCAAAGCCATCACCGCCACCGGCGCCGATCTTCAGGCGCAACTGGCAGAAGCTGCTTGCTTCATACGCCGCCACGCCGTGGCCAGCATCTATCATGCCGGTTCCGGTCATCCCGGCGGAGCATTATCAAGCGCCGATTTGTTTGCCTGTCTTTATGGCGCGGAAATGAATGTCTGGCCCGCCTCGGTGCAGGACCCGCTGCGCGATCGTTTTGTCCTGTCCAAGGGTCATGCCGCGCCGGCGCTCTATGCCGCAGGCAGCTATTACGGCTTTTGTGACGCAAAGGCAGCGCTGTCCCTGCGCAAATTGAACAGCCCTTTCCAGGGTCATCCCCATGTGCTGGATCTGCCGTTCGTCGAAACCTCGACCGGCTCGCTGGGTCAGGGCATGTCCGTCGCCATCGGCATGGCATTGGGACTGAAGCTGCAAAAGAACGCGGCCCGCGTTTACACGATGCTGGGAGACGGCGAATTGCAGGAAGGCGAAGTGTGGGAAGCCGCCATGTCGGGCGCGCACCACAAGCTGGACAATCTCTGCGCCGTGATCGATTACAACAAGCTGCAAAGTGACAATTCGAACGACGCCATCATGCGGTTGGAGCCGCTGGCCGACAAATGGCGCGCCTTTGGCTGGGCCGTGACCGAGATTGACGGCCATGACATTGCCGCGATTTTAGACGCTTTCCGCCGCGCCGGCGCCACCACCGGCAAGCCCGCTGTCATCATCGCCCATACCGTCAAAGGCAAAGGCGTGCCCTATATGGAAAACATCCCGCTCTGGCATGGCAGCGTGAAATTCACCCGCGCACAAGCCGAAGAAGCGATCCGCGCCTTGGGCGCCAATGATGCTGACGTGAAAGACCTGCTTGATGTCTAGTCCAGCCTTAGTCGCCAACAGTGATTCCCTGCGCGAAGCCTTCGGCAAGGCCCTCAGCAAACTGGGTGACGAATTTCCCAAGCTGGTGGTGCTGGATGCCGATCTGGCCGGCGGAACCGGGGTGCATCATTTCCGCAAATCCCATCCCGAGCGCCTGATCCAGTTCGGCATCGCCGAACAGAATATGATGGCGGCGGCAGGCGGTCTTGCCGCGGTTGGCTTGCTGCCGGTCGTCACCACCTTTGCCGTCTTTTGTTTGCGCGCCATCGAACAGGCGCGGCTGTCGCTGTGCTACAGCCGCCGCAATGCCAAGATCGTGGCCAGCCATCCCGGCCTGGATGTGGGACCGGATGGCGGTTCGGCCCAGGCGCTGGAAGACCTGGCGGCTTTCCGCGCCATTCCCGGCATGACGGTGATTTCCCCGGCCGATCCGGTGGAAATGGCGCTTGCCACCCGTGCCATCCTGGAATTTGACGGCCCGGTCTATATGCGCACCGGCCGCAGCCCGTGCCCACGCATTTTTGGCGAGGATCACCGATTCGAGATCGGTAAGGGTCAGATCTTGCGCGATGGCACGGACGTCACCCTGATTGCTTGCGGCACTGAAGTGGCCCGATCCCTGGCCGCCGCTAATCTTCTGAAAGAAGACGGCATCTCGGCCCGGGTGGTGAACATGGCCACCATCAAGCCCATCGACACCAATCTGATCGCGCGCTGCGCCCGGGAAACCGGCGCTATTGTCACGGCGGAAGACCATAATATCCATGGCGGCCTGGGCGGCGCGGTGGCCGAAGCCTTGGCGGCCACGGTCCCCTGCCCTGTGGAATTTGTCGGCGTGAAAGATGTGTTCGGCGCTTCCGGCGAGCCGGAAGAATTGGCCTACGCCTATGAAATCAGCGCGCCTTTTATCGCCGCCGCGGCCCGCCGCGTTTTGAAGCGCAAAATATGACGAATCGATTTTCGCTTGCGGGCAGACACGCTGTTGTCACCGGCGGCAGCCGCGGCCTGGGCGCGGCCATCGCGCTGGGGCTGGGCGAAGCGGGCGCCGATGTGCTGCTCACTTATCGCGAGCGCCATGACGAAGCTTTGGCCATTGCCCATAAGATCAAAGCCATGGGCCGCCGTGCCTTGGCGGTGCAGATGGATGTCACCAGCCGCGCCAGTGTCGAAGAAACCTCGCGCCAAGCGCGCGCCTTTGGGCCCGTCTCCATCCTGGTCAACAATGCCGGAATCAACAAGCCGACCGATTTCGACCATATCCAGGACGCCGACTGGGATGCGGTGCTGGACGCCAATCTCAAAGGGCCCTTCCTGGTGGCGCAGATTTTCTTAGCCCTGCTGAAGGAAGCGGGCGGCGGCTCCATCATCCAGATCGGCTCGGTCAGCGGTCAATATGGCGGCCCGCGCACGGCGCACTATGCCGCCTCCAAGGCAGGGCTGATTTCGCTGGGCCAAGTGATTGCCCGCTTTGCCGCGCCGCATAACATCCGTTCCAATACCGTGGCCGCCGGATTGATCCAGTCCGACATGGCGGCGGCTGGGATGGCTGCTGCTTCGGTGCAGAAAGCGGCGGAGAACATCATCCTCAAGCGCATGGGCACGTCCCGCGAGGTCGCCGATGCCGTGGTGTTCCTGGCATCCGACGCTTCTTCCTACATCACGGCCCAAACCCTGAATGTAAACGGGGGGCTTTACTTCTGATGTCTTCGCCCAAGACCCTGCTGATCATTTCCGGCGGCATCGAAGCAGCAGATGCCGCCAAGCGCGCCAAGGAAATGGGCTATAATGTCGTGGTTTCCGACATCGACCCCAATGCGCCGGGATTTGCTTTTGCCGATTCCTGCCTGATCGCGGATGTCTATGGCCCGACGGAAACCGCCGCTGCTGCCGAGCGCTATAACCGCAAAATCAAAAAGATCGACGGCGTGCTGTGTGTCGCCGCCGACGCGCCCATCACCGCCGCCACCGTGGCGCAACGCCTGCGCATTCCCGGCTTGCCGGTGCATGTGGCCGAACTCGCTTGCGACAAATTGCAGATGAAGCGCTGTTTCCAGTCGGCGGGCGTGGCCGCGCCCTGGTTCGCGGAAGTGCGCACCCCGCATGAACTGCAGCAGATTGCCATTACCCAGGGCCGTGATCTGGTGATCAAGCCGGTCGATTCTCGCGGCAGCCGCGGCGTGCAACGGGTGGCGCAGGTCGAAGACCTCAGCAAGGCTTTCATGCTGGCCCGGTCCCACTCCCCCAGCGAACGGGTGATGGTGGAGAAATATCTCGCTGGCCCGCAAGTCTCGACCGAATCCATTGTCATCAACGGGCGTTGCTTCACCCCCGGTTTTTCCGACCGCAATTACGAGTATCTGGAGCGCTATGCGCCTTTCTTTATTGAAAATGGCGGCGATCTGCCCAGCCAGTTGCCGGAAGATATCCAAGCCAAAGTGCGCGATCTGGTGGCGCACGCGGCCAGTGCGATGGGTATCACGGACGGCACCGTCAAAGGCGATATTGTGGTGCATAACGGCGAACCCTATGTGATCGAGCTGGCGGCGCGGTTGTCGGGCGGGTTTTTCTGCACCCGGGAAATTCCGCTCAATACCGGCGTGGATTTCATCGGTGCAGCGATCAAGCAGGCGTTGGGCGAGCCGGTGGATGAATCCGGTCTGATGCCCAAGCATTTTCTGCCGGTGGTGCAGCGCTACGCTTTCCCCAAGCCCGGCACCGTTACCAAGGTGACGGGTGCTGAAGACGCCGGCAAAATTCCCGGCATCGCCGACGTCATCGTGACCGCTCGCCCGGGGGATGTCATTCCGCCTGCCGGCGACAAGCGCCCCTCCGGCGCCATGGTGCTGGCCAGCGGCAACAGCCGGGATGCGGCGCTGAAAGCGGCCAATGACGCCCTGGCCTTGATCCAGATCGAAACCGCGTGATTCATGAATAAGCCGCTGTCACACAGCGACGTAGCGACGGGCGCGGCCCTGACGGTGTTCGCGTTTTTTCATCTCAATCTGGCTTTTTCTTCCATCGAGGAGGAACGCCGCGGCGAGGTGATCGCGCGTTGCTATTGGCCGTTGCTGAAGCTGGCCGAACGCTGCGGCCCGATCGGACTGGAAGCCTCCGGCTATACGCTCGAAGAAATCGCCGCCCGCGATCCGGCTTGGATAGAAGCGGCCAAGAAACTGATCGCGGCGGGCCGCATTGAGCTGATTGGCTCCGGTTATAGCCAGATGATCGCGCCTTTGGTGCCCCAGCGGGTGACACAAGAGAATCTTCGTTTGGGACTTGAAGTCTATCAGACGTTGCTGAACGCCCGCCCGCGTGTGGCGCTGATCAATGAGCAAGCTTATGCCGCCGGGCTGGTGCCGGTTTATCGCGACGCCGAGTTTGAAGCCCTGATCATGGACTATGACAATCCCGCCGCCGCTCATCCGGAATGGCCGGCCGCCACGGCTTTCCTGCCGCAATATGCCTTGGGTCCGCAAAGCGAACGCATCGCCCTGATCTGGAGCAACACCACCCTGTTCCAGCAATTGCAGCGATTGGCCCATGGCGATACCAGCCTTTCCGCTTATACGGCTTTTGTGCGGGGCCGCCCCGGCCAGGGGCCGCGTGCTGTGTGTCTCTATGCCAGTGATGCGGAGATTTTCGATTTCCGTCCCGGCCGCTTCCGCACCGAAGAAAAATTATCGGGGGAAAGCGAGTGGCGCCGGCTGGAACAAGCTTTCGCGGCGGTGGCGGCGGAAGGCGCCGTCATGGCGGCGCCTTCGGATGTTCTCAAACTGCTCATCGTGCCTGGCGCGGGCCAGGCCCTGTCGCTTGAAAGTCCCGCCTGTCCGGTACCGGTGAAGAAACAGCGCAAATACAATCTGGCGCGTTGGGCGGTGACCGGCCGTGACAACACCGCCATCAATGCCGCTTGCGAGCGTATCTATCGCGGCATGCTGGCGGAGCCTGGCAAAGCGGACTGGAAAGAACTTTGCTATCTCTGGTCCAGCGATTTTCGCACCCATCTGACAGAAAAGCGCTGGACCGGCTATTGCGGCTGTCTGAAAGCCGCCGAAGCGCGCTGGAGCGCACCGGTCAAAGCGGCTGTTTTTCCGCCGGATGGCACTTCCGTGCAGGAGCGTTATTTCACGCTTCACACGCCGTCTCTGCGCGCGAACCTGGACCGGCGCCGGGGCCTGGCGCTGGAAAGCCTGTTCTTCAAGAGACAGCAACAACCGGCGGTCGGCGGCTTGCCGCATGGCTTTTTCGATGACATCGCCCTCGCGGCTGATTGGTATACCGGCGACAGCGTGTTCGAGGCGCCGGGCGAACATAAGCTCACAGACCTGGAATGGTGCGAAGCGCGCACGTTCCAGGAAGATAATGGCGATATCCTGGTTTCTGCCCGCATCGAAACGCCCAAAGGCGCCATCGAAAAGAATCTGCGCTTTTGCGCGCACCAACCGCGAGTTGAGTTCGATCTCACGTTTCACTGGGCGGATTGGGGCAAGGGGGTATTACGCCTGGGCCATTTCACCCTGTTGCCGGAAGCCTTCGATCCCGCGGCGCTTTATCTGAAGACTTGCAATGGCGGCGGCGCAGAGCGATTTGCCCTGGCCGGCCAGACCATCGAGTATGGCGCGCCGGTTTCCTTCCTGGTGTCATCCAGTCATGGGCTGGGTCTGACCGAAGGCTGGGCCGAGATCGGCGACCAAGAGACCAAATTGAAGATCGAGGTGGACAGGTCCACGGCGCCCCTGCTGGGTCTGTTGACCCACCGCATGTCCGGCAAGAAATTGTTCTGCCAGTTTATGCTGTCGGCGCTGGAGCTGGATGATACCCGCAAACCCGGCGCTTATGCGGAAGGCCCGCGCCGCTTCCGCTTCTCCATTTCAGCGGCTTGAATGCACGAAAAGCAGGCGCCCCCCGGCTACCTGCTTTTCGCGTCGTCGTCCCACCAGAAAATAAACCCTTCGCCTCGGGGCGGGCGCCGTATGCATACGGTCACCCACTTCGAGCGATTCCGGGCGGCGCCCCCGCGCCGCCCGGAACCAGGCTTTAGCCGTTTTGGAACAGAGACAAGATGGCCTGCGGCGCCTGATTGGCGATCGACAGCGCCTGGATGCCCAGCTGCTGCTTGACCTGCAGCGACTGGAGCTGAGCGCTTTCGTCCGCCATGTTGGCGTCCACCAGATTGCCGATACCCTGGGTCAGAGTGTCGGACAGCTTCTGGGCAAAAGTCCCCTGGATCGAGAACTTCGCGGCGCCAGCCGACAACTTGGCGAGAGCCGAGTTGACGTTGGCCAGCGAGGCCTGAAGCGTGGAAACCAGAGCAGAGGCTTTGGTCTGGGTCGAAATGGTGTTGGTATTCTTCAAGGTCACGATCGAACCGGACACGCTCAAATTCTGAGCGAGGGTGGTCACGTGACGCGAGCCATCGGACGAAGCCAGGGCCATGATCTTGGTGGTCGAACCGTCCACCAGATTGGTGCCGCTGAACACGGCGTTCTTCACGATGGTGGTGATCTGACCCATCAACGCCTGGAAGTTGGCGTTCAAGGCCTGGCGGCTGGCGGTGTCGACCGAGGTATCGGCGGCCGACAGAGCCTGCTGCTTCATCTGAATCAACAGGTCCGAGATCGACTGGCCCGCGGAAAGGGCGACGTCGACCGAAGACGTACCGCGGTTGATCGAATCGATCACCGACGTAAAGCCGGCAACCGCAGCGCGCTGGTTCTGAGCAATGGCGAACACGGCGCCATCGTCACGAGCGCTGGCAACCTTCAAGCCGCTGTTAATGGCAGCCTGAGTCTTGGCCAACGCACCCTGGGTCTGGTTGAGGTACTGCAGCGCAGTCATCGCGCTGTTATTGGTGTTGACGCTAAAGGTCATTTTGGTCTCTCCGTTCTGGTGTAGAGGCGTGCTCTTTTTGGCAGAGCCGTCCTCTTTGGGCATTTTGCCCGGAGTCCTTATTGGCAAGGCTCGTGCCGAACGGGATTCACGTTTGCTTAAACATCGATTTTCCGGCCGCTAGGAAAATCTTCCCTAGCCGCACCGCGGCGGTGACGGAAACGACCCGGCAAAAATTGCCGGGCGCGGCAGAATTTGCCCACCCAAACCGGCAAATAATTCCACTTAGAGGAAAAGGTTCCGAAAAGGCCGCTAATTTTTTCCAGCCCGGCGGCAAAAAAAGAGGCGGCACAAAATGCCGCCTCTTTCACGCTTCGAGGAGTGAAAGGCTTTAGCCGTTCTGGAACAGCGACAGGATTGCCTGCGGCGCCTGATTGGCGATGGCAAGGGCCTGCACGCCCAGCTGCTGCTTGACCTGCAGCGACTGCAGCTGCGCGCTTTCTTCCGCCATGTTGGCATCCACCAGGTTGCCGATACCCACATTCAGGGTGTCGGTCAGTTTCTGGGTGAAGGCCGCCTGGATCGAGAACTTCGCGGCGCCGGCCGACAACTTGGCGAGGGCCGAGTTGACGTTGACGAGCGAGGCCTGGATCGTGGTGATCAGGGCGGAAGCCTTGGCCTGGGTCGAGATCGTGTTGGTGTTCTTCAAGGTGACGATCGAACCAGAGACGCTCAGATTCTGCGCCAAGGTCGTGACGTGACGGACGCCGTCGGACGAAGCCAAGGCCATGATCTTCTGAGTCGAACCATTGACGAGGTTGGACCCGTTGAACAGGGCGTTGTTCACGATGGTGGTGATCTGACCCATCAGCGCCGTGAAATTGGCGTTCAGGGCCTGGCGGCTCACCGTGTCGATCGAGGTGTCAGCGGCGGAAAGAGCCTGTGCCTTCATCTGAATCAGCAGATCCGAGATCGACTGGCCCGCAGAAAGCGCGACTTCGACCGAGGAGGAGCCATTGTTCAGACTGTTGATAACAGACTGGTACCCGGCCACAGAGGCGCGCTGGTTCTGGGCGATGGCATAGACAGCGCCATTATCCTTAGCCGACGCGACTTTGAGACCGCTATTGATAGCGTTCTGGGTCTGATTGAGCTGACCCTGAGTCTGATTGAGGTATTGCAGCGCAGTCATGGCGCCGGCATTGGTGTTGACGCTGAAAGACATAGTCTTCTCCGTTACTTCTGGTGGGGGCGCGCCTTCTGCAAACCCAAGGATCGCGATAACCCGGGAGGACTTTTGCAACCGCCGTGCCAGCCTCTTAACGGTATAAGATATTGATTATATTATGATATCTAATAGGCGACAGCCCCTGGGATTAGGCATGATCTGCCGCACCGGCAAGCTTTGCCGCTCCCAATCCGCACCAGAACCAGCAAAAAGAAAAACCCGGCACGCTTGCGCGCGCCGGGTTCTCGAGTGCCCCCTCGGGTACGACGTTAGCCCGTCTTGGCCTGAAGTCCTTGCATGATGGTGCGGTTGATTTCGATCAAGGGATCGATCGGCGCCTTTTCGCGGGTCACGCGGCGGGAATATTTCGACACCCATAGCGACAGCGAAACGATTTTGGCCCGTACGTCTTCGGTGAGGGTGTTGCGGTCATCCATGCAGTCAGCCGCTAGGGTACGCCACAGGCGCTTGTTCCAGTCGATCGCGCTGATCAACTTGGGTCCCTGAGCGTTGCCCGCCTTCGCGTCGATCAGCGCGCCGGTCACCTGGCCGAACAGCCGGTATTCCGTGGCGCGCGGATCTTCAACCGCGAGCTGAACGTTTTGATAGTTTTTCAGGGACATAATTCAAGCGCTCCTGTTCAAAATCGAAAAGCTTCCGGCAGGCGATAAGGGCCTTGTAATACTGGCCCTGTGTCACATCCCGGCTGATTTCCACACATGCGGTAAGCGCCGCGCGATTCTGAATCGCGCTCATGAACTCGGTCATCCGCAACGCAAATTGGTTATAGGGTTCTTCATTGGACTCGCCGTCCAGATACATCATCATGATCGCCAGATAGACCAGGCGCGCCGGTGTTTTGGCGTCCTTGGGCTGCATTATGTCTTTCTCGCGCAGCACACAGGCCTTGTTCTGAATCACCAGGCTGGTGCGCTTGTCGCCATTGGCGAGCACCGCGCCGTTGAGCACGAATTTCTCGCCCGGTTTCAACGACAATTTCAGCGGCATGGGGGGCCGATCCTCGATTAAGTCCTGCCACCATAGAGGCGGAAGAGTTAATAAAGACTTGGCCTTTGGTACGTTTATGTTCACGCATGTTTAAGCATAAGCGGCTTTGATAACGCCCGATTTTTCCGCCACGGGATTAACAAAATGGCCAAGGCCGCCGCCCTTCAGAGCATCGATTCGTTAAGCGGGATCGACGCCCGCATGGAAGCCCTGACTCGGCTGGAACAGCTCACCGACGAATTGGCGGCGGCGAAAGCGCGCAACCGATCAAACATGCTGTTGAAGCGCGGCATCCGCGCCTGGCGCAAAGGCGACATTGTAAAGGCGGGGCAATGGGCGCTGAAGGCGACAGAAGTCGACGACAGCAACGCCAAAGCCCTTCATGTCCTGGCCATGGCGCTGGAGCGGATGGGCCATTTGCACAAGGCGCTGGTGACCTACGAACGTTCCTTCGAGCTTGATCCCAGCGATCCGGAACTGCTGATCAATCTGGGCCTGACGGCGTGGAACCTCAAAATGAACGAGGGCGCCGCCAAGATGTTCAAACTTTACATCCAGGCCAAGCCGGATTCGCCGTTGGGCTACAACAATCTGGGCAGTGTGCTGTGCGATCTGGGCCAGCCGGATATGGGGATCGAAACCTTGCGCACCGCCATCATGCGCATGCCCCATGAAAGCATTTTGTGGAATTCGCTGGCCACCGTGCTGGCCGAAGAAGGCCGCGCCGATGAAAGCCTGGTTTTCTATAACGAGGCTGCCCGGCTGGAACCGGGGTTCGCCCGCGTTTATCACAATCTGGGCTATGCCTATCAGCATCTGGGTCAGTTGGAAGACGCGCTCGCTCATTACGACCGTGCTTTGGAGCTGGTGGTGGATGTCTCGGAGCGCCGCGAAACATCCCATTCCCGCAGCATCTGCCTGATCGGTGCCGGCAAGCTGGAAGAAGGCTTCCGCGAATATGAAATCCGCAACGACGAACGTTTTCGCGCCTATCTGCACCACATGATCAAGGCGCCGCGGTGGAAAGGCGAAGACATAGCCGGAAAGCGTGTGTTGCTGGTGGGCGAACAGGGCCTGGGCGATGAATTCATGTTCGCCAATATCCTGCCCGATGTGGCGAAAGCCGTCGGCGAAAACGGCAAGCTGCAGATCGCCGTGGACCCACGTATGGTCAGCCTGTTCCAGCGCAGCTTCCCTCAAGCCGAAGTCGGCGCCTATGACGACAAGACTTTAATCGATCCGGACGGCAACAAGGCGCTGCGCTTTATTCCCCTGATCAAGGACAAGGAGCCGGACTATTGGGCCCCGATGGGCAGCGCCCTGCCATTTTATCGCAAGACGCTGGCGGATTTTCCCCACAAGCCGTTTCTGAAACCGGATCCCGCCCGGGTGGCGGAATACCGGGCGATGTTGGACAAGATGCCGGGCAAGAAAGTCGGCCTCTGCTGGCGCTCCATGATGCTGGGGGCCAAGCGTGCCAAATATTACAGCCCGGTGGATGCCTGGGGCCCGGTCTTGAAGACCCAAGGCGTCACTTTCGTCAATCTGCAATATGGCGATTGCGCCGATGAGCTGAAGCAGATGCGGGAAAAATTCGGCCTCACGGTGGAAGTGATTCCGGGCCTGGATCTGCGCGACGATATTGACGGCGCCGCGGCCTTATCGGCGGCGCTGGACCTGGTGATTTCCGCGCCCACGGCCGCAGCGGCCACCGCCGCCAGTGTGGGGGCCGAAGTCTGGATCCTGGTCGCCGGCCGCACCTGGCCGCAACTGGGCACCGACGAATTCCCCTGGTATGCCAATACCAGGGTGATCCAGCCGGAGAAATTCGCCGATTGGACCGAAGTCATGGCTGTCACGGCCAAAAGACTCGCCGGTTGGGTGAAATAGTCAGACGTCTTCCTCATCATAAAGTGCGAAGATAAAAGGGCGGCCGCGTGACAGCGGCTCCCAGCCCGCTTCTATCGCGAGGCGGATATCGGCTTCCAATGCTTTCGGATCGATTTTGGGCTTCTCGGGAAAGCGTGACGGCTTTTTCTGCCGTTTCTCGAATGGATATTCCAGAATCAATTGGCGGTGCGCCTTGTTCTTGGGCGCCAGCGGGTTTCTTGCCGTCAGCACGCCTTCGGCTTCAATGGTCAGGCGTAAGCCGATATTGCCGTCATCATTGCGTTGCGGTTCGCTGCGCACTTCCCAGAACAGGGTCACACCGTCAACCACCAGCTTGCCGGTGATGTTGCGTTTGCGGGGTTGGGTCACTGTTGCTGTTGCTGCTGCTGGTGGGAATAAAGCCGTTCCGGCATGGAATGCGTCGCCGGTGAGGTCATGGGCCGCGCCACTTTCAGAAAGTCTTCGTGCCGCACCGGCGCCTGAGTCGGTTCGATCGCCACCGCGATGGAAAGCTCACTGTCGGCCGCACCTTTAAATGTACCACGGGTGGGCGGCACATCGGCATAGTCGCGGCCCACCGCCGCCCGCACATGCCGTTCCCCTGCCGGAATATTGTTGGTGGGATCGAAGCCCACCCAGCCCAGCGACGGCAAATAGGCTTCCACCCAGGCATGAGTGGCATCGGCCTGGGAACGGTCCTTGGAACCGCGATGATACATATAGCCGGAGACGTAGCGCGCCGGGATTCCCCAATCGCGGGCGATGGCGATCATGATATGGGCGAAGTCCTGACAGACCCCGCGCCGCTCGCGCAGGGCATGTTCGATAGGCGAATGCACTTCGGTAATGCCCGACTCATAGTCAAAGGAATCGTAGATGGCGCGCTGCAATGTTTTCATCGCCGTTAGCGGATCACCTTGCGGCTTTTCCAGCTCGGCGACCCGCATAAAGGTGGCCAGCTCAGGCGACAGGCGGGCGAATTTGGAGTCGCCCAGCATGTCGAAATGATCGTCATGCAGATTGTAATTGTTGTAGCGGCCCCATTCCAAATCATCCAGCCGCTCCGGACGCTGCGGAAAGACGCCGATCTCCACCACCGCCTGGGCCTCAATGCGCAGCTCTTCGTGTTCGCGCAGCAAATTGAAATGATAGACCGCGTTGCCCAGGTGATCGGTATAGGCATAAAGCTGGGCGCGCGGATTGGTGGCGATCTGGAAGGAGCGCAAGGTCTGCGGCCCTTCCGAACGCGGCTGCATGCGCAATTCCATCACCGATTCCCGCACCGGGCTGGAATAACGAAAGCGCGTCACATGACGGATGGAGTAATGCATTAGAGAACCGTCTCCGCACCGTAGGTGATGTAGGACGCATAGAGCGTCTCATGAATCTTTTCGCACTGATGGGTGATGTCGGCGAGAAAGGCGGCAATGCCGCCCGACATCAACTCATCGATCTGCCCGAAATCCACGCTGGCTTTTAACCGGCCCGCCAACCTCTCCACCGCGGCGCGCCGCGCCGGCGGCGCACCGGGCGCCACCCGGGCCAGGGCCTCGGTCATGCGGTCCACCGAATAGCGGATGGAATGGGGGAATTCCGGATCGAACAGCAGAAACTCGGCGATCTTCTGTGGCCGGATGGAAGCGGTATAGAGCTTGGTATAAGGCTCGAAGGCAGTGCAGAATTTCAACAGCACCAGCCAGTCAAAATATTTGGGCGCGTTCGCGCCGCCGTCGCGGGACCTGCGGAAATGCACGTCCAAAAGCCGGCCCAGCAGCTGCGCCCGCTCGATATGCTTGCCCAATTCCAGGAAGTACCAGCCCTCGCCATGGCTGAGGGTGGAATAAGTCACCCCTTCCAGCGCGTGCATATCTTCCAGCGCCTCGCGGAACAGGCGCGCCGGGGTATGTCCCCAGATGGATTCCATGGCGACCGGTGACAGCCGCAGATAAAGCCGGTTGAGATTTTCCCAAACTTCCACCGACAGGGCTTCGCGCACCTGACGGGCATTATCCCGCGCCATGCCAAGAGAGGTAATCAAGGCGGCATTGTTATCGCGGTCGAACGCCAGCTTGCGGGTGGTGAGAAAAGCATCCGGCGACGGCTCCAGGGTCATTTCGCCGGTCAGGGCTTCGATCACCCGGGCCCAGGACGCCCTGGCGTCTTCCGGCGTCTGCTCGATCATGGATTCCAGCTTCACCGCCATGACGCGAGCGGTGTGTTCGGCCCGCTCGATATAACGGCTCATCCAGTACAGGCTGTCTGCGACGCGGCTCAGCATCTAACCAAGCACCCAGGTATCTTTGGAGCCGCCGCCCTGGCTGGAATTGACCACCAGGCTGCCGCGCTTAAGCGCCACACGGGTCAGAGCGCCCGGCACGATCTTGGTTTCCGAACCGTGCAGGATAAAGGGGCGCAAATCCACATGCCGCGCTTCCACGCCATTGCCGACAAAGGTGGGCGCGGTGGAAAGCTGGATAGTGGGCTGGGCGATATAATTATCGGGATCGGCTTTCAGCTTCGCCGCGAAATCATCACGCTCGGCTTGTGAAGCATGCGGTCCCACCAGCATGCCATAGCCGCCGGATTCACCCACCGCCTTGACCACGAGCTTGTCGAGATTGGCCAGCACATGGTGGAGAGACTTTTCCTCCCGGCACAGGAAGGTCTCGACATTGTCCAGAATGGGCTCTTCCGACAGATAATAGCGGATCAGGCGCGGCACATAGGCATAGACCGCCTTGTCATCGGCCACACCTGTGCCCAAGGCATTGGCGATCATCACATTGCCGGCGCGATAGGCATTGAACAGGCCGGGCACGCCAAGCGCCGAATCTTCGCGGAAGATCAGGGGGTCGACAAAGTCGTCATCGATGCGGCGATAGATCACGTCCACCCGCTTCAGGCCCGAGGTGGTGCGGGTATAGACGACATTGTCGTTGATCAAGAGGTCGCGGCCTTCCACCAACTCCACGCCCATCTGGCGGGCCAGGAAGGCATGCTCGAAATAGGCGGAGTTGAAGACGCCCGGCGTAAGCACCGCGATGGAAACGTCCTCGTGGAATGGCGCCAGGCTGCGCAGGGTCGCCAGCAACTCCAGCGGATAGTGCTCAATCGGCCGCACATTCATGGCGCGGAACACGCCGGGAAAAGCCCGCCGCGCCACATCCCGGTTGGCCAGCATGTAAGATACGCCCGACGGCACCCGCAAATTGTCTTCCAGCACCACGAATTCACCGCGCTCATTGCGGATCAAATCGCTGCCGCAAATATTCACATAAGCGCCATGCGGCACCGGCAGTCCCCGCATCTCGCGGCGATAGTGCTTGGAGCCATAGATCATGGAACGGGGCAGCACCCCATCCTTCAGCACCCGGCCATCGCTATAGATGTCCCGCAGGAACAGGTTCAGCGCCAGGATGCGTTGTGTCAGGCCCCGTTCAATGCGATCCCATTCCGCCGCGGTGACGATGCGCGGCAAGAGATCGGTGGGAATGATCCGTTCGGTGGCGCGGTTGTCGTTATAGACGGTGAAGGTGATGCCCTGATGCAGGAAGCTCTGCTCGCATGCCTGTTGGCGGCGATTCAGTTCTTCCAGCGGCAAGGTGGCGAGGCGGCTGTCCAGCGCCGCATAAGGCGCCCGCGGCGCACTGTCAGGCGTGAACATCTCGTCATAGGCTCTGCCCAACTCGTAATTCTGATAGGGCGCGTCTTGGCCGGGGCGGGATGGGCGGGAGGCAGGCACGGCAATGTCGGGTCCGCCAAAGTCTTCGGTATTGGCAAACGCCTCATGCTGCATGCGCGAAGTGTGACGGGGGCCCGGGATTCCCGCAAGCGGCTGATTCGCGCCCCCGCCCGGTGCGACAAAATGGCAATCAGTCGAGCAACTTGAGGAGATGTTCCTGGTCGGGCTTAGCGGCGGTCCGTAACTGCCGGAAGGCCAGGGGCGCCAGGGCGGCGCCGGCAGCCGGGCTGATGGCGGCAGCCAGAACCATGTCCACCGCTAGTCCCGCCTTCAGCGCTAGGTCGCGAAAGGTGGCGGCACTGCGGGGAGAGAAAAACAACGCGGCATCTACTTCACCATTTCGCAGCGCTGCCTCGGCTTCCATCGGCATGACGCCGGCAGGCGTGACGGCATAGAGCACCTCCCGCCGCACAGAAAAACCGGCAAGGCTTGCCGCCAATTTTCCGTCATTGCCCTCGCCCACCACATGCAGCAGCGGGCCAGCGTCTGGGCTTGTCCAGCTGCGCGTGGCGCGGGCCAGCGCTTCGGCATCGCCATCGGCATTTTTCACGGCGGCATAGCCAAGTTTTTTTGCTTCTGCCGCCGTCTGCGGCCCTACCGCGAAAACCGGCAGATCGCGGCGTTGGCTGCGCCGCGCCAGGGCGCGGATACCATTGGCACTGGTGGCAAGAATGGCCTGCACGTCATCCAGTGCTATTTCCGGCCCTTCGAAAAAATGGGTGGAAAGCAATGGCGCCAGCAACGTCTCATGACCCCGCGCCGCCAATTGTTTGGCAGTCTCGGTTCCATCTTCCAGCGGCCTTGTCACCAACACACGCATCTTTGCGATCAGGCTTTATCTGCGTTAGACCAAACGCGTCTTAGCGGAAGAACAGACTTTTGCACACATTCACGGTGCTTGGCATCGAGACCAGCTGCGATGAAACCGCGGCGGCCGTGGTGCGCGGCGCGCCGCCCGGGCCGGGCGAGATTCTGTCCAACAGCCTGTTCAGCCAAACCGAAGCGCATGCCCCTTATGGCGGGGTGGTGCCGGAAATCGCTTCCCGCGCCCATCTGGAAATCCTGGATGGCATGATCGAAAAAGCGTTGTCAGAAGCCCATATTCCACTGGAAAAAATCGATGCCATTGCCGCCACGGCCGGCCCCGGCCTGATCGGCGGGGTGATGGTGGGACTGACCACAGCCAAAGCGCTGGCCCTGGGCGCGGGCAAGCCTCTCATCGCGGTCAACCATCTGGCCGGCCATGCCCTGACCGCGCGGCTCACCGATGGCGTGGATTTTCCATTTTTACTGCTGCTGGTGTCCGGCGGTCATTGCCAGTTGCTGGCGGTGGAAGGAGCGGAAAATTTCCGCCTCTATGGCACTACTCAGGACGATGCCGCGGGCGAAGCTTTTGACAAGGTCGCCAAGCTGCTGGGCCTTGCCTATCCCGGCGGACCCAATGTCGAGAAAGCCGCCCAGCGCGGCAATGCCAAACGCTATGCCTTGCCCCGCCCTTTGCTGGGACGCGATGGCGCCGACTTTTCTTTTTCAGGATTGAAGACCGCCATGCGCCAATTGGTGCAATCGGGCGCAGTGGATGTGAATGACGCCTGTGCGTCGTTCCAGGCGGCGGTGATCGATATTTTGCGCGATCGCACCGGCCATGCCCTGGCGCTGTTTCGGCGCGACTTTCCCGCTGTCGCCACACCGACTTTGGTCGCGGCCGGCGGCGTCGCGGCCAATCTGGCTATCGGCTCGGCCTTGACCGGGTTGGCCGAAAGCCATGACTTCCAGATCCGCATTCCCCCGCCCAGGCTTTGCACCGACAATGCGGTGATGATTGCCTGGGCCGGGCTGGAACGGCTGGCGGATGGCGTCTCTGACCCGATTTCCATCGGGCCGCGGGCGCGCTGGCCGCTAGACTTACGTCCTTAAGCGGGCGTCCTTAAGAGGGCGGCTTTAGACCGCCAGCAGCGTGGCCAAGGCGACCAGGCCGAGAAGGCTGCTGAGAGCCAATGTGGTGGCTGAGAAGAGTTCAGCAATCCTCTCATTGGTGCTGACGGGGAGGGTTCTATGCAGGGTCAAATGGGTCATGTGATGCTCCTTCAATATCCGCAAAAGCCTTGGGAAAATCCCCTTTCGGCCTTTGCTGCACTGCAATATAGGAGCCCGGACGCGGACTTTCAATTGAATAATTCCGTCACAATTTATTGCTCTAGGAACAGCGACAACTTTCCAAGCCATTGAAAAATATAGGAACATCGCTCGCCTGACGACCGGATTAACCCGTTGTGCAGCCGCAACATGAAGGCCATGCAGAAATGAAGATCGCTACCTGGAACATCAATTCGGTGCGGCATCGCATCGGGCAGGTGACCCGCTTCCTGCGTGACCAGCAGCCGGATGTTCTGGCGCTGCAGGAGACCAAAGTGATGAACGAGCTATTCCCGGCGGAGCCGCTGCGGAAGCTTGGCTATGTGCATCAGGCCATCCATGGCCAGAAGGCTTATCATGGGGTCGCCATCCTCTCCCGCCTGCCTTTTAAGGAAAGCCGCACAGAGGAGTTCTGCCGTGAGGGCCATGCCCGCCATATGCAGGTGACATTCCAGAATGGACTGGAGTTGCACAATTTCTATGTCCCGGCCGGCGGCGATATTCCCGATCCAAAAAAGAATGCGAAATTCGATCACAAGCTGCATTTCCTGAAAGGCATGGAGAAATTTTTCGCCGCCCGTTCAAAACACAAAAGCGCGCCGGTGATGCTGGTGGGCGATTTAAATGTGGCGCCGCTGGAGAATGACGTCTGGAGCCACAGGCAATTGCTGGATGTGGTGAGCCACACCCCGGTGGAGACGCGATTGCTGGGCGAGGCGCAGGCGGCTTTCGATTGGACCGACTCCACCCGGCATTTCATCCCCGAGAATGAGAAAATCTATTCCTGGTGGAGCTACCGGGCGCAGGACTGGGAAGCTTCGGATCGCGGCCGCAGGCTGGATCATGCCTGGCTCAGTCCCGGTCTCAAGCAGGCGCTGAAGTCGCAAAGCATTCTGAAAAAAATGCGCGGCTGGCAAAAGGCTTCTGACCATGTGCCGGTGGTGACGGAACTGGATTTGGCATGAAGCTCGCGCTGCTCCGTCACGGCCCCACCGACTGGAATGCGCGGCACCTGATTCAGGGCCGGACTGATATTCCGCTGAGCGAAGAAGGCTTGCGGAAAATGCAGGGGCTGCGCGTGCCTTTTCCGGCATCACGGATTTTCGCCAGTCCGATGCAGCGTACGCGCCAGACGGCCGAAGCGCTGGGCTTGAATGCGCCGCTGTTGGACGCGCGCCTGATGGAGCAACATTGGGGCCGCTGGGAAGGTATGAGCTTGCAAGAGATCGCGGACAAAGAGGGCAAGGACGCCTTTCTGCGCGCCGGACGCAAAAGCGAATTCCGCCCGCCGGGCGGTGAATCAACCCAGGAATTGATGGATCGGGTCGCCGCTTTTTTGCGGGATGCGGCGGCGGAAGAGAGCGACGCCATCGCTGTCGCGCATCTGGGCGTCCTGCGGGCGGCTTATACTCTGGCGACGGGCTGGAACATGGCAACGCCCATGCCGGCCGATCTGGATGTCTCCAAAATCCTGGTGCTGGAACTGGACGGGGCCGGCAAGCCCGGCATCCACACCTTGAATCTGGATTTCGTGAGCGTCTAAGCCCAGAAAGGCGTGACTTTCTTCAGCCGGTGCCAGCGCTTCATCGCCGTCTTGACCAGGCGGGGGCGGCGGGCGCCATACCAGCCTTGCACCGTGCCGGCGGCAAAGCGCAGATGGGGAGCGGTCTTCTGGGCTGGCGGCGGCAGTTCCGCGATCACCGAACGGGCATGCGCAATGTCGTTCAACCGGCCCAGCGATTCCTGCAGCCGTTTCAACTGGCCGACATAGCGTTTGACGTTTTTCTTCTTGAACAGGGGCGCGAAAAACTCGGCGGTGTAGCGCAGCTTCTTCAGCGCGATGCGCAGGCGATGGAGATCGCCTTCCTCATGGCTGCGGGCGGCACGGCCGCGTTTTTTTGCCCGTTTGGCCTGTCGCTTCAGAATGCGCCGGGCGACTGGTTTGAGCCGGGTTTGGTGTGCCAAAGGCAGGCGCGACTGCGCCAGGCCAGCGACATCATCCAGAAACACCGCAAAATCCTGGCTGGCGAGACAGGCATTCACTTTTTTCCAGGCCGTTTCCCGCGCGCCTTCGGCATGGGCGCGAAGCGGCGCGAACATTTCGGCATCGTCGTCGGTGGCGAAGGTCTTGGCCGGCGCCGGCAGCAATTCTTCCACAAACACATCCAAATCGCGGGCCGAGCCCATGCGGGCGGACAGGACCTTGGCCCGGCCACGCAGTTCTTCCAGCCAAGGCTGCTTAAAGGCATGTGCGAAACATTGAAGCGCCACTTCCAGGCGGCGCAAGCCGACGCGAAGCTGGTGCAGCCCTTCGGTGGAATGGCCGGCGCGCAACACGCCGGCATTGGCCGTCATCTGGGCCAGGCAATCGGAGAGAATGGCGCGGAAGGCGTCATCCGGCGACATTTTGGGATGGATGCGCACACCCCGTGCCTTGACCGGCTGCGCCGGCGGGACGGCACGGCGGGACAGAGAATGAATGGAAGCCGGGCGCGGATCGTCCATCGCCGAAAACTGCCTTAAACGTCTCGCGTGGGCAAGCCCGCGGCAGCGAGTGCGGCTTTTGCCTGTGCAACACTTACTTCGCCGAAGTGAAAAATCGATGCCGCCAGCACCGCGCTGGCGTGACCTTCTGTGACACCTTTGACCAGGTCTTCCAGCGTGCCGACGCCGCCGGAAGCGATCACCGGCACGGTGGCGGCATCGGCGATGGCGCGGGTCAGCGGCAGGTCATAGCCCTTCTTGGTGCCGTCCCGGTCCATGGAAGTGAGCAGGATTTCACCGGCGCCAAGCGAGACGACCTTTTTCGCATATTCAACCGCGTCAATGCCGGCGGCTTGGCGGCCGCCATGGGTGAAAATTTCAAACTTGCCGCTATCGGCCTTTTTGGCGTCAATCGCCGCGACAATGCATTGACTGCCGAATTTCTCCGCCGCTTCGCGGATGAATTCCGGGCGCTTCACCGCGGCGGTGTTGATGGAGACCTTGTCAGCCCCGGCCAGCAACAAAGCGCGAATGTCTTCAAGCGTCCGCACCCCGCCACCCACGGTCAAGGGCATGAAGCAGACTTCGGCGGTGCGGTGCACCACATCCAGCAAGGTGCCGCGGGCTTCATGGGAAGCGGTGATATCCAGAAAGCAAAGTTCGTCCGCGCCGGCAGCGTCATAGATGATGGCCTGTTCCACCGGATCGCCGGCATCGCGCAAGCCGACAAAATTCACGCCCTTGACCACACGGCCATCCTTGATGTCCAGGCAGGGAATTACTCTGACTTTCAACATCAGTTTCGCCCTCTGGCCATGGCGGCAATATTCATCAAGGTGCGGCCACACATCGCTTCATTGGGCACGGCGGTGGTTTTGGACAGGGTTTCGGCTTCCAGCAGCATATCCAGGGCGTCATTCAGCTTTTCGCCATTCCAACTGCGCAATTGCGCCTTGAAGGACTCAGCGCGCAGGAAATGCAATGGTGGCCTGAGGCGTTTGATGGCGCTGTCCAGATTGTCGCCCCGCTCCATAATTTCTTTCACCTGGGCCAGGCGCTGGAAATGGCCCATGGCGCCGCGGATCACGGCAATGGCGGAGGTTTCGGCAGTCCATAGCCGCTCCAGCGCCAGATCAAGCCGGGCGAAATCGCCACTGCCAGCCGCGTCCGAGGCTTCCTCGGTACGGGCTTCGGCTTCGTCACCCATTACGGCCCGGACATCGTCCAGGCTGATGCTTTTCTGGCCATGGGCATAGAGCGCCAGTTTTTCCAGCTCCCGGCGCGACACACCGCGATCCGAACCCAGCCGCGATACGGCGTCGGCCAAGGCGTCAGGTGCGATGGAAAATCCTTCGGCGCGCAAGGCATCGCGCACCAGATCTTCCAGACTGCGGGCGGTATCGGCATAACAGGCAATCGCGGCGGCGCGATCGTCTTCCTCAAACAGCTTGCGCAAGGCGGCGCTTTTGTTGAGATCGCCCGCTTCCACCACCACCAACGCATCACCAGGCGGATCGGACAGAAAAGTCTCAAACAGGTCAGCCAAGCCATTGCCGGCCCCGCGCACCCGCACCACCCGCCGCCCGCCCATCATGGAGATGGCGGCGGCTTCATCCGCCAAGCGCGCCGGATCGGCATCCAGCACTGTTTCACTGAGATCGGCGACATTGAAGGCATCGCTCAGGTCCGGCACCACCGACTTCATCAGTTTTTCGGCGCGTTCCTGCACCAGGCCAGAGTCCGGGCCATAGACCAACGCCGCGCGCAGAGTCTTGGGCGGCGCGGCGGAGAAACGGTCGGCATCACGGGCCGCAACTATCATCGTCTGCGGCCGAAAAAGACGGCCAGATCGGTACGGATACGGCCGGCAATATCCTGGGCGGCGCGTTTGTCGCTGTCCTGTTGTGCCGCCAGGGTGGCGTAAGGCGATGGCGCCACATTGTAGGAGGACAGGCTGGACTGAGTGCCTTTGGTAACTTCGGCACCCTTGGCGTCAGTCAGAGTGTAATTCACCGTCAGGGTGTCGTTATAGCGGGTGATGGTGGCATCATTTTCCAGCACCACACCGCGATTGCTTTCATTGAGAGTGATCGTCAGGCGATAGGTTTTGCCGCGTAGCTGGCCATTCGAACCCAGCAGATCGATCAGGGTATTGCGCAGCTCATAGCCATCGCGTTCGGCCACCGGTTCGACATAGATGGAGCGGAGTTGGGGCTGCAGACGCGTATCGGCATACATGGCACGGAAGCCGCACCCGGCCAGCAGGGGCAACAGGATCAGCGCGGCAACAGCCTGCTTCATGCGACGATATTCACAATACGATTGGGCACCACAATGATTTTCTTGGGCGCTGCCCCCGCCAAGGCCCGCACCACACCTTCTTCCGCCAGGGCGGCACTTTCCACCGTCTTGTTATCGGCCCCCACCGGCACCACCACTTCGCCGCGGCGCTTGCCATTGACCTGCACCGCTAAGGTGACGGTATCGCTTTTGAGCAGAGAAGCATCGTGTTTCGGCCATGCGGTTTCAGCGGCCAGGCTTTTGTGGCCCAGCGCTTGCCAGCATTCTTCCGCCAGATGCGGCATCATCGGCGCGGACAGCAAGACCAATGCCTCCACCGCTTCCCGGCGGGTTGCCGGATCGGCGGCTGCGCTATCGGCAATCGCATTCGACAGCATATAAAGCTGCGCCACGGCGCGGTTGAAGCGCAACTGCGCCAGATCGTCCGTCACGGCGGCGATGGCTTTGTGGGTGGCTTGGCGCAGGCCGCGTGACGTGTCATCGGCGGGATTGGGTGTAGTACCTACCGGCGCGAGATTTTCCGCTTCTCCCGCCAGGCGCCAGACACGCTGGACAAAGCGCCAGCAGCCCTCGGCGCCGGCATCAGTCCATTCGATGTCGCGCTCCGGCGGGGTGTCGGACAGCATGAACCAGCGGATGGTGTCGGCGCCATAGACATCGATGATCTGTTCCGGCGCGATCACATTCTTTTTGGATTTGGACATTTTCTCCGACGCGCCAATTTCCACCGGCTCGCCAGATGATTTCAGATATGCCTTGCCGTCTTTCTTTTCGATGCTGTCCGGTGTGACCCAGGCGCCTTGTGAATCCTTGTAAGTCTCATGACAGACCATGCCCTGGGTGAAGAGGCCGGCAAAAGGCTCGGCCACCGAGACCAGGCCCATGCTGTTCATGGCGCGGGTGAAGAAGCGGGCATAGAGCAAATGCAAAATCGCATGCTCAATGCCGCCGATATATTGATCCACCGGCAACCAGTAGTCCGCCGCTTTGGCATTGACCGGCGTGGACGATGATGGATCGGTGAAGCGGATAAAATACCAGGAGCTGTCCGCGAAAGTGTCGAGAGTGTCGGTATCGCGTACCGCCGCTTCGCCGCAGGACGGGCACACTGAGGTTTTCCAATCCAGATCGGCATCCAGGGGATTGCCGCGCACCGAAAAATTGATGTTCTCGGGCAGCAACACCGGCAGCGCCCCTTCCGGCACCGGCACCACGCCGCAGGTGGCGCAATGCACCATGGGGATGGGGCAGCCCCAGGGGCGCTGGCGCGACACCAGCCAATCGCGCAGACGATAATTCACCGTGCGCTCGCCGATGCCCGCCTTTTCCAAACGCGACGCCACTTCAGCCTTGGCCTGCTCCACCGTCATGCCGTCAAGGAATTGCGAATTCGCCAGCTTGCCGGGGCCGGTATAGGCCTCCTTGCCGACTTCGAATGTCTTGGGATCGGCATCGGACGGCACCACCACCGGCGTCACGGAAAGCCCGTATTTGCGGGCGAAATCCAGGTCGCGCTGGTCATGCGCCGGGCAGCCGAAAATCGCGCCGGTGCCGTAGCCCATCAGCACAAAATTGGCCACCATCACTTTCAGTTTCCAGTTGGGATCGAAGGGATGGGCAGCGGTGAGGCCGGTGTCGTAACCCAGCTTTTCTGCTTTCTCGATTTCGGCTTCGGCGGTGCCGGTCTTGCGGCATTCAGCGATGAAGTCGGCGAGTTTGCGATCCTTCAGCGCCAATTCCTGGGCGAGCGGATGTTCCGGCGACAGGGCGACAAAGGAAGCGCCGAACAGCGTGTCGGGCCGGGTGGTGAAGACATCGAGTTTTTCGCCATTGGACAAAGCGAATTGAAATTTCAAACCTTCGCTGCGGCCAATCCAGTTCTTCTGCATCAGCCGGACTTTTTCCGGCCAGCGATCCAGCGTATCCAGCGCCGCCAGCAATTCTTCCGAGAAGGCGGTGATCTTGAAGAACCATTGCGACAGCTTGCGCCGTTCGACAATGGCGCCGGAACGCCAGCCGCGCCCGTCAATCACCTGTTCATTGGCGAGCACGGTCATGTCGACCGGATCCCAATTGACATCGGCTTCGCCGCGATAGACCAGGCCGGCTTTATAGAATTCCAGGAACAGCTTTTGCTGCTGGTGATAATAGGCCGGATCGCAGGTGGCGAATTCGCGCGACCAATCCAGCGACAGGCCCATCATCTTCAGCTGGGCGCGCATCGCCGCGATATTTTCATAGGTCCAGTCGCGGGGGCTGACGCCTTTTTCGCGGGCGGCATTTTCCGCGGGCAGACCGAACGCATCCCAGCCCATGGGATGAAGAACATTATAGCCCTGGGCGCGGCGGAAACGGGCGATGACATCACCCATGGTGTAGTTGCGGACATGGCCCATATGGATGCGCCCCGAGGGATAGGGGAACATCTCCAGCACATAGGATTTCGGCTTGTCCGAATGGTGCGGCGTGACAAAAAGAGCCTTGTCGTCCCAGGCTTTCTGCCAGTGTTTTTCGGATTCCTTGGCGTTATAGCGCGCCATACTGCTGCCTCTCGATGCGGCGCCTGGCCGATCGGCGCGCGGAAAATAACTATGAGTTCTGGTTCATCGACGCCAGGCGCAATTCGCGGGCGCGGGTGAGGATGGCGTCTTCCAGTCTATGGGCGGTATCGGCGCTGGGCTGGGCATCGCTCCAGGCGCCGTTGTTCAAGGTCTGGCGGAACACCACCACCTTCAAACCATCGGCGCGCAGATTCCGGTCCATGATGTAAATCGTGACTTTCAGACGCTCACCCGGCGCGTTGGGCGCGACATACCAATCGGTGATCACCACGCCGCCAAACGGATCGGCGCTGGCCAAGGGCATGAAGGCCAAAGTGTCGAGGGTGGCGTGCCAGAGATAGGAATTGACGCCCAGGGTCAGGCGGTTGTTGCCGCCCGCCACAATGGTGGCGCCGGTGTCCATATCGGTGGTGGTGGTGGGGCTTGAACTGCAGGCGGCCAAAGGCACCAGTGCCATGCAAAGCAGAGCAGGCAGAATTCGCATCGGGTTTACTTTATCCTTCTGGATCCTTACGCCGCCGGCGCCTTTTGGGGCTGGCCGCGCACCCCCGATTAAGCCTTGTTGGCTTATAATGGGCGGGCCTGAGGGAAGCAACGGCGGAAAAAGCGCAAGCCCAGCCGGTAAGGCTTATGTTAGAAGGGCTTAAGAGGGACGTGGGGGCGGCGCGTGCGTAAGGCAAGTTTGGTTGCGGGACTGTGGGCGGCGCTGGCATTCGGTCCTGGCGCGGTGGCCGATCCCTGGGACGGCACCGTCGCGCCTTTACAGTTCTACCCCGGCGACCTCAGCCTGACCGTTAATGCCCAGGCAGGCGGGGCGGTGTTCGCGCCTAGTTCAACGCATTTGTCTGGCACCTCTGGCGCCGGAGGCAGCCCGAATGCCAGTGGCGCCGCCAAGCTGATGCCCCGGCTGGCGCGCGACTTCGACACCGGCTGGTCGCTGGGGCTGAATGCCGTCATCACCGCCAGCGATCCTTTGTCGCGCGGGCGCTATGACGGAAAAGTCATCGAAAAAGCCTATGGCGATGTGCGCTTTGGGCTGGGCCAGGTCCAGATGGGCAATGCCGACGGCGCGGGATATGCCCTGGCGGTGACCGGACCCAAAGTCGATGCGGCGGTCAGTCTGGACGATCCCCAGACCAGCTTCTTCCGCGATCCGTCCACCGGCCGGGCCGTAACCGACATTTTCACATTGCGCAGCGAAGTGGGCGCTTCCTCCAATTACGCCAAATTCGTTTATCTCAGCCCGGCTTTGTTCGGGGTGCAGCTGGCGCTGTCCTTCACCCCGGAGCAAAGCCGCTATGGCATTCCCTTCCTCCATCAAGGGCCGCATGTGCCGGGCCGCCAGGTGGATATTTGGGAAGGGGCGCTGAAATATTCCGATGAGCTGGGACCGGTGACGGTGTCGGCTTATGGCGGTGCGACGCTGGGGCGGGCTGAACATAAACTGCCGGGCCAGGAAGGGGTCAGCGATTTGGGTGCTGGCCTGCGGCTGGATTATCCCTTGAGCGACGAGATCAGCATCTCAGCCGGCGGCGCTTATCGGCAAAGCAATGCTTATGCGTTCCAGATCGCGCGCAGCTATCAGCCGGGCACCACACACATGTTTCAGGCCAGCAGCGCGGTCAATTACAACGGCTGGATGCTGGGTGTGGAATATGGCAATGGCGATGCCGATGCTGTGGGCGGCGCGCCACGCCTGGGTGTGAATGGCTATCAGGCCTCGCTGGGATACACATTCAGCAGCAGCATCGCGGTCAGCGGCGGCTGGCAGCGGCTGACATATCAGCGTTCCAGCGGCGCTTTTTACAATGCCGCGCCGCGCCTAGGGCTGGATGCGGTCTTCCTCCATCTGAATTTGAAAACATCAGGCTAAGGCGCCAATCGCCGCCACACCGGAAAAGCCGGAAAGCAGCAGCGCATTCTGTGCTGTGATACCGCCAAGCGCGAAGAGCGGCGTTCTGACTTGCCGCGCCATCAGCCGTGCGCGCGCCGGTGTGAGCGGGGCCACATTGCGGTGACTTTGGGTGGCAAAGACCGGCGACAGGAAAACCGCATCGGCATCGGAGATAAGAGCGGCGCGCAAGGAATGGGCCGCGGCGGTGATCAACCATTGGGGATTGCGGGCGCGCAGAGCATGAGCCTGACGCGCTTTGGCTTCCGGCAGATGCACGCCATGGGCGCCGACGCGCCGCGCCAGCGCGGCATCGTCCGCGATCAACAAAATCAAGCCACGCTGACGGGCGATGTGCCGCAGAGCCTGGGCCCGTTCGGCGCGCTGTCCCGCATCGCGAGCGCGGATGATCACCAGGCTGGCGGGTGGCAAGGCGCGGGCTGCGGCGCGCGCATCCGGGAGGCGTGTATCATCGGTCATCAACGCCAAAACGCCCGCGTTGAGGGAACGCGCCGCTCTTGCTAGTTTCGCGCGCGACAAGGCATCCGGCATGAGCATTTCCGACAATCTCGCCGCTATTCTGGCGCGCATCCAGGCCGCGCGGAAGGCGGCATTGCATCCCGCGGCCCAAACCCGGTTGGTGGCGGTGAGCAAAACCGTGGAAGAAGCCGGTATTCGCGCCGCGCTTGCCGCCGGTCAGCGCCGGTTCGGGGAGAATCGGGTGCAGGAAGCGATGGGGAAATTCCCGGCTCTGAAGCAGGACTATCCGGACTTGGAATTGCATCTGATCGGGCCGTTACAGACCAACAAGGTCAAAGAAGCGGTGACATTGTTCGATTGCATTGAGAGTCTGGACCGCGCCCGGCTGGCCGAAGCCCTGGCGGCGGAGCGGGACAAAAGCGGCAAATGCCCAAAATTGCTGGTGCAGGTGAATACCGGCGAAGAACCGCAAAAGGCGGGCGTGCTGCCCAAAGAAGCCGGCGCGCTGATCGCGCAGGCGCGAAAGCTCAATCTGCCGGTTACGGGCCTGATGTGTATTCCCCCTTTGGATCAAGACCCTGCGCCGCATTTCGGCTTTCTTTCTAAGCTGGCGCGGGACAATGACTTAAGCGAACTCAGCATGGGGATGAGCGGGGATTTTGAGATGGCGATCCGGTTCGGCGCCACCTTTGTCCGAGTCGGCACCGCGATCTTCGGCGCTCGAGGCTAGCCGATTCTAATCTTATCGCCGGGCTCGAGTTGTTCCAGTGCCGCCAAGAGATCATTTCTCTCGAGCGCGATGCAGCCGGCGGTGGGTAGATAATCAGCCTTGGCCAGATGCAGGAAAATTGCGCTGCCTTTGCCAGCCAGCACCGGCGCATCATTGAAGCCGATCACCGCCACCAAATCGTAGAGATGATCTTCTCGCCACATCTGTTCGGCGCTGGCCGGATAAGGGAGCCGCACAAGCTTATTGTAATTGGGATCGTCCGGAGCATCGCACCAGCCATCCTGTTTTTCGATGGCGCGAATGGGAAGCTGGACGCGCGGCTTGGCCATACGATCGGCACGAAAAAAAATCTCGCGGAGGGGAAAGACCCCCAGCGGCGTGATGCCGTCGCCTTCCGCGGCTTTGCGCGCGATGCCGGCCGGCCCGATGGCGCAGCGGCGCGGCCCCGCGCCCCAATCGAGCACGGCACCTTCAGGCGAATAGGAGACGTTGAGATCCATCGCGCCAGTATAAGCTAGCGCGCGGTGGCGAGCACCATATCGGGCAGGGCCATGGATTTCTGATAGGCGAACAGCGCACGCTGGGCCAGCGCGGGATCGACGCCCCTTTGTTGCATGGAGGCTGTCAGGGCGATGACATTGGGATCGGCGGGAATGGTGACCCCCGGCGTGACCGTGACCGGCTTGATGCCGTCATTGCTGGCGACCGCTGTGTTGCTGTCATGATGGCCGGTGAAGAAGGCCAGGACGGTTTCGCCGAAATCCTTGCCGGTGATGGCCTGGAAGGCGGCATCGGCCACGCTGGAGACGGCGCCCCATAAGCCGCCGTAAAGCGTATCGCCCGCGATTTTTTCCGGCACCCCGATCTTGTCGCCGGTAATGGCGCGATAAAGCGTGCCGATCACAGGCAAATGCTGCAGCGGGTTGATGATGGAAAGAAAGTCGTGAAAGGAGAAATGAAAGCCGGAGTGACCGGATGCACTGGAGCTGGAAGATGCCTGCGATTTCGGCAGACTGGGGAGCTGATAGAGCGCGGGATCGATCTGGGTCACCGGAAACATTCAGCAAGGAGCTTGCCAAGAAAATTTCCGCTGTTTTCCGGGATTTCATGACGATCCTGTCAGGCCCACCCGGCAGAATTTTCCGGTCTTATGCCCGGCAAATCGCGTTATGGTCCGGCCGCAACAGTCCCCGCGAGTTCCATGCCCAGCGCCAAGCCCGTCCTTCTGGTGGATGCCGACGCCGTGCCGCGCCACTCCCTGGCCGAGCAGCTGAAGCGCGAAGGCGAATATGCCGTGATCGAGGCGGGAACGGCGGCAGAGGCGCGCAGCGCCAAAGATTATATGCTGGCGATCATCGATCTGGCGGACGATGAAGCGCTGGCGCGCAGCCTGCGGCAGGACGGATTTTCCGGCCCTATATTGTTTTTGGGCGGGCAAGGGGCGGGTGAGCGGCTGGAAAAGCCATTCCGGCTGGCCGCGCTGCTGACAAGACTGGCGGCCCATCTTGGCCGGCATGGCGAGGACCGCGCGATTGCCATCGGGCCCTATGAATTTCGCCCTTCCGCCAAGCTGCTAACCGCTGACGGCAAGCGCAAAATCCGGCTGACCGAGAAGGAAACCAATATCCTGAAATTCCTGCATGAAGCAGGGCGGACAGTGGCGCGCGAAACTTTGTTGCACGAAGTATGGGGCTACAGCCCGGCCGTCACCACCCATACCCTGGAAACCCATATCTACCGGCTGCGCCGGAAGATCGAGGAAAATCCGGGTCAGGCAAAGATCCTGATTACCGAGGATGGCGGTTACAGGTTGGGAAATCATGTTTAATAGCCGTTAACCCTTGCGGCCCGATAAATTGGGCATGGCAAGACGGGGCTCCGCTGGAAATTCCTCTCCGTCACGCGGCAGGCGCCGCGATGACTATGATGATGACGCGCCGCCGCCACGCAAACCCAAAGCCATCTGGCCTTTCATCCTGATGATGCTGATCGCCTGGGGCGCGATCTTCGGTGCCGTCGCCTATTCGCATTTCGTGTCCGACTTGCCCGACGTCAAAAATCTTCTCGCCAACGGGACACCGCGCGACGTCACCCTTCTGGACGACCAAGGCCGGCTGATCGCGCGGCGCGGCTTGACTCAAGGCGCGTTGATCAATGCCGAGGCCCTGCCCGCCTATGTCCCCAATGCTTTTATTGCCATCGAGGACCGGCGCTTCCGCGATCATTTTGGGATCGACCCGATTGGCTTGATCCGTGCCGGGGTCACCAATCTGATGGCCGGCCGTGTGGTGCAAGGCGGCTCCACCCTCACCCAGCAACTGGCCAAGAATCTGTTCCTGACACCCAGCCGCACCTTCGACCGCAAGATGCAGGAAGCGATGCTGGCGACCTATCTGGAGTCGCGTTATTCCAAAAACCAGATCCTGAGTCTGTATCTGAACCGAGTCTATTTCGGCGCCGGAGTCTTTGGCATCGAGGCGGCATCGGAGAAATTCTTCGGTAAGCACGCCGATCAGCTGGGCTTAACAGAGGCCGCAATGCTGGCCGGCAGCGTCAAGGCGCCGGCGCGATACAATCCGATTGCCGACAGCGACGCTTCGCTGGCGCGGGCGGCGGTGGTGTTGAAAGCGATGCGCAGCGCAGGCTTTATCGACGAAAGCACACGCGCCGCGGCCGAAAACACCAGGCCGCGTATTATGAACGGCTCGGGGACTTCGGACGCCGGCTATTTCACGGACTGGATTCTGTCGCGGTTGGACGCGGTTCTGGGCACCAACCAGGAGCCGGTGATTGTCGAGACCAGCTTCGATGTGGCTATCCAGGCCATGGCGGAACAGGCGGTGGCGCATGGCCTGGACCGTGAAGGCGTCCGCATCGGGGCATCGCAGGCCGCGCTGGTGGCGATGACGCCGGATGGCGCCATCCGCGCCATGGTGGGCGGACGTTCCTATTCCCAGTCCAGTTTCAACCGCGCCACCGATGCCCAGCGCCAGCCGGGCAGCGCCTTCAAACCGTTTGTCTATCTGACGGCGTTTGAGCATGGCCGCAGCCCGGACGATGTGATGCATGATGGGCCGGTGGATATTCATGGCTGGAAACCGTCAGACTTCGAAGGTGAATATCAGGGCGACATCACCCTGACCGAAGCATTCGCGGAATCCTCCAATGTTATTGCGGCGCAGCTCACCGATGAGCTGGGCGCCAAGGAAGTGGCGGCGACGGCGCATCGGCTGGGTATTCGTTCACCGCTGGCGGAAGTCTCATCCCTGGCGCTGGGCACCTCTGATGTCACGCCCCTGGAATTGACGGGCGCCTATGCCGCTTTTGCCAATGGCGGGAACGGCGTCATGCCTTTCGCCATCATTTCCATCCGCACCCGGGACGGAAAGATTCTCTATAGCCGCAAGCCGGAGGCCTTGAGCCCAGTGATGTCGGCCGAAAACAATGCCGCCATGACCAAGCTGATGGTGGCAACGGTGACCAGCGGCACAGGCAAGACGGCACGGCTGGCGACACGGCCCAGCGCCGGCAAAACCGGCACCACCCAGGATTCCCATGACGCCTGGTTTGTCGGCTTCACCGCCGACCTGGTGTGCGGGGTGTGGGTGGGCAATGACAATTCCGCCCCCATGCATAAAGCGCCCGGCCTGACCGCGACCGGAGGCGGCGTGCCGGCGCATATTTTCCGTGCCTTTATGGAAAATGCCGAGCAAGGCCTGCCGGTGCGGCCCTTGGCCGGCGCCAATGTGGTGGCGGAAGCGGTCGATATATCCGCAGCGCCGGAAGCAGTCCCGGATCAACCTGCAGCCAGCGCCGCCAATGATAATCCCAAGCAGCCGGACGCGATTGACCGCATCCTGGCCGGGCTGTTCGGCGGCACTTAAATTCTAGTTGTAACGAAGAAGCGTGCGGCCGTGCTCCCGCAGCCATTTGCGGGCGCGGCGCATATGCGGGGTCAGGCTTTCGACATGGGCCCAGAAACGCGGGCCATGATTCATTTCCCGCAAATGCGCCACTTCATGGGCCACGACATAATCGCGCACATAATCGGGCGCGAAAATCAGCCGCCAGGAAAAAGACAAAGAGCGTGCCGAAGAGCAGGAGCCCCAGCGGCTGGAAGTATCGCGCACGGTTATGCGGGTTGGTTTGACGCCCAGCCGCTCGCCGAATGCCATGGCGCTGGCTTCAAAGCCTTTGCGGGCCTCGCGTTTGAAAAAATCCGTAAGACGGCGGCCGGCATGTTCCGCCCGGCCCCTGACAAAAATCTCATCGCCTTCGCACCATACCGGAGCGGGGCCTTTTTCGGCGGCGCGGATGCGATGGGGGGTACCCAGAAACGGAATTTGCGCGCCGGGACTTAAGGCCACTTTCTTGGGCGCCTGGGCACGCTGATCGCTGACCCATTCGGTTTCGCCGCGCACAAAAGCCAGCGCCGCGGCACGGCCCATACGCGCCGGCGCGGTCACCATCACATCGCCCGACACGGGATTGATCCGCATCACCATGCGGCGGGCTTTCGGGTTGAGGCGCACCATCACCGCGATCTTTTCGCCATCAATCGCCAGCAATTCGCGGGTCACCGCAAGCTTGCGCGGTTTTCTCTTCTTCTTTTTAAGAATGGAAAGGATGGCTCGCATTTTGGGCATCATATCGATAGGTTACCCGCCATGAGTGAGCGGCCGCGATTTCATCTGGCGTTTCCCGTGCGCGACCTTTCGGAAGCGCGCGCCTTTTACGGCGACCTGCTCGGTTGTCCCGAAGGACGGTCGAGCGATGAATGGGTGGACTTCGATTTTTTCGGTCATCAGATCGTCGCCCATTTAAGCGCAAACGAAGGCCAACACAAATCACATAATGTCGTTGACGGTGAGAATGTGCCGGTGCGCCATTTCGGTGCGATTCTTTCCATGGCCGAATGGCGGAAACTTGCGGCAAGGCTTCAGGAAAGAAATGTTTCTTTCATCATAGAACCCGGTATTCGTTTTGAAGGCCGGGCCGGGGAACAAGCGACATTCTTTTTTCTGGATCCCAGCGGCAATGCGCTGGAGTTCAAAGCCTTCCAGAATGAGGGGCAGATCTTTGCGCGCGGATAGAGTCGCGATGGGCGTGGGAATCGGCGCGCTGGCGCTGTTGTTCGGCGCGCTGGGCTTTCAATATCTCGGCGGCATCAAACCATGCGAGATGTGCCACTGGCAGCGCTGGGGCCATATCGCGGCGGCGGTGGTGGGGATTGTCGGCGTCAGGTTCGCCAAGGACGAAGCCCGGTTGCTGGCCTGGGCGGCGTTTGGATTTGTCGTCATTTCGGGGCTGATCGGGCTTTATCAAAGCGGCATGCAATGGGGCATCCTGCCGGGGCCGGCGTCCTGCAGCGGCCATCGCTTTGTCCTGGGCAGCAATGACATACCGGATGTGCAATGCGATGTCGTGACCTGGTCCTTGTTCGGGCTGTCGCTGGCCACCTATAACGTCCTCTTCTCCTTCCTGATTGCCGCCGTGGCGGCCGCGGGCCTGATGAGAAAAGCCGATGCGTAAAGCCAAACCGAAAGCGCCGGGCTCGGCGCCGGATACCGAAGCCATGATCCGGGTGGATCACGCCGGGGAATATGGCGCGGTGCGGATTTATGAGGGTCAGCTTGCCGTGCTGGGAAAGCGGGCCAGTGGCGATGTGATCCGTCACATGGCCGAGCAGGAACAGCGGCATCTGCAAACCTTCGACAAGTTGGTCAATGAGCGCCGGGTGCGGCCCACCGCCCTGGAACCGGTGTGGCGGGTGGCGGGTTTTGCCCTGGGCGCCGCTACCGCGCTGATGGGAGAAAAGGCGGCTTTCGCCTGCACCGCCGCGGTGGAAGAAGCCATCGATGAGCATTATGCCGCCCAGATCGAAGCATTGGGCGAGAGCGATCCGGATTTCAAAAAGACAGTGGAAGATTTCCGCGCCGATGAAGCGGCCCATCGCCAGACCGCCTTGGACAATGGCGCCGAGCAAGCGCCGGGCTACAAGTTGTTGAGCGAAGCGATCAAGGCCGGTTGCCGGGTCGCGATCAAACTGTCGGAGAAGATTTAAGAGCTCGTCATTGCCCGCTTTATGCAGGTAGCCCATGGATGGCCCGCCCACTTCCGATTAGAAGAGGGCCGGGCGATGACGGACGAGTGGGTTACGGCTCCAACTCAGAATCCCAATACAGGTAGTCCGCCCAACTTTCGTGGAGGTAGTTCGGAGGAAACTTGCGGCCGCGTTCACGCAACTCGGTCACCGTCGGCTGGCGCGGCGGGTGGCGGGGAAACATTCTGGCATGCGCTGGCAGCAGGCCGCCCTTGGTGAGATTGCAGGGACTGCAGGCAGTGACGACATTCTCCCAGGTGGTGCGGCCGCCCTTGGAGCGCGGCACCACATGATCGAAGGTCAGGTCTTCGGCGTCGCCGCAATATTGGCATTCGAACTGGTCGCGCAGGAAAACGTTGAACCGGGTGAAAGCGGGGTGACGCGCCGGCTTGATGTAGGTCTTGAGGGAGACCACCGACGGCACGCGCATTTCAAACCGCGCGGAGCGCACCACCCGGTCATATTCTTCCAGAATGGTCACCCGCTCCAGGAACACCGCCTTGATGGTGTCCTGCCAGGACCACAGCGACAGGGGATAGTAGCTCAGTGGGCGATAGTCCGCATTGAGGACCAGCGCCGGACAGGCACTTGCGGTGCGCACGGGAGCTAGCACGGATAAGGCCCTGTGAAGATGTTTCTCCTTCGGGGCCGGATACTATGCGATTCCCAGGCCCTGCCAAGATGTGGCCCATTCCCGTGACAGATGGATGAAGAGCAAAGTCAGGGCTTGCGTGAAAGCAGGCTGGAAATCGGGCCTTTTGCGGCAAGCCGTCCCGCCGCCGCCAGCCCGAGAAATTGGCCCGTCAGCATCATGGTATCCGGGTCCACACCATGTCCGACCCCTGGAGCAATGTGCCATTGCACTGCCCGGCCGCCCGCACCCAGCATCATCGCGGCCATCAACATGGCCTGAACCGGGATGACGTCATCAGCATCGCCATGGGCCAGAAAAATCGGCGGGCCGTCGGGACGCGCCGGAGCGGGCGCGGGCAACAGACCGGAGAGGCCGACAATCGCCGCCGGTGATGTTGGCCGGCGCAGACCCAGATGGAGCGACAGCATGGCGCCCTGGCTGAATCCCGCCAGAATCAGCCGATCCGGCGGAAGCGACAGGCGCGCGAGCTCCGCATCCAGAAAATGATCCAGGGTGGTGGCCACGCTTTCCACCCCGCGATGCATGTCGCCGGGATCGATGCGGGAAATGGGAAACCATTGATAGCCGGGCGAGCCGGGCACGGCATCCGGCGCATGGGGCGCGATGAACCGGGCCGAAGGCAGGAATTGTTGCCAATGCGGCGCCAGCCCGATCAGGTCGTTGCCATCGGAGCCATAACCGTGCACCAGCACCACAAGGTGAGAGGCCGGGCCTTTGACAGGTTCCAGGCTGGGGCCGGTGAGAGAACGCAACGCCATGAGCGGAAATTTCAAATAAGGTGTGGGCATGACTGTTACACGCTTCGCGCCGTCTCCGACAGGGTATCTGCATCTGGGTCATGCGTTTGCCGCGCTGACCGCGGCGCGCGGCAGCGATCATTTTCTGCTGCGCATCGAAGATCTGGATCAGGGCCGGGCACGCGAGGAATTCATAACCGCGGTATTTGAAGATCTGCGCTGGCTGGGCCTGACCTGGGACGAGCCGGTGCTGCGCCAATCCGCCCGCATGGAAGCCTATCGGAGCGCGCTGTTCTGGTTGCAGAAGGAAGAGTTGCTGTATCCCTGTTTTTGCAGCCGCGGCGATATCGCCGATGAAATCGCCCGTGCGCTGCAGGCGCCGCACTTTGATCCCGCCTCGGCTTCCGGGCCCGACGGCTCGCATTACCCCGGCACCTGCCGGCATCTGAATGCCAAGGAGCGGCTTAATCGCATCGCCACCGGCGCGCCTTATAGTTTGCGCCTGGATGTGACCAAGGCGGCCAAGCGTGCCGGCCCCCTCAGCTTCCGCGAAAAGAATGAAATCGTGACGGTGGACCCATTTCTGTTCGGCGATCCGGTCCTGGCGCGCAAGGATGTGCCTGCCTCGTACCATCTGGCGGTGGTGGTGGATGACGCTTTTCAGAACGTCACCCTGGTGACGCGGGGTGAAGACCTGTTGCCCGCCACCCATATCCAGCGCTTGCTACAGGCGCTGCTGCAATTGCCCGAGCCGGCCTATGCCCATCATCGCCTGATCCTGGACGATGAAGGCCGCAAATTTTCCAAGCGCGCCCAGGCCGTAACGCTGCGCCAATTGCGAAACGAAGGGGCAAAACCCGGCGATATCGAGGCCCGGCTTGGGCTTTAACCGCTGTCCATGCTAAGGGGCGGCCATGAGCGATCATCAACTCGACAGGCTTTTTGCCGCCATCACAGTCCGCAAGGCTGAGGGCAATGGGAATATTTCCTATACCGCCAAGCTCCTCTCCCAGGGGGTGGAGAAATGCGCCAAAAAATTTGGCGAGGAAGCGGTGGAAGCGGCACTCGCGGCAGTGAGCGGCGACAAGCAACATCTGGCCGCGGAATCCGCCGATGTTCTGTATCATTTGTTGGTTCTGTGGGCGGCCGCGGGAATTACACCCGCAGATGTCTATGACGTGCTGAAGCAGCGCGAAGCCCAGTCGGGCCTCACAGAAAAAGCTTCGCGTCCCTGACTATAATCAGTTTTCGCCGGTTTCTTCTTCGGCCAGGCTTTTGACCAGGTCCAGCACCCGTTTGCGCACCTTGGGATCCTTGATCTTCATGAAGGCCAGGCTGAGCTGCAGCCCCTCGCCGGAAGAGACGAACTCCATCACCGGAACGCCTTCGGATTCACTGACCCCCTCCGAAGAGCCAGAAACGCCTTCATAGAAGAAATCGATCGGTACGCCGAGAATACGCGCAATCTCATACAGTCTTCCTGCACCGATGCGATTGACGCCTTTCTCATACTTCTGGACCTGCTGAAACGTCAGGCCGAGCATATCGCCGAGTTTTTCCTGACTCATTCCAATCAGCATTCGCCTGATACGCACACGATTGCCGACCTGAGTATCTACAGGATTCGCTTGTTTTTTGGGCACGATTCACACACACAATTCATTGCCGGGCCGGAACTTACTCGCATTGGTCGCATAACTGAAAGAAATAATTCCCTGCGCTTACCGCGTCACTTTTGTCTTCAGAACAAAAGCCATGATTGCCGCCGCGCTAAGCATGATCAGCAACATCCAGTCACCATAACGCGCATAAGTTGATTGCGGTGCTGCTTTCGGCAACCGCGCGTCGAGCACACCCATTTTGCCAAGGCCTAATTCCGCGGTAATCCGCCCATATGGGTCAATCATCGCCGATATTCCCGTATTGGCAGCACGGGCAACGGGCAGAGCTTCTTCGATAGCGCGTGCGCGTGCGATCAACAGATGTTGATGAGGTCCAGCCCACGGGCCGAACCAGGAATCATCCGTGACATTGACGAACCAGCCGGGGCGCTGACTCGATGTCACAGCGCCGGGAAAGATGATTTCGTAGCAAATCAGCGGCGTTACCGCGGGTGCGCCGGCGAGTTGATATGTATGCGGAGCATCGCCGCTGGAGAAGCCTTCCTGACCTGCTGTCAGCTTGGTGACGCCCAGATGGTTCAAAATCTGCGCGAAAGGGACATATTCCCCGAACGGCACCAGGTGAAATTTATCGTAAATCAGCGGCGCCGCGGCCTTTGGCGGGAAGATGAAGAGGCTGTTGTAGAAGGACAAATCATTAGCGTTGCGCTGGGCTCGCGTCGTGCCGGTGATCAGGGTGCGGGAGGCGTTGGTTAAAAGCCCCACTTCATCCAGGGCCGCGGGCTCTCGATCGAACAGAAATGGCGGGGTAGCGGCTTCCGGCCAGATGATGATGGTGGGATTGCCCGGGGCCCTACTGAGGGCGAGCAGCCGCTGCCAATTGCGCGTGAAATAGCGCGACTGTTCTTTTTCGCGCTGCGGCACATTGGGTTGAACAATGCGGAGCCGCACATCCGGCACGGTCTCTGGCGGGTGCGAGGCCAGCCGCACCGCACCGCCGGCCCAGATGCCCAGAAATAGCAGAATCATCGCTGCCGGCATCTTGAAGGCGCGGGAGCGGGTGAAATCGGCCAGCGACGCTCCCAGCAAAACGGTGAGCAGAGACAGGCCATAGGCCCCAATCACAGCCATAGACTGCATCACCGCCAGCGACGCGCCCCAGCCATAAGCGGGAAGGTTCCAAGGAAAGCCGGTCAAGACATGGCCGCGCAGCCACTCAAAGGCGGCATAAAGGCCTGCGAAAATAAAAAGCCGGGCCGGACCATCTTGCCAGAAACAGACCGCCAGGGCGCAAGCAAGCGCCACAAAGAGCGCGAGCCCTGCCGGAAGCAGCGTTACCGCGAAGGGCAATTGCCAGAGATGGGCATCCGGATCGATCAGGAAGGCATAGCCGATCCAGTGCAAGCCGATCAGAAACTGGCCGAAGGCAAAGGCCCAGCCGCAGCCGAACGCGATGCGCACCCGCCTGGCTCTTTGATTGGCGCCGTCGAGCAACAGGACCAGGCCGGCAAAGCCCAGCAACAGAACAGGAAACAGATTCAGCGGCGCAAAGCCAAAAGCCGACAGAGAACCGGCGGCAAACGCCAACGCAAAACGCCGCCAGCCCGTCAGGCCGCGAACCCAATCGCCGCCGCGGCGAAGACCATTCATGCCGAAGGGGGACAGATACGCAACCGCCGCACCCGGCGCGCATCGGCATCCAAAATTTCAAACTCAAATCCGGAAGGGTGGCTGACGATTTCGCCCCGCTGTGGCACCCGGCCCAATAGCGAGGTCACCAGTCCGCCCAGGGAGTCCACATCCTCGGCGCTTTCCGGGGTGGAGAGATCGATTCCCGTCTCAGTTTTGAAGTCTTCCAGATCGGTACGGGCATCGGCGATGTAACAGGCGCCGTCGGGACGCAAGGCGCCGCCTTCCTCGTCATGCTCGTCGGCGATATCGCCGACAATCTCTTCGATGATGTCTTCGATCGAAATCAGGCCGTCGGTGCCGCCATATTCGTCGATCACCAGCGCCAGATGGGTGTGGCTGGTCTGCATTTTCAAAAGCAGATCAAGGGCGCGCATGGAAGGCGGCACGAACAGGATCGGCCGCTTGATCCGGGCAATGGAAGATTCCTCCAACCGGTAATCGCCATCGGGGCGCATTTCCAACAGACCCATGACGTCTTTCACATGCACCTGGCCGATGGGGTCATCCAGGGTTTCGTGAAACACAGGCAGACGGGAATGCTTGCCGACGCGAAAGAGCGTCACCAGTTCGGGCAGCGGCATGCTTTCTTCCACCGCCACGATCTCAGCGCGCGGCACCATGACGTCGCGTACTTTTGTTTCGCCAAACTCAAGAAGGTTGGTCAGCATCACCCGCTCCTGCTGCGACAGGGCGGGAGACTGGCGTTCGCTTTCCTCGATCACCTCTTCCAGGCTTTCGCGGATGGCGGCGCTGGAAGCATCCTCTCCGCGCATGATCCGCATCAGGCGCTTGAGCAGGGATGGGGATTCCGCGGCGTCGCTCATGCGACCACCTTATAAGGATCGGCAATGCCGAGCTTTTTGAGAATTTTCACTTCCAGCGGCTCCATCACCTGAGCGTCGCGCGGGGTTTCATGGTCATACCCGGCCAGATGCAAGACGCCATGCACCACCAGATGCGCGGCATGATGGGTGAGCGTCTTGCCCGAGGCCTTGGCTTCCCTTGCCGCCACACCATAGGCGATGGCGATGTCGCCGCGATGACCGTCACGGCCGTCCGTGGCAAAGGACAGGACATTGGTCGGCTTGTTCTTGCCCCGGAAATCATGATTGAGGCTTTTAAGCCGGGCATCATTGCTGAGCAGCACCGTGATGCCGCCTTTCAAGCGGGCAGTGGCCAGCGCCGCCTCGGCGGCGCGGCGCAAATTCGTGACCAGACCGCGCGGTTTTCGCCAGCCCGGATCATCCACCAGCAGTGTAATGGCGCTCATTTTCCTCTGACATTATAGGCGCGGACAATGCGGCTGACGAGGGCGTGGCGCACCACATCGGAATGGCTAAAGCGTTGCACGGCAACGCCTTCGACGCCTTCCAGAAACGAAACCGCCTCATTGAGGCCTTCCGCCACGCCGCCGGGCAAGTCGCTTTGTCCGGGATCGCCGGTCACCACCATCTGGGAATCCTCGCCCAGCCGGGTCAGCACCATTTTCATCTGAGCCGGTGTGGCGTTCTGAGCTTCGTCCAGAATCACAAAGGCGCGGGTCAAGGTGCGGCCGCGCATAAAGGCCAGCGGCGCCACTTCGATGACGCCCTGCTCCATCAGCCGGCCGGCCTGTTCGCCCAGGACATCGAACAGGGCGTCGTAAAGCGGCCGCAGGTAAGGATCGATCTTCTCTTTCAAATCGCCCGGCAGAAAGCCCAGGCGCTCACCCGCTTCCAAGGCCGGGCGCGACAGGACCAGACGCTCCACCCGGCGCTGATAAAGCATATGAGCGGCGAACGCCGCAGCCAGATAGGTCTTGCCCGTGCCAGCCGGACCGATGCCGAACACCAGGGGATGACTTCGCATCAGATCCAGATACGCGGCCTGGGTCGGACTGCGCGGCCGGACGACACGGCTGGCAGCAGTGCGGATAGCGCCCGGCGTCTGGGCCCGGGCGCTGTCGGCGAAGCGCAGCTCGGAATCCACTTCGGCAAGGGTGACACTTTCGCCTGCTTCCAGCCGGGCATAGAGCGCAGAAAGAATGGCGGCGCCGCGGCTTCGGTCTGCACCGGTGACCGCGACGCGATTGCCGCGCTGGGTGATATGGATATTGAGCCGCTGTTCCAGGCGGGCGAAATTTTTTTCATGCGGACCGCCCAACGCGGCCAGCAATTTGTTGTCGCCGAATTCCAGGGTGACCTGTTCGCTGACGCTTTTTTTGGATTTCACGCCGGCACGCTTTCCATCAAGGCGCCATGCAGGCTGTTGGCGGTGAGAGAGTCGATTCGCACGTGTTCCACCCGGCCGATCAGGCTTTTGGGACCGTGAACATGCACGGGCTGAAGATAAGGCGTGCGGCCGACAAGCTGGCCAGGGTCGCGGGCCGGTTTTTCAAACAACACAGGCAAGGCGCGGCCGATGGCGGCGCGGTTGGCGTCATCCTGTTGCTGCAACAGCAAGGCCTGAAGCGCCAGCAGCCTTTCGCTCTTGACCGCTTCACCGACCAGTTTGCGCGCCCCGGCTGCGGGGGTCCCCGGGCGCGGTGAGTATTTGAAAGAAAAACATTGGGCGAACTTCACCGTGCGCACCAATTCCATGGTGGCGGCGAAATCGGCGTCGCTTTCACCGGGAAAGCCGACAATGAAATCGGACGAGAAGGCGATGTCCGGCCGGGCGGCACGCAGACGGTCAATCAAGCGCAGATAATCCTCCGCCGTATGCTGGCGATTCATCGCCTGGAGCACGGTGTCGGAGCCCGACTGCACCGGCAGATGCAGAAAAGGCATCAGCTTTTCGAGTGAGCCATGGGCGGCGATCAGATCGTCATCCATGTCACGGGGGTGGCTGGTTGTGTAGCGGATGCGAAGGACGTCTTTGATCTGCGCCAGCGCCGCAACCAGCCGCGCCAAGTTCCAGATCTTTCCGTGCGTGTCGGTGCCGCGATAGGCATTCACATTCTGACCCAGAAGGGTGATTTCTCGCGCACCGCGTGAGGCCAACGCCCTGGCTTCGGCGATCACGCTTTCCGGACTGCGGGAATGTTCGGGGCCGCGGGTGTAAGGCACCACACAGAAAGTGCAGAATTTATCGCAGCCTTCCTGCACGGTGAGAAAGGCGCTGATGCCGGTGGTTTCCGCCTGCGGCAAATGATCGAATTTCTCCAGGGCGGGAAAGCCGGTTTCCAGCACATGGCCCTGTTCGCGGGCATGGCGGGCAATCATCTCCGGCAGGCGGTGATAGGATTGCGGCCCCACCAGCATGTCGATCACGGGGGCGCGCGTCACCATCTCTTCGCCTTCGGCCTGGGCGACACAGCCGGCCACCGCCACCAGCAGTTCCGGCTTTTCGCGCTTCATCTGGGCGATGCGGCCCAATTCGGAATAGACCTTCTCGGCCGCCTTTTCGCGGATGTGGCAGGTGTTGAGGATCACCATGTCGGCGCTATCCGGCGCATCGGTGGTGCCATAGCCCAGCGGCGCCAGCAGATCCGCCATACGGGCGGAGTCATAGGCATTCATCTGGCAGCCATAAGTTTTGATGAAGAGCTTTTTCATGGGCGGGTTGGAGGGAGTTATAGGGAAAAACCGTGCGGAAACACAGGATTTTACCGTCAGGCGCCGCCCGCCAGGGCGCGCATCTGGCCCGCCCGCACCGTTAATTCCGCCGCTTTTGCCAATTGCTTGCGGTCCATCGCATCCAGGCTGAGCGGCGGATGAAACTCCACCACCACGTCCAGGGGACCGGCTTTCAGCGCCTCCCACAGATGCGGCACCAATTCCATGTCTCCATACCAGGCGAAAAACGGACGGTTTTCCCGCCCCATGGGAATGCCGTGGATGCCGGTATAGGCGGTGGAGACCGGCTGGACCAGCACGTGATGGCCGCCGAATTGCGCCTCTGCCGCGCCCAGAAGCGCGCTCTTGAACGGCAGCACATGGTTACCGTCGCTGGAGGTGCCTTCGGGAAACAGCACCAGGGCGTCGCCGGCCAGCAACCGGCTTTGCAATTCATCGCGCGTTTCCGCTGTCTGGCTGCGGCGCTGGCGCGCGACAAAAACCGTACGTTGCAACCGTGCCAGAGTGCCGAAGAAAGGCCAGCTATTCACTTCCGACTTGGCGACAAAGGAGAGCGGCATCACCGCCGAGAAAATCACAATGTCCATCCAGCCGGTGTGATTGGCCAGGAGCAGCACACCCTGATCCTTTATCGGCTTGCCCAGCACCCGAATGCGGATGCCGAACAGGCGGGCGACAAATTTATGATAGGCGTGGGGAAAGCTGCGGCGCGCGGGAAGACCAAGCTTCAGGAAAAACCATTGCAGGGGAATCAGAATCAGGGTGACGGTCAGGAACACGGTCAGCACCGCGCCCGCGCGTAAAGCCTGCATCAGATTTTGGGCTTCTTGCCTTTGGGCACGCCGTACAGTTCCAGGCGATGATCCACCAATTCAAAGCCCAGTTCTTCCGCCACCCGGCGTTGCAGCTTTTCGATTTCCTCATTGCGGAATTCGATCACACTGCCGGTCTGCACATCGATGAGATGATCGTGATGATTCTCCGGCGCCTCTTCATAACGGGCGCGGCCGTCACGGAAGTCATGCCGTTCCAGAATCCCCGCGTCCTCAAACAGCTTGACGGTGCGGTACACCGTGGCGATGGAGATATGCGGGTCGATGGCGGCAGCGCGGCGATAAAGCTCTTCCGCGTCGGGATGGTCTTCGGCGCCGGACAGCACGCGCGCGATCACCCGCCGCTGCTCCGTCATGCGAAGACCTTTATCAACGCAGAGTTTTTCGATCCGCGTCACGCGGGCTTCCTGTTGGCTTGCGAAGCAAATTTAGGCGAATTTTCCAGCCAGTGAAAGCGGCAGGGATGTTTTCAACACCCAGGCGTCCCGTCCGGCATAATAGCCTTTACGTTGTCCGACCCGTTCAAAGCCCAGCCCGGCATACAAAGCCAGTGCGGCAGGATTGTCGTGTCCCACTTCCAGAAACAGGCGGCTGGCGCCCAAGGACCGGGCATGCGCCGCCAATTGCTGGATCAATGCGCGGCCCAGGCCCTTCCCCCGCGCCTGCGGTTTCACTGCCAGAGTTAGGATTTCCGCTTCATCACCCGCAGCGCGCCCCATGACAAAACCGTCGGCGGAAAAGAAAACAAACACGCCTGGACCTGCGAGCAATTCGCAGATAGCGGCTTTATTCCAGGCATCCGGAAACGAACTGGCATGCAGCGACGCCAGCAGTGCGGCATCGTCACGTGCGGAATCAAACAACATTGGCATTTGGTAACTTCGCGTCGGGTGCGCGCAGATAGAGTGGCGCAGGCGGTTCTTCCGAGATCGCGCGCATCAACGCCAGCCGCGCCACCCATAAAGCATCAGGCTGGCGGATATCGGTAAGTGTAAAGCCGGCGTCTAGGCCCTCCGCAGCCACAGGCGCACCGGTGCCGGTAAGCGCGCAGGGACCGAAGGCGCGAATCTTGTCCACCGCATCGGTGAAACCCAATACTTCCGGTTGCAGCACGGTTTCGCCGCGGTCCCATAGTGACAGATAGGCTTCGCCGCGTTTGGCGTCATGGATCGCCGCAGCGCGTGGAGAGAAAGAAGCCGCGGCCATCGCTTCCAATGTGGTGATCCCGGTGAGCGGTTTTTTCAGCGCGATACGCAGCCCACGCATGAAAGCCAGACCGACACGTTGACCGGTGAAGGTGCCGGGCCCGGTGGTGACGGCAAGACGATCAAGCTGTGAAAATTTGATCCCCGCCTTGGTCATGGTTTCTTCAACCATCGGCGCCAGACGCTCGGCATGGCCCCGCGCCATTTCTTCGAATGTGTGGGCGAGGATTTTGTCGCCGGCCAGCACGGCTACAGAACAGGCGCCGAGCGCGGTCTCGGCCGCCAGTATCACAGGATTCGGCATGCCTGATCGAAGCTGAGGCGCGGTGCACGGGGATGCAGGGCCGCGGGGTTGCCATGGCCGAGGGCGCAAAGAAAATTGGATTTGATCTTGGTGCCGGAAAAAAATTCCTGATCCACACCGGCGCGGTCGAAGCCGCCCATGGGTCCGCAGTCCAGACCCAAGGCCCGCGCCGCCACTATGAAATAAGCGCCTTGGAGCGAACCGTTGCGGAACGCGTCTTCCCGCACAAGATCGGGTTTGCCGTCATAATAATGTTTGGCTTTGGGCGCATGCGGTTTGAGGATGGACAGGGTCTCCGGAAAATCCAGGTCATAAGCCAGGATCGCCAAAGCGGGCGCAGTCATGGATTTTTCCACATTACCGTCGTCCAGATGCGGTTTGAGGCGGGTTTTCGCTTCCGGCGATGTGAGAAAGAAAATCCGTCCCGGCGTGATGTTGCCGGCGGTGGGTCCCCAGCGCATCAGATCATAGATCGCCATCAGCAGCGCATCGGAGACCGGCTCATCGGTCCAGCGGTTATGGCTGCGGGCGGAGCGGAACAGTGTGTCCAGCGCTTCGTCGCTGACGGCGTGCGGCATGAAAGACCCCGGTTTGGAAAAGTCAGACCGCTTCGACGGCAGTCACTTCCGGAAAATAATGGCGCAGCATATTTTCAATGCCGTTCTTGAGGGTAATGGTCGAAGACGGGCAGCCGGCGCAAGAGCCTTGCAGATGCAGGGAGACAATGCCGGTGCCGGCATCGAAGCCTTTGAAGATGATATCACCGCCATCCTGGGCCACGGCGGGGCGGACGCGGGTGTCGATCGTCTCCTTGATCTGGGCGACCAGCTCGGCGTCTTCGCCTTCATAGATTTCCGTTTCCTCGGCGCTGCCTTCCATCACCGGCAGGCCGCGGGTGAAATGCTCCATGATGGCGCCCAGGAGCTGAGGCTTGAGATGCTTCCAATCGCCATCGCGCTTGGTGATGGAAATAAAATCGCTGCCGAAAAATACGCGTGAAACTTCCGGGGTTTCGAACAGCGCCTTGGCCAGGGGTGAGCGGCCGGCGGTGTCGGCGCTGGGAAAATCAGCCACGGCGCCCGGGCCCAGGACATCGCGGCCCGGAAGGAATTTCAGGGTGGCAGGGTTGGGGGTGGATTCGGTCTGAATAAACATGGGCTAGCTCCTGTCAGATAGATGAACCTGTGCGGCGGCGGCATCAAGGGCGGAGGAGAAAAAGCGACAAAGAGCCGGGTGCATATTATTACCCGGATGATATTGACTCACTAATTTTACCCGGGTAATTATAGCGCCATGACTTACACAGCTTTTTCCGGGTTTTCTCATATCGCCTCGGGCGGACTGGCCGATGTCTATCGGGCCAGCCGGGACATGGCGGGCGCCCTGATCTTTGATGAGGAGACGGGCCGGGTGGTGGATATCGACCCTCGCCACCCCCCGGTTGAAGACCCCAGCCGGCCGGGCCGCCCCAAATTGGGGGTGGTGGCGCGGGAGGTGACCCTATTGCCCCGGCATTGGGACTGGCTGGCGATCCAGCCGGGCGGTGCCTCGGTCGCCCTGCGCAAACTGGTGGAAGAGGCACGGCGGGATCCCAAAGCCAAAATCCGCGCGGCGCGCGACAGTCTTTATCGCTTCAGCGCGGCCCTGGTGGGCAATGCGCCGGGCTTTGAAGAAGCCATCCGTGCGCTCTATGCCGGAGACAAGGACGAGTTTGCCGCCCATATCGAAGCCTGGCCGGATGATGTGCGCGCCAAGCTGGAAGAAATGGCGCAAGCCGCTTTCGGCTGATTATTGGTCGCGCGGCCTACGAAAAACCGCGAGGCCGCGCCCATACGCTGCCGCTATGGGCTCCGGGCCGTCGCTCCTAAAAATCTGAAACAATGCCCTTCTTTTCCCAATCGCCATATCGCGTAGGTTCGGGGCCTTTGGGGCCATTCTTTTCCGGTGGCAGCGGTTGGAATTTTTCCCGGGCGCGGCGGGCATCGGCTTCGGCCTTGGCGCGTTCGCCCGCTTCCTGAATGCGGGCGGCGACTTGTTCCGGCGTTAAGCCTGTCTCTTTTGCCATCATCTTGACCTGCTGACGGGGGAGCTTACATCAATCCTGTCTTTCACGGGAATGCGCATGAACACCTTCAAGACCGGCCTGCTGATGAGCCTGATGATGGGGCTGTTCCTGGTGGTGGGCGCCATGGTCGGCGGCCAGAGCGGGATGATGATCGCCTTTGTCATGGCGGCGGGCCTGAATCTGTTCGCTTATTGGAATTCCGACAAGATGCTGTTGTCCATGTATGGGGCGCGGCAGGTGGATGCGGCAAGCGCACCGGATCTTTACCGCATTGTCGAAAAGCTGGCAGCGAATGCCAAGCTGCCCATGCCCAAGGTTTTCATTTCCGAAAATCCGCAACCCAATGCCTTCGCCACCGGGCGCAACCCCGAACATGCCGCGGTGTGCGTCACCAGCGGCTTGCTGGCCAAGGTCACCAATGAAGAGCTGGCGGGTGTGATTGCCCATGAGCTGGGTCATGTCCGCAACCGCGATACCTTGACCATGACCATCACTGCCGTGATTGCCGGCGCCATCGGCATGCTGGCGAATATGGCGTTCTTCATGGGCGGCGGCGAGCGGCGCAACAATCCGCTGGGCCTGGTCGGTATTCTGCTGGTGACCATGCTGGCGCCGCTTGCCGCCATGCTGGTGCAGGCCGCGATCAGCCGCTCACGCGAATTCGAAGCCGACAAGGCCGGCGCGGAATTTACCGGGCGGCCATTGTGGCTGGCCAATGCTTTGGCGGCGATCGATAGTTCGGCAAAGCGGATTGAAAATCCGCAAGCCGACGCCAATCCGGCCACGGCACATATGTTCATCGTCAATCCGCTGCATGGCGGCATTTCCGGCCTGTTCGCCAGCCATCCTTCCACCGAAGAGCGCATTGCGCGGCTGCGGGCGATGGCGGGCGTAGCCGCTCCTTCGACACGTGGACCTTGGGGGTGAGCGAGAGCACCGGTCTTCCGGCAAGGGCGGCCGCGCTGTCATTGCTCTCCGGTGTGCTGCGGCAGAAGCGGCCGCTGGATAGTCTTTTCGATATTTTGAAGTCCCTGCCGCCGCGTGATGCGGGGTTCGCCCGCGCCCTGGCCAGCAGTGCTTTGCGCCATTTCGGGGAGCTGGACGCTGTGATCCGGCACTTTGTCCCCAAACCCTTGCCCCCGCATAAGGCCGGACCGGCGATGGAGATTCTTCTTCTGGGCGCGGCGGAATTGCTGATCCTGAAAAGCGCAGCCCATGCCGCGGTGGATGGCGCCAATCGATTGGCGGCTGCTGACAAGAAAGCGGTGCATTTCAAACCCCTGATCAATGCCGTGCTGCGGCGGATGAGCAAAGAAGGCGATGCGGTGAGGAACGGTCTGGATTGTCCGCGCCTGAACACACCGGATTGGCTGTGGGAACGCTGGAACGCGCAGTATGGCGAAGAGACCGCTCGTGCCATTGCCGTGGCACACACAAGGGAAGCACCGCTCGACATCACTTTGAAATCTTCAGACGCGATTGCGCCGCTGGGCCGTGATCTCTTTCCTCTTTCGCGGCGGGTGGATGCGGAGGGCCGCGTCGAGGACATGCCCGGTTTTGGCGATGGCGGCTGGTGGGTGCAGGACCTGGCCGCGGCATTGCCGGTGATCATGCTGGGTGATGTGACGGGCAGAAAGGTGATCGATCTTTGCGCCGCGCCCGGCGGCAAGACCATGCAGTTGGCGGCGCGGGGCGCCACGGTGACGGCAATAGAGCTGGATGCCGCGCGGCTGGAGCGGGTGAAAGACAATCTGGCGCGGACAAAATTGCAGGCCGATCTGGTGGTAGGCGATGCGCGCGATTTTGCCGGCAGCGCACCGCTGGTGCTGATCGATGCGCCCTGCACCGCCACCGGCACCATCCGCCGCCATCCCGATTTGCCCTGGATCAAACAGGGGGGCGATGTCGTAGCACGCTGCACCCTGGCCTATGACATTCTGGAAGCGGCTGCCGCCATGGTCGAGCAGGGCGGATTGCTGGTCTTTGCCGTCTGTTCTTTAGAACTGGAAGAGGGCGAAGAGCAGATCGAAGTCTTTCTGGAAAGCCATCCCGAATTTGTCCGCGCGCCGCTCAATGCCGAAGAATTATCCGGCCATGGCGAATGGATTTCCGCAAAGGGCGATTTGCGCACCTTGCCCTGTCACATGGCGGACGAAGGCGGCATGGACGGCTTTTATGCGGCGCGGCTCAAGCGCTTCTCATAAGCCACCCATTCGGCGAAAGCGCTCCTGCTTTGCAGAAATGATTGCGGGGCCCGGATAGCCCGCTGCAACGGGCCATGACAAGTTAGGGCCATCAGGAAGAAGGGAAGCGACATGGCCACAGCAACAGAAAAGCGGGCACGCTTTCGCGTTTTGCACCAGAGCGGCTGCTTTGTCCTGCCAAACCCCTGGGATGCGGGGAGCGCCCGATTGCTGCAACAAATGGGTTTTCAAGCCCTCGCCTCCACCAGCGCCGGCCATGCCTGGGCCATTGGCAAGCCCGATTATGCGACAAGCTGCGAGGAAGTGCTGGTGCATCTGGAACAACTTTGCGCCGCAACCGATTTGCCGGTGAATGCCGATTTCGAATCCGGCTTTGCCGATGAGCCCGAACAGATGGCCCTTAATGTCAGCCGCGCCATCGCCACCGGCATTGCCGGACTTTCGATCGAAGATACAAAGGTCAAAAGCCAGGGCCTGCACGACAAGAGCAGCGCGGTGGCACGGATAAAGGCGGCACGCGGCGCGATCGCCGCCAGTGGCGAGGACGTACTGCTGGTGGCGCGCGCCGAAATCATGCTGCACTATCCGACGCGCGTCTCCGAGGCTATCGACAAGCTGGTGGCGTTTGCGGATGCGGGCGCCGATTGCCTGTACGCGCCCGGATTGAACAAGCGCGACGACATCATCGCCCTGGTCAAGGCGGTTTCACCCAAGCCGGTGAATATTTTGATGTGGGGGCCTGGCCTGACGGTGCAAGAGCTCGCCGATCTGGGGGTGCGCCGAATCTCCATCGGTGGCTCCCTGGCCCGGGTCGGCTGGGGCGCGGTTATGAAAGCGGCGGAAGAAATTCGCGGCGGCCGGTTCGACGCCCTGGCGGCCGGCGGGCCCAGCAAACCCCTGAATGAGATTTTCTCGGTCTATCGCTGACGGCCGGCTCGTGAATCTAGAGGCGGCCTAACGCGTAAGCGATGGCGAGATAAATCTTGCCCGTATCGGCGGAGAGAATGGTTGATGTCAGCAGCCCGCCGCCATCGCCTTCTTTCGCTTTCGTCAACAGCCCTTCAAACTCAGTGAGATAATGGTCGGCTGCTTCATGGAAGCGGGAATCTTCGCGGTACAGTGCCGCGATGCGGTCCACCGTGTTGTCGTCAATCGCGGCCGCCAGCTTGCGGGCGAACAAAGCGCGGTCGCCCGACAGATAACGCTTCCAGTCTTCCTCGCCCGGGGTGGCATTGACAGCAATGGCTTCCAGATCCACCGCCATATCGGCCAGCGCCACTTCCAGCGCACCCAGCGCCGCGGCGCTGCCGGGCTGAAGCTGGGGCGGAGCGCCGGTTTCCACCGCTGCCAGCAGGGTCTTCATTTCCCAGCCTTTATTGGTGCCGGAAGTGGCGGAGGTGTCGCGCATATCGCGCTTGGGCCGCTGGGTCAGCTTGCGGGCCAGGCCTTTCAAGCCTTCACCCTCGGTGGGATTTTCCGGCGCGGGCGCAGGCGCAGCGCTGGGCCGGGCGCCGCGGGCATGAATGGTGGAAATGGTGCGGGCCGACAGGTCGAGAATCTGGTCGGTCTCGATTTGCACCATCTGGCGCACCCGCTGGGCTTCGCCCTGAGCCACGATGGGAAGGCGGCTGATATGTTTTTCGACGTCGTCAATCACCTGCATCAGTGAGGAGCGCATCTGGCCCGCTTCGGCGGCCATCTGGCCGGCGGCGCGCAGCAGCTTGTCGCATTCGGCCATCGCTTCGCCCACCATGGTGCGGGCATCATGCTTGGCCTGGGCGGCGCTTTCGCCGATCAAGGTCTGTGCGCCCTGGCCGGCGTCGCGCAGGGTGGTGATCAGGCCCGTCAATACGACATTAGCGACATCGCTGATCTGCTTCAGTTGTTCGGCTTCATGCGAGAAGGCCGCCGTCAGATGATTGGCCCGGCCGGCGGCATTGGCCATGATGGTATCCAACTGGCGCCCGGCATCACTGGTCATCAGCTCAAAGCGTGTGATGCCGCCATCCAAAGCGCGGATCGCCTGCTCCATGCCAGCGGATTGCTGGGTCAGCGCAGTATCAAATACAACGCTGTCTTCCTTCAGCTTGCTCAGCAGATCGTTCATTTGCTGGCGATGTTTTTCCTGCCGCGCCAGCACGAATTCGGCGCGCGCCAGGGCCGCTTCGGAAACTTCCTCGATTTTCTTGGACTGGGTGTCGAGATCGACCGCCGCTTGATGCGGCGCATCGGCCACGGCTTGCGCGGCGGCACGAAAGCCCGCCGCCTGCACATCCAGCGCTTGGCTGGCCATCTTCAAGGCGCCTTCCGCGGTTTCGATGCTGGCGCGCAATTGCGCGGCGCGGCCGGCAACGGCTTCGGCGGCGCGTGAAGTGACATCGGTGAGGGTGTCGCCCAGATGCTCCAGCCTTTGGCTTTCCTGGGCCATGCGCGCGGCAATCGCCTGGCCGCGCGCCTCGGCCCGCGCGCCCGCTGCGTCCAACGCGCCCGTCAATTTCTGGCTTTCCTGAGTCATGCGGGCGGCAACCGCTTCGCCATGCCCTTCGGCGCGGGCGCTGGCATCGTCCAACGCCGCCGCCATCCGCTGACTTTGCTGCAGCAGGCGGGCGGCAATCTCTTCGCCCCGCACTTCGGCATGGGCGCCGGCTTCATCCAAAGCCGCCACCAGTCTTTGGCTTTCCTGCGTCATGCGGGCGGCAATCGCTTCGCCGCGCACTTCGGCGCGGGCGCCGGCTTCGTCCAAAGCCGCGACCTGGTTTTCCAGGGAATGCTCCAAGGTGCGCAAACGGCCGAAGGCGCCTTCCAGGCCTGCGTTCAAAGCATCCAATTCATGGCGCACGGCCCGGCCAAGGGTGGCGGCGCTGCGCGCAGCGGTTTCATCCGCACTAAAAAGCCGGTCGGTAGCGGCCTGCAGGGCTTCCGCGGTTCTTGCCAGCTTGTGGGCACGTCCCAGCGCGGCGGCCAGGGCGATGAAAAGAAATGGCGGCAGGGCAATACCGCCGATGAATAGCGCCTGTTCCTGCAGATCCAGCGCCGCCAAACGCTGCGGTCCGAAATAGCCCAGGAGATAAGCGCCCCACACCCCGATCCAGAAAGCTGAAGCCATAGCGGCGAAGGTCAGGGCGACTGCCGGGAAATAGGATGGCGAGCGGCGCGGCGCCGGACGAGGAACCGGAGGCGGCGCTGGGTTGGGAACCGGATGTGCCGGTTCCTCAGCTTCCAGCCGGCTGGCCGCCTTCAGCACAAGCGATTGATTTTTATCGAAATTCCGCACCGGTACCGCCTTTTACACACCTAATTATATGGGAAAGCGAATCAGGCGGGAAGGCGGGCAGGCTTAACCGGGTTTTAGCCGCGATGGGGTGAGAATGCGTCACCTGAACAGGAAGTCCGCTTTGTCCACCGACCCCAAGCCCATCGATCTGGCCCATCTGGCCCGCTACACCGGGGGCGAAAAAGCATTGAATGCGGAAATCCTCAGGCTGTTCGACAGCCAGGTCACCGACATGGTGGGCCAGTTGAACACGGTGCTGCAGGTTCGTGACGCCAAACGCTGGCGTGAAATCGCCCACACCATCAAAGGCGCGGCGCGCGGCGTCGGCGCTTTTGGCATGGGTGAAGCGGCAGCAGCGGCGGAGCCGATCGATCCGGCCAATGCGGATAAAGCCCGTGCCGCGATCGATACCCTGCAGCATGAAGCCGACAGCGTACGGGGCTTTATCCAGAAATACCTCGCGGCGGCTTGATTCTTCTAATCGCGATCGGTACGGCGCCAGAGTGAGGTTGCATCACGCGATCCGCGCCTCATCTGCAAAGCGCCAGCCAGCATGCAGAAAAGCACGAACAGGTTGCAGCCCACGGCAAAGCCGCGCATGTGGGTGCCAGCCTCTAGAAGCGGCCCCAGGAATTGGGCGCTGTAACTGGCCAACAGCAAAACCATTGCTGCCATCGTCAAAGCCGCCAGGGCAGAAATCAGCCGCATAATTTGAATTATAGCGGTCGCGGCGCGGGTCCCCGGCCTAACTTATTTTTTATCGAAGGCCTGAAGCTCGTGCCGGATCGATTGTTCGATCAGGGTGCGCCATACCGGTTCGGCGATATCGGCGCTGAGGCCGGCGGCCTTGGCCTTCACCAGCACCTTGGCGACCACATCTTCCACCCGGGCCTCATCGCGCACGCTGCCCCGCTCCTGTTTCAGGATGGCGGCTCGCTCGATATAGGCCTGGCGGCGGGCCAGCATCTGCACCAGTTCCTGGTCCAGGGCGTCGATCGCCGCCCGCAATTCGGCCATGGAACCGCAGTTTTCCGGGGCTTTGATTGCGTCATTTTGCATTGCAGGGGTCAGGATAGCAGGGTTGTCGCCTTCGGGGTTTTTACATATAAGAACGTCACTTTACCAGCCACCACATCAAACTGAGTGTGAAATAGCCCGCATGACTGCTGCCATCGAAACCGATGTCGCCATTATCGGCGCGGGGCCCATCGGCCTGTTCGCCGTGTTCGAGCTGGGGCTGCTCGATCTGAAATGCCATCTGGTGGACATTCTTGATCGCCCGGGCGGGCAGTGCACCGAGCTTTATCCGGAAAAGCCGATCTATGACATTCCCGGCCTGCCCATCGTCACCGGCCAGGAGCTGGTGAACCGGCTGATGGAGCAGATCAAGCCGTTCGCGCCGCAATTCCATTTCGGCGAGATGGTCACCGCCCTGGAGCGGCAGACCGACGGCAAATGGAAGCTCAAGACTGATGCCGGCACTGAGATCATTGCCGCGGTGGTGGTGGTTGCGGCAGGCGCGGGCAGCTTCCAGCCCAAGCGGCCGCCGGTGCCGGGCATTGAGCATTTCGAGAATGCCGGTGACGGCGTCGGGGTGCATTATGCCGTGCGCAAAATGGAAACCTTCCGCGGCAAGAACATCCTGATCGCCGGTGGCGGCGACAGCGCCCTGGACTGGACCATCAATCTGGCGCCGCTGGCCAAGTCACTGACCCTGGTGCATCACCGTGACGGCTTCCGCGCCGCCCAGCATAGCGTCAATCAGATGCGGGAGTTGGAGAAGGAAGGCAAAGTCAAATTCCATGTCGCCAGCGTAAAGGCGATTCACGGCGAGCCGGGCAAGCTGTCCGGCGTGACCCTGGCGGGCGCAGACAAAAACGAATGGCATCATGAAGCCGATGCCTTCCTGCCCTTCTTCGGCCTGACCATCAAGCTGGGGCCGATCGCGGAATTCGGCATCAATCTGCATGAAAATCTGATTCCGGTGGACACCGCCCGCTTTGAAAGCGAGACGCCGGGCATCTTCGCCATCGGCGATATCAACAGCTATACCGGCAAGCTGAAGCTGATATTGTCCGGCTTCCATGAGGCGGCCTTGATGTCCCAGGCCGCTTTCCCTTTCCAGCACAGTGGGATCCGAAGCTTGGAATTCACGTGACTTGAAGTCGCGGC
>JADMIO010823392.1_pt1 | contig 72278 bp, 98 predicted proteins | sample 8958161 | NCBI WGS metagenome assembly JADMIO01 (sample SAMN16585339, study PRJNA669376) | soil metagenome | isolation source: Crop rotation soil | place: USA: Cullars Rotation, Alabama | collected 2011 | reverse complement strand
CGCCCCGTGCGGCGCCCGCGGCCGCTGGCGGAGCCCCAGCGCCTGGCCCAGCCGCGCCACCCGCAGGGGCGACCGGATCCCCGTTTGCCGGCGGAACACCGGCAAAGCCTGGAGGCACACCACCGACCGGTGCGCCGCCACCGCCTGCGCGGCGGCCGCCGGCGTACTCCCATTCGGCAACCGAGAAGCCCTGCCACCCGGCATCGCCGCTGGGCGGCTGCGCGGTGTTGCCGAAGTGAAAGAGCCGCGTCTGGGTTCCGGCGTCGGTCTCGACTTTCAGCGTGTTCGGGTCCTGCCAGGTGATATGCAGGCGTGTGGGCATGCGCATGATCGCCGCCGCCGCATACGCTTTGCACGCGTTGTCGCCCGTGTCCTTCGATGGATCCCACTGGTTGGCGACGTTCCGCCCGTCGGCGTTCAGCGGGACGCTCGAGACGTCGCCCTTCGCCGGCGTCATCATCCGCCAGCGCCAGTCTTCGGTCACCACGGAGACCCAGTATCCGGTGAGATCGACGGCTGCCGCGGCCTGAGCCGCTGGCGGTGCCTGCGGCGCGCCTTGTCCCCCCCGTCCCTGCGCTGCCACACTCGTGTGATGAAGTCCGGCAATCGCAAACGCCAACCCCGCCACCGTCGCGACCAGGGGAGCCGCGCGCCTGCCTGCGATTCTGTCAGCCATTGTTCGCCTCCACGCCCAACGACTACTTCTTGGCCGGTGTCCCGGCGGCTTTGGCCGGCGCTTTCGCGGCCGGTGCTTTGCCGGCGGCGGCCTTCGGCGCAGCGCTCCTGCTCAGATCCGTATACATCGCTTCGAGGAACTGATCGGTCGTCCAGGGGCCCGAGCTCGCACCGTACCGGCCCTCGTAGTCCGCCAGCACCTTCATCTCCTTGAGCTGCGGCAGCGTCTTGCCCTTCTTGATGAGATCCGCGAGGCGATCGCGAAGGATCGTCACCATGTCCCGGTATTCGACGACATCCGCTTCATCCGAGAGGCGGCCGTGCCCCGGAATGACGTACGTGCCGCCTTCCTGTTTTTCCCTGGGCACCGTGATATCGAGCAGGCGATTCAAGGCATCGAGCTCGCCCTGGACGCTGCCGCCCCGGCTCAGATCGATCATCGGAAAGGTGGTGGTCGAGTAGACATCGCCCGCCGCGACCACGTCCGATTTGCGGAACCACACCATCGAATCGCCGTCGGTGTGAGCCGCCGGCTGGCTCTCGATGATGATCGATTCGTCGTTGAAGAAGAGCTCCATCTTCTTCGTGTAGAAGGTATCGGTGGGCCATCCGGCCGAGGGCATGAGCGACTGCTGCCCGACGGGCGCGCTGAGGCGGTTCAGCACGTTTTCGTGCGCAATGATCTGCGCCTGCGCGCCGGCGCCCGCTCCTTCGTTGCCGCCGGCGATACGCCGTCCGAGGGGGCTGAGCTTTTCGTTGCCGAACGCATGATCCTGGTCGACGCTCGTGTTGACGATGATCCGCAGCGGTTTGTCCGGCGCGGCCCTCCTCACGAGTTCCATCAGCCGGTCGACGTTCTGCGGCAGCCCGCTGTCGACGAGCAGCACGCCGGTTTCGCCGACCGACAGGGTGATGTTCGCCCCGTCGCCGACAATCATCGAGACGTTGCCCTGCACCGGGAGCAGGTGCAGCTGGTTGTCGGACGGCACTCCGCGATTGAGCGCCGCCGCGGTCTGACCCTGGGCCTGTTGCGCGGTCATGCGCGCGACGCCCGCGACCGCAACAGCGCCGGCCGCCACGGCCACGAGCGCTGCGCGCGAGACGCCGGCGGTACCGAACCCTTCACGCTTCATCGAGTACTCCTCTACTTGGCGAGCGGCACCGGTTTGGCCATGGCCTTCATCTTGTCCTGGAACTCCGGATACATCGTCTCGGCACCACCACGCGTCGCGTCGAAGGGAACCCCGTACCTCCGGGAAAACTCCTGCAGGAACGGGTTCTGGTCGAACAGCATGCTCGGGACGGTGCCCACGGGCCGATCGATTTCGACGACCGGATAGCACGGATACGGGGCAATGACCTGCCGCTTGTTCTCGACGAAGTCGCTGGTCCGGACGAACGGCTCGGTGAGGTAGATCGGATCGTCGACAAAGACCATCCAGTTCAGGATGTTGTCGTGCCGGCTCCAGTGCTCGGTGACCGTCGCGAGATCGCTTCGAGGCAAACCGTTGCGGCGCACCCATCCGGTTTTGAGATGCGTCGTCGTGATCACGAGATCGTCACCGTCGAAGCGGCCGGTGGAAAACCCCTGCCACGTGTGGGCCGCGTATTCCGGCGGATGGGGCCGGCCGTCCATCCAGATCGTCCGCTCCGGCGCCTGCCAGGAGATGTGCGTGTGGAACGCGACCAGCTGCTGCGACGAGGGATCGACGTCCTCCCAGATTCGCAGGTTCGCCGGGCCGCGTGAGCCGTAGTCCGATGGGTGCGGCTTGCACTGGTGCTCGGGCAGCGTCAGCTTGGATGCCGTCCACGTGTCGCCGGCCAGACGCGCGCCCGACGTGATGGGAATCCCCAGGTACTCGCCGATGTCAGGCCCCCCGAGGCGTTCCGGCTGATCCTCGTGAAAGACGGGTGCGTAGTCGCCCGAGAAATTGAACGTCACCGGGCCACCGCCTGGTCCCTGGGCCGAAACCGGCGAGGTCGCAACGATGAAAGCCGCCACCGCTGCGAAGGCAGCTACCAATCCCGCGGCGACGATCCGTCGAAGTGACTTCAGCATGCTGAGCTCCTGGGCTGTCTGTGGCTGACGGAAGGCATGTAAATTCGAAAACCTTCAGCGTATTCTACACAATCGCAGTATTCGAATCGTGGCGTGGCGACCGTTCCTGACCGTCCTCGGATGAGCCCAAAGCTGGCCGCCCCCGCTGCGGCTGCCGAGCCTGCGTGGAGCCCTGCGCGCCGCATCGCATTTCGCTTCTTGGTCGCGTACTTCGGCCTTTACTGCCTGGCGACCCAGATTCTGGGCGGCCTCCTCCTCACGCCGTCGTTCTCCTTCCCGGGGCTCGGCCCGCTCTGGCCGATGCGGCAGATCACGCTCTGGGTCGCGGCGTATGTGCTCCGTATCAAGGAACCTCTCAGCTACAGCGGCAACAGCGGCGACAGCCTCTTCTACTGGACGCAAACGCTGTGGCTGCTCGCCGTGGCCGCACTGGCCACGGCCTGCTGGACCGAACTCGACCGCGACCGTGCACAGTACGCCACGCTGCGGAAGTGGTTCCGCCTCGGCATCCGCCTCGCGCTCGCCGACCAGATGCTCTATTACGGGACGATCAAGATCATCCCGACACAGTTTCCCCCGCCGTCGCTCGTGACGCTGGTCGAGCCGGTCGGGAACCTGGCGCTGACCGGCCTGCTCTGGACGTCGATCGGCGCGTCGGCTCCGTATCAGATCTTCACCGGCTGCGCGGAGTTCATTGGAGGCCTGCTGTTGCTGGTGCCGCAGACGGCGACCCTCGGCGCGCTCATCTCGCTCGCCGCACTCGTGCAGATTTTCGTTCTCAATCTCACGTACGACATCGGCCTCAAGCAGTTTTCGCTGCATCTCGTCCTCATGGCGCTCCTCCTGCTCGCGCCCGAGTGGCGCCGTCTCGCGCCTGCGTTCCTCCTGAACCGGCCGATGGCGCCCTCGAGCGAGCCGCCCTTGTTCCGGACAAGGCGGGCGAACCGGACCGCGACGGTGGCGCAGGTGGTCTTCGGCACGTACCTCGTCGCGATGTTCGGATATGTCAGCTGGACGCGCTGGTACGCCGAGGGCGGCGGCGGTAGCCCGAAATCGGCGCTGTACGGCATCTGGGATGTCGAACGTCTCGTGGTGGACGGTCAGACGAATCCCCCACGCCTGAACGACTACGATCGCCGATGGCGGCGCGCCATCTTCGAGTCGGTGGACGACATGGCGTTTCAGCGCACCGACGATTCGTTCGCGCACTACGGCATATCGGTCGACCCCGCGCAGCGCCGCCTGACGCTGACCAAGAGTCACAGCGCGACATGGCAGGCCAGCTTCACGTTCGAACGTCCATCACCCGATCGACTCGTCATGGACGGGACCATGGATGCGCACGACGTCCACCTGGAGCTGAAGCTCGTCGACCTGGCGGGACTCCGACTGCTGAACAGCGGCTTCAGGTTCATCCGCCCACCGGATTAATCCGGGGGGGTGAAGCTACTGCCGATCGTAGACGGCGACCGTCACGGGCGCGTCCACTGGTGTCGCCGCAGGCGTGAAGATTGTGAGCGTCTTCCCATCGTCGGACAGCGTCATCCGCGCGGTCGACGTACCGGCACCCTCCGTCCTCTGCACGACGTCGTACGTGCGGTCGTCGACGCGGCGATATGCATGGGTGACGACGAAGCCGTCGATGCCGGCGACCGGGTACTCGCGGCCGTCGAACTGCCCCGTCCATTCGATGTGGGTCACGCCGCCCCGGGTGCCGATGATCTCGAAGGTGACACGGACGCGTTCTTTCAGCGGTTCGATCGTGCAGATCATGCTCTTGAACGCGGGCGGCCCTCCCGGATAGGTCGATTTCGCCACGTTGACCTTCCACGTTCCGAACCATGGGCTTTGCGCGGCCGCTGCCGCACCCCCCGGCCCTGCGACGGCGCAAAGCAGCACCAGCGCGAGCGCTGAAACGGGCCGCGCCAGAAACTTCACGCTCGACGCGTCGGCCACGTCACATCCCGCCATCGGTGAGGCAGACTCGGCCGACCGGCGCCGGTCGTCTCTCCGGATTCATGTCGTGATTGTAAAGCCGCGGAAGAGGGACGCACACGCGCGCACGAAGGGGCGCTTGACGCGCCAAATCAGGCGGCGCCGGTGGACAACGCCTGACGCAGTTCCGCGTAGGAGCGCAGGAGCAGCTGGCGGATCGTCTCCCAGTCGGGCGCGGCGGCGGCCGAGTCGCGCAGCGCGGCGGCCTCGGCCCGCAACTCCGCGGCCGACACGAACAGCTCGCGCGGCATTTCGTACAAGAGCGCGTATTCGTCGGCGATGAGGGTGCCGACCTCTTCGGGTGCGCTCCGCCCCGGGGTGCGGCGTGCGACCCACCAAGCCAGCTCGGCGCGCGAGACGGCCGCCGGATCGAATCCGGCGTGCAGCCAGTCGCGCGTGCTCGTGTAGGCCGTCTCGAGATCCGGCAGCACCACGTCATAGTTCGATCGGAGCTCGGCAAACCTCGCCGCGGCCCGTGCCAGGTAAAACGCATTCGACGTGGCAGCCGCCCAGGAGAAGTGATACTGCTCGTGGAGCATGGTGACGAGCAGCGCGAACAGCCGGACGCGCTCCTTGCCGTAGTAGGCCTGCCACATGCGGAGTTCGAGATCGGCGGTGCGCGCCGCATCGAACTGCTTCATGGAGCGCGGCCCCGGCGGCGGCCTGAAGAGGGCGTATGTCGACCCGCCGACGGCGAGTGCGACCACGGTGAGGATGATCAGCGTACGGCGCACGTCGGGCCGATTATACAAACGCCAACGACGGCGCGGCGGGTCGACCATTGGCTGCCTGGACCTCACACGAGGGCGCCGGGACGGCGCCAGGCTTCGCTCCAGCGGTTCTGTGTGCGAGAATCGGCTGTCAGCCACCGAAAGGACATCATGCGTTTCCGGTCGATTGTCGCGGCGCTCGCGGTCGCGGGTCTCGTCACGTCGGCGTGCGGCGGGCTCACCGATCCGGCCGACAACCAGCTCCAGACCTTCAGCGGCACGCTGCATCCAGGCGACGCGGGCCTCCACAGCTTCACCGTCGCGAAGAATGGCGAGTACTCGGTCAAGCTGGTCAGCCTCACGCCGCCGCTCCCGCAGGTGAACTTCTGCACCGGAATCTGGCTCGTGCCGGTGTCGGCCGGCAACTGTCAGCTCGGGGTGTTCGTTGGCAGGAACGACTGCGCATTGGCCGGCCAGGCTCAGGCGCTGCCAAACGGCGGGAGCAGCATCATCACGACCGGCCAGTACTGCCTCGTCGTCACGGACGAAGGGTTTTTCTCGACGGACGAAACCTACACCGTCAGCGTGTCCCACCCGTAAGGCCCGGTCACGGTGTCGGCCTCTCGAGGCTGGCGACTGGCGGACGCGCGCCGCATGGTAACGTCTTGGCATGTACTCAGCCGTACTCCTGATTCATTCCTGGCTGCGATGGGTGGCGCTCATCGCCGCAGTCCTTTCATTGGCGGCGCTCCTCCAGGAGGGTCGATCAGCGGCGGCGCGGGCCGATCGGCTCGGCCTCGTGCTGCTCATCGCGCTCGACGTGCAGATGCTGCTCGGGCTGCTGATGTACTTCGCGCTCAGCCCATTCACGACGGAGGCGCTGCGCGATTTCGGCGCGGCGATGCGCAATGCGCAGTTGCGGTTCTGGGCAGTCGAGCACGTCACGATGATGCTCGCGGCGGTGATCCTCGTGCACGTCGGCCGGGTGCTCGGTCGCAAGGCGACGAGCGTCGAGTCGAAACGGATGCGGCTGCTCATCTGCGTCGGCCTCGCGTTTTTCGCGATGCTCGGAGGCATGCCGTGGCCCGGTATGCCGAACGGGCGGCCGCTGTTCCGGATCTGAGAGCCGCCGCGGGGCCAGGCGTCGCATCGAATCGTCTCCGCCGCGCGGGCGGCGTGCGCCGCTCGGGCGACGCGTCGCGGCCCATCCAGGCCAGATCGCGCGTGGTATTATCCAGGGCTCTCCCACCGGTCCCCATCGTCCAGAGGCCCAGGACGTGGCCCTTTCAAGGCCAAAACGCGGGTTCGAATCCCGCTGGGGACGCCACTGTTGATTCGCAGCTTTTACTCGATTTCCGAGGAGAAACGCGTCGTCATGCCGAGAACCACGCCACACGCCACATCTCTGAAAGTCTCGGAAAATCACGCGGGTGCTCGCCCGTCGGTCACGTGTCCGTCACGTGACGAGGCCGTCCGGTCACGTCTGGGTCACGTGTGAAACCGCGAGCCCTCAGCCCGCACGAATCGGCGCTCCTGACGCGACTGAAGGGACCGAGCGCCCAGTGGCCGGCATGGCTCCGACCGACAGCGCGCCGGCCGCGGATGGGCATCGCGCGCCAAATCAGTCCGGGGCCGCGCGGCGCGCCGCTCTTCTTCACCATCACCCTCGACGTCAGACGGCTCATCGCGTGGCTCAGGGAGCGAACGGAGCGTCCTCAATGACTGGCGAACGTGTACCGCGGACGACGACGTGGACGACCACCCCACCCGCGCGGCCGCCGACGATCGCCTGCCCGGAGTGCAATGGGCTGTTGACGTACGAGGAAAGCTACCTGGGGGGAACGACCAGCACCGAACAATGGGACCGCTATCGGTGCCCCGCCCATTGCGGCACGTTCATTCATCGCCACCGGACCGGCCGCCTCAGACGACTGGAGGGCGATGAGACGGCCTCCGGGTTCGACAGACGCCGATGAACGCGACGCCGAACGACGCATCGACGAGGCGATGGCACTCCACTCCTGAGCCGACTGAGCGCCTGTGGACGCTGCGCAAGGGGCCGCGGTTCCGGGACGCCGAGATCCGTGACCTCGGTTCAGGCGGCGTGGAACTGCACATGCTCGACGGCGGTGTGGTCTTCTACAGCCGATTGTGCAGTTCGCGCGCGGTGGCCATGGCCGAGGCCGCGGCCTGCCGCGCGACGTATGAGGCCGACGGCTGGCTGCTCGCGTGACGGCACGAGCCGCGCCACACGAGTGGCGTCCGCGCTTGGGCTACGTCGGGGTCGTCGGGGTGATCTGGTCGTGCCTCAGCGCGATCGGCAATGTGCAGACGGCGCGGGGCCTCTTCGAGCACCGCGGGCCTATCATGCACGGGATGGGGAACGTGCTGTTGTCGCCGTGGGCGGGGGCGGTGGTGGCGCTCGTGTGTCTCGTGCTCATACTCACGTTGGATTGGCCGTTCCATCGCGCCCCCACGCGCGACGAATGGCACGCGCAGGAACGCCGTTTCGCGGCGATCATCGACGGGGAACTGGACGCCATCTGGCAGCAGTACGGCTCCGGCACGGTCCGGTGGCTGGTGAACCCGTCAGCGGGGGCGCCGGAGACAGGTGGTCTCAGGGTGGAGCGCTTGTTGAGCGAGGCGCGGATCGCGGGTCAAATGGTCCGCCGCCTCCCCAAGACGCCGACAAAGTTTGCCTCACGGCGCGACGAGCCTCTCGACGATGCCGACCGCTGGTTCAACGTCGTCGCTGCCGCGGTGAATGCCGATGGGATCACCGGATCCGGCCACGATGAGCACGGACCATTCATCGTGGGGTCGATCACGCAGGTCGTGAATGCGTCACGCCGTGTGTGCGCGAAGCTGGCTGCCGACGTCTCTGACTAATTGTCGGAAACGGAGTCGCCCTTCGCTATCGTGCGGGCATCGGCGTGACGTCAGAGCGAACCGGTAGATTACCGATGCCACCGGGCCTGTGCCGCGCGAGAGGCGGCGTCAGCGCGCTGCTCGGGCGTCATCCGGTCCCGGCGCGCGACCCCGCCGCGTGAGGCGAGCGCCTGACTGGCCGACCGGCCCTCCACGTAATCGGTGATCCATTGGCGGACGACTGCGGACAGCTCGCGGTCACTCCCGGCGCGGTCGACCGCCTGCCGATACAGCGCGCCGGGGAGTCGGAGACGCCAATCCATACCTTACGTATCCTTGATCTCGCCGTCGCGGATCATCTGCCACGCCGTCCGGCGAGCGGCGCAGAGCATCGGGCGTGCCGGCAAGGGTGGCAGGCCATCGCCGCGCGGACGCATGTTCTGGCGGCAGAGCGTCCCGCGAGGCGCCCCGCGCGTCGGGCAGGCCACCGCCGCCACGATCTTCTGCTCGCGGTGCTTACTCGCCATACGCCTCCATCGGTCTCACCAGAGGTTCAGCCGCGACGCAGAATCGCATCCACCGAGCGCCGCGTCTGCATCGTCGCCACGTCCACGCCGTCGGGATAGTGGCGCGTGACGGTATGGCGCTTGGCGTACGCCGTGGCGCGGTCGTCGGCCTCCATGCGCGCCAGCCGATAGGTGGGGTGCGCTTCGCCGTCCGTCACCGAGCATCGCGGCGCGGGCCGTCCCGTCACGTCGTAGTGAGCGCGGACCTCCCAGGTATTGCCGCCGGTATCGGAGCTGATCGCGACCGTGATCGGCGACGTGCGCTCCGCCGCGTCGGCCGCCCGCTCGTAGGCCAGCCATGCCGCGTCGTGGGCGCTGAGCATCGCGAGGACTTGCGCCGCGACGGTGGCGATCACGTCGGCAGGCACGCCAGCCGCAGCAAGCAGCCGGTCAAGATCGTGATGATTGGGCCGGCAGCGGGCGAGCTGCGTACGTCGGCGTGTGCGATCCGTCGTCGTCCACTCATGGACGCTGACGGTGTCCGGATACATGCGCGTCTCGGGCGCGTGGATCTCGATGCGGCTGGCGTGGCGGCCGAGCACGATGGGTTCGGGGGCGACTGGCGCGAGAATCTGTGCAGTCATGGTCCGTCTCTCCTTCGGAGGTGGCGAGCAGCAGTGCCCGCAGTCGAATAGTCAGATTATGCCTGCCAGCACGCATGGTGTCAAGAGGATATTTCCACTCGCGTGGTTTTACGGTTCCGCCTCCAAAACCTTCACCCGCGCGTGACTCTCCTCGAGCGCCTGGAGCAGATCCGCGATGTCCGTCGGCGCGTGAGCAATAAATTCCGCATCGGACACGAGCGGTCCGTAGAACCCAGCGTCTGTGGTCACGATCTCGCGCGCCGCGGGACACGGAGCCTCCGGCGAATCCCAGCACTCCACATCAGGCGGGTGATTGTGCAGGCCCTCAATCCCGCCGCACCGTCCGTCGTCGGTCCGCTTCGCGAACCACGGCCACGGCGTGATCTTGTTCAATCTGGCCCTGATGGCGGCGATCCGGTCAGCGGTCATCTCGATGCTCCCCGGGCACCGGCATGCAGCGCGCACACCAACAACCGACGACGCGCGCCTGGCTGTGGACGTGCCCCTGCCGCAGTTCCTCGCTCGTTAGCGGACGGTCATGTTGGTCGGACGGTATGGGGTCCGTAGAACGCATCGAGAGCGGCATTTTAGACCGTGGCGCCTTTCTTGCCCGAAACGGCCGTGGTACTCTCGCGGCCAAGGAGGGTTACATGCCGAGACGACTTGCAGGATCAACGACGGGAACCACGGCGGGACTCATGCCGGGGAACGGTGGCAGCAGCACGGGCACGGGCGGCACGCGCAAGGTCAGACGGCGACGCCGGACGACGACCGGCGTGCAGCATCTCTCGACTCCCCGCATGGGCAACGGGACCGGCATTCAGGCCGGCGCCGTGAATGCGTACAACGCGCTCGTGTCGCAGGGGTTCCTGAAGGGTGCGGACCGCAACGAGGCGATCGCGCTCATCCACGGCGGCTGGACCGGGCAGTTCCCCGAACTCTAGCCCGCCGCTTCCGGGTGGTGGCTGCCGTCGCGGCCACCACTCGCGCATCCAGTGTCCGCACATCGTCATCCGTGAGCCGCAACATCAACTGCGTCGTGCGCCGGCGCACCGTCGTTTCGCTCCACCGCGGATAGAGCCGGTGCAGCGCTTCGTGAACGATGACGCAGGCCCGCAGCAGCGGCAGGTTGATCGTGATGTGGTCGGTGGCTGGATCGTAGTCGCCGTACACGTGCAACGTCGGATGCTCGATGAAGCCCTCCGACACCCGCCCATCGATCACGGCGTCGTGAATCTGCGTCAACAGCCGTCGGCTGCCATCAACTGAGGGGCGTCGGCCCCGCTGTCCCCCCGCCGGATGCCACATGGCGGCCCTACGCGACGGCGACGTACGTGTTGGTCTTTCGGTCCCACTGATACGTGCGATGGCAGCGCCCGCAGACAATCTCCGTCGCGTCCTCAAGACTCGACCGCCAGCTGCGATCCAGCCCGCCGTCAGCGAGTTGCACCGTCGCGATCGCGCGCGTGCCGCTGAAGCGATCGTGACCGCAGACGCACTTGATGTTGGTGGGTTTGTTCATTCAGTCTCCAGTAAACGGATAGTGAGCGCCTTTGCGAAGGTTGTCGGCCTTCCAAAGAGGTTGAAGGTTGGTGTAGTGAAAGCAGGCCCGACGCTGCTCAGGATCGGTCAGGTCGAAATCGGCACACGGTTTGATGTGGTCAAGGTGTATTCGGCCTGTAAAAACGTCGCGCCACGTCATGCCGCGGCTGAATAACGACTCGATATAGACCTTCAGATCGTTGTAGCTACATCCAAGGTCCGCAATGCTACGGCGGCGATCTCGACGACCGTCTTTCGCGTACCGAAGCGCCATGTGGATCCGCCGCCGAATCTTCACCGTGAGGTTGAAGACCGGATCCTCGCGATAGCGGCGCGCGTTGTATTCACGGTGATACGCAGGGTGATCGGCGACCCACTTCGCACGAGAGCGTTTCGCGGCGGCCAAATGCGCGGCGCGTCGGGATGGCGACAAGGACGCCCACCATGCCTTGCTTCGCCCTGGCGTACTGAGCGCTTTGCGCTCAGCCGGCGTCATCGTGGCGCGATTCAACCGTGCCACCTCACAGACGCACTGTTTACAACGCGTGCTCCGCCCACCTCGCCCTCGCGCCTGTGGATAGAACTGCGCGAGGGAGAGCCGGCGACCGCAGCGCGTGCAGCGCTTAGAGAGCATCTTCGTTTCGTTGACCCATGTACTCGCGAAGCCGGTCTCGGAGCTGACGCGTGCGTTCGTCGTGCACCCGCAACTGATAGAGCCCCTGCCAGTCCCGGACCAGATCGGTGTCTGGGTTGTACTCGCAGTCGATCAGGATCTGTTCGCGCGAGCCGTATTTCCGGTTCGATTTCGGCCCGTGGAAATAATGGAGCGCGAGGCCCGGAACGACGCCGACGTTGCGATGCAGCTGCTGCGCGCGTTCCTGCCACGCCATCAGCTTTTCCTGATATCGCGGGTGGAACTTCCCGATCATGCCCATCGTTAGCCGTCCGACGAGCCCGTGCGCCTGATACCAGTCGGCGGCGCCCAGGATGCAGCAGTCGAGCAGACCGCCCACGAGGTCCCAGGCGTCGCGACGCATCGCCCACGCGAGGCCCGGCGCCCCGGGATAGCCGCGGCGGTCGTAGCCGTACTCACACTTCGTCGGCGGCTGCACCCCGCGCAGGTACTGGTCGATGAAACCGGACGCCGTCGACCCGAGCAACTCCTGCGTGTGCGTCAGGTTCTGGTACTGGCTCCACATCTGGACGACCGCGTAGTGCTGGAGCCGGTGAAGGGTCTCATTGGCCCAATCGTCACGGACGAAGCGAGTATCCGCATCGACCCAGGCGATGTACTTAGCGTCGGCCGGTAGGCGCTGCACCGCCACGTTGATGACGCTCTCCTTCATAAAGAACTCGGAGGATGTCCGCAGTTGGATATGGCGCGGGTTGTCGGCAGTGGTGATCGCGTGCGCGCGCTCGCCGAACGCCACTTCGGCGGTATAGAGAATGGCGCCCGATTCGGCGACCATCTTCTGGAAGTCTTCCCACAGCCGCCAGCGCGAGCGGAAGCGAACGCTGTTGATGATCGGCGTCACCACGTACAGCGGGTGCGCGATCTGGTCGGGACGCTGAAAGAGCGTCGACCGGTGACGATGCGAAACGGGGTCCATAGGGTCCATGCGTGCTACTTCAAGGGTGATTGTTTGAGATAGCCGATCAGGCCGGTGAGCGCACCGACGCCGGCGATGACGCCGAGATGTCGCAGATTGTCGAGACCGAAGTGGGCCGGGTCGACGACGAGCACCGAGGCCGAACTCGCGGCGCCTGACACCGTCGCGAAGACCAACCCCTTGAGCCAGGGCTTCATCGAATCACCGCTTCGGTGTTCGGATCGGTGAGCGCAAAGAGCACGACGTTCGAGCGCTCGTGTCGGGGTGACCAGCCGCCGTTGCCGTCGCGGCAGTCGCCCGCGCAGATGAACAGCCCGATCACCTCGCCCGGCTGCGGCTGATAGCCCGCCATCGCGCCCCACCCGCCATTCGGCCCGCCGCGGTAAAACCAGTTCCGGGCAATTTGGTCGGGGAACGCGGTCGTCGACTGAATCGGCCCGCCCGATTCCGCTTGGCCGCGCCACAGTTGAATCGGCGCGCTCATGTACCAGTGCCCGCCGATCTGCAGCGCCATCCCGTAGCTGTAGAGCAGCGGCCCCATCCCCGGATGGTCGACCGCGTCCGGCCAACTCTCGGGCTTGCCGTCGCTCATCTCGACGTGCACACCGGTCGTCGACAGCGTGACGGACACGATGCGCGTCGTCGCCGGCCAGTCCGCGAAGTCGCCCGGCAGGTGAATCAGCGTCGCGGTGTGCGGGTCGAGCTCGCCCACGAACGTGCCCGTCGCCCCGACGCTGGTCGGCGCCGCGTGCGTCGAACAGCCGGAGAAGCAGCCACGCAACCACGGGGCGTTCGCCATCACCGTGTCGTTGTAGGCGCGCGCCTCGTCGGCGCCGAGGTTCTGCCAGAACTTCCAGTAGGTGTCCGACTCGAACAACACCTCCTGCACGTCGCGCCACCAGGTGTGCGCCTCCGTGAGCTGCGCGACGTTTGCGCTCGTGCCGTCCGGATGGCCAACCTCATACAGCACGCCGGCAAACCTGGGCGCGCGGCGCTGCGCGTCTCGGATCCACTGGCCGCCGTTCGCCGGGAACGGCTGCGGCGAACAGGCGTCCGGCTTCGGCGTGATCTCGTGGTCTGGCATTTCGACGAAGACCGGGATTGACGGGAATGCCTTCGCGAGGGCGTCGATGCGGCAATCCTTCTGCGGGCTGTTGTCGTAATCGTCGCCGGCGAGGTCGCACAACGATCGATTCAGACCGACCAGCGGTCCGTCGTCAGCCGACACGCCCATGCAGATGGTGATGAGGCGATGCCCGCGGGCTTCGGCGAGCACCTGGTTCGTCCGCTCGGCCGCGGTCGCGCAGTCGTCGGCGGTGTCTGGATACAGACCGTGATAGCCGGGCCCGGGCGCGCAGCTGGCGGCATACACCTGGAAGTGCGTCCAGCCCGCGCTGACGGCGCGCTGGTAAATCTTGTCGCGGTCCGCAGGGTTCCGGTATCGGACGGTCGAGATGGACCACACGTAGCCGGCCATGAGGCCGTGGGGCGTGGCGCCGTTGTCCCCACGCAATCTGATGTTCGCGCGGTGGTCCATGCCGTCGCCGTCGTCATGCAGCGCCAGCTCGGGGACCCACGCCATGAAGTCGCCCTGCAGGTCGAGGACCTGGGCCTTGGTGGGCACCCACCCTGACGCGGGCGGCGGCTCCGGCGCCGGCGCGATCGAGATCCACGCGTCGAGCTGAATGGCGTGGCGGTACTGCGAGCGGGTTGACTGCTCGCACGACCCGACGAACACATCGACGCCGTCGGTCGGGGGCACCACGATGTCGGGGTGGGCCTTCAGATAGGGGCGCGCATCGAGGACGCGACCGTATTCCGGATAGCCCTTGGCGCTGGCGTGCAGGTTCAGGGCAAGCACGGTGCTCGGCAGCGCGGCGAACCCCGCATACCCTGCAGGGCTCGCGGCGATCGGCGTCGCGTACTCGGCCGGCACGCCGGCGCCGTCAATCCAGACCGAGGCGCCGGGCACGCACGTGTGCACGCCGATCGGCCGGTACTGGGCGGGCGGAGGGGTCGGCGTCGGCCGAGGACGGATCGCACCACAGGCGAGACACGATGCGAGGAGCGTCACAAGAGCCGAGACCTTACGCATTCAGTGGTTCCTCCCGGTCGGTCGCCATCATCGCGGCGAGTCGACGCGCACGCGGGCCGACCTGGGCGGCCCATCGACTGTTCAGCATTTCGGCCGCCGCCGTGTCGTAGTCGCCGCGCGCGATCGCGCCGAGCATCCGTTGGAAACCCGCGAGACCGCGAACCCCCAGGTTGAACGTCATGTTCATCAGCGCGCGCTGACGAATCGGGCTCAGCTGGGCGAACCAGGGAAACGTCGACTCGAGGAAGGCCTCGACCTGGCCGAGGTCGTTCCGCAGCAGAAACATCGCTTCAGCGGCGGCAAGGCCGACATCCGTCAGATTGCGGCCAACGCCGATGGTGATTTTGCCCACCGAATCGACGTACGGCCGGAGCCGCAGATCCTCGTCCCGAATGAGATCCCGTTCGAGCTGCCGCAGCTCCGCGCTGGTCATGTCCCCCGCTTCACAAGGAGGCTCCATGCTAGCCAGCCGACGACGGCTTGTCGGACGGCAGACGGTTTAACATTGAGCGGATGGAGGAGTGGCGAAACGTCAACGGTTACGAGGGGCTTTACGAAGTCTCAAGCGCCGGGCGAGTCAAGTCTTTGCCCAGGCTCGTGGTCAGCTACGGCAGCCGGAGCTACTGGACGCGGACGCGGATTCTCAGACCTGCAAATGTGTGCGGCTACCTGGTCGTCGTACTTTCACGCGATGGCGTGACCAGCATGGAGAAAGTGCATCGGCTCGTGGGTTACGCCTTTTTGGGGCTTACAAAGACAGGCGTCATCAACCACCTAGACGGAGTAAAGCAGCACAACGACGTCGGAAACCTCGAAGTGACGGATTCAGCCGGCAACCTCAGACACGCCGATGAGGCGGGGCTGTGGAATATCCGTGGAGAGCGCAATCACCACGCGAAACTGACGGTCGCCGATGTCGTTGCCATCCGTCAGCGCCTGGCGAACGGTGAGCCTGGCCGGACGATCGCGCGGGACTACCCCGTTCATCGCGACTACATTTCACTCATCAAGAATCGGACGATCTGGAAGCACGTCGGCTAGCGTTGTTGAGGAATGCAGTTCGCGCGCTGCGCGTCATTCTGCGCGACGTTGATACAGATCGCTCGCAACAGAAACCGCTGCTCAGTCATGTGTTCGAGCAGGAGTTCTCGGGTGACCTTGACGTCCTCACGCGTCGCTCGGACGTCGATCGCGACGGTTTGCGTCACGAAATAGACGAGAAAGACCGCAATGGACGCGGTGACGCCCAGGCGCAGCAGCACGCGAACCCAGGTCGGGAGGCCCGCATCGTCGACGTCATCAGGGGATATGACCGCACGCAGCATCCAATCTCCGCAAAATCATGAACAGCAGCGCAATGATCGTCACGAAGCCGAGGCTGTGCACCACGGCCAGGACGACCAACCACCGCTGCCAGAACGCCGTGTACCCGGCGAGGTCGGTCGTGATGGGGACGGTCACCATCGTCTCAGAGGTTCGGCGTAGTGTCGGACGCGACGACGTCGTCATAGGGCATTTTCGATGGTGTAGTAGACGCGCACCACGCCTGTGTTCGCGACGTTCCCGCCCGTGTAGTCGCCAGCCATGTTGTTCCAGACGACCAATTTCAACGGCTTATTGACGATGTCAGACTGCGGGCTGTACCGATCGCTGTAGGTCGGATACGGCGGAGCGTTGGCGAGCACCCCGGCCGTCGGCGCGACGGTGAACGGCGAGAACGGCAGCACGAACTTCTCGGCGGTGCCGCTCATGGTCACAAACGTTGAGGCTTCCTGATCCCAATCGCCGTACGCGATCGTGATGCCGTTCTGGCCGTCGGTGACGTCGATGTTCGTGTAGGCGCCAGCCGTCGCGTCGATGACCGCGACCGCGCGATGGAGCAGGAGATATTTCCCGGCGCCTGGCGCGGCCACCACGGTCACGTAGGTGGTCTGCGCGGCCTTGATCTGCGCATTGGTCAGCGTGACGGTCGCTCTGAGGAGCACCGTGGCGTCAACGCCCGACAGCTTGAACGCGTCGAAGTTGCCGACGAGCGGCGCCTGCGCGGACGGCGCGATGACGTACAGCGCGGCGACCAGCGCGGCGCCGACCATCAGCCGCGAGAACACGGTGGCGCGGGCGAACAGGCGAGCGAATACATGCTTATCCATTGACAAAGACATCCCAGGCGATCTTGGCCGCCCATACCTCGTACGTGTCGGCGCTCTTCTGCACCTGCACGACGAACTTCTTTTTCCCGTTCGGCAGCGTCAACGCGATCGTTTGCCGCTGGTTGCTGCCGCTGAAATCCGCGCTCGTGGCCGAGCAGGCGACGGCCCCCGATTGCGTCGGCGCCGACGCATCGGTGAGGTTGTAGATGCGTGGCGTCACGGTGATGGCGGCATTCTCCACGCGCACGCACACGCGCACCTGGCACACGAGATTCGCCGAGCCGGAGATCTGATTGTTCGAATTATCGATCTCGAACTCCAAGCAATCCACCGCCGTCAGCCAGCCCGTGCCGGCGCCGACGGCGAAGCCAGCCACCTCGCTGCCGCCGCCATAGATGTTGCGGCCGAACAGCCCGAGCGGCAGCATGTCGAGCGCGTCCTTGAGCGGCTGCCAGTGCGTGGTCTCCGTTGGGTACTGCGGGTCCGTCAACGCCGGCCACGGAATATAGGTTCGACTCATGAGCTGAATACCGACGCAATGGCGGGGTTGTTCGAGAGCGTCGCCCCCGTCGAGTTATTGAAGATGAACCGCTGCGCGAGCCCGCCCGGCAACGAGGAGGCCAGCAACAGGTCGGCGACGTCCCACAACGTGTAGGTGACAATGCCCGTTTCAAAGGAGAAGCGCCGCCGCATGATCAAGAACGGCCGGTCCACGTACCCGCTGGGACCGGTGCCCTCAATCGTCGTCAACCGAATGCCGGTCCCGACGTCGTAGTCGAGCAGATCGACCGTGCCTCGGATCTGCACGATCGTCATCCCGAACTGCAGCCGTGTCAGACGGCGCTTCAAGACCCACTCGAATTGCGAATTGATGTTGAGGATCGGCGAGTCGATCGGATCGCCGGGTTTGTCGTGGTCCTTGTTCCGCGCCTTGCCTGGCTTGCTGCGGAACGTCATCGGCTTCGTGCGGAATTTGCCCGCGTCGCCGTCCCAATCACAGGAGCCGCTGACGACCGTCTCGCGTTCCTGCCCGAATTGCTGCGTGATCGGGCCGAACAGATCGATGGAATGCACGACGCGCGGCCACGTGCTCGGGTCGAGCGTTTCGTCGAGGCCCTCGACGGTGATCTGGCCTTGGCCGGTGAAGCCGAGCTTCGTCTCGGTCCCGTTGTTCCAGTCGAGCACGTGCGCCGACATCGGCTTCTGGGCGTCGACGTACCACCCGCAACGGAGGCCCCGCGGTGCGAGCGTCGGACCCAGCGCGGGGAGATGTTGAATGGTGAAGGTCTGACGCCGTCGGAAGGCGCTGCTCCGGACCTTGGGCGTGCCGTCTTCCCACGCGGGATAGAACCCGGGCACGTTGGTCGCCCACGGGCCCGATCGCCAGCCGCCGAGGATCGGATTTTCGATCCAGTGCTGCTCGCAATCGTGCGCGTCGATGAGGGGCAGGCCGGTGCCGTCGCCCACGTCCTCCACGCCGATCGCGTTGACGGCGAGATTCACCACGCCGTTCTTGTGGTCTTCTGACAGCGGGCCGCGGGCGAGAATCACCGTCATCCGCCAGACGGTTCCGTCGGTGGTGTCGGTGAAGTCCAGGTAGGTCGTCGGGAACGGCCATGCCGCGAACCCCGGCACGAGGATGTCGCCGCGCGCATCCGGGTCGAGCCGGATGCGATCGTGCGTCGCATTCGCGTTGCCGGAGCCGAGGTCGCTGCCGTACACGCTGATGATGCGGAAGCTCGCGTGACCGAAGGCCACGTAGATATCCCAATCCTCGTCGACGACGACCGTACCGCCCGTGCTCGCCGGCGGCCACGCGGCGCCGTCGCTGAGGCTGTTCCAGTCCAGTTCGTACTGCCAGTAATTCGTCGCCGGCGGGTCCGTCGGCAAGTGCGGCGGCGGTCCCGTCGGATTGGTGTTGGGCGGATTGACGATCTGGTAGCGGGCGTTCGCGTTCGTGTACGGGTTCGTCGCGGGGTTCCAGTTCGACTGGTCGTACATCCACACGATGAACGAGTCGTACACCGTGCCGCCGAACGTGTTCCAGATCACCTTCTCGTTGAACGTCGGCCCGACCGCTTCACCCGCACGACCGGGGAACCGCAGCGTGTTGTCCAGAAAAATCGGATCGCTGAACTTGTTACCGATGATGCCGGCGATCGCGAAGAACGGATAGGTCCCGAGGTTCCAGGTCGATCCGGTCGTCGTGAGCGACGCGGCGTCCTTTGGCTTCTGGATCGTCGGGTCGTACGTCGGCATCGACGCCGGCGGCACCTGCACGGTGCGGCTGATTTTTTTCTGGCCGACGTAAATCAGCGGACAGAGGCCCTTCGATAGTCGCTTGTTGGTCTTCGGATCGACCGCGCCCTCGTCGCTCTTCTCCCCATAGAGCCACGGCAGCGCCCGCTGCAGGGAATCCGCCGGCGCCGACGGAAACACGCCGGGCGGGATGAGTTCCGGAAACTGTCGGTTCGGCCCGAAGGGACCGTAGTCGGCGAACAGGCAATCGACGGCCGTGAGGATCGCGGACACCTGGGACTGCAGCTGCTCCTGCTGGACGGTGGCGCGCATCAGCACGCGCGGGGCGGCGCCGGCGGCACGTGCGGCCGGCGAGGCCATATACACGCGCAGTTCGTCGCCGTCGATGCTCGAGACGGCGAGCAGCTCTCGGACGAGCCGATCGACATGGTCGGCGTAATTGATGTCGACGTTGGCCGCTTCGAACGCCCCCTGTTCGTTCCCGAGGCCGTGCTCGACCTCGCCGATCGACACGAGGCCCTCGGGCTTCCGGCCGTTGTAGTAGCTCGGGTCATCCGCGAGTTCGCGCAGGGCGCGGCTGTACTTGGTCTGCGTGATGGGGCCGAGGCCCGTCGGCGGATAGACCGTGTGCACCAGTTCGATCCACAGGTCCAGTCGTCGCTTGCCGGTGAGCAGTTCGCCTTCGACCGGGTCCGCGTGCTGCGGCACCGTCCCGAACGGGCCGTTGTAGCTAGGTACCCAGCCGAGGCCGCCGGTGTTGCAGCCGCCCTGCCCTTTGGCGCCGCCGCTGACCTCCGATTGCGGCGTGCAGGGGACCGGCGGGCCGACGACGATCGGGACCGGGACGATGTTCGGCCCGACGCTGCCGGTCTCACGCAAGACACAGAACGAACTGTCGAATTGGAACGTGCCGTCTTGCGGCGCGAAGGTATGCAGCGTGGTCCCGGTGCCGACTTGGAGTTCGCTGATGCGGATGCCGTTCGTGGTCGGCGATCCGTCGTAGAAGCCGACCCAGAACGTGGTGTCGTCGAGCCCGTACGTCAACACGACCGGATTCGGATTGGTGCCGGTCAGCGTGTACGTGTGCAGCAGGGACCCGGCGGCGTCATAGTGCTTGATGTAGCCAGCCGACCCGCTCTTGGCCCACCCAATCAGCACCTCGCCGTTGCTCAGGCAGAGGATGCCGGTTTGGCCGGACACGCGGTACCCGGTTTCGCTGGCGAACAGCGCCCACGATCCACCGCCGCCGACGAGGCTGAACGAGTACACCCCGAGCACCGTCGCGCCGACGAACGAGTCATAGGCGCCCACGTAGGCTTTCGTGCCGGCGCCGTTCACGCCGAGTTGGGTCACGCCCCAACCCGCCCCAGGCGTCAGCGTCCAACTGTTCGTTTGCGCGCCACTCGCGTCGTAGCGCATGACGTAATTGGTCGAACTGTTCTTCAGACCGTAGAAGCCTCCCGCGTCATCGCGCGCGATGCTGCGACCGGGATGGCCGTTCGCGCCGTTTGCGCCCTGCACCCATGACGAGAAGTCCGTCGAGAAGATGCCGACGCTGGTCGTGCCGAAGTGCGGCGCGTTGCCGCCCATGACGCCGATTTTCCCGCTGCCCTTCAGCGCCACGACGCCGTCGCATCCGGAGCCGCATTCGACAGGCGCACTCGGTGGCTGTCCCAGGTCGACACCAGACGGCGACAGGAACTTCATCGGCGCGTTGCCGAACCCGCTGAACGCCAGCGAGCCGCGCGGGATCAGGCCCATCAGAGGACCTCGCCCTTGGACCGCTCGTCATGCACCATCACCACGGGCCGCGTAAGGGGTGCCGCGTGCGTGGCCTCGAAGGTCTTCTGCCAGCGGCCGAACGACGCATCGACGACGTTTGGATCGGGCCAGAACAACGACGGGAGCGCCCGCCCGTGGCTGCCGCGGAAGCAGTCACGCACGGTCGTGATGCCGGTGTCGGTCGGCGTCAGGTTGACCTCGATCTGCCGCAGCACCGCGCCGTAGTCGAGCGTGTAATCGGAGCCGTACTCGTTGGTCGTTTCGGACAGCAGATCCGTCTCGCGTTCCTTGTAGCCCCATTCGAAGTTATCGGTGGCCGTGACGCCGAGCAGCGACCGTTTCGGCCCGTAGATGGCGACGCAGCCGCCGAGAATCACGTTGACCGAGTTGCCGGTGATCACGAGGTTCCACACCGTCGATGTGCGCGTGCCGGCCAGCAGCGTCAGGTCGACGACGATCGTTGGTGGGAAGCCGTTCGCCAGCTTCGGCGGCACCGTGATCGCGTGCGAGAACCCGGCGCCGTTCGTGAGTTGGAACGTCGATCCCGGATCAAGGTTGTGCATCGGCAGCACGAAGACATCGCCGAGCCGGGACGGGATCGTGAACGTGATCGTCACCGTGCCGGTGCCGAACCGCACGCGCGCGGCGGGGTTCAGCAGCGCGAGCGTCGTCAGAGCGTAGCTCGTGAGCGGCGCGACCGTGGAGGTGATCGCGGCGCCGAGCAGGATGTTGTCGTCGTACCGAGCGAAGATCGCGGGTATCTTCGCCATTACTGGATCTGCTCCAATCCGCGCTTGAGTTTCGTGCCAGTCCCCCGCTTGTCGCGCGAGACCTTGTGCACGAGCGCGTCGACGATGATGTCGGCGCCACGCGACTTCAGATGTCGCTCCCACTCCTCGGGGTTGCTCGCCTGAATGACGACGCTCCAGTGATGCACGTCGCCGCCACCCCCGCCAGCGGGCGCGGCGTCCGTTCGCCCGGCACCGGAGAACCACGCGCGCTCCGGTCCGGCCTCGCCGGCGAGGAACAGCGTCGGTTGCGTTACGAGGTAATCGCCGCCGAAGGCCTGTGGGCTCGCCTTCGGGTTGATCGTGCCGGGCGGCGCATTCACTTCCAGGTTGCCGAGGTCGGTCCAGTGCGCCGTCACCTGGAAGTCGATATCGTGCGCGTGCACGGAGTCGAGCTTCTTCTGCAGATCCTTGAGATGCGGGTCCGCCTTGTTGACGCCGTCGAGGATCGAATCCGGCAGATCGACGCCCATCTTTTTCGCGAGCAGTGCTTCGACGGTCACGAGTTTGTTGATGCCGTCGAGCATCTGCGCGTTCACGGTCTTGTGCGTCTCACCGACGATGCCGTTCGCTTCAGCCTGGTCGAGCATCGCCTGCGTCGAGGCGTCGAGTTCGAAGTGGTACGACTGCTGTTCCTCCCACAGCTTTTGCAGGTCGTCCTGCAGGGCGAGTTCGACGGTCTTCCCGTCCTTCCCCATCGCGAGCAGCGCATCGCGTCCCTGGAGGACCTGCGTGGCAAACCCTTGGAACTCCTCCTGATTGAGCTGACCGGTGTTGCCCACGGCCACCATGCCGGTCGTGAGCGCATCGAGCGCCTGCAGCACGGGCCCGGCGACCTCGTCTTTCAACAGGTCGGACTGTTTGACCATCAGACCGAAGGCGGCGCCGCCATCGAACCCGGCCTTTTGCAGCTCGGTCTGCAGGTTGGCGATCGCGTCGCTCTGGTCGGCGACTGCGGCGGAGAATGACTTCCCCGCCCGCATCTCGGCATCGACGGCCCCGACGACCGCGGCGCCCATTGCAGACGCGACGGCTTGGGACTTGATGCCGGTCGCGTCAAGGATGGCCTGCTGCACCTTCAGGTCGGCGTTGATCTTGTCGATCTCCTCCGGCGACAGCCCGCCCTTGGCGAGCGCCGCGCGGTCGGCGTCGACGGCCGTCTGTGCCGTGTTGTTGATCCCGAAGGCGGTCCCGAAGCTCGAGCCGGCGATGCTGCCCTGCTGACCCACGTAGTCGCGGATGGCCTGGCTGTTCGTGCCGAACTCCGCGTCCAGTCGGATGGTTTCGCGCAGCTGGTCGTTCAGGACGCCGAGCCGCGACGTGCCCTTGGTGAGGAACGTCCCGAAATTCTCGTCGAGCACCTTACTCGCCTGGTCGGTCGTCATCACCCCGTTCTTCACTTCCATGAACGCGGTGTTCAGCTTCTTCGCGAGCCCCTCGAAATTCTGCTCGGTGAGACCGCCGACGTCCTTGATGACGGAGGCCAGGTTGTAAATCTCGGAGGCTTCGCGCACGACGCCCTGCATGCCGTGTCCCATGAAGACGGTAAACGGATCGTCTCCACGGTCCCGCATCGTCTTCTGCACGAGCGGCTTGAAGAGGTCTTCGTCCTCGGCGATGTGCCGCGCGGTCGACTCGCTGATTTCCTTGCCGAACTGGAAACCCAGGTCGTCGATCGCTTTCGACCATTCGGGCTTCCCGCGCACCAGACCGACGAAGAACCCGGCGGCCGCCCCGACGGCCATGCCGTACGGCCCGAAGGCGGCCCCGGCCTCCGCACCAGCCGCGGCGCCAGCGCCGGCGTTGCCCATCGCGGTGCGGTGTGCGTCGGTCGCGGCCATGATGTTCTGATAGCCGCTGTAGATGGCCGCGGCACTCGCGACGGCGCTCTCGAACCGCTCCATCTTGCTGGCGTTTGCCGCGAACAGGGCGGTCGCGACACCGATATTCGTCGCGCCGGGATGGTTCTTGATGAACGCGTCGCCGACTTTTTTGGCCTCGGACAGGAGGACGACGACCTGGGCGATCTCGCTGAAGATCGTCCCCATCGATCCGCCGGACACCTGCGCGACGTGGCGGAACATGTTGGCGAGCGCATTCAGGCTGTCCGTCCAGTGGTCGGTTTCCTTGGCCGCGTGGAACACGCCATCCGCGATCTGCTGCGTGTGCTCGTAGTCGTCCTGCATGGCCCCGCCGAAGTCGACCAGCGCACCGGTCGCCTGCGGGAGATCGCGTGAGGCGAGCAGACCGGTCGCGTCGTCGACGCCTGTGAGGATGCTGTGGAATTCACCGTACCGGGCCTTCAGCGGCGTGAGCTGCGCCGTCTGGTTGCCGAACGCTTTCGCGGTCGCCTTGGATACCGACTCGGTGAACGTCAGGTCGGCGTTGAACTTGTTCTGCGCCTCGCGCCACGCATCGAGCCAGGCCGGGATCGGCTGACCGGCCGCCACGATTTTGTTGAGCGCGTCGGCCATTTTGTTATCGACGTCGGTACTCTCGCCGCCGGCGTCGATGATGAGCTGCATCGCCTTCAGATGGACGCCGAGCTGGGTGTCGAATCCGCGGTACGACGCCATCGCATCACTGAGCGCCTTCTCGCCCTTCTTGTCCTCGTCGGTGAGATCCACCATCGACTGTTTCAACCCGTCGATCGCAGCCTTCGTCGGCTTCACGTCCACGGAATCGGTGAACCGAAGTTGCACGGGCAACTGGATGTCTTTGCCCACCTTCGATCCACCGAGCGCCTTCGCGATGTTGGACGCGAGCTTGTCCGCCTGGCCCTGCGTAATCAGCTCGACGCCGCCGAGCGCGATACCGGCGCCCACCGCGGCGCCGCCGGCGGCAGCCGCACCCGCGGCGACCGACCCGCCGCTGAGCAGCCCGAGCAGCTTGCCGAGCACGACGGAACCCGCGAACGCGTCCTCGGCGGCCTTGGCGCCCCAGATAGCGCGCTCGATACTGGCCCACACGCCGAGCAGCCGACCGAGGCCGGACAGGATCGGACCTCCCACGATGCCGATGCCGATGGCGATCTCGATGAAGGTCTGCACGGGCGTCGGGAGCTTGGCGAAGGCGCCGATCAGCAGCACCACCATGTCGAGCAGCGACTTCAGCGAGGGACCGAGTTCCTTGAGTTTCGGCAGGAGTTCGTTGCCCAGCGCGATGAACACGACATCGAGGTCGGCTTTGATTTCCCGCCACACCTGGGCGGCGGTCTTCTGCGTCTCCTTGAAACCGGCGTCGAGCAGGCCGTGCGCGTTCTTGATGTCGTCGGCGGTCGCGAGATACAGCTGGCCGTTCTGCTTCGCGATCGACAGCGCCTCAGCGAGGCCGCGCACATTGGGGATCAGCTCGCGCAGCACGTCGATGTTGCCGTGCGCGCGGTCAATCAGATCGATCAAGGTCTTCGCGAGCCCCTGATCGCCGATTTGCTTGCGCACTCCGTCAACGGTGAGGCCGAGTTCTGCGAGGGTGTCTTTCGTTTTCTTCGTCGGCGCTTCGAGGGCGAGCAGGATGGCGCGCAGGCCGGTGACCGCCTCCGCGCTGCTCACGCCCATGTGCGTAAACGTGGCGATCGCGGCGCCGACCTGGTCGAAGGACACGCCGACCGTCGCCGCAATGGCGTTGATGCGACCGAGCGATCCGGCGAGTTCAGATACGGGCATGTTGCCCTTCTGAACGGTCGCGATGAGGATGTCGGACGCGCGGGCGGCGTCAAGACCCTGCGTCTTGTAGGCGAGCATCGCGCCGACGAGCGTGCGCGTGATGGTCTCCATGTCCCCGAAGCCCATCGCGGACAGCTTCGCGGACCGCGTGAGCAGGTCGAGCGCCTCGGCGCCTTTGATGCCGGCGGATTCGATCGGGTACAGACCGCGCGCCAGTTCCGCCGGGCCGATGCCAACGGCGGGTGCGAGCTTGAGAATTTCCTCGCGCATGTGCGCGACTTCGTCGGCGCTCGCGCCGGCGAGCACGCGGACCTTCGTCATGTCCGCTTCGAATTCGCTGGCGAAATGAACGCCCGCCGCGGCCGCGGCGAGGAGCGGTGCGCTGACGGTGAGCGTCAGCAGGTCCCCCACTTGACGGAGGGCGGTGGCCTGTTCCTGGTGCGATTGAATGGTGCGCCGAATCGCCTTCTCGGCGTCACCCTGCGCTTTTTCGTGGTCCTTGACGGCCGCGTTCGTCTGATCCAACTGCGTCTTGAGATCGGCCGCCTGTTTCTTGGCCTCCTCGAGCATTTTCGGGATCGGATTTTTCCCGGGGTCGATCCCGGCGTAGTCCTTGGCGGCTTGCTCGAGGTCGCGGATGTTTTTTTCGACCTCTTTGAGTTGCGCCTTGAGCGGACCGGTGGCGGCCGCGGCGTCTCGAGAGGCCGCCTGCAGCCCGGCCATCGCCGACCTATAGGTGGGGGTGAGTTCGTCGCGTAGACGGAGGATGGCGGTAACGTCGCCAGCAGACAGGGACATTCAACGACGGCGTTCCTGCATGAGGGCGTATTCCAGCTGCATCAGCTCCCGCATCATGGGCGACGGTTGGTCGATGGTCTTGCCCTGCTCGACGGCGTGGTCGAACTCGCGCTTCGTCGCGGCGAGCGCCCGCAGGTCCATCACTTCGAAGATCAGGCCCTCTTCGTCCTCCTCAATCGCCGTCTCCGCATCCTTGGGGAGACAGTGGAACTCCTCGCAGACGCGGCTCACGAGCCAGGCGTACGGCGCAGCTGCGTCCGGGTCGCCACTCAGCACCCGGAGCAGCGCTAGCCGTTTTTTTCCTGGCTTTCCTTGCCCTGCGCGTACTCGGCGATCTGACGCGCCGCCCAGGCGGCGGTCACTTCATCGAGTTCGGCGATGGCCTCGGCGCCGACCTTCATGTCGTCGTACTGCGGACCACGCCACGCCACGATGCCGGCGTTCAACAGCGCGTCCTGGTCATACGCATCGGCGGGATTGACGTCGTCCTCGACCGTCGCGGTGGTCGTGTCGGTGTCCTTCTTGTCGCGCGCCTTTTCCAGTTCGGCGAGAAACGACGGCCCGCCGAGGTCCCGCATCCGCTGCAGCGCGTCGATCTGCCGCGCCCGTGAGGCGTCGCGCAGCGCGGAGCGCAGAGGCCGGCGGATCGTGATGAAGTTGCCCGGTTCGTGCGGGACTTCGAGTTCCTTGCGGTGATTCCGAACGAATGCCATAACGTCCTTTCAGAGAACGATGCGAACGAAGGGTGGGGAGGCTGTCGGGACGGTTCCAGAACCTGGACCCGACCGCCGGCATACGCCATAGCCGGTCGGGCCCCGCGCAGCCTCCCGTCGTGCACTACGAGTCGGTCGTCACGCTGCTCGCGGGGAGCAACGTCAGCGAGAACTTCGTCAGCTCGCCGAGTACCGGGGTGCGCGTGAACTTCTGCATCAACACGGTGAGCAGGGTGACGCGCGCCGCCGGACCGCCGCCGGCGTCCCAGGTGATCTGGAACCGCCGCGACGCGCCACGGGCATACAGGGACACGGGCGTGTTGGCCGCGTCGTTGTAGAACCCTTCGAGCGTCATCGCGTTCACCTTCGACATGCCGGTGAACAGGTTCGTGACCCAGGTATCGAGGAACGCGTGTCCCTCCTGCGTCATCGACTCGATGTCGATCCCGTTGAAGCTGCGAACGAAGGACGAAATGTCCCGGAGGACGTCGCCGCTGTCGGCGAGTTCGAGCTTGAGGTGTTTGCTAGCGTAATTCGCCATTCATGCGATCTCTCCTGCTGCTGATGTGAGGCTCCTTAGCCTCGCGCGAACCCCACAACGAGGGTGGCCGTGCCGGCGCCGGTGAACGTCCATTTGGCGGCCGTGAAGCGTTCGATTCTCACCGCCGTCGCGACCCGCTGCGCGCCGGTCGCCGTGAAGGACGTAAAGGTGATGAGATCCGAGAAGACGGCGTTGTCGGGGCTGTGCCGCACCTTCACGGCGAGTCCCGTGATGCCGGTGAACTCGGTCACGTGGCAGTAGCCCGCGCCGCCCCCGACGCCGCCGCTCAACGCCGGCGTGCTGACCCGGCGCACCGTGCCGCCCGTGCCGCCGACGGTGACGTTGACCGGAATCGTGAAGGTCTTCGCACCGGTCACGGTCACGATGCGCTCGCCGTTGACGGTGGGCGTGCTGCCGGTATGTCCTGCGATGACGACGGTGTCGCCGGTCGCGAGGCCGTGATCGCCGACCGTCGTGATGACCGAGGGATTCGCCACCGAGGAACTGACGATGTCCGTCGTGAGCGCGGTGGCGCTGTTGTTCTCGTCGTACGAGGTGGCTTCCGTATCACCGGAGGCGCTGACCTGGGCGAGCGGCTTCAGGATGCGCGGCTCTTCCTGCGCGCCGTTGCCCATGTACGTGACCGCGATCCGGTGGAGCGCGGCGAGCGTACAGATCCGGGTGAACTTCGTTTCGAGCACACCCGCCCAGGCGACGAACTTCTTGCCGAGCAGATTGCCTTCGAGGTTGTACGAAAAAATGCGCGACGTCCCGACGTAGGTCTTGAGCGCGGCCAGGGTCCCGAGCACGCGGTCGTCAAACCACCCGTTGTGGTTGGCGCCAAGCGCCTTGTCCATGCCGACGTACACCTGCCGTTCGAAGTCGTCGGCGAACGCCGTGCGGCGCTCGACGATGGGCTCGACGCCTTCGTCGTTCAGTTCGGAGAGGTCGCCGGTGAGGTTGAAGCCGTCAACGAGGACGAACTCGACTTTGTTGGAGCCGTAGTTACTCATTCATAGACACGTCCTGTTCCTCGTCAGACGGTTCGTCGGCTGACGCGTCAGAAGGTTCATCCGCTGCGTCCTGCGGCTCCGGCAGCGCCTCCGCCAATCCGCGACCGAGCACGACGGCGGCAATCCAATCCGGGACCTCGACGACCTCGTCGACCTCGACGCTGATAACGCGACCGTCAGCGACCGCCTGGTGGCGAATGGCCGCGCGCTCGTCGTCAGACAGGTCCGCCGCGTCGAGGAACTCGTGGTACGTCGCCTCGTCGGCGGGATAGTCGAAACCGGTCAGCGCTCTACACCGCAGCATCGGGCCCCACAATGTCTCCGCACATTCCGCAGCGGAAGCTGTCAAGTTCTCCACCGAATCCGCCCATCGCCTGACGCCGCTGCGGCGGGTGCGGGCATTTTGCCGATGAACCGACCGGTGCCACGGGGACCCCTGGAGCCGCCGGCGGAATTGCCGAAGAACCCCGACCCGTGTCCCCGACCGGTCCATCAGGCAACTCGGCAAGGGCGCTCTCGATCAGCGCCCTCGCAGCCAATAGCAATTGGCGAACGGTGTGGCTCATGCGCCTGTCTTCTCGCGGATCCGCGCCGCGATTCGATCACCCATCCCGGGCACCGCTTCCACCAGCGGCCGCTCCAAGTACTTCGGCCCGCCTCCGTGCGGATGGTTGAAGTCCAGACGCTCGTGCTGGATGACGGCGTAGGCTTCTGCCGGGCCGCCGTACGCCAGCGTGACGCTCACATCGCCACCGGTCCGCACCGGCAACTGGACGTGTCCAGAGGCCCGCAGAATCCCTTCATCGACCGGCACGAATTCGTCTTTCGAGCGCGCCATGATCGCTTCCGCCTCTTCGAACAGCGCCGCCTCGGCCGCGTGGAGCAGCTGCTCGAGCGGGAGCGCTGAGAGCTGGCTGCTGATGTCGAAGGTGACGTCCATCTACGAAATTCCCTTGTTCGGCTCGACGTTGAAGGCGAACACGTGGCATTTGTTCGCGTCCTGCATCAGCCAAAACGGCGGCTGCAACACCTGCAGCGACCGATACAGCACCCCGCCGACGATCTGCACGCTGATGGCGCCGAGGAGCTGCGCGAGCGCATACGCGCGGTCGTGCGGTTCCTTCGTCAGCCCGGGCTCTCCTCGCACCTGCACCTGCAGCCGCGGGTGCTCCCACTGCACCGCCGCTGTCCCGAACTCGTACTCGCCCGGGCGACCGGGGTACGGCACGAACGCGACGGCGACGCCGGGACCCGAGGGGAGCTGATAGGCGTAGACGTGCGCGTAGCCGTTCGTCCGCGCGTACCCGGCCAGTTCCTCAGCGGTCATTCAGCCCGGTTGGCATCGTAGCGGCCGGGCGCGTGGTTGTCGGATGGCCGCAGGACCACGCCGAAAACCCGCCACGATTGCCCGTCATTGCAGGTTCTTCAGCACCGGATACGTCTCGACGTTCGTGTGCCACTTCTCGTCGGCCGAGTACTCGATGTAGCCCTGCCACGAGTAGGTCCCCGCCTTCGAATTCAGGCCCGCGGCGACGTCGGCGGCGACGCTCGTGTAGGTCAGGAACCATTTCTGGCTGCCGCCGGTACCCGTGGTCGTCACCGTCGCCGCGCGGGTGAGCGCGCCCGTGATGCCAGGCCCCTTGAAAATCAGGTCCGTGATGGGAGCGGTCGACGGATCGAACGCGGCCCCGGCGTCCTGAATCTCGGCCACGTATTGGGTGCCGACGTCGCCGACGTGCACATCACTCACGGTGGACATTCAGCGCTCCAAAGTGGCGACGACCGCGCGTCGGAGGGACAGTTCGCGGCTCACCGTGCGCGTCAGGGCGAGCGGCGCGGTCACGCGGCGGCGTAGTTGAAAGGTCGTGGTGACGAGGTCGTCAGATGGCGCCGTCGGCAGTACTCGATTCGTGATTCGCCGCCACATGTAGAGGAAGAGCCTCACGATGGATCGACCTCAGACACGGGATCACCGGCGGAGGTGGTGACTGCGGCGGTCCACGCCGGCGTGGAGTCGTCTTCTTCGTAGACCGTCATCGTGCCGGCCGCGATCGCAATGCGATTACGGTTGGCGCGCAGCGCGTCCTTGACGGTGCGCCCGCCATCCGCACCGCCGTTCAGGTTGCGGCCGAGCAGCCGGTCAGCGACCTGGTCGGTCGTCGGGATGTCACCCACCGCGGCCGGTGCCGCCGGCAGGTTGTCGGTTTTCGCTTTGATGGCGGCGACCTCTGTATCGATGTAGCTCGCGATCGTGCCGAGCGTGGACGCGATCGCGCTGAAGGACGCGGCGATGTCGGACGCGTCAGCCGGATCGCTCGGGAGGTTGTCGGTCTTGGCCTTGATCGCGGCGACTTCGGTATCGATATACCCCGCGATCGCGGCGAGCTGGCTATCCAGATTGGCAGACCCCATGCCGAGGGCGGTCCGCACGTTCCCCTGGGACAGGTTGTTGAGCGCGGCAATCGCAGCGAGGACCGCATCATCCGCCGCCGTCAGGCCGGCGCCGGCGACACCCACGGTGGTGATGAGACCTTGGAGACTCGCCTCGAGCGCCACCGCGCCGGCGGACAGGTTGTCCAGATACGCGGCGCGCAACGCCGTCAGGCGTGCGAGCAGCGTCGTCGTGCCGGGCGTGTCGCCACCCGCGTAGGTGGATCGGCTGCTGACCGTGGCGTTCAGATTGTCGCCAACGATCTTGCCCGCCGTGCCAGCCCCGTAGGAACCCGGGAGCGCCGCGGCCCACGGGTCGCCCGCCGACCCGGCCGCATTCAGTGCCGCGGCAGTCGACCCGCCGGTCCCGCTATGGTCGGCCAAGGTTTCCTCCCACACCTGATCGGCGATCGCTCCGGCCGTCGGTGGGACCGTGTAGCCTGCGCTCGCGAGTCGCGAGGAGATGGCGGCATCGATGTTGTCGACGAGCAGTTTGCCGATCGAGCCGACGGTCGTCAGCGCCGAGGTGAGGCGGTTCCAGATGGCCGCCGCCAGCGTGGTGCGCTCGCCGCTCGTGAGCGCCATCGCATCGCCCGCCTGCGCGGCCGTTTTCGCCGGGTCGTAGGCAGACGTGAGCGCGTAGCCGGTCTTATCGCTGACGACCTGCGCGTCGGCTTTCAGGTTGCCGGCGCCGGTCAGCGCGGCCGGGAGACGGCTCTGGATGTCATCGGTGTCGGCCTGCAGCGCCGCCACATCGGCGGAGACCGAGGCCCCAGCGGGAGCGCCCAGGCGACCGTACGCGTCTCCCGTGACGTAGTCGACGAGGCGTTTGCCGATGCTGTTGGCCGTCGTGAGGCCGCTCACCAGCGCGTTCCAGACCGACGCCGTGAGCGTCGTCCGCTCGCCGGACGTGAGGGTCATCGCGTCGCCGGCTTGTGCCGCGGTCTTCGCCGGATCGTAGGCGGAGGACAGCGTCACGCCGGTGATGTTGGTCCCGGCTGTCAGGATGCGCGTGGCCGTCGACCACACCGCATCGAGCGCGTTGGCCGCGAATGTCGCCGCGGCGATGACGCCCGCGGCCGCCGCGCCGAGGTAGCTGTCGACGCGACCGGATTGCAGCGCGTTCGGCGTGCCGGTCAACCATCGATGCACGTTCGCGTTGATCGTGCCGTTGGACGCCTGCGCGGCCGACAGCGTCGGCAGACCACCGGACGCCTCCGCCGCCGCGTTTGGCAGCGCCGTGAATCCCCCGCGAACCGCGTCGTTCGGATCGAAGCTGCTCAACTGCACCTCGAGGTGCCGAGGCGCGGCGCCGGTCACCTGGATACCGACAATCGCCGACCGCGCGTTCGAAACAGCCCATCGCGCATCGGCGATCTGAATCTCGTACACACCTGGCAGGTTCGTCGCGTCCACTTCCTTGAAGCGGCACTTCGTCGCCGTCGGCGCGGCGAAGGTTCCAAGCGTCGTGATGGTTTCGACCGTGCTCCCGGCGGCCGAGTAGACGGTCGCCGTGGCTTCGTTGTCGGCGATCGCGGCGATGATGAGGCCGCTACTGGAGAACGTCAGGCCAGTCTTGCCGGCGCCGCTCGTCGACGTCGTGTCGAGCAGGAACAGCCGGAGGACGACACCCGTGATGCCGTTCTTGTACAAAAACTTAGCCATTCAACCCGCCATCCATTCCAGGCGACACCATCAGCCCGCCGCCGGACTCCTGCCGCTGCGCGGCGCCAGGGTCGACGTAGCTGTACGTGCTGCTGCCGGTACCGATATGTGTCGTGCCGCCGATCGGGACGCCCTTCGCCTTCAGCGACGTATTCGTGACAGCGAAGTCCCCGCCCGAGGCGTTCGCGTAGGTCGGATTCAGGCCAGGGTCGTTCGATCCGAAGCTACTCGGGTTGTAGGCGCCCGACGTGTTGTTGTAGCAATTGTTGCCGTCGACCGTCAGCCCGAACGAATCTCGGTACGCAGCCGTGAAGGTCGCCGACGAGAAGTTGAACCCGTACCCGCCACAATTCGAGACGAGGTTGTTCATGAAGATTGACGCGGCGACCCACGCCGCCGCCGTCGGTACTTTGATGCCGTCCGACGTGCAGCTATCGATCGTGTTGTGCGTCACGGTGACGGTCCCGTCGGAGGCAGCCCGCGAGCTGTCGATGTTGATGCCGATACCGGTGCAGTTGTAGATGACGTTTCCGTGGATAAAGAGTCCTTGGAAATAGTCGGACCCGAACGTCACCGCATTGCCGCCGGTGTCATGGATGAAATTGAACAGGAGTTTCTGCCCTGACGCCGTCGTCCCCCCCTGCGTGACGTGCTCGTAGCCGAAACTCGCCGTGTAGCCGATCTCGCACTCGCGCATCAGCACGGACGTCGACCCATCCCCGAACGTGTTCTGCACGCCTTTCCAGAACTTGTTCGTCGAGTGCGCGATCTTGATGTTCTGCAGCGTGGTCCACGTGGCCGAGCCCGACACCAGGCGAATGGCAATACTCGCCGTCTTCGTCGCGTTGCTGTTCTCCAGCGCGAAATCCTTCAGCAACAGCGGACCGCCACGAATATCCAGCCCAACGCCGTTGTTCGAGAATGTGATCACGGGCCTGGTTGCGGCTGCCGAAGCACCGCGCAATGTGACCTGCCCCGTCGTACTATCACCGGAACTCCGGACGTTGAACGGACCCGATATACCGGTTTCCGTGTGACCGGACGCCATCTCGACGATCCACCCGGCCTTCGCATCACCGGTCGAACTGTTGTTCTCCCACAGCTTTGAGCTATTCCCGCTCGCCTTGATGGCCGTCGCACGTTTGCCGCCGATCGCCCATGACGTATCGGTCGTGCCGGTATTGACGCCCTGGCTGGACGTCAGCGTGACCTGCTTCGGGTTGGTCACCGCGCCACCAGTCACCGAGGTTCCCGCGTTGTCGTTCAGGGTGACTTGCGAGCTGCTGTCGACGGTCAGAATCGTCGAATACAAATCAGCCGACGCCGCCCCAGCGCCGGCCACCTTGATGACGTCGCCGACGGACCAGCCGGTCGTCGACCCGAGCGCGGACAGAATGGCCGCGCCGCTGGTGATGTTGCCGGTCGTCGTGTGCTGCGTATCCTTCACGCCAGCGATCGACGAGAAGTTGCGCTGCCCGGCCGTGCTGATGGCGATGTAGAGGACATGTGACCCGTCGGTGAGAACCCCGGAGAGGTCCGGCGCGGACGCTTCGAAGAACCCCACATGCAACTGGCTCGCGGTGTTCCGCGTGCGACCCTTTGTCCCTGTGACGGCAGTCGCCGGCCCTGCACCGCTCGCGGCAGAATCGGAGCCGGTCGCCGAATCGACAAGGAGGATCGGGGTCGCCATGCGCTACCTGACGGGGTTCACGGCGATCTTGTGGACCAGGTTTCGATTGGCGTTCGCGGACGCCTCCATGAAATTGATGAACGACGTGACCAGCGCGATCAGGTTGTTGATGTCGGTGTTCGTGATCGGGTTCCGTCCGTCCACGGAGGATGAATCGGCAATCGCCTGGCCGTCGGCTGGAAAGAGCGCGACCAGGCCGTTCGCCGCGGCGTCCGCCTGCAGCGCTTTCGCGAGGTTGTACAGTTGCGCGAGTTTGTCGGCGAGTGGTCGCATCTGCTCATCGCAGAACCGGATCGCCTGCGGATTCGTATTCGCCATTCGGACTCTCCCCTACACGGTTGGCTCGACAGCCGTCACTGGCCTGACTATCGCGCCGTCGATGAGTTCCAACACACGACCACGCCAGAGCACGACCGCGCCGGCCGGGATCGACGGCGCGGGCGCTTCAGGGACGACGTACCCGCACGCGCGGCAGACGAGCACACGATCCGCGGGATTCGGGATGTCGTTCCAGACCCCGCGAGGCTCTGCGCATCGACACAACGTCCGCACCATCGGACTACTTCACGACCTTGACGATGGGCGCGCGAGGCAATCCGGGCGTCGGCGGCGGCGGAGGCGGCGGCGTCACGCTCGCGTAGGTGAACGCCAGCGGCGTGGACGGCAAGCTCGTGCCGCTGGGGCCATAGGCCAGCACGGTGACCGTGTGCGGCGCCGCGTCGCCCGCGGTGATCGTCTTCGCCGTTTCGTAGTAGCGCATGCCGGCCGAGTTCGCCACGCCGATCGGCGTCAGCGGGCCCGAGAACACGACGGTCGTATCGACCTTGACGGTGAACCCATCGATCTGGACCGGATTCCCGTTGACGTCTTTCCCGTCGTGGCAGAACCCGACGGCAATCGGGCGGGTGACCGTGGGATTCGGGACGACGACCGCGGCACACGGGTCCGTCTGAGCGGAGGCGTGCGAGGCCGAGAACAGGACCATCAGCAGGGCGAGCGGCACGAGGGTTCGGATGAACTTCATCAGGCTCCTATTTGAGGGAGTACGCGCGAAGCGCTGCGAACAGCGCATCGAGGTTGCAGCCGGGGTCTGCGCCGTCGGTCGCGAGTCCGCGATAGAGGCTTGTCGGGCCGAGGCGGTAGTTCGAGGTCGCCGGATCGATGAAGCCCACCGACGCCACATCGGCGGGAAACTGATTCCGCGGCGGATAGAGTGCCGCGGCCGCATGGACGATCAGGTTGCCCGCGAAGGTGTAGCTGGGGAAGTAGACCGAGAGCGTGCCGAGTCCACGTCCCAGGACGGCATCGCCGAAGAACGCGCCGTACCCTTGCTCCGAAATGATGTTGTTGGTGAAGACGAACCCCGGCACCTGCGTGCCGTAGACGTACACGGTCGTCAGCCCGTCATTCAGGACGGTGTTGTGATCGATCGTGATGGTCGCGCCACCACCGAGAATCATGAAGCGTCCGTCGCCGCCGTAGGCCGTCGCGCTCACGTCCTCGAGGAGGTTGTTCCGTATGGTGATGGCGTTCGTGCGCTGGCTCTGATGCTCGTCGTCGACGCCGAGGATGTTGAAACCGGACGCCACGTGCCGGATGACGTTGTTCGTGAACGTCACCTGCTGCACGACACTCCACGGCGCCGTCCCGCCCTGATTCCGCGGCGTCACGGCAATCGCGTAGCCGTTCTGTCCGGCCTGCCAGTTGAACTCGAACATGTTGCCGTCGACCGTCACGCGCTGCGCGTTCTTCAGCTCGAACAGGTTCTTGACCGACCACGGGCTCGCGCGCCAGGACAGCGGCTTCGCGAAGGTGTTGCCGCGCACCACGACGTCGGACGGGACGAGGTTCGGGATCGCCGGGTCGGAGCCGCCGAGCATGAAGTTCTCGCCCGCCGCTTCGAGGTAGTTGTTCGTGATGGTGAACGGGCCCGGGCCGTTCCATCCCCCGATGGCCTGCGAGTCCTGACCGATCGCTTTGATGTCCGCGATGTAGCTGTTCTGGATCGTCGTCGATGCGCTGTTCAGGCCGATGCCGCGCTTCTGGCCGACGAGCGGGTCGCCGTGCACGTAGAGGCGGTCGAGCACCAGGTCATGCGGCACGGACGCCAGCGTGTTCTGGTCGGTGTCGCCGCTGCCGAGGTCCACGATGTCGCCGTAGCCCTGCGCATTCGCCTGCAGCTCGAGGCCGACGAGCCGATAGTGGTGAGCGCCCGGCCGCGTGACGAGTGCGGGGTCGCTGTTGCCGCTGCGAATCTTCGGCAGCTGCGCCGCGAACGACGGGTCCATCCGGCCGGTCGGAAGCGTGCTCACCGCGGCGCTCTGGATGGTCACGAATCCGGCGCCGGGTTTGTTGGGCAGGACGAAGTTTCCCGTATACGTGACGCCCGGCTGGAGCACCAGCGTGTCGCCGGGGTTCGCGCCATCAATCGACGCCTGCAGGTCGCCGCCGGCGGGAATCAGAATGGTTCGAGTGCCAACCGGCGGCGGAGGTGGCGCGGGTGCCGGGGTCGCCTTCGTGACGGTCACGTGGTCGAATCGCGCACGGTTCAGCCGGTCGATCCGATGGCTCGTGACGGCGAGGCCCGCGACCGCGCGCGTCGGCGTCGTGACCGTGATGACGCCCACGGTCGTCCACGTCGAGCCGTTCGCCGAGACCGCCGCGGTGACCTGGTTGCTGACCCGCGCGAGGCGGAGCCAGGTGGGGACCGGCGGCGTCGCGCCAGCGACATACAGGGTCTCGCCGCCGGCGCTCTGCCGCGTCATGAACTCGACGCCGCCATCGGGCTTCACATCCAGGATGACGTCCGCGCTGTTGGCGGCCACGCTGTCGCGCAGCATCACGCCGGCTTTCGCGAAGGTGTCCGTATTCGTCAGGCTGAGGACCCGCGCCACGATGGTCACGTCGCCGGTCACGGGTTGCGACACCAGCCGGAATCCATCGGCCGCGCCCCAGATGTCCAGGCCGCCCGCGTCAATGGTGAACGCGCCCTTCTCGTAGTTCGAGGCGCCCGCCTTGCCGACGACGCCGATGTCGGCGCTCGTCCACGGGGCGGGCGGCTGCGTTGAACCGACGGCCATCGCACCCGACAGCGCCAGCACCGCACCGAGGGCGAACAGGTGGAGGCGTCTCATCATTCGGTCAATCCGTAGCGGTCGAGGCTGAGCCACACGTCCCGCAGGTACGGTTTGGAGGTCTTCGGGTCGGTCGGGCCTTTCGTCGCAATCACGTACGTGATGCGACCGTCGGGCATCGTCACGCGGTCCAGCACATTGATGGCGAGGGACCTGGGCACGAGCATCTTCGCGACGGCCACGGCATCTTCACCCCCAGCGCGTTTGATGACGATCGAGACGTCTTCGACAATGCCATCGACAACGACACCGGTCCCGTATTGCGGCTGAGAGTTGTCGTCGACGCCCGTGTACGCCTCGACGGTGACCTTGGCCTGGATGGAGGCGGTCGCGCGATCGGCGATGGCGACGCCCTTCCGGATCAGCGCGTCGAATCCCATGACATCCTCACGCGAATCCCGCCGGCAACCATGTGTTCCACGACGTCCTCGTACGTGGAGAGCCTGGTCATTACGGCGTGGCGATCGCCGTGACCGTCATCGCCCCTGTTTCCGTTGTGCCGGTGCCGGCCGTCGCGGTCACGAGCAGCGCGGTGCCGGCGGACAGCGTCCCGCCGTACGTCAGCGTCGTGCCAGCGGTCTTCGAGGTGAATGCGCTCGTCGCGGCAAACTTGCTGGTGCTGCTGGTCTGCCCGATCGCAAACGTCGGCTGCGCGCCGTCCCCATTGGCAAAGCTCGTTGTGACGTTGACCACAATCAGCACGGTCCGCGCGAACTGCGTGGCCGGAATCAACGTCGTCGTGCCGCTGCTCGCGAGCGTGAACGCGGTCGACGCCGTGTGGGTGACGGGCGTCCATGCGCCCGTCGTCGACGTATAGGTCCGGCCGGTGTCGACGTCGGTGTAGAGACTGCCGTCAGGTGAGGTGGTGTCAGTCGGCGCGCCATGCCCTGACGCGATGGCGAGCTGACCCGTCACGTCTTTCAGTTGCGCGGACGCCGGCGCCGCCAGGAAGAGCACGACCGCCGCGCACGCGAGACTGTGAATCCATGCCTTCATTGTTTTGCCCCCGCAACCACCGGCGTCGGAGTGGACGCCGGAACACTCTTCACGGGCTGACCGGAAATGGCCGCCAGGAAGTCCAGTTCAAGAGAGTTCATTCACCGCCCGCTCGGCTGGCCGAAAGAGCGAATCCGCATAGATGCGGACGCTGCCGCCGGCGGTCCGCACGTACTCGAGCAGGCCTTTTTCGAGCCAGTTGTAGATCGTTCGCCGTGACACCCCGGCACGTTCACACGCCTGCTGAATGTTGAGGAGCGGCCGTCGCGTCGGTTCGGTCTCGGTCATGCGCGCACCAGTTTCAACACACCTTTGCGGTTGCGGAGGGTGCCCCATCGGGACACCATCTGAAACACCGCATCGGGAATGACCTTCGCGACCACGTTGTCGCGGAAGGTGAGTTCGATCGAGCTGGCCTTCAGCGCCTTGAGGCCCTGTGTCTCGACGTCGCTGTCAGCGGTGCGGTCGCCGGCGAGCAGCTGCCGCGCGAGTTCCGCAGTCGCGTGCTTCAGTTCGTCGGGGATGACATCCGACGGAATGACGGCGCCGGTCACGTAGGTGAGTCCGGAGCGATACGGGCTGTTCTCGTAGTTGAAGGCCCACCCGTCGACACGCGGCCAGGCGAGCTTCTGGGTGAGCGTGGTGGCGCTCCCCTGCCAGTCCCACCACTCATCGAGCAGGCGCGTTGCCATCACGAGCGCCTTGGCGAGCAATTCATCGTCGTCGAGCTGCTCGTCGGTGGCGTAGAGATGGGAGTCGTAGTACGCCCGCGCATCGGCGAGAGACGCGTACGAATTCGCGCTCGCGCCGCCCGGGGTCGCGTCGAGCACCAGCGGCATCGGCTATTTCTTCAGAGACTTGCGCAGCTTGTTGCCGGCGGTCGTCACCGCCTCAGCGGTCTCAGCCGCATCGACGACCGAGATGCCATCCTGCGCGTCGGTGAGGACGTCCGTATCCGGCTGGTCCTGCACTGGCGTCTCGCGCGGCGACGGCGTGTCCGGTTCGTCGAGCGCGGCGTACACGCCAGGATCAAAGTCGCGCGGGTCCAATAGGACAATCTGTCCTGAAGTCCGCTTCCGTACTGGCTGCAGTGCCATCGATGCCTTCCAAAAGTGGTAGCGGGGGCCGGAATCGAACCGACAATTCCAGGGAATGAACCTGGCGAGCTGCCGTTGCTCTACCCCGCGTCACAACACGCGAATAGGGCGGAGTGCGGACCATGCCCGCACCCCGCTCCTGTCGGTCTTACCGGCGGACGCGCCACGCCTTGTTCCCGTCGAGCGTCTTCACGCCGAACAGGATGTCGAGGCTGACGTAGAACCGCTTGTTGTTGCCGTCCGCCCACGTCGAGGCGCGCACGGCGAGGCGGGTGATCGGGTCGAGGATCGAGGCGACCCGGATGCCCTGTCCGTCCATGAAGTCGGGCAGGCGCGCGACGCCCAGGGCGAACGCGTTCTGCTGGAAGGCCAGACTCTGCGCCTTCGTGGTACCGGAACCGCCGGAGGGCACGATCGTCACGACCTGGTTGTCGACGACCGCGGATTCGAGTCCACCGCCAGCCACCTGTGGGCAGCCGTAGATCGCCAGCGTGCCGGCGCCGGTACCGTCGAGGGTGACGTCCGCCGTCAACACGTACTGCTGCGTGTGGCCGGTGACCTTCACGACGTCGCCGGCGATGAAGGCCGCCGCAGCGGTCATGCCGTCGACCGCGATCGACTTGATGCCGGCCGCGTAGCCCGCACCGTTGTTGACCGCCCCAACCGCGTCAGCAACGGTCGCGCTCGTCGCCGAGGCGACGTTCTGGTTGCTGAAGAAGTTGTAGCCGTAGCGGGTCCCGAGGTAGCCGCGCATCTGCGCCACCACGCCGGCGTCGCCGGCGCCCTGGTACTGCGCGAACGCCTGCAGGGCGAGCAGCTGCCCTTCGACGGTGCCGTCGATCATGGCGTGGAGCTTCGACGGGTCGCTCATGTCGACCTTGTTGGCAAACATCCCGGCGCGGAATCCGGTGATATCGGCCACCACGGCGGTGTTGGTCCAGTCGGAGTACCACGGCACGTCTTTCCAGAGGGCACAGAGGCTCTGGTCGACCTTGTCGGCGAGCGCGTACGCCGCGGGGCGGATGTGCTCCTCGATGATGCGCTGTTGCGTGTACGCCAGCTCCTTGTCGGTCAGGAAGAACTTGACCTCCTTGTGCTGGTCCAGCTTCATCTGGATGTTCGAGGCGCTGACGTCCTGCGCGGCCGAGGGCGCATCCTGTGCCGTGAACGAGCCGGGCACGCGGATGTCGATCGTGTCGCCGTACTCACGGCTCGAATTCGCGTCGTCGTAGCCGCGATAGACGCGGCCCGCCATCCCGAGAGCTTTCTCGAGCTGGGTCAGAGCCTGCTGCGCGTAGAAAATGGGGTTGTACGAAGAGAGGGCGTTCGACATTCAGCCGGTGGTCTCCTGCGAAATCGGTGAAACGGGGTCATCACGTTTCGGTCGATCGCAGCCATCACGGCCTGTGCACGTGGTCGGCGCCTCGCCATCACGGCAGGGGCGCCTCCACGCACTAGCGTTCGTCCGCGGGGTCGGGTCTTACTCGATTGCGAGCGGCACACCGAGGCGTGCCGCTTCTTTCTCTGCCGCGAGATACTTGCCGCGGTCCTTCGCGTCGTCCTCCGAAATGGCGAAGACGCCGTTCTTGACCTTCTTGTCGCCGGTCCCGCCGGCGGCGCCGCCGCCCTGATTCGGCATGAAGAACCCGGGCACTTTGGCGGCGAGCAGTTCGAAGCCTTCTTCGAACGGCATCGGCTTGCTGGCGTCCTTGCCGTACGCCACCTCGCCGTTCTTCTGACGAGCGATGATCTGCTCACCCTCCGGCTTTGTCGGATCGAAGTCCCACTTGATGCCCTCGACGCCGATCACGGTGAACCGGGCCACGACGTCGTCGTAGTGTTCCGGCTTCACGCCTTTCTTGGCGGCGAGCTCGCGGATGCCGTTGTTCAGCATCAGCGAACGGAGGGTGCCGGTGAGTTGTTCCTTCTCGGTGGAGAAACCCTTGATCTTGCCTTCGTACGCCTGAATCTGCGTCTGGTGGTCGGCCTGCAGGCGCTCGACGCGCTTCTGCACGATCTTGTCGATGACGCCGCGGAACTGTTCCGGGACCTCACCGAGTTCGGCCTGCTCCTGGAGCTGCCGCAGCTGGCCCATCGCTTCGCGGGCCTTTTCGGGGTCGAGGTCGCCGAGCTTGTTGGTCAGGTCAGCGAGCTGTCGACGCAGCGTGGCGGCGTTGCTGCGTTCGCTTTCGAGGGAGCGCGACAGTCCACCCTCGTAGTCGACGTTTTCGGCGTCGAGCCGGTATTTCCCGTCTTTCTCGATGTAGAGCGCGCGCACCGCTTCGGGGAGCGCTTCCAGTTCGGTCTTGGAGGCGAGGACGGCTTTCAGTGCCATAAGCGTGTCTGGTTCTCAGGCGTTGAAACGGTGGAGGGCTGCGGGCGCCCGCAAGCCCCTCGTTTATGAGCCTTGAGATTACGAGAGGGGGCGTAAGTTGTCGGACGGATTGGGTAGGATGGCCGGGCGACGTGGCATCGAACTACGGTCTGCGCCTCTTCAGGGCGCTTGAACCGTCTCAGCTATTGCCCGCTACGACGAACCTTGCCCAAGCGTCGGCATGCGGTGGAGGCTGAGTTCCTTGAACCGTTCGAGCAGTCGCAGCATGGCTGTTTCGGTGTCGGGCGCGATCGACACGACTTTGAGCGTGTACTGTTGCGCCGTGAACGCGTAGGTCGCGTCCAGCTCGATAGACGCCTGCATCATCGCGTCACACACGGAATACGCTTCCACGCGCAGGACGTGCTCGGTCACGGAGCCATCGCGCGGATGCGTCACCGTGATCGCGACGACGTAGTGGTACGTGGTCGCCATCAGGGCTTTATCTGGGAACAGCCGCGCACATGCTCAATCAGCGTCCCGCAGTCCTGACAGCAGCCCACCGCCACGATCTGCTCCGCGTGTTCTTCGTCTCTCGCGAGACGCTTCGCGATCGCTTTCAGGAGCCCTCGGATGTACCAGATGTTGATCACCTCGAGCCCGAACGCGGCGGCTTCGGCCTCCAGCAACGCGGCGGTGATCGAAATATCAGGCCCATCGCGATCCGGCCACGGCACCAAGCACGCACGATGCTCGACTTCCATCCGCGGCACCTGGGCGTCGCTCCAATCGCTCATCAGAACCCGCCACCGCGCTCCCCGCCGACGACCTGACCGTCCTCCATGTGGTGGTTCTCGACTTCGCAGTAAACGGAGATGTCGCCCTCGCGACCAGCGCGGCGGTATTCACGCGTGCGATAGACGGTCAAAGACCGAGACTCGAGCGTGACGTATTCGACCGTGCCGTCTCTCGAAACGAGTTTGGCGCGGTGGCTATCTGGTCGCTGGAACATGACCGACGTACTAGCGGGAGCGAACAACAGGACCACGCTTCTGACCTCCGGCGGAATGACATTCCAATCGATGCCGTAATCGGCTGCCGTGGCTGACTTCGCGGCGGTGTTTTCGTGCCCATCAACGCCGGCGGCTTGCATGGCTCGTTCAACGGCGTACATCACGATTTCCTCCCTCGCTGAACCCTCGGGTCCGACATCTCCGACGTCAGGACCGCCGCGGCCGCGCACAGCACGCGCTCGAGACGCGCGTCGATATCCCGGCTGAGCGTGAGCGCCTCCGCCATCAGTTGATGGACGTGGCGTAACCAGCGCTGCTCGTCTTCGGTGAACTCCCGGTACTCGGCGGCGCGCGTGCTCTTGATCAACACCCGGGCGAGGTCCTGCAACAGCACGCCCTGCCGCTTCCGCAGCCGGTGCAGCTCGCGCTCGATGCGGCGTGGCCCGTGGATGCGGGACCGCGGCCGCGTGGTATGCGTCAGCGGCAACATTTCAAATGACTCAGTCGTTCGCCGGGTCCATCGCGGCCTGGTCCACCCAGCCCCCGAGTGCGGCGATCTCCTCGTCAGACATGCAATCGCGGATGCCGTCCCACAGGTTCGCGCGCGCAAAGTCGGTCGGTGTCTGCAGGTTCCGCTCGGCGGCAATCTGCAGAATACGAAAAAAGGTTTCGCTCACGCGAATGTCGATGTGCGCCCGTTTGGCATCCTCACGCCGGCGCGGTACGGTGCGGCGCTCCTGATCAGCCGTGACCGCCTGAATGCGCTGCCGCCGGTCGCCTTGACGACGGTCCGCCATCTCAGCCCCGCTGCCGGTACAGCTCGCGTCGGCTGGCGACATCTGATGGCAGCACGATGCGGCGCTCCGGCGTCGTCGGTGTTTTGGGCGGGTCCTGCATCTTCAGCGCGCGCCGGAACGCCAGGGCGATCTCGGGGTTGTCCCGCAGCAGGCTGATGAACACCAGCAACCGCTGTTGCGGCACCATCGTGTTGAATGATCGAACCGCGCGCTTCATCCGGCGTCGAAAGACCTGCTCGGCCAGCCATCGACGTGGGGCGGTGAGCCATCTCGTCATCGTGCTCGTCTCCTCCGTGAACCCAACAAAATCGCGGCCGTCATCAGCGCACGCATTTCGTCCGCCGTGGGCATGTGGCGGCGTAGCGAAAACGTGGAGGGGCGGGTGTCCGCGGCGAACTGAATCGGTGCACGGGCCACCTTCGGACCGGTGGCCCTGCGCGCCATCCGCTCGCGCCGGCGTTCGAGTTGTCGCGCGGTCTTGCGTCTGTTCAGCGGGCCTAATTGCATGCGTCCACCTTCCGTGCGATCGCGCCGCCGAGATACAAAAACACGACTGGCGCGAACGGGCGCGTGGAAGCGATGTCCAGCATCACGTCACCGCAGACCCCCACCATCAGCGCCACCAGCCACCATTTCCACGTCATGTCGCGCATGCGTCCTCCTGATTCCAGTCGGTGAATTGCAGCTGCAGCGTGCGTGAGCGACCGCACGGCAGCACGCCGGCGAAGCGACCCGCGCCGTCGAGGATCACGGTGTGACTCTCGCGGCAGCCCGGGCACCCGAACGTCAGCTCAATCGGACCGTGAGCGATCAGCCCGTTGACGGCGAAGACGACGCGCCGATCGTCCAATGCGGCTGGCCGCGCGACCGCGCCACCCTCCCGAATGTCCACCCATTGCCTCCGCAGGTCCGCCCACAGCAGACGTCCCACGCCCATGAACACCGACGCCATTGCCGCCAGGAACAGCAGGACGATCGCGCCGGTGTAGACGCCTCGAATCAGCACCGAAATCCACATCAGGCCGCCCTCCGAATGACAAGCACCTCGGTGCACCGGCAGCGGGGATGCAGCGGCGGGCCCGGCGCGATGTCGTACGCCGACCGGAACATCTCGTGGAGGCCGACGACCTGGTCGTCCATCGCGCGGCACCGCCGACAGGGCGCGTTCTCGTCGATCTCCGGACCGACCAACCATCGACGCTTGGCGTTGTGGTCGAGCAGACCCCGGCGAACCGCCTGCACCCACAGCGCACGCTGACCGCCATTCGAGGCCGCCATCAGTTCGTAGCGGGCGATCGACTCCGCCCGCTGCCGCAGCTTCTTCGCGGCGTACGCCTGCGTGCGCTTGAGCACCAGGTCCGCGCGCAAGCCAAGCGCTTCGAGTTGTGCGCGGAAGTTGAGGACCGCCTGCGCGTCTCGGTTCGTCAGGCCGATGAGCGGCCGGAGCAACAGGCTCGTGTCCCGCCGGGTGAGCCCTTCTTCGAACGCGCGCGTGATGATGTTCTGGATGGCGAGCCGGGTTTCGTTCGAGATGTTGGTCACCAGGCGCGCCGCCAGCGCGCGCGCGGCCTCGACGGCGTACGGGTTGGTGATGTCGAAGGCCATCGACGTACGGAGGCGGCCGGACATGGACAGCGCGGCCGACTGGCCCGCCTTCTGGAAGGCGTCGACCACGACCGTGGCCGCGTCGCGGAGGTCGTCATCGAGTTGGTCGAACGCGAGCGCCGCGGTCGATGCCCGGCCGGCGAGCACGTCAGAAACGATCTGGTCGAGGTCGAGTTGCGTGCGCAGTTTCTCGACGGCTGCCAAGAACTCGCGCCGCATGCGGGCGTTGAGTTTGTCGGCAATGGCGAGAATCGGATCGACGCTCATGAGGGACAGCCGGCGACGTACGGAGGTGGCATCCTCACGCGAACAGTGGCGCTCCGGCCTCTCCCCTCGTACCGGTCTTCGGTGAACAGCACGTTGCCGTATGTGGCCGGATGAACCACGCAGACCGTGAGTTCGACGTCGAGGAGCCGCACTTCGCGGGAGAGCCATCGAAAGAGCGTGTCGAATCGGTCAGGAAATACGATTGAGAATGCGTCGGGGTGAAACGCGAGGCCCGTCGCCGTGACTTCGTCGATGGTCTCGTACACCTGGAGCACCGGCGTACGCCGGTACCACCAGTCGGCGAGACGCCTGACGAGCGACCGCGGCCGATACCGGCCCTCGATGCTGAAGGTATCGCCGACCTTCATCACGCGCTGAGGTCCTCCTCGGCAGGATTGTTGCCGTCGTTACCATTGCCGTCGCTGGCGCCGAGTGCCGGCAGCGCCGGCGGTTCCTCCGGCAGCTCCGAATCGATCTGCTGTTTCTCTTCCTCGGCGGTCACGTCCGGACGCGTCCAGTCGCCGCGCGACATCAGGAACCAGAACGTCTCGAACGACATCTGGCCGGCTTGCACGGCGAGCAGGGCTGTCTTCACGTCGTCCGCGGACATGCGCTGGTCGTAGAACTCTTTGTTCAACGCGATCGAAATAGCGGCGTCGTTCGGATCGTCGGTCGCGCCCATCCACCACGAGTGATACCGCAGCGCTTTCGTCAGCCCCGTCGATGTGGTCGTGGCAATCGTCTTCAGCACGGCGTGCGTGCCGGCGTGTCGCGAACGCACGGCTTCGGCGGTCTCCGCCTGCTTCGTTCCACCCTCGATCATGCGAGCGCCCAGGACCGCCATGCGCTCTTCCTTCATCGTCAGGTTGTCGCGGACCGACTGAATGCCCTTGCCGGTGAACTCCAACATCCCGGCCTTGGCGTCCGGCCCATCCAGTTGCCACACGACACCCGAGCCAATCCGCAACGCGCCCTCGGCTGGCGAGCCGACGACCCACGGTGTCGGCAGTGCCGTCCAGTGCAGCCCATGCTCGTGGTCCGCGCTGGTGCGGTAGTGCGACAGATTCATGTCCACGAGGTCGAGCATGGGCGGCTTCTCGACGCGTGCACGGAGCGATGTGGCGTTGAAGACGACGAACGGGATGAACGGGATCGGCTGACCGCGGCGAACCGGCGTGATCGGATCCTGGAAGACACGAATCTCGTTGCGCTCGTTCTTGCGATAGAGGGTGACCGTGTACTTCGGTAGGCCGGCCTCGATATCCTTCAGTTCGAGGACGCGCCATTGGTCCACTGACGTGTAGCTGTAGTCCTCCTTCATCGTCTCGACGCATTCCTTCAGGATGACGAGCGACAGCACGGTGGACCCATTGAGCCGTGATTCCTGCCAGTTGATGATCTGTTCCGCGGTGTAGCCGACCCAGTACGGCCGTCGGTCCTTCTCGAGGACGTCCTCACCCTGCATGTCGATGAGCACGCCGTGACGGCCGGCGGCCAGAATGTCCGCGAACAGCAGGCTTGAGAATTGGTCGAGCGGGGTACTGTCGAGCGTGACGTCCTCAAGATGCGGCTGGAGCTTCGTCTTCAGCCGTTCGGGCAGGTTCACGGTGGGATCCTTTCGAAACACCGTGCCGACCAGCGCCGACTGCGTCCGCGCGGTGCCGTTGTAGAACACCGCCCGCATCTTGTACGCCTCGTACTCGCTCGATTCTTGCTCGGGGAGTTTCGGGAGGTACTCCGTTCCGCGTGCCTTGACGGCGTCCTCGCCCTCGATCACATCGCGGCAGCGTTTCCACCACGGCAACGCGGCGGCATATTCAGAACGGACGGTATCAACAGGCATTCGGATCCTCGCACGAGGTCTCGATGACGTAGCAGGGGCGGCGGTCGTTCACGATGCGGGTGTCGGAGTCGACCCCGCAGATGGGACAGGGGAACCACTCGCCGAGCAGCAGTCGGAGGAGCTCGCGCGTCGCGACCACGTCCGACGGCCCGCACAGGCGGCAACTGACGACGATGACCTGGTGTTCGGCGGCGGGCCGATTCATGCGCCGTCCTCCGCGTCGCCCGTTCCGGCAGTCTTCCCGGCGGCGTGCCGCTGGCCTGGACGCTCGAGGCCGTCCCACGCCGGGCGCCAGATGAACGTGACGCCGTCGAGCAGGTCGTTCGCGTCGGTGAACCAGACGAGCAGCTGCAGCGCGTGCACCGCATCGTGGCAGCGGCGGCACAACCAGACCGTGTTGCTGGTCTCGTGCGCGCCGCCCGCCGAGCGGTACTTCAGGTGATGGGGATCGGTCGCCGGCGCCGCGCAGTGTCGGCAGCGGCCGCGGTCGCGCTCCCAGGTGGTCGTCTTGACGACCGCCCAGATGCGGAGCGCGGCCCGACGTCGCGCCGACATCGGCCGGATGCGGCTGCGTCGAAGCGGCGCGCGTCGGCGAATGATGGAGGGCGTTCAGCGGAGCCCTCCGGCGGCGAACAGCAGCGCCAGGTCGGCGGCGCACTGGCGGCAGAAGCCATCGCGGGCGCACCGCTCGACATAGCCATCGGCGCGCGGGAACACGTGGCCGTGCCCCACGTTCTGCGACCAACACTCAGCGGAGCGCCGCATCGCGGATTCGAGCAGGCGCGGCTCTGGCGACGCGGCCACCGAATGACGGAAGCGGTGCGCGGCGTCGAGGGCGCGGTCGAACATCGCGTCCGCCGCGGGACCGTTGTAGCGGCCGTTCACGTAGCAGGCGGCGGTGCAGAGGTGAACAGGGTGCGCACCAAAGGGCGGCGCACCCTCCGGGTAGCTCCGTCGCACGCGCTCAGAATGTGACGGCACGAAACCTCACGCCGCGGCGGCAAATCGTGACCGACCATCGCAACGACAGGCGCGGCGGCAGTTTGGAGAGCGGGCGCGTGCGCGTGGAGGGCGGCACACGGCGCGGCGCCGACACGGCGAGCACGACCTGATAGTCGACGACGGCGACGAGTAGGTAGACCGCCACCATCGTGAGTACGAAATACAGCATTCCCCTCGCGTCCTTTGAACACGTGTGACGCGGACGATGGGTGCTCACGCGGGCACAGCATCAGCCGCAACGAAAGAAACCGGGTTGAGAGTTGGGGTCGGGGTCCGTTCAGCGCGCTCAGCGACGGGCGCGACGGCGGCAGGTGTTGCCGGAGAGATTACCGCTGGGTCGAGAATCCTGTCAACGGGCTAGCGACTCAGCGCAGTCGCACGTCGGAGGACCGCTGTGCCGAAGGCGAATCGTCGCCTCGCCGGTGTCCGGTCGGAAGGTCACGTTCATGACGAACCCGGTGTGGTCGGCGATCGTTACGAGCTTCCACTGAGTCGCGAGCGCGATGCGGATGCGCTGCGGGTCACACGTGACGATATCGACATCGACGAGACGCCCGATCTGAAACTTCGCGGCGATCGCGTCGAACTCGTCTTCTCTGGTCTCGAAGGTCATGCTCATGATGGCGCGGCGCCGTCGTGCGGCGGCGTCGGAATCTCCCCCTCGAAGCCTTCCATCTCAATCGCCTTCAGGACCCAGAACTGCGCGACCTGGAGGCAGCTGCTCGCCAGGCTTTGCTCGCGGGAAAACTTCGTGTTCTGCCCGATGAGCACGTCGAGGTCGCCGAAATACTGCTCGAACATTTTCTTGCGGTCAATCTGCGCCGGCGAGAGGGGCGGCCGGCACATGCGCCAGCGGCGGAGCGCGTTCGACGGTTGGCGGCGACGGTCCACGGGGCCGGTGCCATTGTGGCGCGGCGGGGGTGCCGTCGACGTGGGCGGACGTCGTTCGTCGGACATCGCGATGGCCGACGTTCAGTATAGAACAGGTCTAACCCCTTTAACCCTCGCGTTTATGGGATTTTAGGCGACTTGACCGACCGGATCGTATCGCCGACGGTATCAAATGATACCGCGCGGCAGGAGCAGTTCGACCGCCTCAGAAGCCTGACAGCTTCCGTTTCGTGACGGTGTTCTGCGGGGTCAGGGCAATCTCGTTGTACGCGATCGAGGTCGCGTCCACCTGGTCGTCGTGCTTGCCGGCGGGAAACATCGCGAGCTCGTCGAGATACTTCTTGTTCCACGTGCCACGCACCAGGCGCACGTTGCCGACCGCCACCTGCGAGGCGAACGGGCGAGCCCGCGTGACCTTGTCGGCGGTCGCGGTTTCCCCGCTGTAGATGTAGCCGGCGAGCACCTTCGCATGCGAGGCGATGACCTTCTTCCCGGCGCTCCCTCCCTCGCATTCTTCCTTCTGCGCGACTGACCGCCCGTCGAGATCCGCCGTCTGCTTCATCAGCTTTTCGTCGGCGCCGGGCCCCACCTGCTCGCGCACGACGTCCTCGACGTAGATCATGCCGTCGCGGGCGATCGCGACGCGCGCGCCGACCGTCCAATCCCCGCCGCCTTCGGTGCCGGCCGCGTCCCATCCGCGGCACCGCCGGAGAATTTGCGCATCCGCAGGAATCGCGTCCACGATTTGGAGTTTCGTGCGCTCAAAAATGCCGCCCGACTCCGGCGCCGGCCGTTGTTGCATCTGGCCCGCGACGCCGAACTCGCCGTGGGAGGCGCGGAGCTGCAGCTCGAGCTTCTCGACCTTCTGCGCGTCCATCAGCGACGGCCACAGCAGCTCGCCGGACTCGGTCCGCGGATCCTGCCGCCCGAGCGGCGTCACGGCCATGCGCGGCTGCAGCACTTTCTCGCCGCCGACCTCCACCCAGGCCGGCGGCTCGTAGCGCATCGGGAGGCAAATGTGCACGAACTGCTCGCGCAGGGTGTCGAGAATGTGGCCCGAGAGATCGCCCTCATGCAACCGCTGCATGATGACGATCGTGGCGGCCTCGAGCGCCAGCCCGCGCGACCCCATCGTCAGGTCGAACCACATAAGCGCCTCAGCGCGGCTCACTTCCGAGAGCGATTTTTTGACGTTGTGCGGGTCGTCGATGATCTTCCGGTGCGGATGTTCACCGGTGCCGCGGCCGCCGACCGACGTGCCAATCCGCCACCCGCTGTGAAGATTGTCGAACCGTCGCTTGGCGTTCTGATCGCGTTTGAACAGCAGCGGCCAATGTTCCTGATACCAGGGGGACGCGACCACCTCGCGCATTTTCCGGTTGTCACGGATCGACACGCTTTCGTCGTAGGACCCGCACAGGTACCGGAGCTCGGGACGCTTCGTCCATTCCCACGCGGGCCACATCACCGAGACCAGGACCGACTTCATGCACCCGGGCGGAATGTTGATCAACAGGTCAAGAATCTGCCCGCTCGTTACCGCCTCGAGGTGCTCACAAAGGAAACCGATGTGCCAGTTGTCGACGTACGGCGCCTTCGGCTCGATAATCGGCCAGGCCTCGCGCACGAATTGGGGCAACGGCAGCGGCGGCTCGGTCGTCCGCCGGCGCTGCGACTCGGTTTGCCGCTCGAGCGTATCGGCAAACAGCTTCAGCGCCCGCTCTTCCAGCGGGAGGTCGGGCGGCAGAGTCGACGGCCAGTCGACGCCATCGAAGGGGCCGACGTTCATCGGGTCGGCGTGGGACCGCCGTCGAGCAGTCGGCGCATGTCGTTGACCACGGCCTGTTTCTGGTCGACGTCGACGACATGGCGGCTCACCGATTCGGCGATGAACGCGATCATCGACAAGGCGCGCTCGCGCGACAGCATCTCGTGCAGGTCCTTTCGCCGCCGGACCTCGCTGTCGACCAACTTCCGCCGCATCGACAGCTGCTCGTTGATCGGTTTCCACGCCTCCGCGTCCGTGGCGCCGGCGCGCACCACCTCACCGAGCTGCGGAATCAGCAGATCGAGGCGTTCCAGCGCGGCCAGGATGCGCGCCGCCCGGTCGGCGGACCCGATCGATTGTGCCGCGCGAAAGTCCTCGAACGCCTGCTGGATGCCGGCGCTGACCTCACCCAGGCGACGCCAGGCGCCCGGCGCGTCCCGTTCGGCGAGCTTCTCGAGCAGCTGCGACAAGCGGGCGTCGACGAGCGTGATCTGGTCGGTCAGGGTGACGAGTGCGGGGTTTCGACGGGCGCGCTCGTAATGGGCGGCCAGGCCGGTCGGGAGCACCCGCGAGTACAGCCCGTGCTTCCACGTGCCGCTCGCCGGTCCGCTCAGGCTTTTGCCACCGTGCAGCCGGCAGCGCTTCGAACCGTGCATCGGATGACGCCGGCAGTGCCGGCCTGGTTTGCCGCGGAGCCGCGCGTTGCACAGCGCCGTCGGGGCCGCGTCGGTGGGTGGGGCCGTGTTCGGTGTCGCCGTGTCTTCAGCAGCACTCATCGAGGACCGGGATGCGGCCGTGTGCAGGGTGTGCCGCGCATGATGGGGTGTTCGCCCGAGGCACGTCGGGCCAGTCGTAAGGATAGGGTTCCGATTGGCGGATGTCGGACACCTGGGGGGCTTCGAGCCGAACCGCCCCGACGGTCTGAAAACAGCCGTCAGGACGCGTCAGGAGCCGCTAGGTGCGCACCACCTTCCTGCGTCAACACCCCGCGTGACGGAGGCGGCGTCAACGCGATAGGCCGGCTCCTGGCCGTGGCGGCGCTACGTTTCGGGCGTCCGGTCAGCGGGGTCGGGCTCCAGAATCAGCCATGGGTGGGTGAAGCGGATCTGGACAAGGTGCCCGTCGCTCAGGGTGAGCTGCCGCCAGCGGCCGGTGGCGTCGACAAAGTCGTCCACCTGGACAATCGTGAGCCCCTCGATCCACTCCTCAACGCGCGTGAGCGCGGGCTCGGGACCGCCCTGCGGCGGGTTTGCCGCTGACGGGCGGCGCGGGGAAGGCTTCTGTGGGTCCATAACGGTCGATGAGCGCCTCCATGAGATCCGAGTAGCTTTTCCGCGTCCGCCGACGGGCCGTCCGCAGTTTCCGACCGATCTTGGGGGGCAGCGGAACGGTCGCTACCTTCCGGGCTTTGCCGGCGTAGACCACCCCCTCCTCCGCGAACGTCAATTCGTCGGCGTGCTGGTCCACGAGATGCGCCAACACGTCGTTGCGCGTGAGACCGGTCTGCCGACTGAGCGCCGCGAGCGCCTGAGCCCCGGTCGGCGTCAAGTCGATGTGGAACGGGTGGCAAGATCCTTTCCTGGATACATCGATTTCCGCCCAGCGTTCTCCCGAGCGCCGCCGCGCAACGACGTGCGCATGGTCATAATCAAAAGCGAGTGTGGCACGTCGCCGCATGTCGGTCAACGCACTAACGGACCTGTGCGACGGAGCTGTCGGCCGATCACCACGGCCGCGCGGCCGTCCTCGAACCGCACCAACATCGACCCGTCCAGCGGTCGCCGCGGTAGATATATTCAGCGTTCACTGACGTCGGCCTGCTGCCAGGACGCGCGGCGACAGTGACGGCGGCGACGACGCGCGTGATCACGTTGCCGATCCCCACACCTTGATAATCAGGGAGGCAGACCGTGCGGTGCACCCGCCATCGGCCGCGCTGCCCCATCATCTGCGCCATCGCGCACAAGGCGACTGGCCGATCCTTCCACCAGGCGACGAAGCACCGCGCGCCAGGCCGCAGCTCGTGATCTAGATAATGATGGTGACGGAAGAGGGCCCACGCCTCACGCCCGACGCGCGTGATGACGAGATCGATGGGGGGTCGACGTTGAAGCTCCCTCCAGTGAAAGCGGTTCACATGCGGCTCGAAGATCCAATCGGGCTGTAGCCACGCTTCAACGTCGTAATGACAGGGTCACCGCGATGAACTGCTGCCCTCGTCGCCGGACCGTCCGGGCGATTGCCGCGGATCCGACCTGCGCGACCTGGCGGTCGACGACGGACGTAAATTCATCCACGACGACGCGACCGCCCGATTCGGCCAGCGCGCGGGCCATCGTCACGCGGAACTGCTCGCCATTGGAGAGCGCCGCGAACGGCCGCAGCCAGGACGGCGGCGAGCTGAAGCCGACCGACGACAGCAGCTCCGTAATCGCCGGCATCGAGAGCGCTGCCGGAAACGCATCGACGATCGAACGGTCCGCCGGCCAGTCGAACCCGTGGCACAGGGAGTCGCCGAAGAGCTCACGCGCCACGGTCGACTTCCCCGCCCCGCTTGGTCCGACGATCAACCCGACGTGCCACTCGCGCGCGTCCAACGGTAAATCGACGTCCCACGCCTGTTCGCTCACGCTCGTCGCCGGCAGATCGAAGAGCGCCTCGAGCTGCGCCACCCGCGGCGTTCGCGTCACGGCCGTGTGCCGGGTGATATGGATCGGCATCAGGCAATGACCGCGCGCACCTCGAGCTGCTTCGCCAACAGCTCCTCGAGCAGCTCCGATTGATGCGCCTCATCCCGGCAGGTGATCAGGACCAGGTGCTTGACGCCGGCGTCGGACACTTCATCCGGTGTCGGCGGTTCTTGGCCGAGCAGCTCCGCGAGCTCGTCGGGTCGCCACAGCAGTGACAGTTTCGCGCCCTGATCTTGTAGCTGACTGAGGACCTCCGGGTCCCACGCGAGGCCGGTCTCGCCGGCGCGATTGTCGGCGATCGCCAGTTCCTTCGCTCGGACGTCTGTGTCGAGATCGAGATCGGTGCGCTGCACCACCACGAGCTTGGTGCCATCGCTGGGGACGACCACGACGTTCTCGATCCCCACGTCGACCGCCGTTTCGAGCGTCTTATTGCCGCCAATGACGCGGCCACGTTTGTCGACGACGATCGAGCGGCCCATTCCGTAGCGGCGCAGGGACGTCTCGAGCATCGCGCGGCCGCGCGGCGTGCCTTTGTTCGCGTTCAGGGTATCCGGCTCGAGGTCCCGCACCGATCGGATGGATTTCACGGCGTGCGCGTTGGTGTCCTGTTCGTCAGTCATGTGGGGTCATCTCCAAGGAAAGCACGTCCGACGGCACGCGAAAGAGCCCTTGTCGGCCGCAATACGGCACCGGCACCGCCAGTCGGTGGACGTTGGCCAGACGCCAGGCGAAACGCCCAGGCGAGAAGTCACCGAAGTACCGCTCATCTGCGTCAGGGGCGACGTCGACATCCTCTGTGGGGATCACCTGGACGAGTTCAGCCTCGGCGACGAAGGCGCCGAGTGGCAGCCCGCAGCCAGGGGCCCGCGACGTGGGGGTGAACGTGACGCTGGCGCGCTCGAGCGCCTGACGGAACCGATCGGACGTACTGACGACCGTCAGCGACGTCGTCCAGCGCTTCGACGCGTGAATCAGAATCCGACCGCGGTGCTTCGTCGACCAGCCGCGTGTCTCGTGCTGCTTGGCGCCGATGGCGATCAGGGTCGCCCACGGCTGCCAGAGGGAGATCGCGACCCGTTGTGTATCGCCTGTCATCATGCTGATTCGACTCGTTCGACAACAATGAGGATCGCGTCGGCGATCTTTTTCATGACCCCCACAATCGGCCGTCCATCCTCAAAGCACAGCTGAGGCAATACGTGATCAGCATCGTCAGTGACCGGAAACGCACCAGGTGGCGCGACAACACGCAGCACCTCTGAACCGAGTCTCACCGCTGACGGCTCGCGTGGAGCCCGACGAAATATCCCTTGGACAAACTCGAACATCGACATTTGCATTGCGATCGGGCCGCTCAGCCCAGCGTCGGGAACAACAACGACGGCGTGACATCGATGCTTGTCGCTGTTGGACCAATCACGCAAATAGGCGAGCGGATGGAAGTACAGGCCGACGGAGACCTCGTCGTGAAACGTGTTGAACGGCTGCACCGCCTCGATAATCGCCGAATGCCGCGAATCGATTTCAGCTAAGGTGCCGCGAAGGACACCCGGCCACTTTGCCGGCTTGTCGATGATTGGGAATTGGAGCGCTTTTGAATCTCGTATGTTCCCTTTCGTATGGGCCACGGCCAGGTCGTAGACCAAGTAATCAAGGGCGGCGCGGAGATTGTGGACAGTATCGCTCGCGAACATCGCGGCACGTACGAACACCGGATAGAGATCGGGCATCCGATTCACAAATAAGACGTACTCAGATGTCGCTTCCTCGAATCGCACGCCTAGTCCGGGCTTATTGCTTTCAACTTCGAAGATCCCGTGGCTGTACGCGGCAAGGGCGTTGCGGTGCTCCTCTGCTCGATCGAGTTTGCGTCGAGAGTTGATGAGACTGATGGGCATGGATCGGTGTCTTATCACACCGCGAACGAGCTCGGTTCGCCGAAGTACACGTTGGTCAGCGCCCGGTCGCCGGAGGCGATCTCCCAGTTTTTGCCCGTCTTGCCACCCGGCCGCAGCACTAGATCCTCGAGGTGTCCAAACTGGCTCACGAGGTCGACCATGTCGACGACCCAGGCGCTCGCCTTCGCTGGGTGGGGTCGCAGGACGCGCCCGACCATCTGGTAGTACAACGCGAGCGACATCGTCGGTCTCGCGAGCACCACGGTTTCCAGTTCCGGGTAGTCGAAACCGACCGTCAGCACCCCGACGTTCGCCACCACACGGATCCGGCCGGCGCGATAGTCGGCGAGGATCTCCTCACGTCGCCGAGGCGGCGTCTCGCCGGTGACCACGACCACTCCTGGCACCTGCGCGGCGAGCTCCTCCGCCTCCTTGACGAACCGCGTGAACACGAGCACGTTCTTCCGGCCGATGGCGAGCAGCCGCCTGGTGACCCGAACCAGCTTGTCGGCAAACCTGATGCGCGCGAGCTCGCGGCGAACCGATTCGTCCGTGTAATCAGCACCGGTGCTGTTGACCTCCGCCGCGTCCCGCTTGAAGCCGTCGACGATCTGGTATTCGAGCGGCGCCAGATACCCGTCGCGGAACAGGTCCCCCGTTTGGGTGTAGTGCACGACCTCTGAGAAGACCCGCGGCCGCGTGCGGGTGAGAAACTTCAAGATGGAACCACCGTATCCGTCAGTCGAGAGACGGAACGGCGTCGCCGTAAGTCCGAGGATGCGAACGTCGCCGAGCGCCGAAAAGAACTCCTGATACATCCCCGCCTTCGGGTTCACGAGGTGGCACTCGTCGACGATCACGTACCGCACCGACCGGAATAGGTCCGGCAGGTTCTTGACGCTTCCGATGGTCGCCAACGTAATCGCGCCGGTTTCTCTCCGCCCGATCGACGCCGAGTACACAGCCGGCTCGTAGCCGTAGTCCCGCAGCTTCGCCAGGTTCTGTTCAAGGATTTCCTTCGATGGCTGAAAGACGATCGCCGGCGCCTCGAGCGCCGCGACGATGCTGGCGATGAGCAGTGACTTACCTGAGCCAGTCGGCGCGACGATGATGCCGTGAGACGGCTTCGCCAGCTTGCGGCGCTTCGTCGGGCTTCGCAAGAAGGCCACAGCGGCAGTGGTGGCGTCTCGCTGATACGGTCGCAACTCGAACGTGCTCATACCCGCTGAAACAGCGTGAGAAGTCTTACCCTGTGGTTTGTTGACCTGATGACGGTGATGCGGCCGACGGTCAGCCACTCCCGTTTCGAGTGCATCGGCCAGACGCAATCGAGCCACGCCAGATGTCCACAGGGTTTCTCCACCGAGGCGAGCGCAGACGTCGCGCGGAGCCGGTCAATCGCCGGCGTGCCGTACTGCTGCGCGTCCTCTGGGCTATACGGCGGGTCCGCGATCACCAGTGCCGGTCGTTCGCGGTGCCGCCACAGTTTCGCGACGTCGTACACGGTGCCGAGCAGCTCCGGCCGCGTGCCACGCTTCACCAGGTCGAGCCGGGAATACGGACCGGCCCGCAGCGAGCCACTGAACGCGTGCAGGACCTGGCGCTTGCCTCGTGCGTCCGGAAACATCGTGGTCACCCGTTCGAGGTAGCCGGGTGGATACGAGCCGTAGAGCGGATTCCGGTTTTGGTAGTTCTGCCCCAGCACCCATGTCGCATACAGGACGTCGCGTCCCTGCTCGTGTGACAGGTGCGGCCACGCGCCGGGCCAGTCCGGGTACTGGAGAATGAAGGCGCACGCCCGGTCCGCGAGCGTCAGCCTGACCGTGGCGCGGCGTTGGCGGCAGCGTCGCGTGTGGCCGGCGACGACTGGCCGCCAACAGCAGGACCACCGACGCACGTTGACGCCGTCGATGTACGTCATCCCTCGTGCGGACGCAGGCTGCTGGCATCGACGGTGGCGCTCTTGGAGATCCGTCTGCCGGCGACGAGGAGGCGCAAGGTGACGCGCACGCGGGTCGCCGTGAACCCGGTCACGGTTCCCGGAATGCGGCCATCGGCTTCGAGCGAGTCTTCGTACCCGTAGGTGCCGTAGCCGGGCTTGTAACGCACCAACTGGCCGACGGTGAAGGCCGGCGTTTTCATGGTCGCTTCGGCTCCGACGGCACAAAATGACTCCGTGGATCGTCCGGCGATACGGTCTGCTGGTACGACCACTCCATCAGCCGCCAAATGGGAAGATCGAGCAACGTGGTGGGTTCATTCGGGTGGCAGTCGATGAAATCGGCGAATAGCTCGGCGACCGCCCGGTGCAACTTCTTGTGACGCTCGCGGTGTTCGTCTTCGGTCATGGCCGTTGCCTCGGCTCCGCGGAGAAGAAGTTCTTCGCGCTCTCGATGAACTGGTCGACTTCCTCCCACCGTTCGTACTCTTCGTGATGGTACGCGTCGCATTCGCAGCAGAAGGCAATCAGGCCGGCGCGCTCCATCGCCTGGGCAACGCCCTCCTCGACCGCGCGACGGCCGCCGCTGTCGGTGATCAGGACCGTCTTCATGCGAACAGCTCCTCGCTCGCACGCACGAGGCCACGGCCGACGAACTCCACCAGTCCTCGCGATTTCAGCCGCGTGAGGTAGGCATCACGACTCGAGCGCTTGTACCCGGTCGCCTCGTCGATACGTTCGCGATCGACATCATGACCGTTTGCGGCGACGAGCACCTCGAGCACCGCCAGTTCGCCCTCGGGCAGACGCGCGCGCCAGTAATCCACCAGGGCAGGCCCGGTCGGCAGCGGTTCAAAGGACCCATCTAACGCGGCTTTGCCGGCCTCCGTTGGGTACAATGCCTGCCCCTGCGCGACCACGAAGCCTCGCTGCGCCAGTCGCAGAATGTAGGCGTCGCGTGACGAGCGCTTGTAACCGGTCAGGACGCCGAGGCGCTTGCGATCGAGGCCCGCGTATTGAAGGGCGGCCGTCAGTACCGCTCGCTCGCCTGGCGGGAGATCACCAGCCGCGCCCGACCCGTCGGTGACTCTCGGCGCTCGCTGGGGTGGAGGTGTACTCGACCGCGATGCTTGCCCGGGAAAGGGTTGTTGGGGGGTCTGTCGCGTCGTCGCGACGACCGACGACTGGACGTGGGCGAGTTTGCCGATCAGCTTCTGGACGCTGGTCGCTTCGAAGATCGCGCGAATCTGGTGCTCGGCGCGTCCGGCGACGTCGATGACCTTGCTCGTGTACTCGCCTCCGATCAGGTTCAGCGCGCTCTTCAGGCGCTCGCCGGCGAGCACGAGATCGTCATGGTGGAGGGAAATGGCCTGTTCAATGCGCGCGGCCACCTTCTCGAGCAGCGCGCGGTCCGCGTCGGTGAGGACCGGTTTGACCGGTTGACCGCCTGATGGTGTTTTCGGGTTGGGTTGCCTCGCAACCTCCAAAACCAGCCGCGCGATTTCCTTGTTCTTCTCCGCAATCTGCCGGCGGAGCTCGCGCGGGTCTTCCGCCTTGGCCTTCTCGATCGTCGCGGCCATCCGCTTCTGCAGGCTGGCGATGTCGACGTCTGCCAGACGCTTCGGCTCCACGCGCTTGACGCCGTGCGTCGGCGTCGCGCTCGAATTGAATGTATGGCGCTGCCGAATGTGCACGCGCTCGAACAGCGGAGGTTCTGCGCCTGGCTCCCACACCCACAGTTCGCCAAGACCGAGGCTGGCGAGAGAACCCATCATTTCCGTGCGGACGTTCTCGTCCCCGTGGCGTTTGATGTAATTGAGGATCGCGTCCTGATCGTTCGGTCCGACAGTCCTGAGCGTGAACAGGATGTCCAGCATTTCGAGCACGTTTTTGTTCACGACGGCCGCACGCTGAGAAATCAGCGTGGTGCCGAGCCCGCGGAGTCCGCCGCGGCGCACGATCGCTTCGAACGCGCCGAGCAGGCGCGGGCTCGTGTCGTTGGATCCCTTCCGCATCTGCTGCGGAATGAACCGGTCGGCCTCGTCGACGAACAGGTGGAGTGGGAAATCCCGACCGGCTTGCCCCTTCGCGCGGTACAGGCGCTCCGCGAAGTCGACGGCGAATTGGCGCTCCGCTTCCCCACTCTCGAAGAGCGAGAAGTCGATCACGTAATACCCTGGCTCCTCCACCACGAGGTCTGCGATCAGGCTCCCGCCGGTCCGCTCGAGCGGAACGTCGCCGTGCGATCCGCCGAGTACCACGACCGGTAGACCCTCGCTCATCCCATCTGCCCCGGCGCGCAAGCCCCACCACGCGCCCGTCGGATCGAGCGCGACGAACGGCTGTTTCGACGCCACCATTTCCTCGGCAATGACGGAGGCGGTGTACGTCTTCCCCTTCCGACGTTGCGCGAGGATCGCCGCCGTTTTTGTGGCGAAGTCGAGGGGGAGCGAGAGGTCTTGGGCGATATGGAGGCGCCGAGCGGCCATCAGTGCGTCTCCTCCGCGCCGATGAGTCCCGTCGGATCGTGTTCCCGGTGTCGGCGGAAGTCCTGAAGAATCTGCGCCGCGCCTTCGGGCTTCAACCCGATGCGGTCCTGCAGGAAGCGGATCAGCGACGATTCGCTTTCCGCGATCGCGGCGCCTTCGAGCAACAGCCAGGCGATCTCGCGCGCCTTCACCGGCTCGATTTGCGTCATCATCCCCAGCCAGGTGACATCGAGCTTGCCCTGGCCGTCGCGGTGCGAGACCACGTTGGCGATGCTGAAGTCGGCGCCGCTTTCGAGCCGGGTGCAGATTTGCGCGACCGCCAGGAGCAGGTCGTAATCGTCAGCCTGCGGTCTGACGGGCGCGATGTCGTGGGCTCCGCGAGGAAAGAGCCGCGCGCGGAGCCCGGTGATCAATTCGCTGTGCTTCATCTCAGTGGCTCGTCGTCGCCGGCGCATCGGCCGGGACCGCGTCGATGGGCTTCGTGGCCGCGGCCGACACGTGGGTTGGACAGACGACATCGAACGTGCTGCCGCGCCTGACGCGCTGCTCGTTGAGTTCGCCGCGCAGCACCGCCCACGTCTCGGCCTCGCGACGTTCGCTCTCGCTCCACGTGTGGATCACATCGAGCGGGACGTCGGCGCCGGCGAGGAGCAGCTTGTCGCGGAGCCCGGTGTAGCCAATCCAGTACCGCGACACCACGCGCGCCTTGTCGAGCGCGTTGGCGAAGTCTTCGATGTCCGCCTTCCAGACGCCGTATCGCCGCGCGATCTCCGAGAACTCCTCCAAATCGTGTTTCCGAATGCGGTACTGCGTGCGGCCGCACTCGTCGACGACGGGTTCGCCGGATTCGTCGTACTTGACCGCCGCGTGACACAGTTCGTGGTCGAGCAGCGCCTTCCGCTGCAGGTCCGTGACGCGGGGATCGGTCCATAATTCCTGGCGGAGCACGATGATGAAGTCGTAGCTCACACCGTCGTCCTGAAACACCTCGCGCTCGAGGTCTGAGACTTTGCGGCACTGGCCGAGGATGACGCGGCCATCGACGTCGGGCTCCCATGACAGGTTCCAGGCGAGCGCGAAGCGCGCCTCTCGCACGTCGTGGTGATATTCGTCGAGCAGCTCGCGCAGCAGCGCGTACATCGTCTTGCCGGAGAACTCATCATCCGGACGGATGAAGCGGTACGGGACGGTCTTAAGTTTCTTGGGTCGGTCGGCCTTCAGCGTTCTCATCGGTCGCTCCTTCGGTCGCTGCGCTCCGGCGCCTGTGCGGGACGTGGCCGCAGCCGGAACAATCCCGCGACCACCAACTGGTAATGCTTCTGACAGAGCTTCACGGTGCCCGTCGGTGTCACCATCGACACCAGCGACTCGCGATCGCAGCCCTCCATCTCGCACGTCATCGCCGCCTCCCAACGCGGACGGCCCCGCGCTCGATGTAGCCGTGCGCTTCCAGCCACGCGGTCACGTCGTCAATGCCGCCCGTGACGTGCGCGGTCCCCGACTGCTGGCAGAACGTCTGTAACTCCCGCTGTTCGGCACGCAGGCGCCCGCCGGCGGCCTTGCATTCGATCACCAGGAGTTCGTAGGGCATCGCGTACGGCGAATCGACGCGCCGCGGCAGGAAGGCGACGAGGTCCGGCAGGCCAGAACTCTGCATCGTCCCCGGGTGATCGCCGCGGCGCCGACGCGTGCCCAGCACCCACACGCGGCCGCCGAGCACCTCGATCAGTTCCACGATCGTCTGCTGTTCAGCTTTCTCGTGTTGCATCCGATTCACCTGATTCGAATCGCTTGAGGCGAAATGACGCCGCCCGAAGGGCGCGGGATGCCACATCCTCGTCAGCCGCAATCTGGAGCGATTCGCACCGTCGTAACAGTTCTCCGGAAACCGTCTCCGGTGGAATGTTCGGTTGCAACGGCTTCAGAATCTCCGCCGCCAACTTGGCGATGACGCGAAAGTTGTCTTGCTCAGGGCGGCGCGTCGAGAGCGACGCGCGCGCGTTCGATGCCTGCCGGAGTTCCTCCGTGACGCGCTCACGGCTCCCCAGCAGTGCCCGCAGTTCCGACACGAGCTCAGGGTCGGCCGCGAACCACTCGCCATCCAGCCGCCAGGAACCGAATTGATGTTGCAGCCAGCGCTCGAGGAGCCGTGCATGAGACACGTTTTTCAGCGATGCGCGCCCAAGAAACACCCCGTCGCGACCCCGAACCGTACAGAGGTCGAGATATCGCCGTCTGAGGTTCGTACTAAAGCCAATCTTCACGTGGTCGCCGAATTGGATGGCGTAGACGAACGCCGTGCCGCCTCCGGACGGGTTCGTCACCGCCTCCAGTTGGGAATCTGGCGCCTCCACCTCGTCCTCGTCGAAGTCTTCGAGATGCGCGACGCGATGATCCTCGTCGAGCCCGAGCAATTGATGAACGCCGGCGGGGCCAGCCTGGCGAAAGAACCGCGCGGCGAAGCAGCTACAAATCGCGATGTCGTACGGATCCTTCGCTTGATACATGATCCGAACAAGCCCGCGATCACCGCACCATTCACAGGTGTGATGGACCTCATCGAATCGGCCCTCGAGGATCTGGCGATCCCGCACGGCCTGCGCGACGTGATGCCACTCACCGGTCGTCGGGAAAAATTGTTGGCGTTTTTTGAGTATGTCGGCGGATTCACGAATGACCGGCAGGGGGTAGTTGGTGCCCAGCGTCTGCCAGTAGACATGGATCGTTTCGGGGTCGAGCATCCGCGGCTGAAACGCCATGACCACACCGCGAAAAATCTCCTGAAAGGCCATCGGCACCTGCACATTGGGTGGAATTTGTTTTTTCATCGTCGTTCGTCTCCGTCAGACGACTTGCGGAGGTCGCACCCGGATCTGCGCTATCGCGCCGGTGCACGATGTACCCATCTCTTGTAGATCGGGGTAACCCGCCCTCCCTCTAAACACAAACGTTTCAAACACAACACCAACCTCACAAGTACGAGCAGTACGGGGTCCGGTACGGGATCCGGTACGGGTACGGGATCGCGGGCGCGTCATGCGCACACGTACGCGCGCGCGATCCGCGACGTGTCCGCCGCGAATCTGCGAAATGTCGGATCGTTCGGCAACATCAGTTCCGACCACTTCCAGCCTCTCGGCGGCGCACAGTGTCGGTAAAGAGTCGGAGCGGACAAACCTCCGACAGAATCAGCCCGCGCCGTTGGCCCGTGCCGCGCGCTTTGCCTCACGGTCATCCTTTCGTTTCTTCTTGATGTCCCTGGCTGAGGGGTTGTGATCGTGGAAGTCGTGAATCTGAAACCCGCCATCGACGCGTTCAAGAAACCCGGCTCGCACGAGCGCGCCAGCGACGGTGAGCGGTTTCTTGACGTAGTGGAGGTTTTCCATACTCGACTCAGGAATGAACCCGTCGGTGAGGTTCTTGTTGGCCCACATCAAACAGATTGCGTAGAACCCGATGGCGATGGCGCGGCCGTCCTCGCCGAGTAACTTGCCCCCCACGTCGACCTTGGGGTGGGTGAGGAGTTCGTCATCTAACTTCGACCACATGCAAATAGGACCCTGGGATTCGCCGTTATTTACGATTCGCCCACGTGGCCGACGTGCCACCGAAAGCAGTCCGGACAGCGGTATGCGTGGAGGCGGCCGGTGCCGCTTTTCCCGATGTGATGCAGGGTGCGCAGGCCCTCTTTCGCGGTGCGCTCGCTGCTGTACTGGGCCTTCCCGGTGGACGGACAGCGCGGCAGCGGCGCCGGCGAGGCGGTGTGCATCGTGCGCAGGTCGCGCGCGATCCTGGCGGAACGGAGGCGCTTACGACTGCGCACCGGAGTCCTCCAACACCCGACCGCCATCGCACGCTTTCTCCGTCATGGCGTCGGCTCCTGCTCGGGGGAGGGATCGTCTGCCCATTCCTCATCCTGGCGCGGCGGATGATGCGCACACATCTCCCGATGCGGACCTTCGTGGCCTTTCCATCGCCCGCACGACTGATACGGCCTCGGTCCTTGCGCGTTGCAACGGCCGCGCTTCGCTTGCTCGCTAGGACGGTCAGCCATCTACGGCTCCTGTGGCTCTGGTGAGGGACGCCGGAGGACCGCTTCGAGTTCATCGGATCTCCGTTTCCGCTCAGCGACGCCTAATTCCATTTCGTACAGTGACGGAACGCACGCGTTCGTCATGGCACTCAATGACTCAATGAGCGAGAGCGCCTGATGGACCAACAGGTCGTATTTCGGCCCGTCATTGAATTGCAGAATGAGTCGATGTGGACTATCAGGGCACCGTGAGACGTCGACGCGCGGCGGTCTCACGAGCGCCTCCACCGCTGGGGAGGACGCCGCCTGCGCCTTGAGTTGCGCCAGTTCCTCATACGCCTTCCGTAGTTCAAGCGCCTGATACGCACCCGCCCGATCCAGCACGCCGATCTGTTCGGTGAGCCGCTGCGCCTTTGCCCGTTCTTCAATGGCGTGCTTATACCGCCCAAGAGCAGGCCCGATGGTTTTCCCCAAGTCCGTCCCTATTGGCACCAGGAACGAGAGCTGAATGAGCAAGTCTGCCGCCGCAGCCTCTAGTTCATCCTGCGTCTCCGTCGGTGCCGGGGAGGACGCCGGGAGGGAGCGAGAGTCGGCCGGTTCTGACCCGGCTGGCCGTCCGTTTGTAGGCTTACCATCTTCGCTGGGTGTTCTGTCGGCCGACTGCACCCCAGCTTCGGTCGCGCGCACCCTGCACGGCTCCGCAGGTAACACGTCTTGAGCTTTTATATTGCCTCCACTCCCGTGGAGCGCCCGTCCCGCACCTACAACTTGTCGCCCGTCACCATCCGGGCTGCGACTCTCACACAACCGCTTTAATTCCTTCGCAACAGCGACGAGCCACGGATGCGAGCACGCGCCGTTCATCTCGATAATTCGATCTGCCACCTCATTCAGATACTGTTGGGACGCCGGGAGGGGCGCCGACTCCCCTACTAACTCTGGCGCTTCGAATCGGTCGCAGAGACAGGGGATGCTGGTATCTGGTAGTGGCTGCGTTGCGTCTCCGGGAGAGGTACGCACAGGACCAGATCGCATCCATCGTCTGCCAGCGCACGCCCCGCCGTAATGCACGGCTTGAATATGCCCACACCACCGACAACCGATTCGGTTGGCCGGGCGGGGCGCGTCCGCCTGTTCGTCGCGGACGATCCGCTCCAGTTCCCCGACCACCCGGTGCAGCAACGATCGCTGCGGCGCGAGCGGGTGGATGAACTCCGCTTCGCGGCTCAAGTCGAGCGCCAGGTCGCTCACGCGCTGCCGGACGGTTGCCATCACCCGCACATCCACCCGTGCGACTGCCAGCCGCACGAGACGCATTGCAGGGACAACCGGTGAGGCTCGACGCACAACACCGTCTGATGCCCGCGCAGCCCACACCAGCGCTGGGCGACGCCGGCGACCACCCGGAGCACCAGCGACGGCCGCTGTTCGCTCATACGTCCTCCACGGCGCCGAGATGCTGGTCTGCTGGTTGGTCGTGGCGACGGAACGGAAGCGCGCCGGCCACGACCACCCAGGCCGCGGGTTCGTCGCAGACCACTTGCACGCCGGTGAATTCGGCGTCCGCGCGACTGCTGAACCGGAGCGCGTCGTCCTCATCGCGGACCCAAATGTCGAGCCCGCCCTTCGTGAGGTCCTTCCAGAACAGTCCGGTGTCGCGATGTTGAATGAGGTAGCCCGTCCTCACCATTTACGCCGCCTCCTGCGTCAGGCGTTCGCGCGTCCACCACTCCGGCGGCTGCGCCCGTTTGAAGCGAACCTCCGATGTCCAGTACCGGCGCGCGCGCGCTTTCACCGAGCGCTTGTGGTAGCGCCGTTGACCGTTCCGAAGGCGGACGCGCACATCTCCCACGTCAGCCCACCGCTGCATCGTGCCCGCGCTGACGCCGGCGAAGACCGCGGCGTCACTGACCAATAGCCATTCCTTGGTCCAGCGAATCGAGAGGCGCGACGGCCGCTGAGTCGCCGCCAACAGCCGTCGCATCATCGGCGCCGAGAGATAGCGCCTCCGGCGGTCCCATCGCGCGCGAAGCACCCGAGCCGTGCCGTGTGCGATCTCGCGCTCCACCCACAGCCGCGATTTACCAAGAAGCCGCGCGGCCGCGGCGATCGTCACACCCGCCGAGGAATCACGGCGCTTGATGGCGTTCTGTACAACCTGGAGGGGGATGTGTGGTGCTGGCCGCCACTCGAGCCCGCGGAGCAGCACGCGCAGCCTGGTGATCGATACCCCAACCCGTCGTGCGGCTTCACGTTCGGTAAAGCCGAGTTGCTCACGCAACATCCCGACCTGCGTCTTCAGTACGAATGTCAGTCCACGTTGGGGACCATTTGTGCCGACCTTCGACCGCAGGGCGCCATCAGCGATGAACTGCCGCAGCTGCGAGACCGTGAACGCGTACGACCGCGCCGCCGTCGGCAAAGCTAACCAGCTGTGCGCGTGTTCGCCCGTCGCGCAATGCCGGTATTTCCAGCGTGTGGCCTCAGTCCGCGTGACGAAGTAGCGGCGACCGGCTCGTCGTGCCGCCAATACACCGTTACGGATGGCAAGATGGACCGTCGCAACAGACACTCCGGCATGTCGGGCGACCTCAGATGGGGCCAAGCCAGGCGACCAGCGTCGCGTGAGATGGCGCTTGGCACCGTGCGCGAGCGGTGGATACCGATTGGCGTACTCCTCGAACGTCGTCGGCGCGCCAGCCGCGCCCCAGATCGACTGACACGACGAGCACCCCGCCGGATGCCGGCGCGCCCGCCACAACGTCCAGGTCGCCTTGAGGTTGTCGGGCTGCGGCCGTCCCTGCCATGGCATGCGGCGGCCAGCGCGCCGGTCCGCGAGCAACCGATTCGCGATCTTGGCGGCAATCCACCACGTGCCGAACTGCGTACGGTGCGCCCTGGTCCCGTAGGGGTTGCAGCGGACAGCCGTCGGGATGTACCCCATGCGCGCGAACTCGGACAGCTTGTCGCTCCTGATACCGAGCCGCTGCTTCAGGGGGGCCAGCGGCACGAACCCGGACGGTGGAAACACCCGACTCGCCTTCCAGGCCTCGAACGCGTCGTGAGGAATGACGAGATGACGGCCGACGCGATGCGCGCGCAACTGCCCCTTCGCGATTGAGGTGTAGAGGATCGAACTGATGCCGATCGATCGGGCCGCTTGTTGCACGGTGATGCCGCCAACCACGTCGCTGGTCTGCAGACCGGTGAGCAGGCGCCCTCGCGCGAGCGCGTGTCCGTTCCGAGTGGCTGACCGATCGCCGGTAATTCGCTGCAGCCGCTCGGTCAGGATGTGTTGGATCTCGCGTGTGCCGAGGCGTCCGACGAGCGACGCCAGCAGCGCGAGCTCGTTGCCGAGCCACTCGTATCCGCCTCCGATCTTGCGCGGCGCCGGCCAGTCGCTGTCGGTGGGGGCCCGCCCGTGCCACCTGGTGAACAAGTCGGCAAAGGACAGACGTGCGCCGCGTTGACATGCGCCCGCACGACGCACCTGTTCGATGTCTTCCTCTGATCGGTTGAGGATGTGCGCCAAGTAATACCCGCGGGCTCGCCAGCCGTGCGCGAGGACGAATTCTTGCCAAGTCACGCGCGTGCGCTCCGTTCGTCACGTAACGCACGCAGGCCGCCGGACAGCTGTGGCGGCGTGATGCCAGCGATGGTACTGAGCAGACCGACGACCGCCGGCGTCAGCGCGTCGAGCCGATCGAGGGGAATCTCGGCTATCGCGCGATCCCATTGGCTGAACGTCGACGGCAGTGCGGGCTTGACGATCGTCGCCGGCCGCGCCACCGCTTTCAGCGCCTCGGCCATTGGCATCGTGACCTTCTCGGCGCCGCGGCGGCTGAAACAGAAGAACTCGCCCGGCGCGAGGGCGGCCAGGTCGGCGAATCCGATCCCGGAGCCCTTGAACTGCGGCGCGAGCGCCGACCAGGCGGTCGGATCCTCCTGACGGCCGACGAAGCACAGATTCTTGTTGGCGAACACCGAGCGGTGCAGCGAACCTGAAAACCGGTGGGCGCTCAGAAAGAGATCGAGGGCGCGTTTGCGGCCACGCTGGACGAAGTCGTTCACCAGGTCGGAGGCCTCGCCAATCGCCTCCTGACGTTTCCTCGACGCACTGAAGATCTGCGCCTCATCGATCATGAGAAACACCGGTTTTCGCTCGGCGTCGATCGTCTTCATGAGCCCCTGCGCGTACGGGACGAATTCCGCCGCGTCGCGCACCTTGACGATGAGGAAGGGGTCGGCCCGTGCCGTGAGTCGGCGCTGCAGGTCCTCGACATCGTCGACGACGGCACCCTGTCCCTCGTAAAGCGCCTCGAGCTCGCCTTCGGGATCCATCAGCACGGACATCCAGCCTTGGGCCGCAAGCTGCTCGGCGAGGAGCAGTCCCGCGTTGGTCTTTCCAATGCCGCTCGGACCCACGCAGACGACCCGTAACCCCGTCGTCGCGTAGTCGCCGAGATCGATCGCGCTCGATCCCAAATCAAGACTCGCGTGGAGAAACTCGTTCCGTCGAAACAGCGCCTGTCCGCTCACCGTCCCTCCTTTGCGTGCGCGAGCACGTCCTTGAGCCGGAGGACCTGCGCAGGCGACAACGAAAACACCACGGCAAAGTCGTCAACGATCTGCGGAGAGATCTGAGCGAGCAATCCCAACCGCCGTGCCTGACTGAGCACCTGACGCAGCCCCGCCCAATCGGCGGTGGAGGCGGGTGTGATCGCGTCCCGCAATTCGGCATGCAGCTGCTCCACCGTGTACGGCGCACACTGGGGTGCATCGGCGTTCAGCCGCTCGTTGAGGATAGCGAGTAGCTCCGGCAGCGGAAGATATCCGTGCACGCGCTGGATGAGCGCCTTGTCAGCATGGGTAAACGGACGCGGCGCGCGTGCAGAGGAGAAGCGCGTCTGGGCACGCGGAGGACCAATGCGCTGGGCGCGACCCTCCGCATCGCGCGGCAGCGTTCGCGCCTCTGGGCGATCGGCGCAGCTGCCACACAGCCCTCGGGCGATCAAGTACGGCGTCGTCAACCGACAGCGGCAAAGCACGCACTGCTCGCCGACCGGAATGGGCGCGATGGTATAGGCGGGAGAGCTTGGCGTCATGACGCGGCCTCATACGGAGGAAAGGCGATCGCAATCCGGCCGTCGGCGACACGCACCTGGGCGTCCGCTGCGGCCGCGGCCTCGGCATCGTGGGTTACCACCAACGTGTGTACAAACCCGCCGAGTTGATGGACGCGGCGCAGCATGTCCATGTACTTCGGGCGATTGGCTTCACTCAGGGGCCCGGTCGTCTCGTCGCGCCAGGCCGTTCGAATCGGGATCGCCGTGCGCTGGTTCAGGAGGAGCGCGATCGCGCTCTTCAGGGCCTCGTCGATGATGACCTGCTCGCCCCCGCTGAGGATGCCGACGTCGCGCACTTCCCCGGTGTCGTTGTCGGTGACGGCGATGGAAAAGACTTCCTTGTGGCTGCTGCCGTCTTTGCCCTTCGTGACCTTCGCCTCCTGGGTGACGATCTCGACGCTGAAGCGTGGGCCGTAGCAGCCGAGCAGGATGTCGTTGGTGAGCGCCGACACCGTCGGGCCCGCGGCGTCGATCTCGAGGACCGGCAGTCCGTCGCGTCCGAGCATCCGCGCGAGCAGCCGCCACTCGTCCAGCTCGCGGTCGTGCGCGGCGATGGTCGCGGCCACCTGCACGCGTTCCGTGAGCTTTGCCTCGAGGGCGATGCGACGCCGTTCGAGTTCGTCCCGCCGCTCCGCGACGGAGGCCAGCGTGTGCGTCACACGATCCCAGGCGCGGCGGACCTCGACGAGTGAGGCGCGAACGTGGGTGGCGCGATCCTGCGCCGCTGATACGGCGTCTCGTTCCGCCGTCGCACGCGCCAGGTCGCCATCGACACGATCGAGGGCGGTCGCGAGCTCGCGTCGCCTGGCCTGCAACCCGGCGAGGTCCTCGGATGCGCGGGCTTCAGTCTCGGCGATCTGGCGGGCACTCTCGGCAGCGGCCCGGACTTGCTGGGCCGTCAACTCCGCGATGCGCGCCTCGGCGGCCGCCAGCCGGTCCGCCAGGGCGGCGGTGTCCCGATGGCCCGCGAGCGCCTGGTTGACCTCGTTGACGCGGGTGCGGACGGTCGCCAGCTGTGTTCTGAGCGTGGCGAGATCCTGCTCGTGACGGCCGCGGTCCTGTTCGAGGTGGGCATCGGCCGCAATCTGGACCTCCAGCGCGGGTACCTGCTCCGCCGCGGCGGTCGCATCGGTCAAGAACTGGCACGTCGCGTAGACGCCGGCGCCGGCGCACGGCACCGTATTCAACGTCTGCGCGTCACGGCGAGCCCGATCGAGCTGCTGCGCACGTCCGCGCGCTTCCGCGATCAGCGCGTCGGCATGGCGGAGGGTGCGCGTCTTCTCGTCCACGGCCCGCACGAGGACCGCCTCCGCGTCTCGGTGCGTCTCGAGTGCCGCCTGCAGCCGCGCCGTTTCCCGGACGGCGGTGCGAATAGCCTCCGCGCGATCGATCAGACCCTTGTTGTTCGCCACCTTGGTCGCCAGCGCGTCGGCCTCCGCCGTGGCGGTCTGGCGCAACCGGGCGACGACCTCGCGCGCGCGCACCTCGGTGGAATCGATCGCCTGCACCACACCCCCGTGCTCGGCGACCTTCGTCGCGCGGTCGGCGTCGAGGTGGCGGATGCGCTCGCAGGCAGCGGTGTACGCGGCGACCTGGCTGTGGATCGACGTCAGCTCCTCTTCGAGCGCGCTCAGCCGCGCCTGCAGGTCGACCCGCTCGTGCGCCGCCTGCTCCGCTTCGATGGCCAGCGCGCGGGCCGTGTCGTCGCACAGGGCGACCACGTCGTCAGACGTGTCCCGTGCGAGCAGGTCGAGCCGCGCGGCCAACCGATGACGTGCGGATTCGATGAGCCCCGCCGCGGCCTTCGCCGTCGTGCTCATCGCCTCTAAGTGATCGAGCCCGAGAAGACTGGAAAATAGGGCTTTGCGCGCTTTGCGGTCCGCCGTGATGAACGACCCCGCGCGATTCTGCGCGGCGAACGCGGACCCGAGCAGCACGTGCTGCGGAGGAAAGACGCGCGCGATCGCGGCGTCGAAACTCGACACCTTACCGTCGCTCATCACCGTGGTTGTCCCACTCAACGTCGTGTGGACCAACACGGCATCGCTGTTCCGGCGAATCTTGTCGAGGCTGACGCGCGCCCGGTACTCGCCCTGCCCATCGAAGGCGTACACCGCCTCGACGTACGAATCGCGGTCGGTCGCGAAGTCGACCAGCTCGCCTTCTCGCGAGGGCATCCTCCGGAAGGGCGCGGCGAGGCAGGCGTCGAGCAACGACGACTTCCCTTCGCCGTTGTTGCCGGTGATGGCGATGAGCCCTGGCGGCAGGGCGGTCAGGTCCAGCGTGACCGCTTCGGGGCCGCGGAACGCCAGCAGGCCCCGGACCGTGACGCGTTCGAGTTTCATGAGACGCACCCTTTCTTGACGAGGACGTGCACGCGCTGCCGCCCGATGCGGAGACACACGTCTTCGGAGAAGTGCTCGGAGAGGGCGGACGCGACGTCCTGCATCGTGTCCCGCTTACTCGACCGGCGCCGGTCGCCGCAGCGGCGTTCACGCGCGACCGCGGACGTCCGGAGCCGGCGACTGCGCGCCCGCCGATCCATGAGCAGGGCCAGCGCGGTCGGATGCGCGACGGCGGTCCCCGCCTTCACGATCGACCCTCCGCTTCGGCGATGAGCGTCGAGATCTGGCAGGTCTGACACGGGACAGGCCCGCCGGCGAGCGGTTCCAACCGGCACGTGCACGCCATGCCGGCGTGGATCTCGATCAGCGTCGCGAGGAGCTTCGGCGCGGCGATGATGAGCGGCTGATTACGGCGCGCCACCGATTCGGCGATGAGATAGCCGCCGTAGTACGCGATGTCGTCGGCGCCACGGACTTCGCAGATCGCCGTGTCCGCGACCACGGCATCCGACTGCGTCGACGCGCGCCACGGCCCCGGGTTGTGCGCCGCGGCCGGGAGGGCGACGGTTCGTCCGTCTCTGCGAGGCATCACACCTCTCCTTCTTTGAGACCTAAATAGATATTCGTGTCGCTGATATTGGCGTGACCTAGCCGATCGCGGACGACGTGTAGGAGCACGCCGCTTTCTAGCCAACGGGACGCCGCTTCGCGTCGCAGATCGTGGAAATGCAGATTGATCGCCCGCAGTTGTTCACGGCACTCCTGCGTCAGCTTCTTTCCAGCACATTGGGATCCTAAGCTTAGAATTCCACGTGGACAAGTTGTCGCGG
>JADMIO011507016.1_pt1 | contig 72291 bp, 65 predicted proteins | sample 8958161 | NCBI WGS metagenome assembly JADMIO01 (sample SAMN16585339, study PRJNA669376) | soil metagenome | isolation source: Crop rotation soil | place: USA: Cullars Rotation, Alabama | collected 2011 | reverse complement strand
GACAACTTGTCCACGTGGAATTCTAAGCTTAGGATCCCAATGTGCTGGAAAGCACGAGCGCCGCGGTCAGCTCCCGGTCGGTCTGGCGGCCCGCCACGATCAAGCCGTTGGGAATCTGGTCTATCAAGCCTTGGATCGCCGCGACAACAGGATCGCCGGCGACCTGGAAGCGCGGGGGGGATGAGGTCAGCGGCCGGCCTTGCGAACGTCCCTCGAGCGCCAGCTCGCTGGTGGCGCTGACGTCGTCTTGGACCGGCGTTGGTGCCAGCGGCTCTCGCAGTGGCACGTTCAAGTGCACGGGGCCCGGTGTCACTCCGGTCGCTTCCGCCACCGCCCGCGATCCGGTCGAGCGAAAGTGCAGCAGCCCGTCGTCATCGGCATCGATGTTGCCCACTTCGCTAAACCAGCGCACCTCGGACCCGAACAGCTTCACCTGATCGATCGTCTGACCGGCGCCGCGCTCGCGCAGCTCGGGCGGCCGGTCGGCGGTGATCACGATCAGCGGCACGCGCGCGTAGCTCGCCTCGGAGACGGCGGGGTGGAGGTTGGCGCCGGCCGTCCCCGATGTGGTCACCACGACCGCCGGCTTGCCGGTTGCCTGGCCGACGCCGACGGCGAAGAACCCCGCGCTGCGTTCGTCGACGATGCTCCAGACCTGGATGGCTGCGTGGTTCCAGAACGCCAGTGCCAGCGGAGCCGAACGGGAGCCGGGCGCGACACATGCGTGTTCTACCCCCATCCGTGCGAGCTCGTCGGCCAGTGCCGAGCACAAGGCGGTATTGCGGTTGGTCGGATCCACCCGACTAGCTTACGTCGATCCTCAGAGCATCGAGCATTGCATCGTCCATTTCGACGCCGAGCCCGGGAGCATCTGCCGGTGAGAGCATCGGACCGTCGAGCGTGGCGCCCGCCGCCGGCCATTGCGAGAACAGTCGCTCGGTTGCAAGCCCATGCGCGTAACCTGCGTCGGGCAGCACCTGGGCGAGGTGCGCGGCCGCCGCGATACCGACAGGACCGTCGAGCGCACTGGAGAGATAGGCCGGCATCGAGGAGGCAATCTCGCGCGCTTCGACCGTGCCCCCGACCTTCGAAAGCTTGACCGTGGTCGCATCGCATGCGTGCTCACGCGCTGCCTGCTTTGCGTCGGCGGCGTCGTTGATGCTTTCATCGGCCACGACGGTGACGTCGGTCTGCCGCCTCACCGTCGCAATTTCCTCCAGGGTCGGCGCCGGCTGCTCCGCAAGCTCGATTCCGTACTGCGCCATGTCGTTCAGCTTCGAAACCGCTTCTGCCTGATCCCAGACGCCATTCGCGTCAACCCGGATCCGGGCGTCTGCGCCGAGCGCCTCTCGCACCGCCCGCACTTGCGCGACATCCTGACCGGCTCCGACCTTCAGCTTGAACGTCTTGAAGCCGGCCTCGGCCCAGCGACCGGCGTCCGCCGCCACAGCCGCGGGCTCGCCTGAAACCAGCGTCGCGTTGCATTCGACCGGCGCGGACTGCTCGGCTCCCATCAACCACCACGCCGGCCTATCGAGCGATTTGCCGAGCAGGTCGAGCAAAGCCGCGTCGATCGCCGCCAGCGACGGGTTGTGCTCGAGCTGCCGGCCGCAGTGTTCAACCAGCGGCTCGAAAGCCTCGGTGGTCACGTCGCGCCCAACGATCACCCGCTGGACCTGCCGCAGGTCTGACAACACCTCGAGCGTGCCGGCTTGGTCGCGTAGCAACAGCGGCACCGCTTCGCCAAGCCCGACCAGGCCTTCGGCATGCAACCGGACCAAGATCATCTCCCTGCGATTCAGCCTGCCCTTCGCCGTCACGTACGGCTCACGAAACGGCAAGGCGTAGGGAATCAGCTCCAGCCGCTCGATCTTCATCTCAACCGGACAGCAGCAGTGCGGCCGACAGCACCAGGGAGAACGCCGCCAGCAGCCGGCCGCTGGCGGCCAAGGCACCGTTCAGCGAGGGGCCGTCGGTGCGGGTCTGGACGACCTTGATCAGCGGCGGCACCAACGGCAACGTAATCAGCGGCAGCAGCAACCACCACAGCGGCTCGGCAATTGCCGTCGCGACCAGCACCACGTAGGCAAGGCCCACCGTCACGGCAAAAAGCCGGCGGGCCCGGTCGCGGCCCAGTCGTGCGGCCAGCGTTCGCTTGCCGGCGCGACGGTCGGTGTCGATGTCGCGGATGTTGTTGACCATCAGGATCGCGCACGCAAACAGCCCGATCGGCACCGCCAATGCGAACGACAGCCACGTGAGGTGCTCCGTCTGCACGTAGTACGAGCCCATCACCGCTACGAGACCGAAGAACAGGAACACGAACAGCTCGCCGAGTCCTTCGTAGCCGTAAGGCTTCGGCCCGCCCGTGTAGAGCACGCCGGCTGCGATCGAAACCAGGCCGACCACCAGCAGCTGCCAGCCGACCAGGAACACCAGGTAAAGGCCTGCCAGCACTGCGATGCCGAACGCCAGCCAGGTCGCGACAAGGACCTTGCGTGGTGGCACAAGGCCACCGGCGGTGACTCGCACCGGGCCGAGCCGGTCTTCGGTGTCGGCGCCCCGGCGCGCGTCTGAGTAGTCGTTCGAGAGGTTGGTACCGATCTGGATGAAGATGCTGCCAAGCATTGCTGCGACGAACGCGAGCGGCCTGAACACGTCCTCCGAACCCGCCAGCGCGGTGCCGACCAGCACCGGCGCCACAGCCGCCGGCAGGGTGCGCGGCCGCGCGGCCATCAGCCAGATGCGCAATGGGACCGGTTGGGTCAAGGCCGCTTCGGATACTTGGAGAAATCGGGTGGGCGCTTTTGCTGGTAGGCGTTGCGCCCTTCCTGGCCTTCCTCGGTCATGTAAAAGAGCATCGTCGCGTCACCGGCGAACTGCTGCAGTCCCGCGAGCCCGTCGGTGTCGGCGTTGAACGCGCCTTTCAGCATCCGCAGCGCGATCGGCGACAGCTCCAGCATCTCGCGACACCACTGCACGGTTTCGGCCTCGAGCCGGTCGAGCGGCACCACCGTGTTGACGAGGCCCATGTCGAGCGCCTGTTGCGCGTCGTACTGGCGGCACAGGAACCAGATCTCGCGCGCCTTCTTGTGGCCGACGATCCGGGCCAGGTAGCCGGCGCCGTAGCCACCGTCGAAGCTACCGACCTTCGGCCCGGTCTGGCCGAAGCGCGCGTTGTCGGCGGCGATCGTCAGGTCGCAGACCACGTGCAACACGTGGCCGCCGCCGATCGCGTAACCCGCCACCATCGCCACGACCGGCTTCGGGGTCCGGCGGATCTGTACCTGGAGGTCGAGCACGTTCAGCCGGCCGATGCCCTTCTTGGCGATCTCGTCGTCGCCGATGTAGCCGTCGTCGCCCCGGATCTTCTGGTCGCCACCCGAGCAGAAGGCGTCGGGCCCCTCGCCGGTGAATATGATCACGCCGCACTCGGTGTCGTCACGGGCTCGATCGAACGCATCCTTCAGCTCGAACAGGGTCTGCGGGCGGAACGCGTTGCGCACCTCGGGCCGGTTGATCGTGATCTTCACGATCCCGGCGGCGTCGCCGTCGCCGTTCTCGTAGCGTATGTCCGTGTAGTCGCCGCTTGCGGTCCAGCCAATCGCCATGCCAAAGTCTCCATTCCTGAAATGAACAGCGGCAACGATATCTGCTGGTGGGCGCGGTGAAGATCTCGAACTGGCTGTCGGCCGCAGCGGCGGCCAATCCCGACCGGGTCGCGCTGGTCGACGGTGATCGGCGGATCAGCTATGCGGAACTGGACCACGAGGCCTCGATCACCGCTCGCAGGCTGAGGGCGCTTGGTGTCACATCCGGCGCGCGGGTCGCCACCACGCTGCCGGCCGGGGCCGAACTCGTCGTGCTGTTGCACGCCGCGATCCGAGCCGGGGCGGCGCTGGCTCCACTCGACCCGAACCTGCCGGAGTCAAAGCGTGCGGCGCTGCTCGAGCCGCTTGCGCCGGCGCTGGTGATCGACGACGCACGGCAGTTGTCTGGCGCGGCCGAAGAAGCCGATCGCGGGAGCCCGGATGAGATCGATTTCGATCAGGCGTTGTGTGTGATTCACACCTCCGGCAGCGGCGGGGTGCCGAAACCGGTGACCTTGACCTGCGCCAACCACTTATGGAGCGCGGTCGGTAGTGGCATGCGCATCGGCATGCGGCCCGACGATCGCTGGCTGTGCTGTCTGCCGATGCACCACATCGGCGGACTGGCTATACCGATTCGCTGCGCGATCTATGGCGCGACGGCGATCATCGAGCCGTTCGAGCCGGCCGTCACAGCGGCCACGATCGGCGAGGCGACGATCGTCTCGGTGGTGGCGACGATGCTCGACCGGCTGCTCGACCACGGGATAGAGTCGCGAGCGCTTCGCTGTGCGCTGCTCGGGGGCGGGCCGGCGCCGGCGAGCTTGATCGAGCGGGCAATCGAGGCCGGCGTGCCTCTGGCGCCTACATACGGAATGACAGAGGCGTGCTCCCAGGTGACGACGCTCACCCCTGACGAGCTGCGCCGCCGGCCCGAAAGCGCCGGCCGGCCGATCCCGGGGACCAAGCTGACGATCGACGGCGACGGCCGGATCGTGGTTTCCGGGCCGACGGTCGCGCCGGCCGAGCGTGACGGCGCCGGCCGGCTGCGAACAGGCGACCTCGGGCGGCTCGACGAGGACGGCTACCTGTACGTGCTGGGCCGCGCCGACGAGGTGATCATCACCGGTGGCGAGAACGTCTCGCCCGAGGAAGTCGAGCAGGTGATCGTCGGGCATCCAGCGGTGACCGACGCTGCTGTGTTCTCGCGCGATGACCCTCAGTGGCAGAGCGCCGTCGTCGCAGCAGTCGTCAGCCGGGAGGGATCGACGGTCGACGTCGAACAGCTACGCGCGTACTGCCGCGACAGGCTGCCGGGATACAAGGTGCCGAAAAGCTTCGAGCTGGTCGAGTCGTTACCGCGCAACAGCCAAGGCAAGCTGATGCGCAAGCAACTCGGCTGACCGGCTACCGGTGGCCAAAAGTGCCGGTCCGGCCGGGGCCACCGAAACGAGGCGGCTCGCGGCGCCGGCGGACACGACGGATCAGGTAGACGATCGCGACCGAAAACACAAGCGAGAGCAGCAGACCGCCACCACGCTTGTCGTCGAACACGAGCAGCGCCAGCAGGCCTGCGGCGAGCGAGCCGGCAATGCCGACCAGCATGGTTTGCGTGATCGTCATCGGATCGCGACCGGGTAGCAACAGGCGCGCAAGCGCGCCGACGAACAGCCCGGTCAGGGCCACCACGATCAGGTACAGGATCAAGTTCATGTGAATTGCCTCCGGTTCGGGCCGACACGGCCGGTTACCCCTTGGGTGGATGCCGAAACCCGTGGGATGTTCGGTCGCTGCTCTAGCTGCCGGGTGTCGGCCGGAAGTCATCGCCGGCAGGCGGCGGCATCGGCGGCGGCGGAACGCTCGCCGTCGCGGGTGGGCCAAACTGGCCGGATGCCCCCGGCGGTGGCATCACCGGCGGCGGCGTCACCGGTCCCGGTGAGCCGATATTTGCGAAGCGGGCGTTCTGGCGTTCGGAGATTGCATTGATCAGCTTGAACGCCAGGACGCAAGCGATCACGTAGAGGCCAATGCTGATCAGGTCCAGTATCAGGCCGCGATTCAAATCATTGAGGGCGCCGCTGACGTTGCCCGGGCCGCCCCATCCGTTGATCGTCCTGCTGGAGAGATAGGACACTATTCCGGCCAGCAGGAATGCTGCCCACCACCAATGGACGAAGGTCGGCACCTTGGTCTTGCGCCACGAGTCATCGAAAGTCGCCGCGGAATCGGGATCGGAGCCGCGCCACGTATCGTCGGCGATCTCTTTCGGATAGACGAGGTTGACCAAAGGAATGAACCAGGCCCCAATCGCCCATCCCTGGGAGCGCCGCAAATGCGTGCGCCCCAGCGCAACGATGTTCGAGTAGGCACGGTAGATCCAGGCAATGAAAAAACCCGCTGCCGCCAGATAGGCCAGGATCGAGATCGTCTCGATCGCGCTGCGCGTCTCATCGATCGAGTCGACCGGAATCAGGTCATCGACCGAGCCTCCCTCCAAGGCGCTGTCCACCCGGTTGATCTCGATCAGGTCGACGATCGCCTCGATCGCCAGCAGCCCGACGAAGATCAGCAAGGTGACCTTGGCCCAGCGGGCGAGCGTGTGGGGTGGCTGGTAGACCGGCATCGGACCTTGGTTTTCCTGTCGGCCCCGGCCTGGTCGGCCTTGAGCGGCGGGCACTGCGGACTACCAGGGAAGCTCGGCCTGGCCCTCGATCTGCCCTTCCTGGCCGCGGGCATGCTCGACGCCCTCCATGAAGTGCTCGACTCCCACGATCAGATAGATCGTCGTCGATTCCGCCACCACCCGGCCCTCTCCGTCGAGCGCCCGCGCGGTCATGAACAGTTTTCGCTCCTCGCTGCGTTCGATCTCGGCTTCGATCCGGTGAGGCGTGCCAAGTAACCACGGGCGCCGGTAGTCGACCTCGATGTGCACCGTTACGGCCGGCTTGTTGACCAGCCTCAGCAGCATCCCGAAGGCATCGTCGAGCGCCGCTGCGATTGCACCGCCGTGCGCGAATCCAGGCGCGCCCTGATGGCGTTCATCGATCGTCAGATCGCCCCAGACGCGCTCACCTTCGCCATACATCACCAGTCCCAGCGAGCACGGGTTGTCGGGCCCGCATCCGAAGCAGTGTCTGCCGTGGCTTTCGAGTCGCTCGGGCACGGGCCGCAATCATATGCGTGTTACCGTTCTCGCCTATGAACTCGACCAAGGACATCTTTCACGAAGACGACGCCGACCTGTCGCTGCTCGACGGCAAGACGATCGCGATACTCGGCTATGGATCACAGGGGCACGCCCACGCTCTGAATTTGAAGGACTCCGGCGCGAACGTGGTGGTCGGCCTGCGGCCCGACTCCTCGAGCCGCGCCGAAGCGGAGGCCGAAGGCCTCGAGGTGCTCGACGTCGCTGACGCGGCAAGTCGCGGCGACATCGTGATGATCTTGTTGCCCGACGAAAAGCAGGCCGAAGTCTGGGAGAACGAGATCGCCGACGGCATCGCACCCGGCAACCTGCTGCTGTTCGCGCACGGCTTCTCGATCCACTTCGATCAGATTCAGCCGCCCCCGGGAGTCGACGTCGCGATGGTGGCGCCGAAAGGCCCGGGGCACCTGGTCCGGCGCCAGTTCACCGAGGGTAAAGGCGTGCCGGCCCTGATCGCGATCCACAACGACGAGTCCGGCCAGGCGCGCGACCTGGCGCTTGCCTACGCCAAGGGAATCGGCGGCACTCGCACCGGCGTGATCCAGACCACCTTCAAAGACGAGACCGAGACTGACCTGTTTGGCGAGCAGTCGGTGCTGTGCGGCGGTGCGACCGAGCTGGTCCGTGCCGGCTTCGAAACTCTGGTCGAGGCCGGGTACGACCCGCGGCTTGCCTACTTCGAGTGCCTGCACGAGCTGAAGCTGATCGTTGACCTGATGTACGAGAAGGGCATCACCGGGATGCGCGACTCGATCTCGAACACGGCCGAATACGGCGATCTGACTCGTGGTAGTCGGGTGATCACGGACGAGACGCGTGCGGCGATGCGACAGATCCTCAGCGAGATCCAGTCGGGCGATTTCGCCAAAGAGTGGATCGCCGAGAACCGCGCCGGCCAGGAGAACTTCCAGCGAATGCGCCAGGAGGGCAAGGACCACCAGGTCGAGCAGGTCGGCTCCGATCTGCGCGAGATGATGCCCTGGATCAAGGGCGACGGCCAGTCTTAAGTCAAGGCGTCCGCACCCCCTGGAACGATTCCGGCGCTGGCGTTAGTCTGCCGGTGACTCGTGATCCAAGCCCCTAAGGGGGGAAGGAGTACCAGATGGAAGCAGGCGCACCACCACCCGCACAGCCGCCTCCCGCAGCGCAGCCGCCGGCGGGGCCGGGGCCGGCCGGAGCCGCGTACCCGATCCGCTACGACGTGGAGTTCAAGGAAGAGGCCAGCCGGCTGACGACGTTCTTCCGGTACTTCATGGTGATCCCGCAGTACATCGTGCTGATCTTCGTCGGCATCGCCGCGTTCTTCGCAGCGATATATGTCTGGTTCGTGATCGTCTTCACCGGGAAAGCCCCGGAGGGAGCCTTCAACTTCATCGTTAAGTTCTTCAGATGGTCCGCGAACGTGCAGTCGTACTACCTCTTGATGCGGGACGAGTACCCGCCGTTCAACGGCGAGCCGGGTCAGTACCCGGTGCATGTCGAGGTCGATTCCGAACTCGAGGGACGCAACCGGCTGACTGTCGGCCTGCGTTTCATCTGGGCGATCCCTGCTCAGTTCGTCGCCTACTTCGTCAGCCTGATCTACATCGTCGTGATCGTTCAGTGGTTCGCGATCGTGTTCACCGGCAAGCAGAACAAGGGCATGTTCGACCTGCTGGTCGGCGCCCACCGCTGGATCATGCGCGTCCAGGGGTATGGCACCTTCCTGCTGACCGACAAGTACCCGCCGTTCTCGCTCGAATAAGCCGTTGATGGCGCGCGGCTGCGGGCAACAGCCCGCGGCCGCGCCCTGATCCTCAAGTCGTGCCGGCGACGGGCCGATCCTGCTTTCAGGTCGCGCCATGTCTGAAAGTCCCAACCAGCCGGATCAAACACCGCAGCCACACATCGCCGGCCAAGCACCGCCGTCGCCCCCGGCGCCGCGGGCAGCCGCACCGCCGGCGTTCGTCGCGCAGCCGGCCTACGGGCAGCCGTACCCGCACTACTATGCGCCGCCGGTTCAGAAGACGAACGGGCTGTCGATCGCCTCGCTGGTGCTCGGCTTGCTGCCGATTTGCTTTGGCATCACCTCGATCCTGGCGATCATCTTCGGCCTCGTCGCGCGCGGCCAGATCAAGCGGTCCAACGGTGCCGAAGGCGGCGACGGAATGGCGATCGCAGGGGTGATCCTGGGCGGGATCGGTGTGGTGCTGGCAATCGTGTGGTTCGCCGTCATCCTCAGCGGTCACCATTACACGACGACGCACCGCGACACGTACAACGATGTTTGCCGGACCAACCCGGCGGCTTGCGACTACAAGCCGGACTAGCCACTGACCAGTACCAACAAAACGGAGCGCACATGAGCGAAGACCAAAATCCCCTCGGCCACGGTGACCAGCCGCCACAGCCGCCCGAGCAGCCGCCGCCGGTCCCGGCCCAGCCTCCGGTTCCGCAGCAGCCGCCGCAACAGTACGCTCATCCGTACGGACAGCAGCCGGTGCAGATGCAGCAGCAGAAGACGAACGGCATGGCGATCGCGTCGCTGGTACTGGGCATCCTGTTCATTTGCGGGATCTGCGCGATCCTGGCGCTCGTCTTCGGGCTCGTATCGCTGAACCAGATCAACAAGTCGCAGGGCACTCAAAGCGGCCGGGGGATGGCGATCGCAGGCATAGTGCTGGGATCGATCGGAATCGTGCTCGGCATCATCGTCGCCGCCACCGGCAACGTGCATTTCTCGAGCCATACGAGCTGAGCATGGACGGCGCTCACGCACACTGCGAGCACGCCCACGACCGAGTCCGGCCGGACCGGCGGGCAGGCGCTCTGATCGTGGCGGTCGGGGCGCTGCCGTTTCTGCTCGGCCACCTGATCAGCCCGGGCACGACAGGCGAGTGTCCGGTCTTGCAGGCGACGGGGCTGCCGTGTCCGGGGTGTGGGGCCGCGCGCGCGTTCGAGCAACTCGGGCACGGCAGCGCAAGCTTCCTCGACTACAACTGGCTGTGGCTGGTCGTGGCGGCGGCCACGATCGTCTACGGCGTCGTCGTGGCTGCCCGGGGCATCCAGGGTAGGCCGCCGCCGGGAGCGACCCTGCGCGAGCGGCCGTGGTTGATCGTTGCCGCTGCGGCGACGCTGGCAATTGCCGCGTGGTTGGTGGCGCTCTCGAACCTCGGCACGATCCGCGGCTGACGCCCGGGCCGGGGCCGTGGCGTTCGCTATGCTCGCTGCCCAGCTATGACCGTTTACAACAAGCAATATCTGATGACGGCGGGGCCGACACCGCTGCCACCGGCAGTCTCCCAGGTGATGGCCGAGCCAATTCTGTATCACCGCGCGCCCGCCTTCGTCGACATCTACGCTCGCACGCTCGAGCAACTGAAGGCCGTCTTCCAGACCTCGAACGAGGTGCTGATGTTCGCCTCGTCGGGCAGCGGTGGCATGGAGTCGGCGGTGGCCAACCTGGTGGCGCCCGGCGACATGCCGCTGGTCGCGTCATGCGGCAAGTTCGGGCAGCGCTGGGCCGAGCTTTGCGAGGCCTACGGCGCCAACACGATCCATTTCGAAACCGAGTGGGGCGAGCAGATCGATCCGGCGCGAGTGGCCGAGCAGATCGACGCCGCCGACGGCGCGCCGAAGGTCGTGTTCACCACCTTCTCGGAGACCTCCACCGGAGTCGTCAATGACATCAAGGCGATCAACGAGGTTGTGCGTGAGCGCGGAGCGATCCTGGTGGTCGATGCTGTGTCGGGCATGGGCGCGGTCAGCCTGCCGACCGATGAATGGGGCATCGACGTAGTCGTCGCCGGCTCGCAGAAGGCGCTGATGTCGCCGCCCGGGCTTGGCTTCGCCGCTGTGTCGGATCGGGCGATGGGGCTGGCGGCGAGCGCGCGTGAGCGCGGCGCGCGCTCTTACTACTTCGACTGGGACAAGACCCGCAAAGGTCAGCTCAAGGAGCCGCCCGACAGCCCGTTCACCTCACCCGTCAGCTTGATCCGAGCTCTCTCGGTGGCGCTCGACCTGATCGACGAGGAAACGCTGCCGAAGGTCTACGAGCGACACGCCTTGCTCGGCCAGGCGGCCCGTGAGGCTGTCAAGGGCCTGGGCCTCGAGATCTTCGGTCCCGAGGATGAGAAAGCCAATGTCGTCACCGCGATCAAGGTTCCAGACGGGGTGGACGGGGCGAAGATCCCAAAGACGATGCGCGACAAGTATGGCTTCACGATCGCCGGTGGCCAGGCGCAGTTGAAGGGCAAGATCGTCCGGATCGCTCATTGCGGTTACTACGGAGCGTTCGACATCATCGCGACCTTTGCCGCATTGGAAATGACGCTCGACGAGCTGGGCGCCGACATCACCCTCGGCAGCGGCGTCGCCGCCGCTCAGAAGGTGTTCCGCGAGGCCGGAGTACCGGCCGGCGCGCCTGCGTGAGATAGCCTCCCGGCCTGATGGCTGACAGCAACGGCTACAAGGTCCTGGTCAAGGAGAAGATCGCCGACACCGGCGTCGATCTGCTGCGCGAGCACTTCGATGTCGACGTGGCCGTCGACATGAGCCAGGAGGACCTACCGGGCGCGATCGGCGAGTACGACGCGATCGTGATCCGCTCGGCGACGCAGGTCGATGCCGGCGTGATCGAGCAGGCCGATCGCCTGAAGGTGATTGGCCGAGCGGGGATCGGCGTCGACAACGTCGATATCGCTGCGGCGACGAAGCGCGGGATCATCGTCGCCAATGCCCCAGAGTCGAACATCATCGCCGCCGCCGAGCACACGATCGCGATGATGCTGGCTCAGGCTCGCAACATTCCCCAGGCGAACGCATCGCTGAAGGCGGGGAAATGGGAGCGCAGCAAGTTCGGTGGCTTCGAGGTCTACGAGAAGACGATCGGCATCGTCGGCTTTGGCCGGATTGGCCAGCTCGTCGCCGAGCGAGCCAAGGGCTTTGGCATGAACGTCGTCGGCTACGACCCGTTCGTCGGCGCCGAGCGCTACAAGGAGCTGGGGGTCGAGCGCGCTGAGGCTGTCGACGACCTCTACGCCCGGGCAGACATCGTCACGATCCATCTGCCTAAGACCGAGGAAACGCGCAACTACTTGAACGCGGCAGCCTTTGCGAAGATGAAGGACGGCGTGCGAATCATCAACTGTGCACGCGGTGAGCTGCTCGATCACGACGCGCTGGTCGATGCATTGGAGTCGGGCAAGGTCGGCGGCGCCAGCCTCGACGTGTTTCCTGAAGAACCGATGACCGAGCACCCGGTGTTCGAGTTCGACAACGTTGTGGTGACGCCGCACCTGGGCGCATCGACGGTCGAGGCTCAGGACCGCGCCGGTGTGATCACCGCCGAGCAGGTGGTTGCGGCGCTGAAGGGCGACCTGGTTTCGAACGCGGTCAACATCCCGAAGGTCCAGGGCGAGGACCTGGCGGTGCTGGAGCCGTACATGCCGTTGTGTCGCGAACTCGGTCAGCTTGCGATGTCACTGGCCGAGCAGCCGTCAGTCGACCGGATCGAGTGCTCGTATTACGGCGGCCTGTCCGACTTCGACACGCGGCTGCTGACCCTGGCGGTTCTGAACGGGGCTTTTCAAGGCCGGGTCGAGGAGAACGTCAACTTCGTCAACGCTCCGGCGATCGCCGAGGAGCGCGGTATTTCCGTCTCCGAGTCCAAGGAGAGCGCGACCCGCGACTACGCCAACCTGGTGTCGGTGGCGGTCGTCGCCGACGGGCAGCGAATCGAAGTCGGGGGCACGACCTTTGGCCCGCGCGCCGTTCCCCATCTCGTCTCGGCCTATGGGCAGAGCTTCAACATCGCGCTCGAGAAGTACCTGGCGATCTTCCGGTACTCGGACTTGCCGGGGATGATCGGAAAAGTTGGCACGGTGCTGGGCGAGCACGGCGTCAATATTGCCTCGACCGCCGTCGGTCGCGAGCCTGACACCGACCCGTTCGAGGGCGCGGGCGGCGGCAGCGGCCGACTCGCCGTAATGGTCGTGACCGTGGACTCGCCGGTGCCCGATGAGGTGATCGAAGCGATTCTGGCGCTGGAAGGCTTCCAGCACGGCCGCGCTGTCACGCTCTAGCGCGTTCGGCGCTAGTGTGAAGAGGTGGCCCGCGTCGTCGCCCTCGCTCCGGATCTGTTCTTCGCCTCGAAGATCGAAGCGACCCTGACAGCGGCCGGGCATCAGGTGAAGCTGACCTCACGCCAGGCGGACACGATCAGGGCGGCGATGGCGGCCGATGTGATCGTCGTCGATCTCCATGCCGACGATCTCGACGCGTCTCAGTTGATCCGGGCCTTGCACGGCAAGCCGGCGCTCGGGTTCTTCTCCCACGTCGACGAGGACACCAAGCATTCCGCCCGCTTGGCTGGATTCGACGTCGTCGTCCCACGGTCACGGATGGCGCGTGAGATGCCGGATCTCGTCGCCGGGCTGACCGGTTGAGCGTCACACAACGCCGATCACGCGATCGGGTAGGTTGCCTGTATGCGCGCCCTGGTACAGGTAAAGAACGGCTCGCCCGACGAGGCGCTGAAGATCGAACAAAGACCGGACCCGGCCCCCGGGCCCGGCCAAGTCCGGATCAAGGTCAAGGCATCCGGAATCAACTTTGCTGATCTGATGGCGCGCGTCGGCCTGTATCCCGACGCACCGAAACTTCCGTGTGTGATGGGGTACGAGGTGGCCGGAGAGATCGACGAAGTCGGTGCGGATGCCGATGGACTTACTCCAGGCCAACGCGTCATGGCGGGCGTCGAGTTCGGAGGATTTGCGGAGCTCGCCGTTGTCGAGGCCCAGAACGTCGTGCCGTTGCCGGCCAGCTTCAATTTCGAACAGGGTGCCGCCTATCCGGTTGTATACGGAACGGCGTTCGTCGCGATCAACCAGCTCGCCGAGGTGAAGCAGGGAGAAACCGTGCTAGTCAACTCGGCCGCCGGGGGTGTGGGGATCGCAGCGATACAAATCCTGCGCGACATCGGCGCCGAGATCATCGGTACCGCATCGGCATCGAAGCACGACTTTTTGCGGGAGCAGGGCGTGGCGCACACGATCGATTACCACACACAGGACGTGAAGGCCGAGGTGATGCGCATCACCAAAGACGCCGGCGTCGACGTGGTGCTCGACGCGCTCGGAAACTTTCATGAGAGCCTCGGACTGCTGAAGCCGGACGGGCGCATGGTCATGTACGGCGTCTCCAACCTGATGGCCGGGGACAAGCGCAGCATCCCAACGATGCTGAAGGGTGTCGCCAAGATGTTTCGTAATCTGCCGCGGTTCAACCCGGTAAAGCTGATGAACGGAAACAAGTCGAAGAAGGTCGGCGGCAAAACGGTGTACGGGCTCAACATGCTGCACCTGTGGCAGCAGCAGGGGTCGCTCGAAGATGTGATGCAGCCGATGGATGCATTGCTCGAGCGTGGCGTGTTCACCCCGGTCGTGGCCAAGGCATTCCCGTTAGAACAGGCCGGCGAAGCGCACCGCTACATCCAGGACCGCAAGAACGTCGGCAAGGTCGTCTTAACTCCCTAGGGCGTATGCCCGCTCCGCCCCCGAACGAAGGACCGTTTGAGCTGACGCCCTCGAGCGCGCGGGACCTGGTCGACCGATTCCATCCCTTGGCGGGGATAGTCGAGCACATCGACATCGACGTCGACTGGGGAAGCGGGGGCCTGTCGTTTGAACTCCACCGCGCGATGGTGGACCGTGACATGAGGCTTCGATTTGAATTCGAAGAGCCCGAGTTGTACTGGAAGCAAGGTCCGTTCGACGCGGACGTCGGTCCGCTCGACCTCCTCTGGTTCGACGAGCCCATTCTGGTAGGTGACCGCTACAAGACCAAGAAGCTCGTATTCCTGGTCTTCCCAGGGTCGGGCCGGGTTGACGGGCAGGCGTCAGCCGCCGACATCGAGAAGATCCGGCAGCGTGGTCGCTACTGCGCCGGCGAGAAGTGTCTCGTGACGATCGAGTACGACCGCCATGCGCGCGATGGCTATATGGACCCGGACCTCGATCGCTCCGAGAGCAAGCCGCCACCGGCGGCCGATGACGATCGCTGAGCATCCTGGAATCGTCCTCAGGCCGTAGCCGGTTTGTTACGATGACTTCCTGATGACGGGAACGATCCTCAGCCGCGGCACCATCCGCCTCTCGGCCACCGCCGGGCTGCTTTCGCTCCTCCTTCTCCTCCCCCTGCGGGGGGAATAGCCACGGCCGCGGGTCCACGCACCCGCACGCGCAACAGGAATAGCCCGTACATTCCAGAAGGAGAAGGAGTAACCGATGTCAGGCGCACCGAGTCCCGACGGGGCCACGAACGGAAAGAAGATGGACCAGGTCTACATCTTCGACACCACGTTGCGAGACGGCGAGCAATCGCCGGGCATTTCGCTGAACACACAGGAGAAGCTGGAAATCGCGCACCAGCTTGCGCGGCTGGGCGTGGACATCATCGAGGCCGGCTTCCCAATCACCTCACCGGGCGACAAGGAAGCCGTGACGGCGATCGCCAAGCAGGTCGAAGGACCGGTGATCTGTGGCCTGGCGCGCACGGCGAAGCAAGACATCGACGCGGCCTGGGAGGCGGTCAAGTTCGCGGAGCGTCCCAGGATCCACACCTTCATCGCAACCTCCGACATCCACATCGAGAAGAAACTGCAGACGACCCGCGAGGACGTGATCGGGCAAGCGCGAGCGGCGGTCACCCACGCGCGGGAGTACACCGATGACGTGGAATTCTCGCCCGAGGACGGCAGCCGCTCCGACATCGAGTACATGGCCGAGGTGGTAAAGGTCGCGATCGAGGCCGGCGCTACCACGATCAACATCCCTGACACGACCGGCTATGCGATGCCGCACGAATATGGCGCGATGTTCGAGCGGATGTACGAGCTGGTTCCGGAACTGAGAGATGTGGTTGTGTCGGTGCACTGTCACGATGATCTCGGGCTGGCGGTGGCGAACTCGTTTGCGGGCGTGATGGCCGGCGCACGTCAGGTCGAATGCGCGATCAATGGCATCGGCGAACGGGCCGGCAATGCTTCGCTGGAAGAGATAGCGATGCTGCTGCGCACCAGGCGCTCGTCGATCGGGATCGATACTGGCATCAACACAGTCGAGATCGCGCGCACCAGCAGGATGGTGTCGCGGATGACCGGTTATCCGGTTCAGCCGAACAAGGCGATCGTCGGCCGCAACGCGTTCGCGCACGAGGCCGGCATCCATCAGGACGGCGTCCTCAAGGACCGAGAGACGTACGAGATCATGGACGCGACCACGATCGGCCTCACGAGCAATGCAATCGTGCTGGGCAAGCACTCTGGCCGCCACGCGCTGAAGAACGCCCTGGAGGAGCTGGGCGTGCGGGTGGACGGCCAGGCGCTGAACACCGCGTTCAAACGCTTCAAGGAGCTGGCGGACCGCAAGAAGAACGTCACGGCGCTGGATCTGGAGGCGATTGTTTCCGACGAGATCCGCGAGCAGGCCGAGGCCTACAACCTGGCTTCGTTCGAGCTGAAGGATTCGTCAGGCGAGAACCCTGTGGCAAAGGTGAGCGTCGTGACGCCGAAGGGCGAAACGGTGACCGGCGAGGGCACCGGCGATGGGCCGGTCGACGCCTTGCTGCAGGCGATCAATGCCGCGACCGGTCTGAAAGGAATCCTCAAGGAGTACCACGTTGCCGCGGTCACGGCCGACACCGATGCGCTCGGCGAGGTGTCGTTGCTGATCGAGTACGACGGCAAGCTGGCCTCGGGCCAGAGCGTCTCGACCGACACGCTCGAAGCCTCGGGGCGTGCCTACCTGCGGGCGCTTTCGAATGCGCTCGCTGGGGTGGGGACCACGGCGGTGCCCTCCGCTGAGCAATCGGTGACGCCTCAGCCATAAGATCCACGGGTGCCTGAGGACTTCACGTTTCTCGACGGCGAGCGGGTGATCCGGTTTGGGCCGGATGCGCTCGCCGATGCCGGCGGCTTGCTCGACGGGCGCGGTTTCGAGGGCTACGTGCTGCTGACCACCGGCCGCGCCGTTGACGCGGCACCGACGCTCGCCGAGCACGCTGCCGAGATCTTGCGGGTGCCCGCCGGAGCAGTTCCGGACGCGGCGGCAGCGGTGCGCGGATCGGTGCAAGGACGCCCTTTGGTGGCGCTCGGCGGCGGCCGCGTGATCGACGCCGCGAAAGCGATCGCCGGGGCGGACGGGCTACGTTGCGCGGCGATCCCGACCACGCTCTCAGGTGCTGAGATGACCGGCTTTCATCGGATGCCGGCCGGGGTCGAAGTATTTCGGTTGGTGAGACCGGCTCTGGTGATCGCTCAACCCGATCTGATGGCGTCCCAGCCGATGCCCGGCCTCGCGGCGAGCGCGATGAACGCGCTGGCACATGCCGTCGAGGCGCTCTACACGCCGTTGTCGAACCCCGTCGCGAACATGGCGGCGCTGCGCGGCGCGGGTCTGCTGGCGCAAGGCATCGAGCAAGAGCCGCCCGATCGCGAAGCGCTCTCGCTTGGCGCGATCCTGGCCGGGTACGCGTCGGGTATCACCGGCTTCGGGGTGCATCATGCCGTCTGCCAGACGATCGTTCGAGTCGCCGGCACACCTCACGCCCAGACAAACGCGGTGATGCTGCCGCACTTCGTCGAGTTGATGACGCCTCGCGCGCCCGACGCGATCGGCAAGCTGGCGGTCGCGATTGGAGCCAGCCAGCAGGCCAAGACCGCCGCGGACCGCACGACCCGGCTGGCGAACCTGGCCGGCGTCACGTCACTGAGCGAGATCGGCTTCGATCGTGAAAAGCTTCCCCTGGTGCTGGAAGCCGCGATGGCCCGCGGCGACCTTTTTGCAAACACGCCCAATCCACCTACCGAACAAGAGTTGAAGCAGGTACTCGAGGAGGCACTTTGACCGAGACGGCGACGATCACGATCGAGCAGCTAAAGGACAACGTCGGGGAAACCCGGGGACCGACCGAGTGGCGCGAGGTGACGCAAGCGATGATCGACACCTTCGCGGACCTTTCCGGCGACGATCAATGGATTCACGTCGATGTCGAGCGCTGCAAGGCCGAGAGCCCGTTCGGCACCACGATTGCGCACGGCAACCTGACGCTGTCGATGATTGATGGGTTTCGCAAGCAGTTCCAGACCAACATCGATGGCGCCAAGCTGGGCGTCAACATGGGCTGGAACAAGGTTCGCTTCCCGGCGCCGGTGCCGTCGGGCTCCAAGGTTCGAGCGACCGCGGAGCTGGTCGACGTGACCGAGAAGGGGGATGGCTGGTGGGAGGTGACCCAGCGCTTCGTGCTCGAGGTCGAGGGCGGCGAGAAGCCGTGTTGTGTCGCCGATAGCGTCGGGCGGGCATTAATAGCGGCTTAGCAAAGCCTTGGCGCAACTCCCGGCATCGACCACGGTTGGCGAGGGTAAGGAGGTGGGACCGATGAAACGGATCCTGTTGCTTGCCGCGATCACGGCATTGGTGGTGCCGGGTGTGGCCGAAGCAAAGAAGAAGCATCGCACCTGCAACGTTCGCGGCTCAACGACGGTCGAGGCCAATTCGAAGCTGCGCGTATACGGGACGTTCCGCAAGGGAAACATCGAGACCCGCGCCTGTCGACTGAAGAACGGAAAGAAGTACCTGCTGAGCAGCGGTGAGGACTTCGGCGCCGGTGACACGGCAGAGCTGGTGACGCTTTCAGGCTATTTCGTCGCCTACGCGTTGAACGGATTCGATGACAGCCAGCGTTACAACCCAGACTTCAAAGGCTTCGCCAACAAGGTGGTGGTACTCGACATCAGGTCCGGGCAAAGCCGCAGCGCGACAGCGGTTGGATCGGGCCCCGGCAGCGCTTTCTCACTGGTGCTGGCGCCGAATGGGTCGATCGCCTGGATCGGCGTGCCGACCTCTACTACCCGCGAGGTGCGCAAGATGGCGATTGGCGCGGGCCCGGTGCTGCTCGATTCGGGACCCGACGTCAAAGACAACTCGCTGGCATTTGCCGGCGGCACGGTGTACTGGCTCAAAGGCGGAGCGGCACAGTCCGCGCCGCTCGGCTGACCGGCTGCCGAGGGCCTCTCAAAAGCCGCCGGTAAGCCTCGATCCCCGTTGAGGCTGCGAAGGCTGGCACTATACGAGCGTACGTGATAGCGTACACGTGTCATGGCAGCCACCCCCTCAATCACGGCGCCGGACCCGGTCGGCGTCGGTCTGCGGGTTCGCGCCCTCCGCGAAGCGATGGACTTGTCGCTGCGTGATCTGGCCGAGCGAACCGGCGTGTCCGCGCCGATGCTGTCTCAGGTCGAACGCGGCGAGACCAGCCCGACACTGGCTGTGGCAACGAAGATCGCATCCGGCCTCGAGCTGTCGCTGTCGCAGCTGCTTCGCCTCGACGAGGGTGACAGCGTCACTGTCGTGCGCCGCAACGAGCGCCTCCAAGGGGGCCGGGGCCGCGGGCATCGCTACGAGGTCCTGACCCCGGCTTTGCCGGGCCAGCGAGCTGAAGTTTCAGAACACACGCTACGCCCGGGCGCCGCCACAGGTGGACCCGGTGATCCGCCGATGCACGAGGCCGGCAGCCGCGAGACCGCGGTCGTCGTTGCCGGAACGGTGCACCTGATCTGTGACGGCGCCGACTATCAGCTGAAGAACGGCGATGCGGTCACGTTCGACGCCGATCTTCCTCATCATTTTGAAAACCCAGGCACGGGAGAGGCGCGCTTTCTCTCCGTTATAGCTGCCGGACTGCGAAGGAGCTAGACCAGATGCCGCAGACCATGTTCGACAAGATCTGGAAGGCACACGAGGTGCGCGAGCCGGGACAAGCGGGCGGGGCCTCGCTGCTCTACATCGATCTGCATCTCGTTCACGAGGTGACCTCGCCCCAGGCGTTCGACGGCCTACGCCTGGCCAACCGAAAGGTACGGCGGCCGGAACGGACGCTGGCGACAGTCGACCACAACGTGCCCACCGATCCCGCTGAGCGGACCGCGATCGACGCGATCCGCGACGAGTTGTCGCGGGAGCAGGTGGCAGCGCTCTCACGCAACTGCGAGGAATTCGGCGTGCCGCTGTTCGACATGGGCAACGCCCGCCAGGGAATCGTTCACATCATCGGTCCGGAGCTCGGGTTCACGCAGCCTGGCATCACGATCGTTTGCGGCGACTCGCACACGTCGACCCACGGAGCCTTCGGCGCGCTGGCATTCGGGATCGGCACATCCGAGGTGGAACACGTGCTGGCGACCCAGACGCTGCCCCAAATGCGACCGCAGACGATGCGGATCAACTATGTGGGCGAGGCCGGGTTCGGCGTGAGCGCCAAGGATCTGATTCTCGGCACGATCGGCCAGATCAGCGCATCGGGGGCGGTTGGCTGCGCGGTCGAGTACGCGGGGCCCGCAATCGAGGCGCTGTCGATGGAGGGCAGGATGACGATCTGCAACATGTCGATCGAGGCCGGCGCCCGAGCCGGCATGATCGCGCCCGACCAGACGACGTTCGAGTACATCGAGGGCCGAATGGCCGCTCCCAAAGACTTCGATGCCGCGGTGTCGCGGTGGAGTGAGTTGCCTACCGACGAAGGCGCCGAGTTTGATGTCGAGATCGAGGTCGACGTGGCGGCGCTCGCCCCGCAGGTCACGTGGGGGACCAACCCTGGCCAGGTGGCCGCGGTCACGGCAACCGTGCCGAGTCCCGACGAGGCGGACAACGAGTCGGATCGAGAGACCGCCGAGAGGGCGCTCCAGTACATGGGCCTCGAGGCGGGTACGCCGATCCAGGAAGTTGGCATCGACCGCGTCTTCATCGGCTCTTGCACCAACTCGCGGATTGAAGACTTGCGCGCGGCCGCATCGATGATCGAGGGACGATCGGTCGCCGACAGCGTCAGGGCGATGGTCGTGCCGGGCTCGATGCAGGTCAAACGGCAAGCCGAGGAGGAAGGGCTCGATGAGCTGTTCAAAGGCGCCGGATTCGAGTGGCGCGAAGCCGGTTGCTCGATGTGCCTGGGGATGAACCCCGACATCCTGGCGCCTCAGGAGCGCTGCGCTTCGACCTCGAACCGCAATTTCGAAGGCCGCCAGGGCGCCGGCGGGCGCACACATCTGGTCAGCCCCGAGATGGCCGCCGCCGCGGCAATTGCCGGTCGCTTCGTTGACATCCGTGAATGGGATCGGGCGGTAGCGTGACCACCAGCTACTGGCAACAGGACGACAAGGCCAGCGCGTTCGTCGATTCGCGCCGGTCGTTGATCCCTCTGATCGCCGAGCAGGAAGACGTGGTTCGTTTCCTGTTGACACAGGGACGCGAAGTTGAGCGGTTCCTGGACTTGGGTAGCGGCGCGGGCGCGATGTCGGCGCTGGTGGTCGAGGCATTCCCGCGGGCACACGGTGTGCTGGCAGACTTCAGCCGGCCGATGCTGGCTCAAGCTGGGGAGCGCTTTGGCGAGGCGCACACCCTGGTGGAGGCGGACATGTCGGATCCGGCATGGCTCGACGCAGTCGGCCCGAGCCGGTTCGACTTGATCGTGTCCGGATTGGCGATCCATCATCTGACCGACGTGCGCAAGCGCGAGCTGTTCTATGAGCTGTTCGAGTTGCTGGAGCCGGGCGGGCTGTTCGTAAATCTCGAGCACGTGCAAGCGGGCGCGCTCGGCATGGACAGGGTCGAGCAGGAGCTTGTCGAGCGGATCGCCGGCCAGGCGAGCGCCAATGGCGAAGACCCGGATGCGGCCGTGGCATGCTTCAAAGACACGGCCGACGAAGACATCCTCGCGAACCCGGACGTGCAGGTCGACTGGCTTTCGGCTGCCGGGTTCGAGGCGGCCGATCAATACTTCAGATGGTTCGACCTGGCCGTGATCGCCGCTCGCAAACCAAAAGGAGACATTTGATGCAGTCAGTCAAAAAGGTAAGCGGTGGCGTCCACGTGCTCGACCGAGCCGACGTCGACACCGACCAGATCATCCCCAAGCAATTCCTGAAGCGGATCGAGCGAACCGGCTTTGGCGAGTTCCTGTTCCACGATTGGCGCAAGGACGGACTCGAGCTCGACCCGGAGTGCCCGATTCTCGTGACTGGCCGAAACTTCGGCTGCGGCTCCTCGCGAGAGCACGCCGTTTGGGCGCTCGAGGACTTTGGATTCCGGGCGGTGGTGGCGGCCAGCTTCGCCGACATCTTCTACAACAACTGCACCAAGATCGGGCTGTTGCCGGTCGTGCTGCCAGAGCGAGAGGTGCGGGCCCTGATGGCCGCCCGCGAGGCGGTGATCGACCTCGACCGTCAGGTGGTCGAGTTCGACGGCAGACAGGTACCTTTCGAGATCAATCCGGAGATCCGCGAGCGCCTGATGCAGGGATTGGACGACATCTCGCTAACCCTTGAAGACGAGGCCGAGATCTCTCGCTTCGAGCAGCAGCGTGAGCCGGTCGGGTCCCTCACCAACGTGATCTAGGAGCAATCAATGGCAGACCAGCAACCGCCCCAGGGCACTCCCGGACCGGGCCAGCCCCAGCCGCCGGCGGGTCGCCCCGTCACGCCGCCGGCCCAACCCGCGCAGCCGGTGCCGCCACCGGTCGTCCCGGAACCCGAAATGACCGTTGAGGAGCGCCTCGACAGGATGAGATTTTGGGTCCGGTTTGCTGCCGCGGCAGCCGTGCTTGCCGCGATTTTGGGCGGCGTCGCGCTGGTGGCGGCGATCCAGGCCAACGACAAAGACAAGACCGACGCCAGCGACGTGACCGCTTTGAGCGACAAGGTGAATGCTCTTCAATCACAGGTCGACACGATCAAGAAGACGACCTCGACGACCGCCTCGACCACAGCCGAAACTAACGATCAGGTCAAGACGCTGAAGACGCGGCTCGACAAGCTCGACAGCAAGGTCTCGAAGCTGTCCGGCGACGTCAGTCAGAACTCGGATGACATCTCGAGCATGCAAACCGATTTACAGGACTTGACCGACCGGGTCGACCAGATCGAGAAGGCCCAGGAGAAGAACTCCTCGGGCGGCACTTAGTGGCGGGTGAGCACCACTTCAAGATCGTCACCCTGCCGGGCGACGGGATCGGCCCGGAGGTCGTTGGTGCGGCGACGCAGCTCCTGGCCGACGTAGCGGAACGCTTCCAGGTCAGTTTTGAGTTCATCGAGCTGCTGGTCGGTGGGATCTCGATCGACGAGCATGGTTCGCCGCTGCTGCCGGAGGTCGTCGAACAATGTGCGCAATCGGACGCCGTTCTGCTGGGCGCCGTCGGCGGACCGAAATGGGACACGACCGATCCCGATGCGCCGCGGCCCGAGCAGGGGCTGCTGGGCTTGCGCAAAGGCTTGGAGCTGTTCGCGAACCTGCGGCCGGTGCGCGTAAGCGATGCACTGATCGCGTCGAGTCCGCTGCGTGACGAGCGCATCCGGGGTGCGGACCTGGTCGTGGTGCGGGAGCTGACCGGCGGGATCTACTTTGGCGAGCGCGGGCGAAACGGCGACGTCGCGTTCGACACCTGCACCTACTCGGTGGCGGAGATCGATCGCATCGCCAGGGTCGCCTTCGAGGCCGCGGAGGTTCGCTCGAAACGGGTGATGTCGGTCGACAAGGCGAATGTGCTCGAGAGCTCGCGACTGTGGCGCGAGACGGTTTCTTCCGTGGGCGGCGAGTATCCCGAGATCTCGCTGGATCACATGCTGGTCGACAATGCCGCCATGCAGCTCGTTTCGAGGCCGGCGGATTTCGACGTGATCGTCACCGAGAACATGTTCGGCGACATCCTCTCCGATGAGGCGGCGATGATCGCGGGGTCGATAGGCATGCTGGCGTCCGCCAGCCTTGGCGCCGGCGGTCCCGGCCTGTATGAGCCTGTGCACGGCTCTGCGCCCGACATCGCCGGCAAGGGGCTGGCGAACCCGCTCGCCACTTTTGGCTCGGTGGCACTGATGCTGCGCTATTCGCTCGGCTTGGAGGAGGCAGCTGCCGCGGTAGAATCGGCGATCGATCGAGTGCTGGAGCGCGGATTGAGGACTCCAGATCTTGCCACCGGCGCCGATGGAGAAGAAGAGGCCGGTACCGAGCAGATGACCGCCGCGGTGGTCGCGGCGATGGACTGAAGGGTCAATCAATGAACGAGGCTGAATTCATCTGGATGAACGGGGAGATCGTCCCCTGGAAGGAAGCCAAGGTTCACGTGCTGTCCCACGCGTTGCATTACGGCTCCGGAGTGTTCGAGGGTATTCGCGCCTACGACACCGAGCGAGGCACCGCCGTGTTCCGTCACCGCGAGCATCTCGAGCGGCTCGAGCTTTCAGCCGAGCTGTACCACATGCCGCTCGGATACTCGGTCGAGCAGCTGCGCGAAGCGACGCATGACTTGATCCGGCGCAACGGCCTCGAGAGCTGTTACATCAGGCCGATCGCCTTCCGCGGCTACGGCGAGATGGGCCTGTTCCCGCTCAATGCACCGGTCGACGTCGTGATCGCCGTGTGGCCATGGGGCGCGTACCTCGGCGAAGAGGGACAGAAGAAAGGGATCCGCTGCAAGGTTGCCTCCTGGCGGCGGATGTCCCCCGACAGCTTCATCCCGCAGGCGAAGGCCACCGGTCAGTACTTGAACTCGATACTCGCAAAGGTCGAAAGCGCCAAGGCCGGCTACGACGAGGCGATCATCCTCGACCACAACGGCGACGTCTCGGAGGGCTCGGGGGAGAACCTTTTCATGGTTCGCGACGGGCAGATCATCACGCCGCCCTCGAGCGCTTCCGCGCTGGACGGGATCACCGCCGGCGCCGTCGCGCAGATCGCAGAGGACCTTGGCTTCAAGGTGCATGTCCGGGACATCGCGCGCGGCGAGCTGTACATCGCCGACGAGCTGTTCTTGACCGGGACGGCCGCCGAGGTGGTGCCGGTGCGCGAGGTCGACGATCACGAGCTGGGCGAGCCTGGCGAGATCACCAAGGCGATCCAGGGCCGGTTCTTCGAGACGATCAAGGGCAAGCGCCCGGAGTACTTCGAGTGGCTCGACTTCGTCGAGCCCGCCGTCGAGCCGGCCGAGCCGCCGGTCGATGAGTCCCAGGAGGCATCATCCGCGGCCTAGGGATAGGCCGTGTGGCTATGCTTTTAGAAGAGATGCAGCTTTCGCTGGACATCCGCGGAATCGGAGCGCGAATTACGCGCGCGACGCGCTAGAGCGCTCGGCGCGTCGCTGCCCGGTTTCCCGTCTTGCGACACAAATTGAAAGGCATCTCTTGAGCAGACAGATCTATCTATATGACACAACTCTTCGCGACGGCATGCAGGGCGAGGGCATGTCGTTGTCGGCGGGCGAGAAACTGCGCATCGCGCACACGCTCGACCAGCTCGGCATCCACTTCATCGAGGCGGGTTTTCCCAGCTCCAACCCGAAAGAGGTCGAGCTGTTCGACCTGCTCTCGAAGGAGAGCTTCGACCACGCGACGATCTGTGCATTTGGGATGACCCGCCGGCGCGACGTCGCAGCCGCCGAAGACGAGGCGCTGCAAATCCTTGCGAGCTCGTTTGCGCCGGTCTGCACGCTGGTCGGCAAAACCTGGAAATTGCACCTCGAGAAGGTGATCAAGGCCGAACCATCTGAAAACCTGGAGATCATCGGCGACTCGGTCGGCTACCTGTGCGAGCAGGGCAAGCGGGTCATTTATGACGCCGAGCACTTCTTCGATGCCTATCGCGATGACCCCGACTATTCGACGGCCTGCCTGCAGGCGGCGGTCGACGCCGGAGCCGAGACGGTCGTTCTGTGCGACACCAACGGCTCCAGCCTGCCCGGGCAAATCGCGGCTGCAACCATCGCGATGGTCGAGCGTTTCGGTGGTGAGCGGGTCGCCGTGCATACCCATAACGACGCCGAGTGTGGCGTGGCCAACTCGCTGGCCGGGGTCGAGGCCGGCGCTTCCCAGGTGCAGGGCACGATCAACGGTCTGGGCGAGCGGTGTGGCAACGCCAACCTGGTCTCGATAATTCCGTCGCTGCAATTGAAGCTCGGCTACCAATGCGTCTCCGGTCAGCAGCTTGCGGCCCTGACCAAGGCCGCGCACTACGTCGACGAGCTTTGCAACCTGACGCCCGATCCGAATCAGCCCTACGTCGGGCGTAACGCGTTCGCCCACAAAGGAGGGATGCACGTCGCCGGCATCAGGGCCGACTCGCGCACTTTCGAGCACATCGAGCCCGAGTCTGTCGGCAATCGCCAGGAGGTGCTGGTGTCAGAGTTGTCGGGCAAGGGGACGGTGCTGGAACGTGCCGAGCAGGCCGGTATCGATCTGGACGAGGCGGGCGCCAAGCGCGCGATCGAGAGGGTCAAGGAGTTGGAGCATCAGGGCTACCACTTCGAGGCCGCCGACGCCTCGTTCGACCTGCTGCTTCAACGTGAAACCGGCGGATACGAGCCGCTTTTCCGGCTCGAGAGCTTCCGGGTGATCACCGATCAGCGCGAGGACGGCAAGGTCCAGACGGAGGCAACCGTGAAAGTCTGGGCGCAAGGGGAGCGGTTCGTCTCGACCGCTGAGGGCAACGGTCCGGTGAACGCGCTCGACAAGGCTTTGCGTAACGCGATTGGCGACCTCTACCCGCATCTGCGCGACATCGAGCTGGTCAACTACAAGGTGCGCATCATCGACGAGCACAAGGGTACGGGCGCCGTCACCCGCGTGCTGATCGATGCCTCCGATGGAGACGACACCTGGGGAACGATCGGCGTGTCGGAGAACATCATCGAAGCAAGCTGGGAAGCGCTGGTCGATTCGCTCGAGTACGCGTTCCAGGGGAAGCCGGACGGCCAGGTGACCGGAAGGCCCGCGGCGAAACCGGCGACGGAGCGCCCCGCGTGACGGTCCAAACCCAGATTCCACTGGCCCAGCCTGAGATCGGCCCGCGCGAGCAGGAGCTGGTCTCCGAGGTGCTGGAGTCGGGCAGGATCGCGCTCGGCCCGATGCTCGATCGCTTCGAGCACGAGTTTGCTGCTTTCGTCGGTGCGGAGCGGGCGCTGGCGCTGTCCAGCGGAACGGCGGCGCTACACCTGGCGGTGAGGGCAAACGGCTGGGGAGAAGGAGACGAGGTGATCACCAGTCCCTTCAGTTTCGTGGCGTCGGCCAACTGCCTTCTGTACGAGCGCATCGAGCCGGTCTTCTGCGACATCGATCCCGTCACGCACAATCTCGATCCGACCGCGGTCGAAGCCGCGATCGGTGAGCAGACCGCCGGCATCCTGCCGATCGACGTGTTCGGGTATCCAGCGGACTGGCCGGCGTTCACGACGCTTGCAAAGCGACGCTCGCTGGGACTGGTGGAGGATGCGTGCGAGGCCCTTGGCGCAGTCGATGCGGAGGGCGTGGCAGTCGGCGCCAGGCAACACATGGCCACCTTTGGCTTCTACGCCAACAAGCAGCTCGCGACCGGTGAGGGAGGCATGCTGACGGGCGGCAGCGCAGAGCAGCAGGCGATTGCTCGGAGCGAGTCCAACCAGGGCCGCGCGACCGACATGGAGTGGGTCGATCACGAACGGCTCGGCTTCAACTACCGCCTCAGCGACGTTGCCGCGGCGATCGGCGTCGCGCAGCTCGAGCGGATCGGCCAGACGCTGGAGCGACGCGCAGCAGTCGCGGCCATGTATCGCGAGCGGTTGGCCGGCCTAGAAGGCGTGACGCTGCCGTGCGAGGATCGCGGGCTCGAGCGGCGCAGTTGGTTCGTCTACGTGATCCAGGTGCCGGAAGAGCTAGATCGCGATCAAGTGATCACCAAGCTCGGGGAAAGCGGCGTTGCCTCGAAGGCGTACTTTCCCTGCATCCACACGCAGCCTTACTTCTCTGAGCGGTTCGGCTTTCGCGGCGGCGAGTTCCCGGTTGCCGAGGCGGTTGCTGCGCGCTCGCTGGCATTGCCTTTCTTCCCGGCCTTGACCGAGGGTCAGGCCGACCAGGTCTGCGCCGCTCTACGAGCGGCAATCGGGCGCTGAGCTAAACCGCCCGGCTACTGCTGCCGACAATATTTGACATGGTGTCCATCTGCCGCATAATCGGGCAGCGGCTGCTCGCACTGACACTCGTCCTGGCGCTTGCCGCCGTGCCGGCGTTGCTTTGGCACGACCTGATCCAGCAGCTGATCGATGGCTTCCGGCTCGATCCGGGGTATCTCCTGATCGCCTGGGGTGGATTCCTGCTGATGGCGATCGGGGTTCTGAGTTTCGTGCCGATTGCGCTGACGACCGGCGGCAACCCCGGCGGGCGTTTTTACCCCCGCCGCCGCGACACACTCACCGGCTGGGGCCTTAGCCTCTACCTGCTCGGCTTGTTGCTGGTCGTGCAGCTCGGCGTGATTGCCGCTTAGAAAATCGGGCTCGGCCTGCGGGGGTCGTAAACTGCCTGCTATGTCCCGTTTTCGCGAACCGCCGGACCCGATATTCGCGCGTATGAACGCCTCGCTGGCGTTCGATCGCCGGCTGGCCCCATACGACATCGCCCAATCGAAAGCGCACGTCGGCATGCTCAGCGGCGCCGGGATCCTGGAGCCGGACGAGGCTGCCACGTTGATCGAAGGGCTCGACCGGGTAGCCGGCGAGCTCGAGAACGGCTCCTTTCCGTTCGAACAGGGCGACGAGGACATTCACATGGCGATCGAGCGGCGTCTGACCGAACTCGTGGGGCCGGTCGGCGGAAAGCTGCACACCGCGCGGTCCCGCAACGACCAGGTCGCCACCGACGTGGCCCTGTTCGTGCGCGATCACGCCACTCGCACGCGGGACTTGATCGGCAAACTGATGGGGGTGATCGTCGATCTCGCCGAGCGTCACATCGATTGGACCGTGCCCGGCTACACCCACCTTCAGCGGGCGCAGCCGGTCTACCTGTCGCACCATTTGCTGACCTACTTCTGGATGCTCGATCGAGACCTGGCGCGGTTCGGCCATTGCTTCGACGCGACCGCTGACCTGCCGCTCGGTGCCGGCGCGCTGGCCGGAGTCAACTGGAATACGAGCCGTGCGGCGGTGGCACGCGAGCTTGGCTTCGATGGCGTCTGCGAGAACTCGCTCGATGCGGTCTCCAACCGGGATTTCGTGCTCGACTACCTGCATGCCGCGTCGGTCTGCGCGATGCACCTGTCGCGGCTCGGCGCCGAGATCGTGCTGTGGTCGAGCGAGGAGTTCGGTTTTCTCGAGCTGGGTGACTCGTTCACCTCGGGCTCGAGCATCATGCCGCAGAAGAAGAACCCGGACGCGGCGGAGCTGCTGCGGGCAAAGGCACCCCGCGTGGCCTCACATTACTCGGCGTTGTTGGGTGTGCTGCATGCCTTGCCGCTGGCCTACAACAAGGACATGCAAGAGGACAAGGAGCACCTGTTCGACACGGTCGACACGATCGAGCTGTGCTTGGAGGCCACCGCGGGCATGCTCTCGAGCGCCGAGTTCCGGCGCGAACGGCTGGACGCGGCCTCTTCCGACGAGTTCCTGGCGGCGACCGACATCGCTGACTTGCTCGTGCGGCGCGGAGTGCCGTTTCGCGAATCGCACGGCGTCGTGGCGGGCCTGGTGCGGCACGCGCTCGAACAGGACAAACAGCTCTCCGAGCTCAGCCGGGACGAGCTGGCGCAGTTCTCGGAGGTCCTCGATGACGAGTACTACGAGGTGCTCGGCAACGGATCATGGCTCGAGTCAAAGGTTTCGGAGGGCGGAACCGCATCGGCCAGGGTCAAAGACCAGCTTCAATGCGCCCGCGAGGTGCTGGAGGAAGTCGAGGCGTAGTCCGATGCCCAAGCGCGAGCCACGCATGGTCCCGCTCGGCTACGGCAAGTTCGTGCGAGCTGACCGTGTGTACGCGGTGGTCCCGATCGAGGGAGACGAACGACGCGAGGGACGGCGCACCTACGTGCATGTCGACGGGCTCGATCAGCCGCTGGTCGCATCGCGCTCCGAGCGCGCGATTCTCACCGACATCGAAGCGGCGCTGACCGAGGCCGCCGGTGTGCCGCGGCGCAGGCGTAAGTCGGCCGGGCAGGACGAACTGTTCTGAACCGGGGGTTCTTCGCCCGGCCGGTGGTCGAGGTCGCCCACGACCTGATCGGCGCGAAGGTGGTGCATGGAAGCACTGCCGGGACAATCGTCGAGACCGAGGCTTATCACGAATCCGAGCCTGCCTGCCACGCATACATCGGCCGGACGCCACGCACCGAGGTCCTGTTTGGGCCACCCGGGCACGCCTACGTCTATTTCTCCTATGGCATGCACAACTTGCTCAATTTCGTGACGGGCGAGCAAGGTGAAGGGGCGGCGGTCCTGATTCGGGCGCTTGAACCATCTGCCGGCTTGGGGTTGATGCGACGCAGGCGTGGCGTCGAGCGGCTCGAGGATCTCTGCTCGGGGCCGGGCAAGCTGACCCAAGCGCTCGGCGTCAGCCTCGAGCACAACGGTCTCGAGCTGGGCGCCGGATCGATCGAGGTGGTCGAGCGCGACAGTGAACCCGAGATCGAGTCGGGCGCGAGAGTCGGGATCAGCAAGGCAACCGAGTTGCCGTGGCGTTTCTGCCTGGCGGGCAGCCGGTTCGTGTCGCGCCCGCGAATCGCGGCATAGGCCTGCTAGCGGTGGCGCCGGCGCCGGTCGAGCGTGTCGGACCTGGCGCGGGGGCGGTGCACGCTCTGGGCTTGAGCGCCACCGGTTCCACCGCCTGAAGGTGGCGCGACCGGGGGCGCGTCGGGCGTTGGCGAGCCGCCCTCGCCGCCGCCACCTCCGTCACCTCCACCGCCGCCACCGGGCGTGGGCGCGGGTTGCGGTGCCGTGCCTCCACCGCCGCCACCCCCAGTGCCCTGGTCACCGCCGGTGCCACCATCGCCGTTGCCGGAGTCGCCCTGGCCGCCACCGTCCGACTTGCCGGAGCCGTCGGAACTCGTGTCGCCGCCGGTGTCGCCGCCGCCTTCCGGTGCGCCACCGCTGTCGGGCAGCGCCAGATCCTCGGGAGTCTTACCCTTGTTCTCGGCGCGCGCTTGGCGGATCTCGTTAACGGACTCCATGAAGTCATGCCAGATGTTGGCCGGGAAGGTTCCGCCTGCGACCGGCTCGCCACCAAACTCTGTTTGCATCGGCTTCACCTTCTCCGGGTAGCCGACCCAGATCGCCACGGTGAGGGAATCCGTGAAACCGACAAACCATGCATCACCGTAGTTCTCAGTGGTGCCGGTCTTGCCGGCGGCGAACTCGCCGTCGCCGAGTGCCGCATCGTGGCCGGTGCCACCATTGATGACGCCGGCAAGGGCTGTCTTTGCCTCCTGAGCCACGTCGTAGGAGAAAACCTTCTTCTCCTTGACGTGGTTTTCTTGCTCGATGCCGGGTCCCTGTACTTTGGTGAACGAGATCGGGCCGTTCTTGTAAGCCGCAAAGCTGCCCGTCGGGCGCTTGCCGTTGTTGGCGATCGAGGCGTATGCGTCGGCCATCTCCAGCGGCGATACGCCGTACTTGAGACCGCCAAGGATCATTGCGCCGTTTTGCGACAGCGGTGTCCGAATGCCCATCTTGTAGGCGGTCTTGGCGACGTTCTTGACGCCGACGCCCAAGATCCCGAGCTGGGCGTAGACGCTGTTGTCGGAGTTGGCCGTGGCATCGGCGAGGTCACGTGATCCGGCGTACTCGTCCTGGTAGTTGTTGACGACGTAGCCGCCGATCGTCACTTGTCGCGAAGCAAACGTGCTGCCGAGCGTGTACTTGCGGAACTTGCCGTCCTTTTTCACGCCCTTCAGCGCCGTTACGAGCGTGAACGGCTTGAACGCCGACCCCGGCTGGCGGTGGCCCTGGGTGGCGAGGTTGAACGGGATCTTGTTGTAGTCGTTACCGCCCACCATCGCGCGCACGCCGCCGGTCTTGTTGTCGATCGCGACCAGCGCTGCGCTCGGGCCGGCCCCGGCCAGGTTTGAAGAGATCGCCTGCTCGGCCGCCTTCTGGAAGTCGAGATCGAGCGTCGTTCGTACCTTCAGGCCACCGGCGAAGGCGGTGCCGGCGCCATAGCGGTCAACGATTTGCTGCTGCATCCAGGAGCTGAAGTAGGGCGCTTTGCTGAGGTCGGAAGTCGGCGGCCTGATCTCTTCGCGGGCGGGCAGCGCCTCCTTTTGCGCCTGGTCGTACTCGGCCTGGTCGATCAGCCCTTGGTCCAGCTCGTTCTTCAGCACCAGGTTGCGGCGGTTGAGCGCGTCGTTCGGATTCTGGACCGGATCGTAGGCGGCCGGTGACGCGATGATGCCCGCCAGCGTCGCCGCCTCGGAGGGGTCGAGTGCCAGCGCGCAGTTGGGAACACAGTCGGGGTGGTTCCATTCGAAGTAGACGCGCGCCGCGGACTCGATTCCGTAGGCCCCCTCACCGAAGTAGACCGTGTTCAGATATTGGGTGAGGATCTTGTCCTTCGACCAGTGACGCTCGAGCTGGTACGCGAGGGCAGCCTCCTTCAGCTTTTGGAACACCGAGCGGTTGTTCTGCGCCAGCAGCGCGTTCTTGACGAACTGCTGCGTGATCGTCGAGGCTCCTTGCTGTGTCGCGCCGCCCTTGAGGTCGGTCCACAATGCTCGCGCGATCCCTTGGTAGTCGACGCCCTTGTGCTCGTAGAAGCGCTTGTCCTCGATCGCCACGACCGCGTGCTTGACGTTTGCCGAGATCTGCTCGCTCTTGACCAGCACGCGGTTCTGGTATCCGGTCAGCACCGCCAGCTGACGACCCTGATCGTCGAGCAAGATCGAGTTCTTCGCAGCCTTGTACTCCTGGCGCTGCTCGAGCTGCGGCAGGTCCTGGGCGACGGCCATCATCATCCCGAACACAGTCGAGATCAGCGCCAAGATCATCAGGCCAAACATGATGATCGCGAGGCGTAACTTCTTGATCGGCGGGCGCTTGACGCGGTTGCGGCGACGCTCTCTGCGTTGGGCGAACCAGCCCGGTTGCTTCGGTTGCTTCTGATCGTCGGGTGGTCGTAACTCGACCACGTTGTGGTCGGCCCGACGCGGGGGCGTCGAAAGGCGGCCTGAACCGCGACTATCTCTTCTTCTGCGCTGGTCGTCTGGCATCTAGCTGACGGCTTCGGCGGCTGTTGGGCCGGGATGGAGGGCTTTCACCCGAAAACGCGATCCGGCCGCGGCGAGTGCGAAAGTCTAGCATTGGCTTCGATGGCAAATCCCGCTTCCGATCCCGCAGCTCTAGCCGCTTTTCTGGAGCGGAACAGCGTCGACGCGCTGCCGGTAGGCAGGCTCGAGCAGCGGTTTGCCGCTGCAGTCAGGGAAGGCAGGCCGTTGCGGGCCAAGTTGGGAATCGACCCGACCGCGCCGGATATCCACCTCGGTCACGTGGTTGTGTTGCAGAAGTTACGAGAGTTCCAGGATGCAGGCGCGACCGTGGTGCTGATCATCGGCGACTTCACCGCTCGGATCGGCGACCCGTCCGGCCGTTCGAAGGAACGCCCGGTACTACCACCGGAGCAGATCGATGCCAACGCCAAGACGTTCCAGGAGCAGGCCTTCAAGGTGCTCGACCCCGGGCGGATCGAGGTACGCCACAACAGCGAGTGGCTCGACATGGACATGGCGTCGTTGCTGGCCTTGTTACGAGTCGTGACAGTCGCGCGGGTGCTCGAGCGTGACGACTTCCAAAACCGGATTGTGGAGAGTAAGCCTATCTCGATGCTGGAGTTGCTCTATCCGGTGATGCAGGGCTACGACTCCGTGGCGATCGAGTCCGACGTCGAACTGGGTGGCACCGACCAGAAGTTCAACCTCTTACTGGGCCGTGACGTCCAAACCTCATACGACCAAGAGCCGCAGGCGATCCTGACGATGCCGATCCTGCCCGGCACCGACGGCGTCCAGAGAATGAGCAAGTCGCTGGGTAACTACATAGGAGTGACCGAGCCGGCGGAGGAGATGTTCGGCAAGCTGATGTCGATCCCCGATTCGGTGATGGACACCTATTACGAGCTACTGCTGGGCGAGGAACGCGACAAGAGCGCTCCCCCCGTCGAGGCGAAGCGTGAGCTGGGGCGGCGGATCGTCGAGCGGTTCCACCCGGGCGAGGGCCAGAACGCCGAGGCGCACTTTGATCGCCTGCACAAAGACAGGGAGCAACCGGACGAGATCGAAGAGGTGACGATCGCCGCCGACGGACAGATTCACATGCCGGCGTTGCTCGCCGACCACTTCGGCGTGTCACGTAGCGAAGCGCGACGACTGCTCGGCCAGGGCGGAGTCAAGATAGAAGGGCAGGCTGTGGCGGATCTCGATGTGGCCGCCGAGAAGATCGACGGCGCGGTCGTGCAAGTCGGCAAGCGCAAGTTCCGGCGGATCAAGCTCGTCGCATGAGACGGGCGGCGAGACTGGACGTCTCGCATGGCGATGATGCGGCGTCCAGATGCGACGTGAGGGAAACCCTCAAAACGGACGGGTAAACCCTCAAGCGCGACAGATTTCCCTGTGCGGTTGCCTTGAATTGCTCGCACGGCGCCGAGCTTCCGTGTAGCGTGGTTCGCGGGGAGCAACCTGGCATCGAGCCGTGTTGCTTTGGGATCGAAGCAAGGGGTTTGAGGGGATGAACCGGGGGGCCAAACGCGTGCCATCGGCGTTCACGCGACAGGCGTTGAAGCTACAGAGCGACGTGCGGCTGGCCGAGCTCGCTCAGTCCGGCGTGCCTGAGGCACTCGAGACCCTGTTCGATCGATACCGCGCGCCACTGGTCGGTTTCACCGGCCGCCTCGTAGGCCCCGATCGCGCCGAGGACATCGTTCAGCAGACGTTCGTGAAGGCGATGGCTTGCGCGGATGAAGGCGCGATAGGCCCTCACCCAAAGCCGTGGCTTTACCGGGTTGCACACAACCTCGCGATCGACGAGCTTCGAAGGAAGGCCAATGACAACGTGCAGATGCCCACCGACGAGCACTCACTGTCGCACGCCGGCGACACCGGCAGGTCGCAGGTCGACGAGACGGTCGCTAGCCGAGAGCGCTTGCGCGAACTGGTTGCCGACATCGGCAACCTGCCGGAGAGCCAGCGAGCCGTTCTGATCCTTCGCGAGCTCGAAGGGCGAAGCGTCGAGGACATCGCCCTGGCGCTAGACCTTTCGCACACCAACGTCTACCAACTGCTTCACCGGGCACGGAAGCGACTGCGCGACGGAGTCGGCGCGCTGATCCCGCTGTTCCTCCTGCGAGCATTGTTCAGTGACAGAGCGAGTGCGTTTGCGGCCGGCTCTCAGAGGATGGCGGAGGTAGCGTCCACCGGGGGCACCAGCGCCGCGGTGAAGACGTGTGTCGCGGTCTGCGGGGTTGCCGCGGTGTCGGTCGGAATCGGAGTTGGCGTCAGCGATCGCGGGCACCGCGCTTCTACCGGCCAGGCGAGCGGCGGCACGCCCGAATCAGGCTTTGTCGCCGACGTTGCGAGGCGTCAGCCGCACCATCGCTCGGCGGCGCAGAAGCGCCGGCACCGGAGGGCCAAGCGCGCGCACGATGATCTACTTCCCGGTTCTGGCGGCAATACCGGGTCGCAGAACGGCTCCGGAGGCTCGCACCGGGACAGTCACCAGGGTTCTCACAAACAAGATCGTCCTTCGGCGAACACGACCACGACTCCGACCGGTGGCGGTCAGGGCGGCTCTGGTAGCTCCCATTCGGCGACGGTCGCCGCTGTTGATTCATCTGGAACTCTTGAAGTCACGGGCGGCTCCGGCGAAGCGAATCGGATCGCGATCGATCGCTCGAGCGGCGCCATCACTGTCGCGGACGGCAATGGCATACCTGTAGCGGTCGGAAGCGGTTGTAGCCAAGTAAGCACCGCCCTTGCGAGTTGTGATGTGTCTGCGATCAAGGCATTGTCGGTGAACAGTGGCGATCGCGATGATCAAGTGACGGTCGGAAACCTCGGCTCGGTAGGGGTGACGGTGTACGGTGGCGAGGGTGAAGACCAGTTGAGCGCCGACACGATCAACCAGGTCCTGAATGGAGCGAGCCTTCTCGGCGAGGCCGGGGACGATCGCCTGACCGGCGGGCGTGGTTCCGACGTGCTCGGGGGAGGCGCGGGAGACGATCGGCTCGACAGTGGTGCGAACTACGACCGGTTGCTGGGCGGCGATGGAGATGACGTGATGGACGGCGGCAGCGAGATGGACATGCTGACCGGCCAGAACGGCGCGGACGTGCTGCACGGCGGCTCCGACAACGACCAGTTGTTCGGTGGCAGCGGCTCCGACCGGATGTTCGGCGAGGGCGGCGACGACAATCTGAACGCGATCGACAGCGCAAGTGACTCAGGGATCGATTGCGGCGACGGGCAGGACGACGTCGCGATGGACGAGTCGCTGGACGCAGCCGCCGCCGACTGCGACACCGTCAACTAGGCGGAACATTCGCCTAAATCGGTCGGTTTGACGGGTTAACTGTCAAACCAGCCACTCCTCATACGTATCAGGTTGCGACCGCAGCGCGGGATCGCGCGGCCAGCTGATGCAGAGGGGGATCGGACAGATGGAAGTAGTGATGGACTCGCTCCCGGAGGGTGGGGATCAAGCTCCGGGTGAACGCCGGGTGAGCGGCGTTGGGCGCCTCACCGCACGGCAGCTCCAGATGCTGGAGCTGGTTCGCCGCGGATATCGCAACCGGGATATCGCGGCGGAGACAGGCCTGAGGCTGACGACCGTCGAGCGTCATCTGACCCGCGCCTTCAAGCGGCTCGGTGTCAGCTCACGCACCCAGGCGGTGTTGGCGCTCGAGCGCTACATGGTCGAGCGCGACCGGCAGCCGAGGCGCGACGATGCGTGAGACCGGCTGCAGATATTGCGTGTTTGCACTGCTTACCGCAGCGGCCCTGCTTGGATCCGCCGTAACCGCTCAGGCCTCCTCAACGGTGGGCCTCGTCGACAACGGCGACGGCACGAAGACGATGTATTACATGGCGGGCCCGACCGACGCCAGCGGCGTGCAAATGGCGCTCGAGACGATGGAGCTGGGAGTGCCTCAGGTGTGCACGGGGGTGACCTCGCCGAGCCTTTGCGTGGCCGACACCGGAACGACTTCCATCGTCAACGCCAGCCCGGGTGGTTGCACGGCGAGCGGTACGGAGGCCTCGTGTCTGTCCGATGGCGTGACACAGGTGGTCGTCGGGCTGGGCAACGGCGGCAGCAGCTTTGCCGGCATCGACGTGGTAGGGACCTTTGCAGCGGGTCCCTCATCGACCATTCAGGCGCCGCCGGTGATGGTTACCGGGGGCACGGGCATCGACACCATCACCACCGGATCGGATAAGAGCCGCGGTGATCACATCTTCTATGGCGGTTCGGGCAACGACACGATCCGGGCGCTCGTCGGGCGCAACTTGCTGTTTGGTCAGGGTGATAGCGACAGGCTGGTCGCGCAGCGTGGCACGGCCGAGCTGTACGGAGGACCGGACAACGATCAGTTGCAAGCCGGATGCCCCTCGGGAGTCGGCTCGTTCGCGGAAAACAAATGCACCTACTTGCTGCAGGGCGGTGGCGGCGCGGACACGATCTCGGCTCCGGTCCTGGCGTTCGCGTCCCCCATGACGACATTGGACTACTCCGACCACGCTCACGCCGTCAGCGTCACGCCTGACGGCAGTCCGAACTCCGGCGGCATCGACGATGGACCCAGCGGTGCGCGCGACACTGTCACCGGTTCGTTCGACGGCGCGATCGGCACTCCCGGTAACGACCTTTTCGACTTCGCTGCCGGAACCGGATCGGACGGTACGTTCGAAGGCCGGGAGGGCAACGACTCGATCGTCACCGGTCCAGGCGATGACACGCTGGAAGGCGGCGCCGGCAACGACATCCTCAGCGGCGGCCTTGGCAGCGACGAACTCGACGGAGGTGACGGCTCGGACGCCGTCAATTACGCCTTCCGCACGGAAGGCGTCTCGGTCAGCCTCGACGACCTTGCCAACGATGGCGCTCCCGGCGAGGAGGACGACGCGGCGTCGGACAACGAGCTGATTCTTGGCGGTCAGAACGACGACGTGCTGATCGGCAGCGATTCCGGCGACTCGATCTTCGGCGGGGCCGGCGACGACACCTATCGAGGCCGCGGCGGGCAAGACCTGCTGAGCGAGCTGTTCTTTGGTGCCGACGGCGGTGGTGACGACAGTTTCACCGGCGGCGAGGGCGCCGACGTCATGGTGGGCGGGTCGGGGCGTGACACGGCCGACTACTCCGACCGTGGCGCCGCAGTAACGGTGACACCCGGCACCGGAGCCGACGACGGCGGGGCCGGAGAAGGTGACGACGTCGGGGCTGATGTCGAGAGTGCCACCGGCGGGGCGGGAGACGACCGCTTGACCACGGCCGCTTTCGGCGGGGGCACCCTCGTGGGTGGATCCGGCGACGACCTGCTCACGGGGTTTATCGGTCCCGACACGCTGGTTGGAGGCCCAGGCCAAGATGCCGCCGACTACTCGTTGCGTAACAACCCCACCAACCTCAGCCTCGATGGCCTGCCAAACGACGGCGAGCCAACCGAGGGGGATGATCTGTCGAGCGACATCGAGGAGTTGCTCGGCGGCGCCGGATCCGACACTTTGGTTGGCAACGACAATCCCAATGCTCTGATGGGCGGCGGCGGCGATGACAACCTGCACGGCGGCGGGAACGCGGACGCTCTATTCGGCCAGGACGGTAACGACGATCTGCGAGGAGACCAGGGTGCCGATCAGCTCAGCGGCGGCGAAGGCGCCGATACGCTGGTCGGGGGCGATCACGACGACGTGCTGTCGGGCGATGCCGGCGATGATTTGCTGCCGGCGGATCCAGGCGCGGACACCTTGAACGGCGGCGCCGGTCGCGACACGGCGGACTATTCGGTTCGCGGCGAGGCACTCGGAATCAGCCTCAACGGTGCTCCCGACGACGGCGCGGCGGGCGAACACGACAACGTTCGCGATGACGTCGAGGCGCTCCACTCGGGTTCAGGTAACGATCAGATCGATTCCCGTAATGGCTTGTCGAACTCGATCTTCTGCGACGGCGGCAACGACACCGTCCGAGGCGACGACATCGACGCTACGGCCCCCGATTGTGAGAACGTCTCCGCCAGCAGGACGGCTGTGGCTGAGATTCTCACGGGCTCGGTCCGGGCAACGCGCTCGGGCCGGGTAGTGCTGCGGATTGCCTGTCGCAAAAGGACGGGGCCCTGTGCCGGCACGCTTTCATTGGTGAGTGCAAACGCGGTTCGGCTCTCGAAGGCAAAGAGGCGGAAACTGAAGCTGGGATCGAAGCCGGTCTCGATTCCTGCCGGCAAGACTCAGCTCGTGCCGGTGAAGCTATCCCGCAAGGGGAGGAAGGCCCTGGCGCGGGTGCGCAAGCTGAGCGTCAAGGCGACCTTGACGCTGGGCGGATCCGGCACTGTGTCGAGGACGGTTGCCGTCAGAGCAGGCGCCAAGCGAAAGGGGTCACGATGACGTTCCACCGAAAGCTGCTCGGCGCCGCGGCGATGTCGGCGACCCTTTGCTCGATGTTGGTGGTCAGCGCGGCCGCGCAGGCGTCGTTTGAAATCACGAGCTTTTCGGCCAAGGCGCAGGCGGCGGAGAAAGACGCGGCGGCGGCCGACCCGAATGGTGGCGCGATCAGCGGGTATCCGCCATTCACGGCCGACACAACCGATGACAGCGACGCCACGCTTCCGGCTCAAACTCAAGCCGGTGCGCCCAGCTACTGGAACATGAGTGTCGGGCTCGAAAACGCTGATCCACCCATGGGCATGGGGACCGTTTCTCCGGATGCGATCAAGGACCTCACGATCCACATGCCGCCCGGCTGGATCGGCAATCCGGAGGTGACGGGGAAATGCAAGGACTTAGACTTTCCGCTCCAAAGCGGCAGCGTGATCGTGTTCGCGATCACCTGTCCGTCTGAAAACGTGATTGCAAGGTTCGCGTTCGCGGTCTGGCAGGTGGCGGCGCCAACGCAGAACTTCGCGGCGGCAAATATCTACAACGTCGAGGGCGACGGAAGCCCCGCTCGGTCGGTGGGAGTCGCCACGAACCCATTTTCGGGCTCGATCGCCGCAGCCGCGACCCGGCTCCCTGCAGGGGTCGGGGTCGTGCGCACGGGCGACGACTATGGCGTCGACATCGTCGCCAAGGACGCAGCGCCTTTCTTTGGCTCGCCATCGACCCCGATTGCGGTCCGCCGCTTCTATGTCTCGATCTGGGGTTACGCCGCAAATGGCGCTCCGTTCTCGCGCAATCCGACCAGTTGTAGTCCTGGGACCGTCACCATCGAACTGGCGTCCCACGGCGGAGCCCACAGCAGCGCGTCCGACACGATCACGCCAACCGGTTGCGATCAGGTCCCGTTCACGCCCTCGTTCTCCGTTCAACCGGACGACACGCGCGCGTTCACGCCGGCCGGCTATGACGTCGACGTTCAATACCCGCACTCCGAAGACGCGCCGATCCATCAAGCGCACCTGCGGAAGACGGTCGCGACCCTGCCGAAGGGAACCGTGCTGAACCCATCGGCGGCCAAGGGTTTGGAAGCCTGCACCGCCGTTCAGTTCGATCGCTCACACGACACGGAGCCGGGCTGTCCCGGCGCCTCCGAGATCGGCGACGTCAAGATCGCCACCGACATCCTGTCGCGGCCGCTGACCGGCAAGGCGTTCTTCGCCGCTCCGGCCTCGACCGCGCCGCCTACGCCGGCCCACCCTTGGCACGTATATCTGTATGCGAAGGGCTCCGGGGTTAGGGTGAAGCTCGCCGGTGACACCTATCTCGATCAGAACACCGGCCAGGTCACGACCGTCGTGGCCGACTCGCCGCAGACCCCTTTCAACGACTTCGACCTGAAACTACACGGTGGACCGAACGGGGTTGTTGCCAACACGGACTGCGGCACGTACACCGGCACCGCCGACCTGACGCCGTGGTCGAGCCCGACGCAGACGCCCGCTTCCTTTGCGGATCCCTCGCCGGCGGAAGTCACCGCGGATGGCGCCGGCGCTTCCTGCGCCGACCCCAAGCCGTTTGCGCCAAGCGTGGCCGTGTCGGCCAATCCTGATACTGCCGGGGCGCATTCGTCCTCGCACATCTCGATCGGCCGGCCGGACGGACATGAGCTCTTGAAGAAGCTATCGCTGTCCTTGCCGGCGGGCGCGGTTGGAAGCTTGACGACAGTGCCGCTGTGCGCCGCCGCTGCCGCACGCGCCGGTACGTGCTCCGATGAGTCGAAAGTGGGAACGCTCAAGGCCCGGGTCGGCTATGGATCCTCGCCGCTGGACGTCACCGGCCGCGTTTACATCGCGGAGCCCACGTCCGACGGTGACGTCGCCACGGTCGTCACCGTGATTCCCTCCAAGGCCGGGCCGATCGACCTCGGCGACGTGGTCGTGCTAAATCACGTGCGGCTGCGACCGTCCGACGGTGGCCTCGACGTCACCAGCGACGAGATCCCGACGATCCTTGGCGGTATTCCTCTACCGATCAGGCAGATCGACATCGACATCTCCAGACCGGGTTTCTTCCAGAACCCGACCGGATGCGACGTACGCACCCTGAACGCGACGTTCACATCAGACGCCGGTCACACCGCCAGTGCAACGGCGAGCACGCAGGCAACGGGATGTGACGCGCTGGGATTCACGCCACGGTTGCGACTGATCGCCGAGGCACAGGGTCAGACCAAGCGTTTTCAGCACACAGCTCTGCGGGCGATCGTCACTCAAACCGATGGCGAGGCGAACATCACCGGCACCCGGGTCGTGCTGCCGCAGATATTGAGGCCTGACAACCAGCCCTTGCTGAAGCCGGGCGGAATCTGTTCCCAGGCACAGCTCGTGGCAGGCGCATGCCCGGCGCCGTCGCAGGTCGGTGAGGCCTCGGCGATCACGCCGTTGCTGCCGGCACCGCTGCGGGGGCCGATCTACGTGGTCCAGGTGCCCGGCCGGCCACTGCCCGACCTGGCCGTGATGCTGCGCGGCGCGGTTGCGATCCAGTTAAACGCTCACAACGCGATCGAAGGCGTGCGCACCGTCAACACCTTCGAAGGCGTCCCGGACGTGCCCGTAACCCGCTTCGAGCTGTTCATCAAAGGCGGCACCAACGGGATCCTCAAGAACTTCGCCGACGTCTGTGACAAGCGCGACCATGCCGACGCTGTTTTCACAGCTCACTCGGGCAAGTCATGGACCTCGCAGCCACAACTCGAAGTCCAAGGTTGCGGCCTCGAATTGCTCACTTCCAAAGCGCGGGTAACACGAGCCGGCTCGGTCCTGGTAAAGCTCCGCTGCTCGGTTCACAGCGTGGACGCCTGCAAGGGCAAGCTCACCCTGAAGGCACGCGGAGGATCGAAGAGCCGGCAGCGACAACTGGCCGGCAAGCATTACGAGCTACAGCCTGGACAGGCCAAGAACGTGAGCCTGAAGCTGACGAAACGGGTGCGCCGCCAACTGGTGCGCAAGCGGCACCTGCCCGTCGACGCGCGAGCGCTGGAGCAGGGCGTCGCCGCGCAGCAGACACCGATGACCAAGAAGCTCACGCTGCTGCCGCCCAAACACACGCGCTGAGGGGTCCCGGTGGCCTGCACCCAGGCCGACCGTGGCTGTCAAAAACGTCGGGGCTGATACGTCTCAGGTCATGAGTCGGTTGGTGTCGGCCGCGCATCGCGGCAGTCACGGGCACCAGCCAAAACGGAGTGGAGGAGGGATCTATGGGGAGCTTGCAACATCGAGCTCTGCGTGTGTGCGCAGGATGCGCGCTTTTGGCGGGGGTACTGGCGGCAAATGCCATGCCTGCACAGGCAGCTACGTCGGTCTACGAGAGCGGGTCGACCCTGTACGTGATTGGCGGAAGTAACGCCGACTCGATCAACATCACCACGACTGCGTCTCTGCGGGTTGAGAACATCACGGCCAACGTCACGCCCGGCGCCGGTTGTGCACGCGGTGCGAGCGCCGGCATTGCCAACTGTTCCAGAAGCGGCATCTCGGCGCTAGTGGTTGAAACCAACGGGGGCAACGACCGGGTCGATCAAGGCGCGGTTGCGCTCACGGGATATGGCATGAACGCGACCATCCGTGGCGGTAACGGCAACGACAACCTGCTCGGCGGCTATGGACCGGACATCATCTACGGCGGAGCCGATGATGACTCGATCAACGATCGAAGCAACAACTTCAACTCACCACCGGCGTTCGGCAACGCCGACAACGTGCTCGCGGGCGAAGGAGGCCGTGACACGGTGTTTGCCAGTGCTTCGGCTTACTCCGACGACATCGTGATCGGCGGGCCCGGGCAAGACTCGGGGATTGGCGGGGGCGGCGGTAACGACTACCTCGACAGCTACGACGGAAACACACTAAGCGAGTACGTCTACTGCGGGGACGGCAACGACCAGGTAAAGCGCGACAACGCCGATACGGCCAGCAGCTGCGAGTCCCGGGTCTTCTAGGGCCACGCGGTCCATCGATGGAATGAAAGAGGGGCGCCGTAAGGCGCCTCTTTTCGTGGGCGGCGACTGCCGGCCTTGCGGTTGATGTTGCGGGGCGTGTTGTGATCGGCACTCTTAGGATTCGCGGCGGTCGTGCCGAAACTCTTGTCGGCGTGGCATGGTGGCCCGCCGTTACCGCGGGCCGGCTGGCTCGTCGGAAATCGTGAGGTTCCCATGCTGGGACGCAACTTCATCCCCGCGACAGGGTTAAGGACCGTACTGACATGGATGGAGGGACCGCATGAAGCGAACAACGGCCGGCGGGGTGGCGATGTCCGTGATCTGGCTTGGTGCGCTGTTCCCATCCACGGCCGCGGCCGTTTGGAGCGCTCCTGCGACGGTTGCACGCTCAGGAGACCTGCCAAAGATCTATTCCGCGAATGATGCCGATTGCTCCGGGTACGCGGAAGCGAATCCTGCCGGCGGAGCTTTGATCGTGTACAGCATCGGCGGCTACGACCACGAGTCTTACGTGTGCACCTACGTCCACTCGATCCTCCGACTGCGCGACGGCGCAATTGTTTCGCGGGATGATCAAGGACTCGACGCGCGGTTCGATGCTGCCGGCAACCTGCTTTCGGTTCACGATGGGCATAACTTGCGTGTGAAAACGAGCCGAGGCGCCGGCCCCGTGGAAACCACATCGGTACCCGGTTCATCGGACCACTCACTCTTCGAGGACGTCAAGTTCGATGTGGCGGGCACGTTTACGACGGTCTGGTGGGAACATGATCTGCCCGATTCGGGCGGCGGCCTCGACCTCGAGCGTTTTCGGGTCGCGTGGCGGTCGAGTACCACGGACCGGTTCCATACGGCGGAGCTGGCAAAGGTCGACGAGGAGTCCTTCGGTACGTCGCCCGATTGCTTCGACTTCGACTCGGGGGTACGGAGCAACCCGCGTGGGGACGTCGCCTTTGCATGGGCGAGCAATCGCTATTCCGGGCGCCTCAAACGGATGGTGTCGGCGATTCAGATCCGAACGAAGTCCGCAAAATCGTCCAAGTTCTCGAGCGTGAAGCGGCTGACACCGCGCACCGGTCTGGCTTGCGTCCCGCAAGTCACGGTTGGCCCAGGCGGTGACATCGCGGTGTCCTGGCTTGAGTGGCGGCGAGGCGCCTGGTCGCTGCACATCAAGGTGCGTCACAAAGGCCATTGGTCTCGCGCCCGGCAGCTGGGCCCGGAGTCACGCCGGCGAAACTCGGATGAATCCGGGCTCTATGTTGCGGCTGTCAGTTTCGACCGGCTGGGCCGTATGGCGATCGGATGGGTTGACAAGCGAGGGTTGAACGTCGCTACGGCTGGTCCGTCAGAACGGTTTGTCAGCCGAAATGTCGTCGGGGCCGCGGCGACCCGGGAGCTGCAACGTGTGTATGGCTTCGGATTTTTTGGATCTCTTGACGGTGCGCTGGCGCTCACCTGGCGGCTAGGGCCGTATGGCAATCGGATGATGGCCATTGTTCGCCTGCCGACCGGAGGGTTTTCGCAGCCCGTCACCCTTGTCAATTCGGGCGAACCGATCACCGTGACGTCGTCGGACGTCGATGCCGGCGGATTCGTACACGTCGGCTGGATCGAGAGGGGCCAACTGAGAGCGGCGATGTTGAGTCCCTCGGGTCAGGTAGACGGCCCGAGCGTGGTTTCGGCAGGGGCAGATTTATGCCCAACTTGCACGATCTCGGTCTCTGGAGGTGCGCCGAGATCTGCGGCGATGCTCTGGCGCGGCCCCACGGTGGCCAATCGCCATGACATCTTCCTGGCTACCGACAGCCCCTGAGGACCGGCGGGACTGGCCGGGTTATCCCGGCCGTGCCCTTCCGTCTGCCGAATCCCTATACTCTCGCGTCCCCGGCGGACCGGAGAGATCTGGGGCCGGGGCCTTGAAGGAGGCACGCTTAGGTGCCATACTTCGGGGTCGCCCCTGTTGGGACCGGAAGGAGCTTTGCAGGATACGACGGATAGGGAACTAGGAACTCCGCACCGCGGACCACTGGTCGCCTCTCCGTCGAGAGGCTTTTTTTCGGCCCGAAACAGGATGCGCCTCCGAGAGGCGCGCGGTCTTTGAAAACTAAACAGCATGTGCGCCTCGAAATCGAGGTGGGCCATCCGGCCCGCAACGATCTCGAGTCGCGTCCAGATTTCGTTTATTTATTGAATGAACCGATCCCTGGAGCCGGCTTGCGTTCGCGCGGGCAGGATCTTGGGATCACCTCGTCACGTTCGGTGCCGTTGTGTACCTGGCACCAACTGAACTGTGACAACTCTCTGAATGAGTTCCTCCCTCACGGGGTGAGCTCGTTCATTTTCACGGAGAGTTTGATCCTGGCTCAGGACGAACGCTGGCGGCGTGCTTAACACATGCAAGTGGAGCGACGAACCAGGGCTTGCCCTGGGGCAGAGCCGCGAACGGGTGAGTAACACGTGGGTAACCTACCCCGAAGACTGGGACAACCCGAGGAAACTCGGGCTAATACCAGATGTGGTCCCCCTTCATAAGTTGGGTGACTAAAGGAAGCTTCGGCCTCCGCTTTGGGAGGGGCCCGCGGCCCATTAGCTTGTTGGTGAGGTAACGGCTCACCAAGGCTTCGATGGGTAGCTGGTCTGAGAGGACGATCAGCCACACTGGGACTGAGACACGGCCCAGACTCCTACGGGAGGCAGCAGTGGGGAATCTTGCGCAATGGGCGACAGCCTGACGCAGCAACGCCGCGTGGGGGAAGAAGGCCTTCGGGTTGTAAACCTCTTTCAGGTGGGACGAAGCCTTGCCGGTGAATAGCCGTGTGAGGTGACGGTACTACCACAAGCAGCCCCGGCTAACTACGTGCCAGCAGCCGCGGTAATACGTAGGGGGCTAGCGTTGTCCGGAATCATTGGGCGTAAAGCGCGCGTAGGCGGCCAGATAAGTCCGGTGTGAAAGTCAAAGGCTCAACCTTTGAATGCCGCTGGAAACTGTCTGGCTAGAGTCCGGAAGGGGCGAGTGGAACTCCTGGTGTAGCGGTGAAATGCGCAGATATCAGGAAGAACACCAATGGCGAAGGCAGCTCGCTGGGACGGTACTGACGCTGAGGCGCGAAAGCGTGGGGAGCGAACAGGATTAGATACCCTGGTAGTCCACGCCGTAAACGATGGGCACTAGGTGTGGGGGGTGTCGACTCCCTCCGTGCCGAAGCTAACGCATTAAGTGCCCCGCCTGGGGAGTACGGCCGCAAGGCTAAAACTCAAAGGAATTGACGGGGACCCGCACAAGCAGCGGAGCATGTGGTTCAATTCGACGCAACGCGAAGAACCTTACCTGGGCTTGACATGTGGATGACCGCCGTGGAAACACGGCTTCCCTTCGGGGCATCTTCACAGGTGGTGCATGGCTGTCGTCAGCTCGTGCCGTGAGGTGTTGGGTTAAGTCCCGCAACGAGCGCAACCCCTGTCCTATGTTGCCAGCGATTCGGTCGGGGACTCATAGGAGACTGCCGGTGACAAACCGGAGGAAGGTGGGGACGACGTCAAGTCATCATGCCCCTTATGCTCAGGGCTACACACGTGCTACATTGGCCGGCACAGAGGGCTGCGATACCGCGAGGTGGAGCGAATCCCACAAAGCCGGTCTCGGTTCGGATTGGAGGCTGAAACTCGCCTCCATGAAGCTGGAGTTGCTAGTAATCGCGGATCAGCAATGCCGCGGTGAATGCGTTCCCGGGTCTTGTACACACCGCCCGTCACACCACGAAAGTCGGCAACACCCGAAGCCGGTGGCCTAACCCGCAAGGGAGGGAGCCGTCGAAGGTGGGGCTGGTGATTGGGGTGAAGTCGTAACAAGGTAGCCGTACCGGAAGGTGCGGCTGGATCACCTCCTTTCTAGGGAGCTCGACGTCCGCGCTTCGGTGCGGACCAGGGTGCGCGTCACTACATATACGTGTGGTTGGCGCTCCCGAAACGTCGACACGGATTTGGAAGTAGGCTTCGGCCTTGCATGCTGTTTAGTTTTGAGAGACCGCGACGGTCCGCCCGGTGCCACCGTGCATCGCCGCCGGCCGTTGAGAACCTCTCGCCGGACCTTGAAAACTGCACAGTTGGCCGAATACCGAGTTATCTACTCGGTTTCGTTGCGTTCGCGCAACGAGGTCGAGTCAGATCACCGTCAAGATAGTAAGGGCAGATGGTGGATGCCTTGGCACCAGGAGCCGAAGAAGGACGTGGACGGCTGCGATAAGTCACGGTGAGGCGCTGAACAGCCTTTGACCCGTGAATCTCCGAATGGGAAAACCTAACGCCGGTAATGCGGCGTTGTCTCGTAGTGAATTCATAGCTACGAGAAGGCAAGTGGGGGAACTGAAACATCTCAGTACCTCGAGGAAAGGAAATCAACCGAGACTCCCTGAGTAGTGGCGAGCGAAAAGGGAATAGCCCAAACCCGACAGGTGTAAGCCGGCACGCGTTGCCTGTTGGGGGTTGTAGGACGTCTCTTCCAGACCGTGCCTGGTCTGGCGGAAGTCACAAAACCGTGTGTTAGTCGAATCGCGTGGAACCGCGAACCACAGAGGGCAATCGTCCCGTAGACGAAAACGCATGGTCTTCCGGAGATGTTCCTGAGTAGGACCACACCCGTGAAACGTGGTCTGAACCTGGGGGGACCACCCTCCAAGGCTAAGTACTACCTGGTGACCGATAGCGGACTAGTACCGTGAGGGAAAGGTGAAAAGTACCCCGGAAGGGGAGTGAAATAGGACCTGAAACCGTCTGCCTACAAGCGGTCGGAGCACCTTCGGGTGTGACGGCGTGCTTTTTGCATAACGAGCCGGCGAGTTACTCGTCTGTGGCAAGGTTAAGTGATGAACGGAGCCGTAGCGAAAGCGAGTCCGAACAGGGCGATTTAGTCGCAGGCGGTAGACCCGAAACCGAGCGAGCTACCCATGGGCAGGTTGAAGCGAGGGTAAGACCTCGTGGAGGACCGAACCGACCTAGGTTGAAAACTGGGCGGATGACCTGTGGGTCGGAGTGAAAGGCTAATCAAGCTCGGAGATATCTGGTTCTCTCCGAAATATATTTAGGTATAGCCTCCGGTAAATTCCGTGATGGCCGTAGAGCACTGCTTGGACTAGGGGCCCTACCAGGTTACCGACTTCAGGCAAACTCCGAAGACCATTACGTGTACCCGGGGAGTCAGTCGCTGGGGGATAAACTTCAGCGTCGAGAGGGGAACAGCCCAGACCACCAGCTAAGGTCCCCAAGTGCTTGCTAAGTGGGAAACGATGTTCGAATGTATAGACAACCAGGAGGTTGGCTTAGAAGCAGCCATCCTTGAAAGAGTGCGTAACAGCTCACTGGTCAAATGTTCGGGCGCGGACAATGTAACGGGGCTCAAGCAAGCCACCGAAGCTGTGGGTGTGTTGATCGGTTCGCCGATCTTCACGCGGTAGGAGAGCGTTCACAAGGCAATGAAGCGGCGGCGAAAGCCAGCCGTGGAGGCTTGTGAAGTGAGAATGCCGGCATGAGTAACGAAAGTGAGGCGAGAATCCTCACCACCGATTGTCCAAGGGTTCCTGAGTAAAGTTCGTCTTCTCAGGGTTAGTCGGGACCTAAGGCGAGGCCGCAAGGCGTAGTCGATGGATAACAGGTTGATATTCCTGTACCGCGTTGCATCCGTTTGACCGATGGGGCGACGAGGAAGGGTAAGGGAGCCCAGGCGATGGTTGTCCTGGGGTAAGCATGTAGCCAGGTCAGATAGGTAAATCCGTCTGACCGTTACGGCGAGGTGCGATGCCAGCTGGGAGGAATCCCGGCCAGTCCCCAACCCCATGCCTCCGAGAAAAACCTCTAGGGAGGATACGCGCGCCCGTACCAAAACCGACACAGGTGGACAGGCAGAGAATGCCAAGGTGATCGAGATAACCCTCGTTAAGGAACTCGGCAAAATTGCCCCGTAACTTCGGGAGAAGGGGCGCCCCGGTAGGGTGAAGCGACTTGCTCGCGGAGCCCGAGGGGGCCGCAGTGAATAGGCTCAAGCGACTGTTTACCAAAAACACAGGCCTCTGCTAAGTCGTAAGACGACGTATAGGGGCTGACGCCTGCCCGGTGCCGGAAGGTTACGCGGAGTTGTTAGAGGTTTACCTCGAAGCAGCGAAGCTAAGCCCCGGTAAACGGCGGCCGTAACTATCAATAGATGACCGCGGTAGTTACGTAAATAAACTCGGCTATATGCTGGAAACTCCGAGTATCCGGCGCTACTCGCCCTCGTCAGGGGGCAGTGACAATGCGACCGGTGCGGACAATCAGCAGGAAAGACTCGTGTGACGAAGTTGTCACAGAGAATCCTCAGAGACTATACGCCGAGCTCTCACCTGTAACACGAGAGATGAGATAGTCCGATCTCACGGGCGACCGTGAGAGCTGGTCAGAAATGTGCCAGCCCTCCGACGTGAAACTACGTCAGGGAGTAACAACGATGAACGGTCCTAAGGTAGCGAAATTCCTTGTCGGGTAAGGAAACTTGCCCCTCAAGTCTGCGAAGACCTGAGCAACACCGGCTCATATCGAGGAAACCCTCCCGCCTTCGGGCGAAGGGCAATCTCGAGGGAAGTCCAGGGACGTCAAGTCCTGGTGACCCCGTAACGACTGATCCGAAAGGAGAGGTGGGTCGCCTCACGGCGACTTACAACACGCCGGCCCTCACTCAAGGAATAGACACCTACGAAGATGAAGCGACGCTTGATCCCTGGTACGTGACCGGTCTGACGGAAGGCGAAGGGTGCTTTTGCATTTCCTTCTCTGTCCGCCGCAAGATGAGGTTGGGACTAGAAGTCCGCCCATCCTTTTCCTTGTCGCTCAACGAGCGAGATCGTGTGCTACTCGGTGGTCTGCAGGCGTTCTTTGGCTGTGGCGCGATTCGACAATCCAAAGGCGATCGAACCTTCAAGTACGAAGCTAGGTCGACTTCGGAACTGATCGGAAACGTGCTGCCGCACTTTGAGCGTTATCCCCTCAGGGGGAACAAGGCGAGAAGCTTTCGTGCATTCTCGTCTGTGTGCGAGATGATCGAACAAGGCGATCATCTCAAGCGTGACGGCCTTCGCGAAATTGTCTGTATTGCATGCCGGATGAATCTCGGCAAGCGCAGATATCGTGAAGTCGATCTTCTAAGGGAGCTAGGTGAGGTGAAGGGATAGTCTGGCCCCGTCGGAAACGGCGGGATTCGGAGCGAAGTTCCGACCTGCACGAATGGCGTAACGACTTGAGCGCTGTCTCAACGAGGGACTCGGTGAAATTGCAGTCTCGGTGAAGATGCCGAGTACGCGCGGAAAGACGGAAAGACCCCGTGAACCTTTACTACAGCTTGATATTGGAGTCTGGGTTATCTCGCTCAGGATAGGTGGGAGACTTTGAACCAGTGGCTTCGGTCACTGGGGAGTCAACCTTGAGATACCACCCTTGATGTTCTGGGCTTCTAACAGCTGGCCGTGAAACCGGCAGCTGAACAGTGTCAGGTGGGTAGTTTGACTGGGGCGGTCGCCTCCCAAAATGTAACGGAGGCGTCCAAAGGTTCCCTCAGCACGGTTGGAAATCGTGCGCAGAGCACAATGGTAGAAGGGAGCTTGACTGCGAGACTGACAGGTCGAGCAGGTGCGAAAGCAGGGCATAGTGATCCGGCGGTTGCAAGTGGAAGCGCCGTCGCTCAACGGATAAAAGGTACTCCGGGGATAACAGGCTTATCGGGTCCAAGAGTCCACATCGACGACCCGGTTTGGCACCTCGATGTCGGCTCGTCGCATCCTGGGGCTGAAGCAGGTCCCAAGGGTTGGGCTGTTCGCCCATTAAAGCGGCACGCGAGCTGGGTTCAGAACGTCGTGAGACAGTTCGGTCCCTATCTTCCGTGCGCGTTGGAGAATTGAGAGGATTCGTCCCTAGTACGAGAGGACCGGGATGAACGCACCTCTGGTGTATCAGTTGTTCCGCCAGGAGCATCGCTGGTTAGCTACGTGCGGACGGGATAACCGCTGAAGGCATCTAAGCGGGAAGCTCACCTCGAGATTAGTTCTCCCATCTCCTAGAGAGAGTAAGGCCCCTGGTAGACCACCAGGTTGATAGGCCGGATGTGTAAGTGGAGTGATCCACTCAGCAAACCGGTACTAATCGGTCGAGGTCTTGACGGGTATTTCTTCTTCCCAGGAGGAAGAAAATAACTCGGTCTTCGGTATTACAACTGTGCAGTTTTCAGGGCCCGCGAGAGCGGCCTCTCGAACAGCTTGGCGAGCGAACGAGCTCGCCCCGCCCGGCAAGCACCACGCCGGCGGCAATATTTCGGTGGCTTTAGCGAGGGGGAAACACCTCTTCCCATTCCGAACAGAGCAGTTAAGCCCCTCAGCGCCGATGGTACTTGGCTTGAAAGGGCCTGGGAGAGTAGGTCGCCGCCGTTTCTTATTCCATGAGGGCCGTCTCGCTTTTGGGGCGGCCCGTTTTCTTTCGTCAAACAGCGACGGGCCGCCACGCGGTGGTGACGGCCCGCCTCGCCATGAGCGAGATCGCCGGATGGTCGGTGTCCGGAGTGGCGTCCGATACGGGCGCCCTCGCTATGGCCGGGGTGAGGGCAAATCGCCCATCCCCGATCGCTGAAACCGCCTCGGGCGGGCGGAGTTGCGTGGTCGAACAGTTAAGTTTCGTATGAGAATGGGATCTGACGCACGACTCGACGGCGCGCTTGGCTTGCTGAAAACGCTGTCGGTGGACATCGGCCCGCGCAGGCCCTGCTCGGATGCGGAGCGCCACGCCGCCGCCGCGCTCCGGGACTGGCTGCGTGAACGTGGGGTTGAGTCCGAGGTGCAGCGGTTTCGTGGAATGGCAAGTGGCGGGCCGGTGTACGCGGCGATCTTTGCGACGGCGCTGGCCGGCGGGCTACTGCGCAGCAGGCGCCCGTTTCTGGGCCGGCTGCTGGGAGCCAAGGCGCTTGCACTGGCGGCGGCGGAGGCGGATCTGCGCTGGACCCCCGTTTCGAACCTTTTTGCACGCAGCCTCAGCGGCAACGTCGTTGCGACCGTGGCAGCTAAAGCTGAAGAGCGGCAACGCATCTGCCTCGTCGGTCACGTCGATACGACACGGTCCGGTCTCGTTTTTCATCCAGCTGTTATCGGGCAGCTCGAGAAGCTGCTGGCGCTGCCGGTTGTCTGCGCTGCTTTGGTCGCTGCGGGGCCAAAGCTCACTCGGCGTCCTGCCATCGCAGGCCTGATCGCATCACTGGCTTTGATCGCCGAGCGCGAGCTGCGCGGGGCGGACGTTCCGGGCGCGAACGACAACGGCTCCGGGACCGTGGTCGTCGCGCAACTGATCACCGAGATCGCCGAACATCCGCTCGAACACACCCGAGTCGACCTGTTGATCACCAGCTGCGAGGAATCGGGCTTGCACGGGGCCAAGGCCTATGTGCGGGCGCTCGATCCGAGCCAGCCGGCTCCCGTGTTCATCAACTTCGACACGGTCGGCGGCGACGTTCCGCTCACCTATCTGCTCGATGACGGTTACGCGCTGCCGTTGCCGGCGTCGGCTCGGTTGATCGCGGCGCTGGAGCGCATCGCGGCCGACCGTCCCGAGCTCGGTTTGATGCCCTCGCCGGGCACGCCCGGTTTGCCCACCGATGCGACCGTCGCACTCGCACACGGCTATGAAGCGGTGACGTTGCTGGCCCAATCGCAGGATGGTCTGATCCCCAACTACCACTGGCCGACCGACCGCTACGAGAACGTACATCCGCCTACGATCGACCGGGCCCTGGAAGTGGGGCGGGAGCTACTGGCTGCGCTTGACGCCCGCACGGTCGAGCGCCCACAAACAGGGCTGCTCGGGAATCGCTGACGCGGGTCGCCGCGGCCGGCGGCGATCGCGAGGCGCACAGGGTTCACGATCGAGCGGCTTCGAGTGCGGACATGGGGCCTCGACCCGCGAAAACATCAGTACCCGCTTCGGAACGGGTTGACGGCGCGGTTGATCATGCAGCTCCTCGTAGGCCCCCAGCGTGGCGAAATCGAGGGCGGCGCGGAGCCGGTCACGAAGTTCGGAGCGGAGCGAATCCCCGGTGCCGTTTTCATCTCGATAGAACATAGGTTCGATAAGTTAGGAACGCCCGCGGACGGAACTCTGCTCCTGCAAGTAGTGTTGCACGGGTCGCCAAAACCCCTTGATTTGCAGGGTAAACGTGGTCACGTCCGGACCAGCTCGAGGCGCCTGGCGAAGTCGATGATCGCCTTCGACAGCTGGGCTCCGCGCCAAGCGAGTGGTGACTGCCCGGGCTGTTCGACCACCAGCTCGCTGTTCGGGATCAGCTCGTCATAGCGCTGCGCGACGGCCAGCGGGTGCTCGGGATCGAGTTCATCGCGCGAGCCGATGATCAAAGTCGGAACAGCAACCGAGCGCAGTGCGTCCTCGCCGTCGAACGGCGTCGATCGCGGGACAGCCCTCAGCGCACCGGCGACCGCTTCCGGATGCTCGTGCCGCTCCATCCGCTGGCGGATCGCCTGCTTGATCAGGCCGCGGAACCGTTCCTCGACGGGTGGATCGCCGTATGCGGCCATGAAACCGTCGACGCCGTCCTTTTCGAGCCCGTCGGCGAGCGCGTCCCAGCGGTCCAGGTCCTTCGGGTCGTTCTCATTCAGGTGGGCGGGCGTTATCTGCACGAGCGCGGCGACCCGGTCGGGGCGCTCGAGCGCGAACCGCATCGTCGTCGCTGCGCCCATCGAGACGCCAACCAGGATCGCGCGATCTGTGTCGCCGAAGTCCAGTACCTGACGCAGGTCGTCGGCCAGCTCCGGATAGGTGTAGCCGTCTGGAATAGGACAGGCGTCGGACTCGCCGTGGCCGCGGGCGTCGTAGGCGATCACGTCGAATCCGGACCGTTCCAACAGTCGCGATCCATGGACCACGTAACGGCGAGTAGCAGTCAGCCCGTGAGCCAGCAGGATCGGCGTGCCGGTGCCGCCGCGCTCGCTCAGCAACTTGAAGCCTCCGATGTCTACCTTCCCGACGCCCACTGGCGCAGAATCTAGCCGAGATCGGCAATCGGTTCCCTAACCGGGAAGCACCGCATCGGTTTCGCAGGCCCCCAGCGACGTGTTCAGAGCATCGCCCGGGTTGCGGAGGACGTTTTGGACGCCGCCGTCATCGCAGTAGATCGTGTCGCCGCCGGTGCCATCGAGCGCAATCAGCCGAGCGCCACCACCCAGGTCGGCGAGCGTGTCATTGCCCGGCCCGCCGGTGACCTGGTCGAAGCCGCCGTAACCGATCGCGGTGTCATCACCGTTACCACCGTTCAGTACGTCGGTTCCCGAGTCCCCGAGCAAGTAGTCGTTGCCGCCCCTCGCGTCGGCGATGTCAAGACTGCTGGCGCCGCCGAGAGTACGGATTGTGTTCGCGCTGTCGTTACCGGTGATGAAGTCGCTGCCAGGCGACCCAACGATGTTCTCGACCCCTGCGATCGCATCCATCACGAGCTTTCCGTCGACGCCCGTCACACCGTCGGCGCCGGGATTACCGTTGCCAACCGTTTCGGTTCCGTTTGGCCCGAGCGCGATCGATACGCCGCCGGCGTGGTCGGAATAGTCGACTGTGTCTGCGTCGCCCGCAGGCCCGGAACCCAGCCAGTTCCCGATCACGGTGTCGGGGCCTGGGCCTCCAACGAACCGGTCGTTGCTGGGCCCGCCGTACAACTCGTCCTCGCCGGTACCGCCTTCGAGCAGGTTCTCGCCCTGCGCTTTGTTGCCGCCGGGCACCTCGACGTGATCGTTTCCCTGGCCGGCTGTTACCCAGGTCCTGACAGGGACACCGTAACCATTGCTGAGCCCCGTCTCGTCCATGTGGTCGCCCACGTCACCAAGCAGCACCCGGAACAATGCCACCCCCTTTAGCGGGCAATCGATCCTGTCGTTGCGCGCATTGGCGAGTTGACACCCGGCGAACTGGTCAGGCCCGTCGCCGTCGACGATCTTGATCCGACCGGGATCGAAGATCTTGTGCCCTGTGTCTTCGATCTGGATCCGCGTTCCCAGGTTGGCCACCCGGAGGAAGTTCTGCTCACCGTCATGAGCCGTGAATGTGATCGTCCGGGCGTTTGCCGGCCCCGTTTCGGCGACCATCGCGGCGCCCGCCGGCGCAGCGCCCGTCGCCACTGTGATCGCGACCAAACCGCACCCAAATGCGGCCAAATTCAGCTTTTTCACGGCGTCCTTTCCGATATTCGCGGTTGATCGCGAAGCCTGAAGCCGCAACCGAGCGGCTTTTCCACACCTGTGACGCGCCAGGCGCTCTTTGCTTATGCCCAAACCGGAGTTCGGAGGGGCTGCTGTTACCCTTGAGACCGCCAATGGCGCGTTTCGAGCGGGGCGGCCGCGAAGGCCGGCCCCAATTCTCTGACATGGACAAGTTCGTCATAGAGGGCGGGTACCCGCTGTCGGGCACAGTGGTCCCTGCCGGCAACAAGAATGCAGCGCTGCCGATCCTGGCGGCCTGCTTGTTGACCGAGGAAGAGCTGGTGGTCGGCAACGTGCCCCGGATCCGGGACGTCGATTCGATGCTGGCGCTGCTCGAGGATCTCGGGGTCAACGTGCTGTGGCGCGACGACCACGAATTGAGCTTGCGGGCGACGTCTGTCGGCGGCGAGGTGGATGCATCACTGGCGGAGCGGATCCGGGCATCGTTCCTGCTGGCGGGCCCGTTGCTGGCCCGCACCGGTGAGGTGTTGATGCCGCCACCCGGCGGTGACTTCATCGGTCGCCGGCGGCTCGATCCACACGTCGACGCGTTGGTTGCATTGGGAGCATCGATCGAGACGAGTCGCGCCGGGTACGAGCTGCGCGCGACCGGCGGCTTGTCCGCGACTCAAGTCTTCATGGACGAGACCTCGGTGATGGCGACCGAAAACACTTTGATGGCGGCGGCGCTGACGCCGGGGACGACGACGATCCGAAACGCCGCGTCCGAGCCGCACGTGCAGGATCTGGCGCGCCTGTTGGTAGCGATGGGGGCGGAGATAGGCGGCATCGGCTCGAACGTGATGACGGTGGAAGGCAAGCAGAAGCTGGGCGGGGCGCGGCACACGATCTGCCCCGACCACATCGAGATCGCCAGTTTCATGGCGCTGGCGGCGGTCACGGGTGGAGAGCTGCGGATCAAGGACACCGTGCCCGACGACCTGCACATGATCCGGATGATGTTCGAGCGGCTCGGGCTTCGCTCGGAGTTCGACGGCGATGACTTGATCGTGCCGCCCGATCTCCACCTGAAAGTCCGCGACGACGTCGGCGACGCGATCCCCAAGATCGACGATGGTCCGTGGCCCGCTTTCCCGGCGGACCTGACCAGCATCGCACTTGCGGTTGCGACTCAGGCGGAGGGCACTATCCTGATTTTCGAGAAGATGTTCGAGAATCGCCTTTTCTTTACAGACAAGCTCACTTCGATGGGCGCTCGGATCGTGCTCTGTGACCCGCACAGAGCGATCGTCAGCGGTCCGAGCCGGCTTCATGGTGAGCGAATGGAAAGCCCGGACATCCGGGCCGGCATGGCGATGCTCATTGCCAGTCTCTGCGCTCAGGGCGTATCGGAGATCGGCAACGTCCGCCAGATCGACCGCGGCTACGAGCGGATCGACGACCGGCTGCGTGAGCTTGGCGCCCGGATCGAGCGGATCTCGGGCGACCGCGTCGCCGTCTAGCCGACGCGCTCTCCTCATACCTATATCGTGCGGCCACGCTCCCGACCGGCGGCGGTGATCCGATGAACTATCCGATTCCCACGGGGACACGAGACATCCTGCCCGACGAGATGCGGGAGCTGCGGCGACTCTCGGCCGCGCTGCTGGACGCGTTCGAGCGGTTCGGCTACGGAGAGGTCTGGACTCCGACCATGGAGTACGAGGACGTGCTGGTCCAGGGCGATGAGCGATCGGCGGGGGCCAGCTACCGGCTGTTCGACGAAAACGGCCAGGTGCTGGCGTTGCGATCCGACATGACTATTCCGATCGCGCGCCTGGTGGCGACCAGGTACGCCGAGCAACAGCCACCGTTGCGCTTCTGTTATCTGTCCCACGCCTACCGGGCGGTGACGCCCCAGCGTGGCCAGCAGCGCGAGTTCCTCCAAGCGGGCGTCGAGCTGATTGGAGCCGACGCGCCGGCCGGCACGGTCGAGGTGCTCGAGGTCTTGTGCGCGACGCTAGACGCCGCGCGCCTCCCGCTTGCTCGGGTTGGCCTTGGCGACGCGGGGCTCTACAGCGAGCTGCTGTCCGGCTTCGGTGTCCAGGGCGGCGCCGCCGAGCAGATCATGCAGACGCTTGCCCGGCACGACTTCGTCGAGCTGGAAAGCCTGGTCGGCGAGCTTCCGATCGGCAGCGATCAACGCCAGGTACTGGTCGATCTGCCCGCACTGCGCGGCGGCCGCGAGGTGTTCGACCGCGCTACCGAGCTTGGTGGCGAGCAAGCGGCGGATGCGGTTGCGAGGTTGCGCGAGGTGGCCGACGGGCTCGAGGCGAAGGGACTGGCCGAGCGCGTGATCTTCGACCTCGGATTGGTCCGTGACCTCGGCTACTACACCGGGGCGATCTTCGAGGTATATGACCCGGCACTGGGGCACGTGCTCGGCGGCGGCGGGCGCTACGACGAGCTGTTGGGCCGGTTCGGCCGCTCGCTGCCGGCCTGCGGCTTTGCGCTGTTCGTCGAGCGCGTGCACGTCGCGCAGGCCGAGGAGGAGCGTGATGGCTGAGCCGTTGAAGCTGGCGGTGCCGCGCGGTGCTTTGTACGGCGAGACGCTGGACCTGCTGGACGGCATCGGGCTGGACACCGGCGAGCTGCGCTCGGACTCCCGGTCGTTGTTGTTCGAACTCGACGGCCTGACCATCGTGACGTTGCGGCCGAGCGATATCCCAACTTATGTGGAGGCTGGCGCGGCCGACCTCGGCCTCACCGGCAAGGACGTCTTGCTCGAGCAGTCGGAACGCGTCGTCTACGAGCTGCTGGATCTCGGCTACGGGCGCTGCGAGATGGTGGTTGCGACGAAAGCAGGCGACAAGTTCGCCGACGAGCTGGAGCGGCGTTTGGGCGCGATCCGGGTCGCGACCAAGTACCCGAACATCACCACCGGCTATTTCGAGCGTTCAGGCCGGCAGGCGGAGGTGATCGAGGTGAAGGGGTCGGTCGAACTGGCTCCGATCGTCGGGCTGGCGGACTGCATCGTCGATCTCACCGCGACCGGGCGCACGCTGGAGGAAAACGATCTCGAGATCCGCGAGTCGGTCACCGTCTGTACGGCTCGGCTGGTGTCCAACCGGGTCGCGCACAAGCTGCGCCAGGCCGAGATCGACGACTTGATTGCGAGGATCGGTGCGCGTACGACGACTTGAGGGTGACCAAGCGCACGAATATTCGCGCCCCGGAGCCGACGACACACGCCGATCGGCTGAGGTGGGCGCGATCGTCGGTGCCGTGCGCGAGCGCGGCGACCAGGCGCTGAAGACGCTGGTCAAGGACCTCGACAGCCCAGAAGCCGGCGAGCTCCAGGTGCCGTGGGAGCGGCTGACCGCGGCTCTGAATGACCTCGATGCGGGTGTGCGGAAGGGGCTCGACCTTGCGATCGAGAACGTTCGCGCGGTGGCCGAGGACCAGCTGGCAGGCCACACCGAAATCACGACCGCTTTGCCTCAGGGGCAATCGGTGATGAGCCGCACGCTGGCGGCCGAGACGGTTGGGATCTATGCGCCCGGCGGGGAAGCCGCATACCCGTCCTCGGTCGTCATGTGCGCGATTCCTGCGCAGGTTGCGGGCGTCACGCGGATCGCGATCGCGACACCGCCGGGCGCTAACGGCAGCCCGCACCCGGTTGTACTCGCCGCCTGTGCTCTGTGCGGCGTTGACACCGTGTACGCGATGGGTGGTGCCCACGCGATCGCGGCACTTGCGTACGGAACAGAAACGGTGGGTGCGGTGAATGTGATCGTCGGGCCGGGCAACGCATGGGTGCAGGAGGCCAAGCGCCAGGTATACGGCCAGGTCGGGATCGACTCGATCGCCGGACCCAGCGAGCTGGTCGTGATCGCCGATGCAACCGCCGACCCGCGCGAGGTTGCTCTCGATCTGGCCGCGCAGGCGGAGCACGGCGCGCAGTCGATGGTGGTCGCCGTCAGCGACAACGCCGACGTTCTCGAGCAGATTGCGGAGCAGGCCGGCATCGTTGCCGAGCGATCGCCAAGCGTGGCCGATGCCGAGCTGCTCTTGGTCCACGCCAATGACATCGATCAGGCGATCGCGGTCAGCAATTTCTTGGCCCCTGAACACCTCGAGCTGCAAGTGGCGGACGCCGAGTCGTTGGTCGACAGCATCACCGCTGCAGGATGCGTGTTCGTCGGTGGCGCGGGTGCGACCGCATTCGGCGATTACGTCGCCGGCTCCAACCACGTGCTGCCGACCGGCGGCGGCGCGCGCTTCTCCGGTCCGCTCGGCGTGGATACGTTTCTGCGCCGTCAGGCGTTGGTATCGTTGCCCGTCTCGGCCGCACGCGAGCTCGCACCGTCCCTCGGCAACGTCGCCCGGGCGGAGGGTTTTCCGGTGCACGCCGAATCTGCAGAGGTAAGAGCCCAAGATCGTGGGAGCGATCAGCCATGAGCGACCCAACACGCACAGCCGACGTCGAGCGCAAAACCAAGGAGACTCAGATCAAGCTCGATCTGAACCTCGACGGCGCCGGCGAGTCGGTTGCCGATACGGGCGTCGGGTTCCTCGACCACATGCTCGACTTGCTGGCCAGGCACGGTCGGTTCGATTTGTCGGTCAAGGCCACCGGTGACCTCGAGACCGGCGCCCACCACACGACCGAGGACGTCGGCATCGTGCTTGGACAGGCGCTCGACAGGGCGCTCGGCGACCGTTCCGGGATTCGCCGTTACGGCGACGCCGAGGTGCCGATGGACGAGTCGCTGGCCCAGTGCGCGATCGATATCAGCGGCCGCCCGTTCTGCGTGTACGAGGCTGACTTGCCGGCCGGGTCGGCGATCAACAACTTCGACACGGAGCTGACTGAGGAATTCTTCCGCGCGGTTGCAAACAACGCCAAGATGACTCTCCACCTGAGGGTGCTCTACGGCACGAACGCACATCACATGATCGAGGCCTCGTTCAAGGCCTTCGCCCGCGCGCTACGCACCGCGACGTCGATCGATGCCGAGGAGAGCGGCATTCCGTCGACCAAGGGCGTGTTGTAGCGATGGCTGCACGGCCGACGATCGCCGTGCTCGACTACGGAATGGGAAACCGCCGTTCGGTCGAGAAGGCCCTCGAGCATGCGGGCGCAACCGCGGTGATCACCAACGACCACGAGAAGATCGAGTCCGCCGACGGGCTCGTACTGCCGGGGGTAGGGGCGTTCCCGAAGGCGATGCGCAACCTGCGCGAGCTGGAGCTGGATCGAGTGATCGGCGAGCGGCTGGCGGCAGCGATTCCGACTCTCGGCATCTGTCTCGGCATGCAATTGCTGTTCGAGGCCTCGAGCGAGAACGAGGGCGGCTGGGGCTTGGGACTGTTGCAAGGCCGAGTCGATCGGCTGCCGGCGCCCGGTCTGAAAGTGCCGCACATCGGCTGGACTCCCGTTGGCTGGAAGAAGAAGACGGCGCTCAACGAGGGTCTGCCGGAGGATTGCCCGTTCTACATCGTGCACTCATTTGCAGCCGAGCCGACCGCGCCCGAGGACGTGCTCGGTAGCGCCCACTACGGCACCGAGTTCGTGGCCGCGGTCGAGCGCGAGCCGCTCTATGGCGTCCAGTTTCACCCCGAGAAGTCGAGCGCCAACGGCATCAAGCTGCTGGAAAATTTCGCCGGCATCTGTGCCTCGGTTCGAGCGGCGGCCTGAATGGCGATACCGGAGCTCTACCCGGCCGTCGACGTGCTCGGCGGCAAGGCCGTCCGGCTCGAGCAAGGTGACTACGGGCGCTCGAAGGTCTACGACGCCGAGCCGCTGGAGGCGGCGCGCCGCTGGGTCGATCAGGGCGCCAAGCGGCTACATGTGGTCGACCTCGACGGCGCCCGTGAGGGGCGGCCGGTCAACCTCGAGCATCTACGGGCGATTGCGTCACGACTCGAAGTGCCGGTCCAGTATGGAGGCGGGCTGCGGTCGCTCGAATCGGCTCGGGCTGCGATCGACGCCGGGGCCGCACGGGTCGTGCTGGGTACCGTCGCTTTCAAGGACGCCGATGTTCTGGACGAGACGCTGGCCGAGCTGGGGAACCGGGTCGCGGTGTCGGTCGACGTGCGCGGTGGCCGGGTGGCGACCGACGGCTGGATCGAGCAAGGCGACGCGACCGGCACCGAGGCGATCGTCTCGCTGCGCGGCCGGGGCGTGGAGGTCTTTATTTACACAAACGTCGACCGGGACGGCACGCTTGCCGGGATCGACACCGGTGAGGTCGAGGGGGTCTCACAGGCGGTCAGCGACGGCGAGCTGATCTGGTCGGGCGGCGTTGGGTCGATCTCGGACCTTCAGGCCCTGCGCGGGCAGGATCCGCCCAACCTCGGCGGCGTGATCGTCGGCAAGGCGCTCTACGAGCAGCGTTTCACGGTGGCGGAGGCGCTGGAGGCGTTGTCATGAGCGTGTTGCGTCGAGTGATCCCTTGTCTGGACGTCGACAAGGGCCGGGTGGTCAAAGGTACCAACTTCGTCGATATTCGCGACGCCGGCGATCCGGTCGAGCTGGCAGAGCGCTATGACGCGGAGGGCGCCGACGAGCTGGTGTTCCTCGACATCACCGCCTCGCACGAATCACGTGACACGATCGTCGAGCTGGCCCGGCGAACCGCCGACAACGTCTTCATCCCGTTCACGATTGGCGGCGGTATCCGATCGGTGGCTGACGCCCAGGCGGTACTCGACGCCGGCGCCGACAAGGTCTCGGTCAACTCGGCCGCGGTTGCCCGGCCGGAGCTGTTGAACGAGCTGGCCGATGTGTTCGGCGCCCAATGCGTGGTACTCGCAATCGATGCTCGGCGCGAGGACGACGGCAATTACCAGGTCTACGTCAACGGTGGGCGCAAGCCAACCGGGCTCGATGCGGTCGAGTGGGCGCGAGAGGGCACCGAGCGGGGGGCGGGCGAGATTCTTCTGACCAGCATGGATCGAGACGGCACCGAGGACGGGTACGAGCTGGAGCTGACGCGGGCGGTAGCCGACGCCGTCGAGGTACCGGTGATCGCGTCGGGGGGAGCCGGCACGTTGCAGCACCTGACCGACGCGATCGAGCGAGGTCACGCGGATGCCGTGCTGTGTGCCTCGATCTTCCACTACGGCACATACCGCGTGCGAGAAGCCAAGCAGGCGATGCGCGAGAACGGAATACCTGTAAGGGAGTAGCCTGCCGCGGTAATGGAACAGCGGATCAGCCTGATCACGCTCGGCACCACCGACCTCGCGCGAGCCCGCGCGTTCTACGAAGCGCTTGGCTGGGTGACGCGTGCCGGTCCCGAAGACGACGTGGTGTTCTTCCAGGCGGGCGGGATGGTGGTCGCGATTTGGGACCGTGAGCGCCTGGCCGAGGACAGCGGCGTCGAAGATCCCGGTGGCTGGGGGGGACTGACGCTCGCCCACAACGTTCGCTCGCCCAGCGAGGTCGACCTCGTGATCGGTGAGGCGAGAGCAGCCGGGGCGTCGATCCCGCGGGAGCCCGCAGAGACGTTTTGGGGCGGTTATTCGGCAATTTTCATGGATCCGGATGGTCATCCGTGGGAGATCGCACACAACCCACGGTGGTCGGTTGCCGACGACGGTTCGGTAACGCTTCCCCCGTAACGGGGGGCGGCATAGGGGATCTCCTTATTGCCCTGGTCACGTGGCGGGCCATACCTTTGGCCCCGCCCGATCTGTGACCTGATTCGCTCAAGGAGGATTCCAATGACTCGGCCGAGGAAGCTCGTCCTGCTCACCCTGCCCATCTTGTTGCTGTGCTGTGCGCAGGCATCCGCATTCGTCGCGACGCCGCGCACGATCACCAACACGACAGGCGGCAAGAACCAGAACCCGAGCATCGACAAGACCGGCAAGGTGGTCGTGTTCACGTCGAACGTCAACGACAGCGGCGCGACCACATTCGACTTCAACAGCTCGGGCAACGTGTTCGGCCCCAACCCCGCCTGCGTGAACTGTGCCAACACGGACGGCAACGGAGAGTTGTACTTGTGGCACGCGAAGCCGAAGTACGGCGATCCGGCGAACTCGTTCCGCCAGCTCACCAGCACGCCGGCCGGTGGCTTCAACGCGAACCGGTTCGCCGACATCAATCAGAAGGCGACGACAGTTGCCTGGGACTCGGATCAGGATCATCTCTCCGGCGGTAACGCCGACGGCAATCGCGAGATCTATCTGATCGATCTGGCAACGCGGGCGATCACGCAGGTGACGAGCACGACCGGCGGCGGCAATACGGCGAACGAGAACGCCAACCTCAGCGATGACGGCCAGATGCTGGTGTTCGACTCGAGCAGCGACTTCAGCTCGTCTCTGAACTGCAAGCTGATCGATGGCGCCGGCGCGTGCAACAACGCCGATAACAACAACGAAGTGATGCTGTACTCGCGCGCCACCAACAGCCTCACGCAGATCACCACCACGTCGGCCGGCGGGGGGTCCGCCAACATCCGGCCGAGGATCTCCAACGACGGCAAGTACATCGCTTTCCAGTCGACGCGCGACTTCGGTTCAGGCCTGGTTGCCGGTGCGACCTGCCAGCTGCTCGGCGGCGGCGCTTGCGACAACGCCGACGGCAACGGCGAGATCATGCGCTACGACGTCGCGAACAAGGCGTTCACCCAGATCACGAAAACGGTGCCGGCCGCTTGTGCCGGCAGCAACCCGAGCGAACGCGTGGAGATCAGCAAGCTCGGCAAATACGTGTCGTTCCAATCGAAGTGTGAGTCACAGCTGAATCCGGGCGGCTGCGGCAGCTGCGACGGGTCTGACGAGGCGTTCCTCGCCGACATGAAGAAGAAGACGCTGACGCAGCTGACGATCTCCGACGCCGGATTCAATCGCGTGCCGCGGATCAGCGGCAGCGGTCGCTACATCGTGTTCGAGACGAAGCACAAATACGGGTCGCAGAACACGTCGTCGGCAAAGACGTTGTTCATCCTCAAGCGCAACACGAAGCCCGGCAACGGCACGGTTGCGGGGCGCGGCCAGTTGGTCGACGACCCCGGTGCGACGTTCACGCAGAATCCCAAGGTGAAGGCGACAACGATCGACTTCGCCGGTGGATTCAACTCGTCGATCGAGCAGTTCGGTGCGTCTACCAGCGGCAAGTACTACGCGTTCGACAATGCCAAAGGAGTCGGTAACCAGGAGATCTGGTTCCTGGATCGCACCAAATAGGTCTGCGGCAAACGAAGGGCCGGCTATGCCGGCCCTTCGTCGATTACCCCCAATTTGAGAGCCTTGCGGGTGGCGCTCTTCGCACGTCTACTGCAGCCAACGCGGCGGCGAGCGCCAGGTTGGAGGGTTAGCGGCGCTTTTTGCGCTTTTCCAACGCGGTGACGCTGGCATAGCCGGTCAGGTAGATCCGCCGGCCGTCCGAGACCACCGGGTTGTAATAGCCGCGCGGGAAGCTGAAAACCCGCTTGCCGGTGCGGCCGTCGACCCCGAAGGTCGACTTCGAATCCAGGTTCGATGCATAGGCGACGTGGCCGACAATCGATACGCCGCCCGAGATCCGGCCGCCGCCGTCTGCGGTCCAGCGGGTCGCTCCGGTGCGGGCGTCGAGGGCGTACAGGCTGCCGTCGTAGGACCCGATGTAGACCGTCGGCCCGACCTTGGGGAAGCTGGCGGTGGCTGGCGCGGAGTACACGTAGCCGCCGGTCGAGTGAGACCATGCAAGCTCGCCGGTTTTGGCGCCGAATGAATAGATCTTGCTGTCGGTGTTGCCCGCGTACACCCGCCCGAAGTTGACCGCCGGGGTCGAGTAGAAGGTTCCCGATGAGAACCCGAAGTTGCTGCCGGACGTTCCCGAGGTCCAGCGCTTGTGCCCGGTCTTCGCCCAGACTGCGTTCATCTGACCGCCGTAGTCGCCGAAGTAAAGCGTTCCGCCGGAGAGTGCCGGCGAGGCTTTCACCGCTCCGGCCGCCTTATACGTCCACTTGATCGAGCCGGTTCGCTTGAACAGCGCGTACACCGTGCCGCTCTCGCTGCCGAGGTACACCAGGCCGCCGTCGACGATCGGCGAGGACTCGGTGCGTCCCGGCAAGGTGTGGCGCCAGATCTTCTTCCCGGTATCGGCGTGCACGGCGATCACTCGGCCGTTGCCGCTGCGGGCGTTGCAGCGGGCGTTGTAGGCGAGCACCGTCGCATAGATGACGCCGTGCGAATAGGCCGGGGAGGAGGCTGCGCAGTGCCCGACTCCCAGCTTCCAGCGCACGTGGCCGGTGTCGGCGTCGATCGCATAGAGGCTGCCGTTGTTGCGCATCAAGAAGAGCTTGCCGCGGGCGACGATCGGTGGGAACTCGAGCAGCACGTCGCCGCCAAAGATCCATTTGTGTTTGAACGGCGGGTGCAGATCGGCCGGCAGGTTCGCCGTATGCGAAAGGTTGTAGTGAAAGAACGGCCAGTCGGTCGCCACGGGTTCGACCGGTTTCGGTGGGGGCGGCGTGAACTCGACATTGCCGCCGTTGTGCACGTCGGCGTTACGGCTGTTGAGGAATATGAAGATGCCGAATGCGACGATCACCAGGCCGAGCAGCACCAGCAGCCAGCGCGGCAGCCGCCTGCGCTTGCTATCCCCAGGGATGAACATGCCCGAATCCGGCATCGGCACAGAGTAGCCCCGCCATCCGGCGTCGTTGACCGGCGCAGCGGTCGTCTTAAGTCGCTATTAGGTTTGGTAAACGGTGAACATCTCGGCAAAAACGGGCGGTCACCAGCAGGCGGCATGGCAAAATTCAGCGATGCGCATCCGTCCGCTGTTTCTGGTGCTGCTCGCACTCGCTGCGATAGCGGCTGTGGTCGCGGTAGCGCTCGGCGGCGACGACGACAAGTCCAGCGGAGGGCGTTTGCCGCCAGGCGTGCAGATCTCCACCGGTTCCGTTTCGCCTTCGGCGGGCGAGGCACCGGTCGCCGGCACTGCCAAGGTGCGCCTGAGTCGAGTCGGCAGCTTCGACGAGCCAATCTACGTAACCGCCCCGCCCGGTGACACCAAGCGCGTGTTCGTGGTCGAGCGGCCGGGCAGGATTCGAGTGATCGCCGATGGCAAGCGCAAGTCGAAGCCATTCCTCGACATAACCGGCGACACGACAAAAGGTGGCGAGCAAGGGTTGCTGTCGATGGCGTTCGCCCCCGACTATGCGTCCAGCGGGCTGTTCTACGTCGACTACACCGACCGCAACGGCGATACGCGGATCCAGGAGTTCAAGCGCTCGGGCAATCCCAATCGAGCCGACAAGTCCAGCCGCCGCCAGGTGCTGTTCATCCAGCAGCCGTTCCCGAATCACAATGGCGGCCTGGTGCTGTTCGGGCCCGACAAGCTGCTCTACATCGGCATGGGTGACGGTGGTGATGCGGGCGACCCCGGCAACCGGGCCCAGAACCCAAACAGCTTGTTGGGCAAGCTGCTGCGGATTGATCCTCGCCGTAGCGGCTCGGATCCATACAGCAGCCCCAGCTCGAATCCATTCGTCGGCAAGGAAGGCCGCGACGAGATCTACAGCTATGGCCTGCGAAATCCGTGGCGATTCTCATTCGACCGCCGTAACGGCAGCCTCTACATCGGCGACGTCGGCCAGGATCAGTTCGAAGAGATCGACTACGAGCCGGAGGGCAAAGCGAAGGGGAAGGACTTCGGCTGGAGTTGCCGCGAGGGGCGGCACGGCTACAGCAATTCCCGCCACTGTCCGGATCCGGTCCCGCCGGTGCTCGAAAACTCACATGCCGCCGGCAACTGTTCGATCACGGGCGGGGTGGTGTCGCGCGACCCGAAGCTACGAGGCATGGCCGGCAGGTATGTCTATGGGGACTTCTGCAAAGGGTCGCTGCGTAGCTTCAAGATATCCGGCGGCCGAGCGACCGGCGACCGCGCCCTGGGAATCAACGTGTCGAACCTGTCCTCGTTCGGCGAGGACGCACAGGGCCGGGTGTATGTCGTGTCGCTCGACGGTCCGGTCTACCGGCTGAAGAACTAGCCGCGAGCCGCGGATTTCAGACCGGGCAAGCGGCGAGCGCTTCCACGACCTCGTTTTGGTCGCGGACCTCACCGAGTTCTTTGACGACCTTGTAGGCGACCTTGCCATCCTTGTCGATCACAAACGTTCCCCGGGTCGCGGCACCGACGGCATCGAGGTAGACACCGTATTTACGTGCCACCTCGCCCTTCGGTTCGAAGTCGGCCAGCAGGTGCGCATCGATTCCCTCCTGGCGCTTGAAGGCCTTCTGGGCGAAAGGATGGTCGACCGAGATCCCGTACACGTCGCCGCCCGCGCCCGCGATCTGATCCTTGAGACCGGTCACGTCGCGCAGCTCCTTGGTGCAGCCTCCGCTGAATGCAAATGGGTAGAAGACCAAAACAACGTTGCGGCCACGCAGCTCCGACAGGGTTACGTTCTGGCCTTCCTCGTCGCGCAGTGTGAAGTCCGGTGCTTCGGAGCCCACCTCGACCGCCATCGTGCCTGCCTTTCCGGCGCGCCTGCGCCTGTGATCGCCCATTCGGGGCGAGCCTACCAGCCGCCTAGAATCGCCATGTGAACCAAAGCCAGGATCTGACAACCGTTCCGGCCATCGCCAAGTTCCTGCCCGCGATCGAGCGCGCAGCCGAGCCACACCCGGGCGTGTACCTGGTCGGGGGAGCCGTGCGTGACCTTCTGTTGGGGGCCGACGGCGTCGATCTCGACATCGCCGTAGAGGGTGACGCCCTCGGTTTCGCTCGCGACCTGGGGTCGATTCTCGGTGCGACCGTGCGTGAGCACGAGCGATTCCAGACCGCGGTCGTCGAGGCCGGCGCCGGGACGATCGACGTGGCTGCCACCCGTACCGAGACCTACGCCGCACCCGGCGCCCTGCCGGAAGTTTCGATGGCCGGTCTGGGCGAGGATCTCGCCCGCCGCGACTTCACCGTCAACGCGATTGCCTGCTCGCTGAGGCGGCAAGATCAGGGCACGATCGTCGACCCGCACGGCGGGGTCGCCGATTTGCGGGCCGGCCTGATCCGTGTGCTGTATGCCAAGAGCTTCCGAGACGATCCGACCAGGATGCTGCGCGCGGTACGTTACGCCGCCCGGCTCGGTTTCCAGATCGAGCCGGAGACTGAACGGCTGCTCGGCACGGCAATCGGCGAGGGGCGTCTGGCCGGTATGGAATCGGCCCGCATTCGCGACGAGCTGCTCGACCTGCTTTCCGAGGACCAAGTGCTCAGTGCGCTGGAGCTGCTCGAGCTACTGCGGCTCGACCTAGCGATGCTGCCGGGGCTGAGCGCGGGCCGCCGCGCTCGTGCGTTGGTTGCGAAGCTGGAGCAGCCGGACGCGCGGCTGGCGGCTCTTTGCCTGGCGACCCGCGGCTCCGAGCTGGCTGCTTGGCTCGACCGGATCGAACTCGGAGCCCAGCGCCGCGACCAGGTGGTCGGTGCCGCGATCGACGGACCGCCGCTGGCGGCCGCACTCGAGCAGCTCGACGACACAGCGCCGTCGGCCTTGAACGCGTTGATCGCCGGCCGGCCGGAGCTTGCAAGGCAGCTCGCGGCCGCGTGCTCGGACGCCGCCGCGCGGCTGATCTCATCGTGGCGAGCAGACATTGCGACGGTGCGCCTCGATATCGGCGGCGATGACTTGATCGCCGCCGGCGTCCCCGAGGGGCCGGCGCTGGGTGAGGCGCTCGACCACGTGCTGGAGCTGAAGCTCGATGGAGTCGTCGACGGTCGGGACGAGCAGCTCAGTGCAGCGCTGCGGCTATTGGGCCGTGAGCCTGCCGGGCAATAGGATCCCGGGATGGCGGATCGCTGGAACACGCTGCAGTGGAAGGGAGACCCGGGCCACTACGAGGTCTACTACCTGACGCTCACCGATCCTCAGACCGAGCTCGGCTTCTGGATCCGGTACACGATGGTCGCGCCGCTTCCGGAGTCGGGTGACGAACCGAGCTGCTCGCTGTGGTTCTTGGCGATGGATCACAAGCACCCGGCAGCCAACGTCGGCCGCAAGTCCAGCTTCCCAATATCCGAGTTGTCGTCGACCGATGACCCATTCGAACTCAGGGTCGGCGACGCTGTTCTGAGCGATCGTGGCATGAAGGGCTCGATCGAGCAGGACGACGAGACGTATAGCTGGGACCTCAGCTGGGAGCCGACCTTGCCGGCGTACGGCCACGTTCATCCGGCGCTGCGCGCCGCGAAGATCGCGAAGACGATCTTGTTCCTGCCGCATCCCGACCTCGAGATTGGCGGCACGATCGACATCAACGGCCGGCGTGTGGAGATGGTGGGCGTGAGGGGCGGCCAGGCGCACCTGTGGGGAACCAAGCATGCGCAGAGCTGGGCCTGGGCCCACTGCAACGACTTCGCCGACGTCGGCGGCGGCCCCGTACGAGACACGTTCATCGACGGCGTCAGCGTGTTCGTGCCGAGGTTTGGTCGCACGATCGGCCCGAATACCCCCGTGGTGGCAAGAATCGAGGGCGAAGACTTGATCTCGACCGGCCCGGTCGCCGTGTCGCGCAACCAAAGCGAGTTCGATCTCACTCATTGGAAGTTCACGGCCCGCGCGGGCCGGCGCAAGCTGGTGTGTTCGGTGACGGCCAGGCACGAGGACTTGGTCGGCGTCACCTATCACGATCCGGACGGAGACCTCGCCTACTGTTACAACACCGAGGTCGCCGACATGCACCTGGAGCTGTTCGAGCGGGCCGCTAGCCGCAACGAATGGCGAAAGCGCAAGGATCTGGTCGCAAATGGGCGCGGACACTTCGAATACGCGCAGCGCGAGCCGATCGAGGGCGCCGACCTGCAGATCGCGTGAACGCTTCACCGGCCTGGCGTCAATCCGGTGGAATCCGCTGGCTGCAAGCTGACCTGGGCGGCGCAAGCGTTGCTTTCAGCACCCGCGATGCCGGCGACTTGAGACAGCCCGGGAACCGGGATGCGTTCGCAAGCGTTGTCGGCCGTGACCCGGCCGGGGTGATCACCGGCCGGCAGGTTCACGGCACCGTGATCGACCGGCGTGGCGAGGCCGGCGCACAGCCGGCCGATGCCGACGGTCAGCAGACCTCGAACTCAGCGACCACGCCCGCCGTGCTGGTCGCCGATTGCCTGCCGGTGGCGGTGGCGGCTCCGGGGGTCGTGGCGATGGTCCATTGCGGCTGGCGAGGGCTGGCGGCCGGGATCGTTGCCGAGGCGGTGGCCGGTATCGGCGACTCGCAATCCGCCCGTGTGGTGATCGGGCCGGGGATCGGACCCTGCTGTTACGAGGTCGGCGACGAGGTGATCGAGGCGTTTGCCGCTCGTGGCCATGCCGCCGGCCGGATGCTCGACTTGAAAGCGATTGCCTGCGCCGAGCTGCAAGCTGCCGGTATCGCACCCGGCGCAATCGAGGACATGGGTCTATGCACGTCTTGTAAGCCCGAGTTGTTTTTTTCCTACCGGCGCGACGCGGACGCGGCCGGCCGCCAGGCGGGCATGGCTTGGCTGCGCTAGTCGAGACCCTCGATCCCGAGCAGGTGCGCTCGAACCTCGAAGCTGCCCGCAACCGGATCGCGGCTGCCTGTGCCGTAAGCGGGCGTGACCCGAGCTCGGTCGACCTGCTGGCCGCGACCAAGTACGTGCCCGACGAATTGATGGGGGAGCTGGCCGCGGCCGGCATCACCCTGGCCGGTGAGAACGTTGCCCGCGACCTCGCCGCGAAACACCGGCATTGGGGCGACCGGTTCACCTTTGACTTCATCGGCCATCTGCAAAGCCGCAAGACCAAAGACGTGCTGCCGCTGGTGCGGTTGATCCATTCGGTCGAAAGCGAGTCGGTGCTACGCAGGATCGAACAGCACGCGACCGCCCCCACCGATCTATTGCTGGAGGTGAATGTCTCCGGCGAGGCCTCCAAGTTCGGCGTCGCTGCGGGCGAGGTCGATGCGTTGCTCGATCTGGCCTCGGAACTGGAGCGTCCCCGGTTTTGTGGCTTGATGACGATGCCGCCGTTCACCGAGGACCCCGAGGCAGCCCGTCCGGTGTTCTGCGCCCTGCGAGAGCTGGCCGATCGGCTCCAGGCGGCTTGGGCACCGCGGTTCAGCTTCCAGGTGCTGTCGATGGGCACCAGCCAGGACTATCCGGTGGCGGTCGAGGAGGGAGCCACGATAGTCCGTCTCGGAAACGTCCTTTATGGGTAGGAATTGCTTTACTTTGAGGCATAGAGCCGCACGCTGAAGGGTTTTTAGGCGCCCGAGCGAAACAGGCGGCAACCACCCTGGAATCAAGATGGCCCTGAGAGACAGCTGGCACAAAGCGCTGCAGTACTTCGGACTCGCTGAAGACGAGCGGTATGTCGACGACGACGAGCCGCTCGATCCGTTCGAGCCGGAGTCCGAGCTCGAAGATCGCTACCGCGATCGTACGCAGGTCCGCCGTGTAGGCGGGCGCCGCCGCGATGAGATCGACGACATCTTCAGCGACGACTCGCCTGCGCGCTCCGAGACGAGAGTGCTGCGCTCGGTCTCCAACGGGCGGGGCGATGGAGTCCGGGTTCATCTCGTGATCCCGAAGAACTTCAACGACGCCCAGCAGATCGCCGACAAGTTCAAAGACGCCGTGCCGGTGATCCTCAATCTCCAGGGCGCCGACACCGATCTCTCCAAGCGACTGATCGACTTCGCCAGCGGGCTCACCTACGCGCTCGATGGCGGTATGCAGCGGATCGCCGACAAGGTGTTCCTGCTGACGCCGCGCAACGTCGAGGTATCGGCGGAGGAACGCGCCCGGCTGCTCGAAAAAGGCTTCTTCAACCAGTCATAGGTATTGATAGGTAGTCTGCGGCGGTCATGATCGTCGGGCTGATCGGTGCAGGCCTTTCCAGCACAGTGGGATCCGAAGCTTGGAATTCACGTGACTTGAAGTCGCGGC
>JADMIO011409277.1_pt1 | contig 72307 bp, 45 predicted proteins | sample 8958161 | NCBI WGS metagenome assembly JADMIO01 (sample SAMN16585339, study PRJNA669376) | soil metagenome | isolation source: Crop rotation soil | place: USA: Cullars Rotation, Alabama | collected 2011 | reverse complement strand
CGCGACAACTTGTCCACGTGGAATTCTAAGCTTAGGATCCCAATGTGCTGGAAAGAAAATTGGATGAATACAATCCCGGCAGTTTATCGGAAGAGAATGTATTAAGAGATTTTAATGGCTGGAAAGCATTTCAATCCAATATTTATTCAGGACTTTGGGGATCGCTTATAGGTTTGCAGTATGGCATCGTTTCAGAAGCAGGCACCGATTTGTGGACATTTCCTTACAACAACCATAACCAGTTCCGTGATGTATTGGCCTATGAAGAATTCACAGTTAATTCCGGGGTTGTAAGGAGCACATGGGATTTGGCCTGGGGCCCGATAAAGGATTGCAATAAAACCATTGAGCTTTCAACAAAATTGGTTGATGGTAATGCTAACGATATTAAAATCCTGGTGGGAGAAGCCCAACTATTAAGAGCTTATTTTTATTCAGTGCTGGTAGCGCAATTCGGTAATGTGCCATTAGTGCTAACCGATGACCCCGCGACAAGTTTAACTCCTAAACGCAACAGCGTTCCTGAAATTTATGCGCAAATTGTTGCTGACTTACGCTCTGCCTTCAACAGTCTTCCGATAACACCATTTGAAAATAATCCTCAACGTTTAACCAAAAAGGCGGCATTTGGACTTTTGGCCCGTGTATATGCACAAGGCGCTGGAGAAGGATTGACTGAAGGAAGTAAATCGTATTGGCTGCGTGCCAAAGAAGTGGCGGATAGCTTAATTACGAATGCAGGTGCTTATGGTGCTGCTATGTATGATGATTTTGCGAAGGTGTTTGCTTCTGCCAACAACAGAAATAACATAGAGGTGTTGTTTACAGCGTATGGACTCAATCCTTACGATCTGTCATATAATGTTGCAACAAGCAACACAAAGCCTAATCTTTATCTTCATTATTATCCCAAGTTCGATGATGCATTTGGTACCGCAGATATTTTCAAAAGAGGTGTAAACTCAAATACTTCCAATGCGTACTACGGACGTTTAAACCAGCAGTTTATTGCGCCAACAAAATATCTCATCAATTGTTTTAATGCACAATACGATAAGCGTTGGGAAAATACATTTGTTACTGCGTTTACCAACTATTCGGGAGTGCAGGCCATTACAAATGGCACGTCAGGTGCTCCTGCTGCTAACGTAACATATGCTGCCGCAACTGTTGACATCACCGCCCCAATTGCAACGAAGTATGGCATTCATTCTTCCCATGTAGGCAAAAAGATTTATCCTTATATAGATGTTAACGCCAAACAGGCTCCGTCCTTTGCTACCTGGCAATATGTGCCTAAGATTTGGCCGAAAGGTGTTACTACTGGAGCAATTTCTTCTTTGCAGGATATTCCAAATGCCAATGTCCACCCTTATCCTTTGGCGGCTGATGAAAACAGGTTTTTTGCTTACTTAAGCAAGGACCCTTTGACTGCAGCAGATAAACAGACCCGCCAATATGTTACAGTAAACATCGATGATTTGTTCGACGCGTCTGATCCCTCAGGCAGCACTTATAAGGCTGTTACATCAACAAACGGGTTGGTTCCGACGAGTCTTGCCAACTTGTTTCCGGCCATGATGAAGTTTAATCACAACTTCGATGGCGGATGGCTTGGTGGTAATTTTCAGCAGAAGCTGGGTAATATTATGATTATGCGTATGGCTGAGGTGTATTTAATTGCAGCAGAAGCCACATTGAAGTCGGGTGGAAGTGGAGCCACTGCTGCGCAGTACCTAAACGAATTAAGGAGACGTGCCTGTCGTAATCCCGCCGATTTTAACCCGGCAACCGGAATGCAGTTAACTACAGCTTCAATGAACGATATTTTTGATGAATATGCCCGTGAACTTTGTGGCGAGTTTAATCGTTGGGCTCTTCTAAAACGCCATAGAGCATTTGAAACCCGGCTACAAACTTATAACAGAACAGCGTTTACCAGTTTTGTTCCCGCTAAACATTATAACCGTCCTATTCCATTTACTTTCCTGACCTCGATTAATAATGCAGATGAATTTGGAACGAATGGATACTAGGAACTAGTGGAAAGATACAGCCGCTTGTAGTAGGTGCGGCTACAAGGAAGTACAGGTTCAACAAAATTAGTTTATTGGAATAAAATGCTTCTCTTCCTCGGTTAACAGCCCAGGAAGTTTCTCACAAAGCAGTAAAACTCCCGCTTCTAGATTCGGAAGCGGAGTTTTTTTAAGAATCGGCAGAGGTAAGAATATCTAAAACCTAATTAAATGCTTTACAACAAAACGTTTTGATAAGTTCTGATGACGCAGGCCAGTGCAAGATGATTATTAATGTCCGAATAGATATTTTTGGCTACTACTTTCTCCAAATAAAATGGAAGTGTGCAAAACGATTAGTTTGTTAATTATTGAAAACAAGATTGTGTTTCGTTCTGACAGCAATAATATATTAAGTAAAGGTTTTTTATTTCCTTTTTTGCTTGTAGCAGCGCTCCTTTTCACACTATTGGGATATGCGCAGAAAGAGCAAAAACGAATAAGCCCTTTAGTAGCCGGCAGGGGGATAATCACTTACAATCCCGACTCACTCGGCAACCGCATTCCTGATTTTTCTTTTTGTGGTTATATGGCTTCGGAAGCGGCAATTCCAAATGTTCCTGTAAAGGTTGTAGTGCCAGTTACAAAAGGTGATGCTACGCAGCGCATTCAGTCAGCAATCGATTATGTTGCTTCGCTTCCGCTTGATAACAATGGATTTCGCGGAGCTGTTTTATTGCAAAAAGGCGTTTACTCAGTATCAGGTCAATTAAATATCATGTCATCCGGTGTTGTACTTCGTGGCAGCGGGATTGGTAAGAATGGAACCGTTTTAATTGGTGCCGGTAAAGACCGCCAAACCTTGATAAGGGTTTTTGGAAAAGGCGATAAAACAAACACAAGTGAAGTAAAAGTTACCGATGCTTACGTGCCTGTCGGCGCAACAAAACTTAACGTCGCAGATGCTTCCATTTTGAAAGCAGGTGATAACATTATCATTCATCGTCCATCAACTTTGAACTGGATCAAAACATTGGGCACAGATCATTTCGGCGGCGGCATAACAGCATTGGGATGGAAGCCCGGCGACAGGGATTTATTTTTTGAAAGGAGAATAGTTTCTATCGATAAGAACACGATCACATTTGATGTGCCACTCACCACCGCACTCGATTCAACCTTTGGTGGCGGTACCATTGCAAAACTTTCCTGGCCGGGTCGAATTGAAAATGTTGGCGTAGAAAATCTTTTGCTTCAATCAGAATACGAAACACCAAATCCAAAAGATGAAGCGCATCGCTGGATGGCCATCACATTGGAAAATGTTTCTGATGCATGGGTTCGGCAAGTGAGCTTTAAACATTTTGCAGGTTCGGCTGTAGCTGTTCTCGAATCAGCAAAAAGAATAACAATAGAAGATTGCAAATCGCTTGCTCCTGTTTCTGAAATTGGTGGGCAACGTCGTAATACTTTTTTCACAGCAGGACAACAAACATTGGTTCAACGTTGTTATGCAGAAAACGGCTATCACGATTTTGCCGTTGGTTTTTGCGCTCCTGGTCCTAACGCATTTGTGCAATGCCATTCAGCAAGACCTTATAGTTTTAGTGGAACCATTGATAGCTGGGCATCTGGTGTTTTGTTCGATATTGTGAACGTGGATGGAAATGCTATCCGTTTTGGAAACAGAACGCAGGATGGAAACGGCGCTGGCTTTACGGCAGCAAACAGTGTGCTCTGGCAATCCACTGCAGCAAGAATCGATTTAGACAAGCCGCCAACTGCTAACAACTATTCATTCGGCTCATGGGCCCAGTTTTCCGGTAATGGTTATTGGGAAAGTTCCAATGAACAAATTCAGCCACGTAGTTTATACTATACGCAATTAAGTGAAAGATTAAAAAAAGATGTTTCGAAGCAGGCTTACATTTTACCCTTTGATGGTGAAGCGTCGAGCAGTCCGCCTGTTGATGTTGCTATGGCATTGACAAAAAAAGCCGCGAAAACTGCACCAACATTATTTGATTGGATTGACTCAGTTGCAAAAAAAAATGCTATTTCTACTGCAGCAGGTGAGGCGAAAACCTTTAATTCAATTTTCCCATTTGATCAGCAAGTCCTGCCACCATTAGCAGTCCATCCAATGCAGATCCAAAACGGCTGGCTGGTGAAAGACGGAAAGATAGTAGCAGGAAAACGCCAGGATATTCAATGGTGGAATGGCAGTGTTTTACCTGTTGATCTGCCAAAGATGAAACCACATATTACGCGGTTTGTTCCCGGCAGAACCGGTACAGGTTTAACCGACGACCTGGATAGTGTAACGGAGGCGATGAAGAGATCGAACACGGTTGCGATGGAACACAACTATGGTTTGTGGTATGAGCGTCGCCGTGATGATCATGAACGCATCCGCAGGATGGATGGCGACGTATGGCCGCCGTTTTATGAACTTCCATTTGCACGCAGCGGCAAAGACACGGCATGGGATGGGCTGAGTAAATACGATTTGACAAAATACAATCATTGGTATTGGGACCGCCTGAAAAGATTTGCCGACCTTGCAGATGATAAATCACTTGTGTTAGTTCATCAGAATTATTTCCAGCACAATATCATTGAAGCGGGTGCACATTATGTTGACTTTCCCTGGAGAACTGCAAACAATATCAATAACACAGGTTTTGTTGAGCCGGTAAATTTTGCAGGCGACAAACGCATTTTTTATGCGGAACAGTTTTATGACTTAAGTAATGCTAACAGGAAAAAATTGCACACAGCCTACATCCGCAAATGCCTCGACAACTTTAAAAACAACAGCAGCGTCATTCAAACCACCAGTGCGGAATATACTGGTCCCTTACATTTTATTCAATTTTGGTTAGATGTAATTAAGCAGTGGGAAAAGGAAGGCAACAAATCGCAACTCATTGCACTTAGCACAACCAAAGATGTGCAGGACGCAATTCTTGCTGATCCGGCAAGAGCCGCAGTTGTGGACATAATTGATATCCGCTACTGGCACTACCAGGAAGATGGCATTGCATATGAACCAAAGGGCGGGCAAAATTTGGCGCCACGCCAGCATGCAAGATTACTGAAGCCGAAGAAAACTTCGTTTGAACAAGTGTATCGTGCCGTGAATGAATACAAACAAAAGTTTCCGGATAAAGCAGTGATGTATTCAGGCGACAGCTACGACCAGTTTGGCTGGGCGGTGTTTATGGCTGGCGGTTCAATGGCGACACTTCCCGTTTTGCGCAAACAGTTTTTAACAGATGCATCTTCCATGAAAAGCATTGCTTCCACAACGAAAGGGCAATGGATGTTGAAGGATGATAAGGGTTATATTATCTATTGCAATAACAAAGAAAAGGTTCAGATTCCGCTGGCGGATGGAAAGTACCATCTTCGGTATGTGAGCCCACAGACGGGCGGTATCATTGATGAAGAAAACGTACAAGGTGGAAAAATTCTTTCAATGACGCCGCCGTATAGTCCAATTGTATTATGGATAACTGCCATTCAAAATTCCTTACAACATGAAACCAGTATTCAGAAATAAGATCCTTCTTTTAATAATTGGCCTTTTCATTTTAAGTAGCAATGCATTTGCACAAAAGAAACTCCTTGTTTCTGGCAACAAACGTTTTTTCACCGATGAAAAAGGCGCTCCTTTTTTTTGGCTCGGTGATACCGGATGGTTGTTATTTGTTAAATGCAATCGCGAAGATGCCATACACTATCTCGAAACAAGAAAAAAACAGGGTTTTAACGTCGTTCAGGTGATGGTGTTGCACGATATGAACAACACAAAAAATGTTTATGGAGATTCTGCATTAACTAATCAGGATGTATCGAAACCGAAAGTCACGGCTGGCAGTAATTTTTCAAACGCAAATGAATATGATTATTGGGACCATGTTGATTTTATTGTAGCCGAAGCTGCAAAGCGAGGTATTTACATAGGCATGGTGCCTGTTTGGGGCAGCAATGTAAAAGGCGGAAAGGTAAATGTTCAACAAGGCGAAGCCTATGCAAGATTTCTTGCCAACCGTTACAAAAACAGGTGGAATATTGTCTGGCTCAATGGCGGCGATGTGAGAGGTACAGAAGGAATGGATGTTTGGGAAGCCATAGGAACAACATTGAAAAAGCTGGATGCAAAACATTTAATGACCTATCATCCGCGTGGCCGCACATCATCCAGCGATTGGTTTCATAACGAGGCATGGCTCGACTTCAACATGTTTCAAAGTGGTCATAAAAATTATGCGCAGGACACAGTGAGCACTGAAAAAAATCATTATGGCGAAGACAACTGGAAGTTTGTTGATGTGGATTACAATTTGAAGCCTGTAAAACCAACGCTTGACGGCGAACCGTCTTATGAAAATATTCCACATGGACTGCACGACAGTTTACAGCCTCGCTGGAAAGATGCAGATTTACGTCGCTATGCTTACTGGAGTGTTTTTGCAGGCGGGGCAGGATTTACCTACGGTGAAAATGCAACCATGCAGTTTAATAAAATGGGCGATTGGACAGCTAACTATGGCGTAACCAATAACTGGAAGCAGGCAGTTCTTTCACCCGGCGCAACACAAATGGTTCATTTGAAAAAACTCATGCTCAGTAAAAGTTATTTCGACCGTGTGCCTGCGCAGGAATTGGTAGTTGATGATGGCGAACGCTACAACCATGTTGCAGCAACAAGAGGGAAGGATTACGCAATGTTTTATACTTACAATGGGAGAGAGTTTGAAGTGAAAGTTGATAGGATGGCTTACATTGGAAAAATGAATGCAAGTTGGTTTAATCCAAAAAATGGAAGCAAAACAAACATTGGAATAATTGCTTCTTGGGGGACAGTAAAATTTAATCCGCCGGGAGATGTGCAAAATGGTAATGATTGGGTGTTGATTATTGAGAAATCAAAAGCCAAAGTAAAATCTTGAGAAAGTATTGTTTGCTTTTGACGGCGATAGTTTGTGTGTTGTGTTCCTGTAACAACAAAGCGTATTTGTTTTCGTCGTTCAGAGAACCTGCAACGGATGGATTAAGATTGGCTTACAGTTACGACGGTTATCATTGGACAGACCTTGACACAACATTCATCAGACCAAATGTTGACAGTAATGTAATGAGAGACCCTTCCATTGCTCAAGGGCCCGATGGTACATTTCACCTCGTGTTTACAAGTGCATGGAAAGGAACAAAAACATTTGGTTACGCTAGTTCAAAAGATTTGGTGCATTGGAGTGAACAAAAAACAATTGCTGCAATGGCGCAAGAGCCAACGACAGTAAATGTATGGGCGCCGGAAATTTTTTATGATGATGAAAAAGATCAGTTCATTATCATTTGGGCTTCGACAGTTCCTTTTCGTTTTGCAAAAGGACAGGAGGACGAGAACAACAACCACCGCATGTACTACACAACCACGAAAGATTTCAAATCCTTCAGCGAAACAAAACTTTTTTTAGACCCGGGTTTTAGCGTAATTGATTGCGTGATTGTAAAACGAGGTAAGGGTGATTATGTGTTGGTGTTAAAAGATAACACAAGGCCGATGCGAAATATTAAAGTTGCTTTTGCCAATAATCCTTTAGGGCCCTATTCAAAAGCATCTGAGGCGTTTTCGCCAAATTTTACCGAAGGTCCGGCGGTTGCAAAAGTGAACGACGATTACATCGTTTATTACGATCAATACCGTGATAAAATTTACGGCGCTATGAAGACAAAAGATTTTAAAACATTTACGGATATCACCAAAGAAGTAAGCCTGCCGCAAGGGCACAAGCATGGGACAATTTTTTTGGTGAAGAAGAATATGATAAAACAACTGAAGGATGCCATGGAACAACAAAGACAATAAGACACGAAGTAATACCAGGACTTTGTGAACCTTTGTGCTTTTGTGGTTCAGTATGCCGAATAGAATTGTTGCAGTACAAGAGTGCGACGCAACAGACGTTCAATAGTAGCACTTGCTTCTGGTTCATAAAAAGAAAAATGCGAAATGAAGATTCGATTATTTTTTATACTGGCAGTTTTACTTACCAATGCTGTTCATGCGCAGGACACGGTACGGTACACCGGCACTACATTGGTGAACGTAGATTATCACCATGGACAATTAAGTCCTGCTATCGGTGTTCACAATATTCAAACCTTTCGTGCCAACAGGGAACATCCTGAATTGGCTGGCGGTGTAAGTTGGACGTACAATCATGCGCCGATGCTGGCATATTGGAACAATCAATTTTACCTGCAATTCTTAAGCAATCCTGTTGGTGAACATGTTCCACCCGGGAAAACATTTTTGCAAACATCAAAAGACGGTTACAATTGGAGCAGCGCGGCTGTTCTCTTTCCACCATATAAAATTCCTGATGGAACAACAAAGGAAGGAAGAACTGAGGTTGCCAAAGATTTATATGCCGTCAATCATCAGCGCATGGGATTTTATGTATCGAAAAAAAACCGATTGCTGACATTGGCCTATTATGGAATTGTGATGGGAAAAGGTGATGACCCTAACGATGGCAAAGGCATTGGCCGTGTTGTTCGTGAGATCAATAAAGACGGAAGTTATGGGCCAATTTATTTTATTCGCTACAATAAAAGCTGGGACAAAACAAAGTCGACTTATCCTTTTTATACTTCAAGCAAAGACAAAGGTTTTATAGAAGCATGTAATGAATTATTGGCAACGCCCTTGATGATGCAGCAATGGGTGGAAGAAGCCGACCGGGATGATGAATTGATTCCGTTGAAAAAAGAATACAAAGCATTTAGTTATTATCATTTGCCTGATGGACGTGTGGTGGGCTTATGGAAAAATGCGTTAACATCAATAAGCAAAGACCAGGGAAAAACATGGATGTATAACGTAACGAGGGCGCCGAAGTTTGTCAATAGCAACGCCAAGATCTGGGGACAGAAACTAAGCGATGGCAGGTATGCAACGGTATACAACCCATCTGAATTCCGCTGGCCATTGGCACTTTCAATGAGCAACGATGGGTTGAATTATAATAATCTTTTGTTAGTGAATGGCGAGATCACTTCACTTCGATATGGCGGTGCTTATAAATCTTATGGCCCTCAATATGTACGTGGCATTGAAGAAGGTAACGGTACACCACCTGATAAAAATCTTTGGATCACCTACAGCATGAACAAAGAAGATATGTGGGTTTCAAAAATTAAAGTACCTGTAACAGATGAAGTGAAGGGACATGTTAATGAAAGCTTCGATCAAATGCCCGACGGCAAAGAATTGGACTTATGGAACTACAACAGTGGTCTTTGGACACCAGTGGCAATTGAAAAAATGAGTAACGGAACAAAGGCATTAGCATTGAAGGACCGGGATCCTTTTGATTATGCAAAAGCAGAGAGAGTTATTCTTTCTGCCAAAAAAATAGTCACTGAATTTACCATTATACCGCAACAGTCAAAGAATGGTTTGTTGGATATTGAATTCACTGATGCCAAAGGAACACCGGGTGTTAGATTGTCATTTGATTCAACCGGCAATTTTATTACGAAGGCTGGTTATCGCAATCGCAACCTGATGAAGTATGAAGCGGCCCAAACGTATAATATTCGTGTTGACCTCAACACCGATACCCGTTTTTATTATGTAACGGTCAATGGCAAGGCGTTGGCGCCGGGATTATTCTTTGCGCCGTTGTCATCTATTGATCGTGTTGTTTTTCGCACGGGCCATACATGCCGTTTTCCCGATGCGGACACACCCACCGACCAGGATTATGATCTGCCGAACGCCGGTGAACAGGATAAAAAAGCGGTGTATTACATTACTTCATTCAAAACATCTAATTAGGATTGTCGACGTCAACGAACTATATAAAATTGCATGCGTTTGGTAAGCAAGTTTTTTTATTACGTCACCAGCGACTGCAACATCTATTAAGCTTTCGTTGCAACCTTTGGTTTGTTATTTTTTATTTCTTCCAGGGGAAGAATAAAAAAGAATCACTCTTGTACGGCAACAATTTTATTCAGCAAACCCACCCCAGAGTTTTACAGCACAATCATTCACTAAACCCGCCCCTCCAGGGAGGGGATGTGTACGATAGCACTACCCCTGTAAAACTGTTCATCCCCTCCTTGGAGGGGCTGCAGCAACTGCCAATAAAGAAAGGCTTGAAGGGGGTGGGTTTTTTTATGCTCTTTTTTCTCCTTTCTTCTTTTTCTCTCTCCGCCCAGCAAACTGAAATCAAATACCTCTCCGGCACCGGCAGCGATGACACTGTGCCATGGCAATTCTATTGCACCGGCGGGATGAACGCAAACAAATGGACATCTATACCTGTTCCTTCCTGCTGGGAATTACAAGGCTTTGGCAAATACGATTATGGCTTTGCAAAAGACAGTGTTCGTGGTAAAGAACAGGGATTGTATAAATATGAGTTCAATGTTTCTCAATCATGGAAGAACAAAAAAATAAATCTTGTTTTTGAAGGCGTAATGACCGACGCTGAAGTAAAAGTAAACGGACAATCAGCAGGAGAAATTCACCAGGGAGCATTTTATGCATTTAAGTATGATATCACTTCTTTACTAAAATATGATAGCAAAAATTTACTGGAAGTAATTGTTTCAAAACATTCCGCCAATCAATCAGTGAATGAAGCAGAACGCAAGGCTGACTTTTGGATTTTCGGCGGCATTTTTCGTCCCGTGTATTTGGAAGTGTTACCGCCAACACATATTCAACAGGTTTCAATAAATGCAAAAGCCGATGGAAGTTTTTCTGCTACTATTCCTGTTAATGGAAAGGCTGACAAAGCGGTTGTGAAAGTTTATTCAATTGATGGAAAATTACTTGGCAAGGCATCGGGCAAAGACTATAGCAATTCATGGATTCATTTTCAATTCGGTAAAAAATTTAGCGCTGTTAAACAATGGTCGTCTGAATTTCCCAACCTATACAAAGCAGTTTTCACCATTTACTCAAACGGCAAACCGCAACATACAGTCACAAAGAAATTCGGCTTTCGTACAGTTGAAGTCAAACAACGTGATGGCGTTTACGTAAACGGTGCGAAAGTAAAAATGAAAGGTGTTAACCGTCATTCTTTCCACCCGCAAAGTGGTAGAACAACCAGCAAAGCAATGTCTATAGAGGATGTATTGCTCATGAAGGACATGAACATGAATGCTGGTCGCATGTCGCATTATCCGCCTGATGAACATTTTTTGGATGTATGTGATTCGCTTGGCTTATTTGTAATGAATGAATTAGCGGGCTGGCATGGACACTATGATACACCAACCGGAACAAAGCTTCTAAAAGAAATGATTGACCATGATGTGAACCATCCATCAATCATCTTTTGGGCAAATGGAAACGAAGGCGGTCACAATTTTGACTTAGACAAGTTGTTCACAGAATACGATATTCAAAAACGTCCTGTCGTTCATCCCTGGCAATTGTTCGGCGGCATCGAAACACAACATTACCGTGAATACAATTATGGTATCGGTAATTACGAGAATGGAAGAGAGATTGTGATGCCTACCGAATTTTTACATGGGCAGTTTGATGGCGGTCACGGTGCAGGCCTGGAAGATTACTGGGAAAAAATGTGGCACAATCCATTAAGTGCCGGTGGCTTTCTTTGGGACTTTCAGGACCAGGCTGTAGTAAGAAAAGATTTGAATGATTCATTAGACACGGACAAGCATCGCGGTGCTGATGGTATAGTTGGGCCTTATCGCGAACGAGAAGGAAGTTTTTACACTATAAAGGAAGTTTGGAGTCCTATTTACTTTGAAAAGAAGTATGTAACTGAAGATTTTGATGGCTCATTCAATATAGAAAACAGGTATCATTTTACCAATCTTTCGCAATGTAGATTCAGATGGCAAGCGAAAAAACTTCAAAGTTGGCCCAATACTACCTTAAATGGAACAGCACCATCTCCGAATATTAAACCAGGAGAGAAGGGTAATCTTAAGATTATTGTCCCCGTAAACTGGCAAGATTTTGATGTGTTGTATATAACTGCTTTTGGTATCGATGGCAAAGAAATTTTCACATGGAGTTTTCCAATTACAAAACCGGCAACTCTAGCAAAAAATTTGATGACTCGCAATGCAAACAGTAAAGTGACCCTTACTGAAACCGATTCAGTTTTTGCAGTTTTAGCTAATGGAGTGAATATGATGATTCACAAACGTACCGGCCTGTTGCAACAAGTGGAAAACAACACTGGCCTCATTCCTTTTAATAACGGCCCATTTGTACAGGAAGCAGTTAATAATTTTTCCCGCTTCACTCATCGCTATCATGGCGATACTTTAATTATTGCGTCCACTTTCGACCGAAAGAAAAGTTATAACACATTGGAATGGACAATTTATCCTTCAGGCATTATAAAAATGCAGGTGCGTTATTTTCCTGCTGAATACTTCACTTGGTTTAACGGTGTAAACTTCTCCTTTCCTGAAAAAGAAATACGTGCCGTTGAATACATGGGCAATGGTCCTTATCGTGCCTGGAAGAACCGGCTGAAAGGAAGTAAATTCGGAGTCTGGAAGAAAGATTATAACAGCACGGAAACAGGTGAAAGTTGGAGCTACCCCGAGTTCAAAGGTTATCACTCAAACATGTATTGGTGCAAATTCATAACAACATCGCAGGCCTTCACTGTTTATACAGACAATGAAGATTTGTTTTTCCGCTTGTTTACTCCTGCTTGGAAAACAGACCAATGGCATAATTACGAACCGCTCTTTCCATCCGGAGATATTTCATTTATGCAAGGCATACCAGGTATTGGCAGCAAAACACAAAGGGCAGAAACAACAGGGCCAATGGGCATGAAAAATATTTTTTATGATTATGAAAAAGACCCAACCCGTGCTTTGCAGATGACTTTGTATTTCGATTTCACAGCTAATGAAATAACCAAATGAAAAAATTAATTCACCATATTGTCATTTGCATTTGTTTCTTGTATTCAACAACAGCATTTGCATTTGATGCAATGTCGGTTAGTAACCTGCAATGCGAGATGCTCACCAACCCAATCGGCATTGATGTGACAACTCCGCGTTTCAGCTGGCAGGCGAATACGGAACAACGCGGCATGAAACAATTAGCTTATCAAATCATTGTCGCATCATCGCAAACTTTATTGGATAAAGGTGAAGGCGACCTATGGAATTCCGGCAAGATTTCTTCAGATAAATCACACCTGGTTAGTTATGCAGGCAAAATTTTACAAAGCCGCCAACGATGTTTCTGGAAAGTAAAGGTTTGGGCAAATAATGGTGAAGAAAAGTGGAGCGATGTAGCAAGGTTCAGCGTAGGTTTATTAAACTCAAAAGATTGGAAAGCGGCATGGATTGGTTTAGACCGTGCTTTCCTATGGGATAGCGTAACCCAGTTTGCAAGGCTTTCTGCACGCTATTTTAGAAAAGAAATTGACGCAGCAAAACAAATTAAAAAAGCAACTGTTTATACTTCCGGTCTTGGTCTTTATGAGCTTTATATCAACGGTCAAAAAATTGGCGACCAGGTTTTAGCGCCGGCACCAACCGATTACAGCAAAACGGTTTTGTACAATACGTTTGATGTTAGTTCTCAAATAAAACAAGGCAGGAATGCGATTGCAACTGTATTGGGCAACGGTCGCTTTTTTGCCATGCGCCAAAATTATAAGCCGCAGAAATGGCACACATTCGGTTTTCCAAAAATGCTTTTGCAATTAGAGATTGAATTCACTGATGGCACTAAACAAATTGTTGGTAGTGATGCATCGTGGAAGGTAACGGCTGATGGTCCCATTAGAACCAACAATGAATACGATGGTGAAGAATATGATGCAACAAAAGAATTAACCGGTTGGAATACTAAAGGCTATAATGACACCAAATGGCTAAAAGTAGAAATGGTGAAAGCTCCGGAAGGTAAGCTTGTTGCGCAGATGAATGGTAACATGAAGGTGATGGAATCAATTAAGCCCGTTTCAATTAAGCAAGTTTCCGGAAAATATATTCTTGACATGGGACAGAATATGGCGGGATGGTTAAAGATGAATGTAAAAGGTCAAAGAGGCCAACAGGTAAAACTGCGTTATGCGGAAAGCCTCCAGCCGAATGGCGAACTATACGTTGCTAATTTAAGAGACGCCAGAGTCACGGACATCTACACGATAAAAGGAGCAGGGCGGGAAACTTGGAACCCGGCATTTGTTTATCATGGATTTCGTTATGTTGAAATCACTAATTATCCGGGTACGCCGACGGTCGAAAATTTTACGGGAGAAGTTGTTTACGACGCCCTGCAAACAATAGGGTCATTAGAAACTTCAAATGCTACTATCAACCAAATTCATAAAAATGCCTATTGGGGAATTAGGAGCAATTACAAAGGCATGCCCGTTGATTGTCCGCAACGAAACGAACGCCAGCCATGGTTAGGCGACAGAACAATGGGTGCCTATGGCGAGAGCTTTTTATTCGATAACAGTAAGCTGTATGCAAAATGGCTGAATGACATTCGCGATGCGCAAACACCCGAAGGAAGTATACCTGATGTTGCACCAAGCTTTTGGTTTTATTATAAAGACAACATGACCTGGCCGGGAGCTTACCTGACCATCGCTGACATGCTTTACCGGCAATTTGGTGATAAGAGTTCTATCGTTAATCATTACCCCTACATGAAAAAATGGATGAATTACATGAAGGGTAAATACATGACGAAAGAATTCATCGTTACGAAAGATAGCTATGGTGATTGGTGTGTGCCACCTGAATCACCGGAGCTCATTCACAGTAAAGATTCCATGCGGGTAACAAACCCGCAATTGATTGCTACGGCCTATTACTATTATTTATTGCAGGTGATGCAGCGGTTTGCTTTATTGTCGAATAACAATACCGATGTTGTCGGTTTTGCTGCGGAAGGGCTAAAAGTAAAAGAGGCATTTAATAAAAAATTTTATAACCGCTCATTGTTTCAATATAGCAACAATACCGTAACGGCTAATATTTTGCCATTGGCTTTTGGTTTAGTGCCCGAAGCAGATAGTGCAAAACTGTTCAAAAATATTGCCGATAAGATTTTGATAGAAAACAAAGGCCATATCAGCACCGGCGTAATTGGAACACAATGGCTCATGCGTTGGTTAACAAAATATGGCCGTGCCGACATTGCTTATAAACTGGCGAGCAATACAACTTATCCAAGCTGGGGTTATATGGCGCAGAATGGTGCTACGACTATTTGGGAATTATGGAATGGCAACACGGCTAATCCTGCCATGAATTCGCAGAACCATGTAATGCTGCTGGGTGATTTATTGATTTGGATGTACGAGAACCTCGGCGGTATTCAATCTGATGCAAACGAAACAGGATATAAGAAGATTGTAATGAAACCTTCGTTTGTAAAAGAGTTAGATTATGTGAAGACGAGTTATGAATCGCCATACGGCAGAATTAGCAGCCATTGGAAAAAAGATAAAGATGAATTGAAATGGGATGTAACGATTCCCGGTAACACAACTGCATTGCTTTATATTCCTGCGGTTTCAGAGAAAGAAGTGAAAGAAGAGAAGGGAAAAGCTGTTCGGTTTGTAAAAATGGAAAAGGAAAATGCAGTATTTGAAGTTGGCAGCGGCAGTTATAGTTTCAGTGTTGAGCATAAGGTTGTTTTGAAATAGTTGCATAGTGATAAGAACCCTTCGATTTACTCAGGGTAGGCTACTGCAACGATGTTGAATAGAATTGTGCAGTACAAGAGTGCGACGCAACAAAAGTTTAATAGTAGCACATCAGCTAAGTACAAAAAAAAGAATTATGAATAAAAAAATCATTGCTTTTTTCGCAATCGTTTTTTGCATGTGTGTTGATGCAAATGCGCAAACAGATATGAGGCCCGGGGCTGTTTCGGAAGATGCAAAAGTAAAATCAGATGCAGAGAACGATAAGAAAGCGGCTGAATGGGTGGCTTCGTTAAACCTGAACGATGCGGCAAAAGCAGAGAAAGTAAAAACTGCAATTGCTACGCATTTGAAAACGATTCGGGACTGGCATAATGAGCATCCGTTTACAACAGTCCCGGCGGGAATTAATCCTGCAACGGGCAATAAACTTTCTGATTTAGACCGACAAGTCATCGCCAATTCTGCAATGCCAAAGACGGTGCATGATAATTTGATGAATGTGTTGAAAGCAGAGTTATCACTGGAACAAGTTGAAATGATTTTGGATAAATACACCATTGGAAAAGTGGCCTTCACGATGAAGGGTTATAAAGCGATTGTGCCTGATTTAACAGCTGAAGAAGAAGCGAAAATTCTTGACTTCCTGAAACAGGCAAGAGAACAGGCGATTGATTATAAAAACATGAACCAGGTCTCGGCCATCTTCGAAATTTACAAAACGAAAAGTGAGCAATACCTGAATAGTAATGGCCGCAACTGGAGGCAATTGTACAAGGCTTATACTGATAAAGTAAAAGCGGAGAAAGCGAGCAAGCAATGAGTCGGCAGTATGCAGTAAGCAGTTGGCAGTATCGTAGCAAGTAATGAATGACTAAACATTTAACCATGATGAAAAAAACGGCGAATATTTTTTTGATAATGATGTTGATGAGTAATTATGCTGATGCACAATTAAGTAAATGGCAAAAAGGAATATTGGTTGATGAATACATTTATGATACCGCTTCGTTTCCGCAAAGCCATGCTGCGACAATAGCAGAAACCCCTGAAGGATTAATTGCTGCGTGGTTTGGCGGCACGAAGGAAGGAAATAAGGATGTGTGCATCTGGACAAGCAAATTGATAAAGAACAAATGGTCGTCTCCCAAAAAAGTTGCCGAAGGGATCATCAACGATACATTGCGTTATGCCTGTTACAATCCTGTTTTATTTTATGCGCCAAACAAAGAGCTGTTGTTGTTTTATAAAATCGGACCCAATGTAGCGGGATGGACGGGCTGGATGATGCGGAGTAAAGACAATGGAAAAACATGGAGAAAACGGGAAGCATTGCCTGAAGGTTTTTTAGGGCCTATAAAAAATAAGCCGGTAATGGTGGGTGGTGTATTGCTTTGTCCGAGTAGCACCGAAAAAACGGGATGGAAAGCGCATATCGAATACACAACTGATTTTGGTAAAACATGGACGAAGAGCGGACCATTGAATGATGATAAAAAACTCCAGGCCATACAACCAAGTATTCTTAAATACAAAGATGGCCGTTTACAGATACTATGTCGCAGTCGCAACCATACTATTAATGAAAGCTGGAGTAGTGATGGCGGTAAAACATGGAGCGAAATGAAAGCGTCCCCACTGCCGAATAATAATTCCGGAACGGATGCCGTAACATTAAAAGACGGCCGCCAGTTGTTGGTGTATAATCATTTGTTACCTGATTCAAGTTGGGTGAAAGGTAAAGGCCCCCGTACACCATTGAATGTTGCTATTTCTAAGGATGGTAAGAAATGGTATGCTGCTGCTATATTGGAAGATTCGCCTATCAGCCAATACTCTTATCCATCGGTGATTCAATCAAAAGATGGAATGGTGCATATTGTTTACACGTGGCGAAGGCTGAAAATAAAATATGTAAAGATCGATCCATCGAAGCTGGTGATGAAAGAGATCATTAACGGCAAATGGCCCGAGATGAAAGGTTATCAACCGCCGAATGGAAGTGTTGTGACCGGCGACTAAACGATACAAAAGCAATATGAACAATCTCCCAATATTCGACCTGGTAATCATCCTGCTTTACCTGTTGGCTATGATATTGGTTGGGTTTTATTTTTCCAGGAAGAATAAAAATTCAGAACAGTTTACAAAAGCATCAGGAAAAATCCCGGGATGGGCTATCGGGCTTTCTATCTATGCAACTTTTTTAAGCAGTAATACTTTTTTGGGTGTTCCGGGAAAAGCATTCGGCACCAACTGGAATGCGTTTGTGTTCAGTATTTCCATGCCTTTTGCTGCATGGATCGCCTCTAAATATTTTGTGCCGTTTTATAGAGGCACCGGGGAGATATCTGCTTACACACATTTGGAAAATCGTTTCGGTCCTTGGGCAAGAACGTATGCCGTTATTTGTTTTTTGCTTACCCAGGTTGCCCGTATGGGCACTATTTTTTTCGGCATCGCATTAAGCTTGCAGGCATTGATTGGTTACCCTATGTCAGCCATTATGATTGTGATGGGAGTATGCATTATCCTTTACACAGTGCTGGGTGGAATGGAAGCAGTGATTTGGACAGAGGTTGTACAAGGCGTTATTAAAACATTGGGTGCAGTACTTATTCTTATTCTTATTATTAACGAAATGCCCGGTGGCGTTTCGGATGTTTTTAAAATTGCTACAGCCAATCATAAATTGGATTTAGGAAGTTTCTCTCCCGATTTTGTGCAGTCAAGTTTTTGGGTAGTGCTGTTCTACGGCTTCTTTATTAACCTGAATAATTTTGGAATGGACCAGAATTATATTCAACGATATCATACGGCGGCTTCTTCAAAGCAGGCATCGAAATCGGTTTGGATGTGTGTTGCCTTATATGTTCCCGCTTCTTTACTTTTTTTTATCATCGGAACCTGTTTGTTCGTCTATTATCAAATGCATCCTGAATTAATTGCAGTTGTTAAGCAACAAGTAGCCACAGAAAAATTAGGGAGTGCTGCAACTGTTCAACAGGTTAATCAAATGGCTACACAATTGTTACCTGCTGACTACGGCGATAAAGTGATGCCACATTTTATGGTAACGAAAATTCCAACGGGTTTGATAGGGCTGATTATTTCTGCACTGCTTTCAGCTGCCATGAGCACCATTAGTTCAAGTATGAATGCTTCTGCTACAGTTTTTACGATGGACATTTACAAACGTTATTTTAATAAGAGCGTTGGAGACAAGTCGAAGCTCAATATGCTTCATTTGATGACTGTTGTTTTTGGGTTGTTTGGCTTGTTTGCAGGCATCGCCATGATTGGCGTAAAAAGCCTGCTGGATGCCTGGTGGGAACTGTCGGGAATTTTTGCCGGTGGCATGCTGGGATTGTTTTTGTTAGGATTGATTAGTCGTCAAACAAAAAGTGCCGAAGCATTGACAGCAGTTATTATCGGCATCGTAGTGATACTTTGGATGACATTCTCGGGAAATTTATCCGGGCAATATGCTTTTCTCAAAAATCCTTTGCATAAGAATATGGTGATCGTGGTGGGCACATTGACAATTTTCTTAACCGGATTATTGCTAACTGCACGAAAAAGAAAACTTGTCACTGAACCAATTCAAAAGGTAGAGGCAGTTAATGAAATAAGGTGATTAATTATGATTAGGATTTACAAAACTGAACGAAGTATTGTCCTTGGAAAAACAGGTGTTTATTATCAATCGACACAAAAGGATTGGGATGTACTTATTAATCAAACTAATTTATACAAGGCTTGGGAAGAAGACATAAATGGTGTGAATTCTATTGGGGTGCGGTATGGCTACAGGACGCCGAATAGAATTGTTGCGGCACAAGAGTGCGACGCAACAAAAGCTTAATAGCAGAAATGCAGTTAGCCAACAAAAAAATCTAAATTTAAAAAATAAGTATTCACAATTCATAACTCATCAATCTTAATTCATAAATCATGTTGCAAGAAATAAAAAAGTTTGTGCCGGTGATGATAACACCGTTCAACCTTAAAGCAAAGGCTGACCTTGATATGGTGTCAACGCTAGTGGAATTTTATTTGGCCGCCGGAGCCAAAGGTTTTTTCGCCAATTGCCTGAGCAGCGAAATGTTCAGCATCAGCGAAGATGAACGTTTAGAACTTACGCAGCATGTAGTGAACTGCGTGAATGGCCGTGTCCCCATTGTGGCAACAGGTTCGTTTGGGTTGACTATTGATGACAAAGCCGAATTCACGAAAAAGATTTTCGATACTGGTATCAATGCGGTGATTCTTATCACTGGTCATTATGCAAACATTGATGATGGGGATGATGTGCTGTTGCGAAATTTTGAAAAGATGTTTGCTCTCACGGGAGATATTCCTTTGGGCATGTATGAATGTCCTGCTCCTTACAAAAGAATTTTACCTGCGGAGGTATTTAAAAAATTATTGGAAACAAAACGATTCATATATCATAAAGACACTTCGATAGAGCCTGAACAAGTGAAAGCAAAACTTGCCATTGCAAAGGATTACGAAAATTTTGAGTTTTATGATGCGCATACTCCCAATGCAATGTCATCGCTGCAAATGGGAGCGAAGGGCATGTCATCCATCTCGGGAAATTTTTATCCCGAGGCAATGATCTGGATGTGTAACAATGCAACTAATCCGGAAAAGCAGGAAGATGTAAAATGGCTGCAGGCCGAGTTGACGAAAGTCGATCCATTGATTCACCAGGCGTACCCAATGAGTGCGAAATATTTTTTGCGTAAGCGTGGAGTACCAATTCGTACAATCAGCCGTGCAACGGCTTTGGAATTAACGCCACAGCAAAAACAAACACTCGATGAGATTTATGAAAATTTTCTTCATTGGTGCGAGAGGCTAAATATCCCGACCGCAAATATTGATGAAATAGTGTCTGCAAAACAATCAACTTAATAATTGCTATAAAATTCTATCAATGCAGTCACTTACTATCAGCTTCCCGGGTAAATTAATTTTCGGCAATGGAAAAATAGAACAGCTAAAAGATGAAGTGCTCATCTTTACTTCAAAAAAAGTTGTCATTATAACGATAGAACCTTTAATGCCGGTTGTTGAAAAAATTGCAAGAGGATTAAAGGATGCTTACCTGGAAGTTCAGATTGACAGCACAACTGATAAAGAACCATCTTTCAACGATTTTAAAAAGCTGATGCGGCGGGTAGGACATCTTAATCCTGATGTGGTAATTGGAATAGGTGGTGGCAGTGTGCTTGATCTTGCCAAATTAGTAGCCGCGCAATTAGACAACCGGCAAACCCTGGAGGAATATGTTGGTATTGGACTATTGCAGGGAAGGCGAAAGGCGCTGATCTGTGTGCCCACTACTTCCGGTACAGGAAGCGAGGCATCTCCGAATGCGATATTGGTTGATGATAACGACGGACAAAAGAAAGGGATCATCAGCCAATATCTTGTTCCCGATGTAGTAATTGTTGACCCGCAGTTGACAGTTTCTGTTCCGCCATCGGTTACTGCCGCAACAGGCATTGATGCGTTAACACATTGCCTCGAAGCATACACTAACAAGTTTGCGCATCCAATGATTGATTTGTATGCATACAAAGGCATGCAATTAATTGCAGCGAATATTGTGCAGGCAGTAAAGAATGGTAATGATGAAGTGGTAAGAACAGAAGTGGCGTTAGGCAGTTTGTATGGTGGCATTTGTTTAGGTCCGGTGAACACTGCGGCCGTTCATGCACTTTCTTATCCATTAGGAAGCATGTTCCATTTACCGCATGGTCTTTCCAATGCCTTACTGCTGCCTTATGTGATGGAATATAATCTGGTTGCTTCGCCTCAACGTTATGCGGAAGTTGCTGTTGCATTGGGATGTAAAGAAGAAACCGATGATGTGTCCACTGCCAAAAAAGGCGTTGAAAAAATTAAAGAGTTAATAAAAGATTGCGGTTTGCCATTGCAACTTCGTGCTGCTGGTGTAACAGAAGATGCGATCCCTGTGATGGCAGAGCAGTCAATGAAGATTCAGCGGCTGCTGAAAAATAATCCCCGCGAGGTCACAGAAGCTGATGCTATCGCCATTTATAAAGCAGCATTTTAATGAAGAAAGAAAAGAAATATAGCGGTGTTGTTATTCCTGCCATAACTCCATTGACGAAGGATTTCAATTTAGACCATGGTGGTGCAGAGAAGATCTTTGAAAACTTTAGAAAGAATGATGTTGCTCCTTTTATTTTAGGAACAACCGGCGAAGCCGCTTCGCTTCCATTTTCATTAAAGAAAGAATTTTTTGAACTGGCAGGTAAGCTAAAAAAAAGCGGTGAAGTTTTGTATGCAGGTATTTCAGCGAATGTGTTTGTTGAATCGGTTGCCTTAGCGAAGCATGCTTTTGATAATGGTGCCGATGTAGTGGTGGCAACGCTGCCTTCTTACTATGCGCTTACGGACGAAGCCATGCTGCGTTATTTCACACAATTAGCAGATGCAGTTGGCGGACCGATGATGATCTATAATATTCCTGCTACTACTAACATGTCCATCCCTCTCAAAATAATTGATGAATTAAGCCAACATCCCATCCTGGTTGGTGTAAAAGATTCGGAAAGAAATGAAGACAGGCTGGATGAATCGATTGCCTTATGGTCGGGAAGAGAAGACTTCAGTTATTTTTTGGGATGGGCCGCTAAATCTGCTCACGCGATTTTAAGTGGTGGCGATGGTTTGGTACCAAGCACAGGAAATTTTTATCCCTCCCTATATGCTGAACTTTACAAAGCAGCAATTGAAAGCGACAAAGGAAAGGCATTGAATCTGCAGGAACTATCTGATACCTTGGGTAATCTTTATCAACAAGGAAGAACATTAGGCGAATCATTGTGGGCATTGAAAGTAGTGATGAAAGAATTAGGACTTTGCGAAACGAATGTGATGCCGCCGCTGTATGCTCAATCAAAAGAAGAAAAAACCAAACTGTTGCGTGACTTCAAAATGATTTTAGATGAACAGGAAATTGTTTTTTGATACCGGCTATTGTATTTCATGGCATCGCCTGTTGCGTCGCACTCTTGTACATTCAGGGCTATGATTGGACACATTCAAAAAAGTTGAAACAAAATATTTTTTAAAACATGAACGACAAACCAATTATAGCCATTACTATGGGTGATCCGGCAAGTATCGGTCCCGAGATTGCAGTAAAGGCATTGCTGAACGAAAAGATCACTTCCATTTGCAGGCCGCTGATTGTTGGCGATGCATCCGTGTTCAGTCATATCATTAAGCATTTGAAACTAGCCGCAACTGTTAATGTGATTCAATCCGTAGCCGAAGCAAAGTTTGAAAAAGGAGTGATAGATGTTTTTGATTTGGACAACACTAATATTGATGAACTAAAGTTTGGAGAGATCTCGGCCATGGCTGGTCATGCTTCATTCGAGGCGGTTAAGAAAGTGATTGAGCTGGCGATGGCAGGCGAAGTAGAAGCAACAGTTACCGGTCCTATCAATAAAAAATCCATCAACGAAGCGGGCCATCATTTTGCGGGACATACAGAAATATATGCATATTATACTGGCACAAAAAAATATGCGATGCTGTTAGTGGAAGACAGCTTGAAAGTTATTCATGTATCTACACATGTTTCATTGCGACAAGCATGCGACCTGGTAAAAAAAGACCGCATACTTGAAGTTGTGCATCTTTTACATAATGGTTTAAAACAGCTAGGGGAAACGAATTTAAAAATTGGAGTGGCAGGTTTAAATCCACATGCTGGTGATAATGGTTTGTTTGGAACAGAAGATGATTTGGAAATTCTTCCGGCTGTTGAAGAAGCAAAACGTTTAGGTTTTGATATTGAAGGTCCTGTTCCACCTGACACATTGTTTGCCAAAGCCGCAACAGGTGCGTATGGTGCAGTGGTAGCCATGTACCACGACCAGGGACATATTCCTTTTAAATTAAACGGCTTTAAATGGAATGAGGAAAAAAAACAAATGGATAGTGTGAAAGGAGTGAACATCACAATGGGCCTTCCCATTATTCGAACTTCCGTTGATCATGGGACCGCATTTGAAATTGCTGGAAAAGGTATTGCAAGTGCAGACGCCATGGTGCTTGCAATTGAATCAGCTGTTCAACTAAGCAAGAACCATAATAAATGATTGTTGTTATAGCAGACGATATAACTGGGGCCGCAGAACTGGGTGGAATAGCATTGCGCTATGGGCTGAAAGTTTTGCTGTCGAATGATGTGAGTATCTCGCCAAGTATTGATGTATTGATTCTTTATACAAATACAAGGTCATTAAAAAGAGAAGAGGCCGTTGCGGTAATGAAAGAACTTACTGGCAAAGTTGTGGCTTTGAAGCCATCCTTAATTTACAAAAAGACAGATTCTGTTTTGCGGGGATATGTGGTGGCGGAAATGGAAGCACAGATGGAAGTGCTTAAGTTAGAAAAAGCCCTGCTGGTTCCTGCAAATCCTTTGTTAGGGAGGACAATCAAACATGGCCAATATTTTTTAAATGGTCAGCCTATTCATGAGACCAGTTTTTCAACCGATCCGGAATTTCCTATCACATCTTCCAGGGTAGAAGACATGTTGGGATCAGAGAATAAAACAATTCATGTCCTTACAAAAAATACGGAGCTGCCTGTTGGTATATCTATAGGTGAAGCAGTGTCAATGAAAGATGTGGAGGCGTGGACGAATTATCAACACGATCCTGTTTTCCTTGCTGGTGCTGCATCGTTCTTTTGGGCTTTATTGAAATCAAAATATTCAATTGTAAAGAAAACGCCTGATTTGAAGCTTTCCAATCCAACGATACTGGTCAGTGGTACAACTTATAAAAAAAATGTCGATAGACGTAAGGAATTACAGCACCTGATTAGTTATATGCCGGCAAAAATGTTCGCGAAGAATACTATCGATAAAAAGGATCTTGATAAATGGACAGACCAGACACTTGGCATACTGTCTACGTACGGCAGCGCCATTATTGCCATAGGCGATTATGGTGAGATAAAAGCCGACGCAAAGCTGTTACGGGAAAAGTTGAGCAAGGTCGTGAACCTTCTTCTTAACCAAACAGAAATAAAGGAATTGCTGATCGAAGGTGGCTCCACGGCCTACAGCATTATTCATGGACTTGGACTTAGATCTTTTATACCAACGGAAGAGTTAAGCCAGGGAGTGGTTCGAATGAAAGCGGAAGGCGAACATGATCTGCACCTGACCATCAAACCCGGAAGCTATGACTGGCCGGCCGAATGGCATTTCAATTAACGAAGAACAATTGCTGTATGAATTCATCTATCCATCTTGTTGATTATTTAATTATTTGCTTCTTCTTATTGGCAACGCTGTATTTTGGCTTTCGATTCTCTAAAAACCAAAACACTACTAAATCTTTTTTTCTTGCACAAGGCAGGGTGCCTACGTGGGCAATTGGGTTGTCATTACTGGCAACGCTTATAAGCAGTGTCACTTTTTTAGCCTACCCGGGCACAGGTTATTCTTCCAATTGGATATTACTCGTTCAAGGCCTGATGGTGCCGGTTGTGTTGCTTGGTGTTATCTGGTTTATTGTACCTCTTTATCGCAAAGTCATTCGTTTAAGCACCTATGAGTATTTTGAACAGCGCTTTGGTTCATTTGCCCGCTACTATAGTTCAATTGCTTTTGTATTAAGGCAATTTGCCGGCATGGGAACGGTATTATTTCTATTGGCAATCGCTTTGAATAATATTGTTTTTAAAAATTCAACGGATAACACTGAAATGATTGCTATTGTTTGCATCGTTGGCCTCATCATCATTGTTGTAAATCTTTTGGGAGGAATTGAAGCCGTTATTTGGTTAGATGTTTTCCAAGGATTCATGTTATTCATTAGCGGTATCATTTGTATCAGTGTTTTATTGTTTTCAACCGATGGCGGCCCGGCGGAAGTTTTTCGTGTGGCGGAACAAGCCGGACGGACAGGCTTTGGTCCTTATGAAATGGACTTGACAAAACTCACGTTCATTGTGATGGCTATTAATGGCGCTTTTTATGCCATACAGAAATACGGCACCGACCAAACAGTTGTGCAACGTTATCTCACAGCCAAAACAGATAAGAGTGCGATTCGTGCTTCACTGATGGGAATTCTTTTAACCGTTCCGGTATGGTGCATTTTCATGTTTATCGGCACGGCGCTTTTTGTGTATTACAAACAACAACCATTGCCGGAAGGTTTGCGGCCTGAAGCCGTCTTTCCTTATTTCATTAAAACAAAGCTTCCTGTTGGTGTTGTTGGGTTGATATTATCTGCCATGATTTCTGCTGCTGTATGTAGCTTAAGTGCCGATTTAAATAGCCTGGCTGCAGTAGGTGTGGAAGACTATTATAAAAAAGCAAGACCCAATCGTTCCGATAAACATTATTTAAGTGCAAGCCGGTGGATAGTTATTTTCTCCGGAGTGCTGACCATTCTCATTGGAATTTTTTATGTGAATGCAGGAAGCGAAGGTGTGCTTGGGATAGTATTCACTCTATATGCAATTTTCTCTGGTGGCATTGTTGGAATTTTTTTATTAGGCTTGTTAAGTGCCCGTGCAAACAGGCAGGGGGTGAACATCGCCATCATCGTTTGCATACTCTTTACCTCCTATGCTTTTCTTACTTCAACAGAAATTGGTTTAGGAGAAAACAAAAAGCTTTTGCTGGATTTCGGTGATTATAATTTCACGCATCATAAATTAATGCTTGGCGTTTACAGCCATTTAATAGTAATTGGCGTTGGTTATGTGGCAAGCTTGTTTTTTCCAAAGCCTGTTATTGATACGAATCTTCTTTATTCCGGCTGGAGAAGAAGTCAACTTAAGAAATAGGAAAATTGTCCATCAGTATAGTAAAACAATACATTGTCCAGGTTTTTTAGTACCGCTAATTTTATGCAGAAGCAAAATTTAGCGCTGCTTATTTGCTAACGATTGTTGATTGAAAAGCTTATGAATTGCATGTCTTCTAAAAGCTGCAATATTTTTATCCTTACCTCTTTTTCCCAAAGCTTTCCCTACAATAATTGTTCGTTGATGAAAACGACCTTGTACAATGATCAATAGAATTACAGAACGTACAAGAGTGCGACGCAACAGGCGATGATAGTAATAAGGCAGATGGTCAACAAAAAAAATGAATCAAATTTCGAGGTTTTTTCTCTATAGCAGTCGTTTAGCCGAGGGGGAGTTTAGCAATGCTCTCCCTCATTTTTTATATTAACTTTAGAATGATGTTGAAAAAGCAAATACTGTTTATTTTTTTGAGCTGCTTTCTGTTCATTCATTCTCTCATTGCTCAAACATCTGATGACCAGTTTCGCAAGCCGTTAAAACTAGTGCTGGCCGAAATTCAGCAGCGGTATGATATCACTATTCGTTACACGGAAGACCTGGTAAAAGATAAATGGGTGACGTATGCTGATTGGCGGTACAAGCCTGATGTAGAAAAAACATTGACAAACATTTTGGCTTCGCAGGATTTGAATTTTGCCAAAGAAGGCGATAAAAGATACAAGCTACAGGCTTTTCAATATCATTTAAAAACGGTGGAAGAAGGCAAGGAGCAATTGGGTTATTTGTCTTCTTTATATAATGATGTAACGAGTTGGAAAAAAAGAAAAGCGGAATTGAAAAACTGTATTCTTTCTTCATTGCGATTAACAAAGCTTCCTGCAAAACCTTCATCACAACCAATAGTGTCTGCTAGCAGGAAATTTGATGGGTATACGGTTCAGAATATTGCCATTGAAACATTGCAGGGATTATATGCTTGTGGCTCTCTGTATCGTCCCATAAAATCAAAAGGTAAAATTCCGGTTATATTAAATCCTGATGGACATTTTGCAAAAGGACGGTATCGTGAAGACTGCCAATATCGTTGTGCCGTGTTGGCTCAAATGGGTGTGATGGCTTTTAGTTATGATTTGTTTGGATGGGACGGCGAAAGTCTCTTACAGATTGAGGCAAAAGATCATCGCAGGAGCCTGGTACAAAGCGTACAGGCATTAAATACAATTCGTTTGCTTGATTATTTGCTTACGTTGAAAGAGGCAGATGAAACCCGTGTGGCTATCACAGGTGCATCGGGTGGCGGCAGTCAAACTATGTTGATGAGTGCCATTGATGAACGTATTGATTTAAGTGTTCCGGTAGCAATGTTGTCATCGTATCATAGCGGGGGCTGTCCCTGTGAAAGCGGGATGGGAGTGCACCTATGCGGTGCAGGAACTAATAATGTGGAGATAGCAGCGATGATAGCACCTAAACCTATGCTTGTCGTGTCGGATGGCAAAGACTGGACACAAAATGTTCCGCAAAACGAATTTCCTTTCTTGAAAAGACTCTATGGGTTTTATAAAGCGGAGAATAATGTCGTAAATATTCATTTAGCAACCGAAGGACATGATTACGGTAAATCAAAACGAGAAGCTATGTATGAATTTGTAGCAAGGCATTTTGGTTTAGCTGCATCGAAGATGGATGAAGCTAAAGTGACGATTGAAAAAGAAGACGCATTAAAAGTATTTGGGGAGAAAGGCGAGAAGCTTCCCGTCAATGCAGCGAAGGGATATGAGACTATTGTAAAATTGTTTGAACAGGCTACAGGTGGCAGTACAACAACAAGCGATGGTTTGAATGAAAGGTATAAAGTCGCTGTAATTGATTTAATGATTTTGAAACGACAGAAGTTGGGAGCGTTTCAGCTAACAAAAGAAATTGGTGCTGATGGAGTAGAAATTGATATGGGTGGTTTGGGTAACCGTCCAACCTTTGATAATAAATTGCTGATTGATTCCGTGAGAGAGCAGTTTCTAAGTAAAGCAAAAGAACTGAAATTGGAAATTCCATCACTTGCCATGACGGGCTATTATGCGCAATCGTTTTGTCAACGTGCGGAATTTATCAAGTCAATTGAAGATTGCATCACCACTATGAAACTGATGAATGTGAAGATTGCCTTTCTGCCAATGGGTGTGCAATGCGATTTGACAAAGAGTCCCGAATTGAGAGATTCTGTAATCAGGCGACTAAAGGTGGCAGGTAAAATGGCAGAGAAAGCCGGCATTATTATCGGTATTGAAACTGCGTTGGACGCAAAAGAGGAATTGAAACTCTTACAACAAATTGGTTCGCCTGCTATCAAAAGCTATTTCAATTTTTCCAACGCATTAAAAAATGGACGTGACGTAAGTAGTGAATTAAGAATCTTAGGTAAGAAAAACATTATTCAAATTCACTGCACTGATGATGATGGCGTGTGGTTGCAAAACAATACGAGGCTTGATATGAAAAAAGTAAAACAAACCCTGGATGAAATGGGCTGGAGTGGTTGGCTGGTGATTGAACGTTCACGGGATGCAAAAGAGCCAACCAATGTGAAAATGAATTTCAGTGCTAACACGGCTTATGTAAAATCCATTTTCCAAAATAGTTCATCTTATTAATGAAAACTGCTGATTGATTTTATGCGACTTGCTATAATCATTTCTCTTGTTACTTTTTTTTCATTCTGTGCAAATGCGCAAATATATGTGGCAAAGAATGGCTCTGATGAAAACGATGGAACAAGGGAAAAGCCATTTGCAACTGTTCATATGGCAATCAGGAAGGCAAGGGAATGGCGACGATTACATGAAGTAGCTGCAACAAATGGTATTCGTATTTACATCAATGCTGGACAATATTTTTTTGATGAACCGATTGTTATTAAACCTGAAGATGCTGGAACAGGAAATAGTCCAACAACAATAGAGCCTGTTGACAATGACAAAGTAATTTTCAGTGGTGGAATTTCAATAACAGGATGGAAAAAAGCTGAAGTTGTAAAAGGATTACCATTAAAATCACAAGGCAAGGTTTGGGTGGCTGATGCGCCGATGATTGGTGATGCCATCATGGATTTTAGACAGCTCTGGGTGAATGATGCTAAAGCTATTCGTGCAAGAGATAAAGATGCGGATAGCATGTATCGCATTCTTTCATGGAATCGTAAAGAGCAGACCTGTTGGATACCTAAGCCGCAGGCAAATATTGCTGGTGCGAAAGGTTTAGAGATGGTCATTCATCAATGGTGGGCTATTGCTAATCTTCGTATAAAGTCTGCAACAATAAAAGGTGATAGTGTTCAGTTAAGTTTTCTTCAACCGGAAAGCCGTGTACAATCAGAACACCCCTGGCCGGCGCCATGGATTTCAAAAGAGACAGGCAACTCCGCTTTTTATCTTACTAACGCGATTCAGTTCTTGGATAGTCCAGGCGAATGGTATCTGGATAAAAAATTGCGAAAACTTTATTACTGGGCACGAGAAGGCGAAGTCTTGTCGACTGCAAAAGTTATAGCGCCTTATTTAGAAACCTTGGTGAAGGTTGAAGGCACAATTGACAACCCAATATCACAAATCACTTTCAGAAAAATTTCTTTTCAATACACCACATGGCTGCGACCTTCCGAACAAGGTCATGTACCACACCAGGCTGGCATGTACATGTTGGATGCGTATAAATTAAAACAACCCGGAACGCCGGATAAAAAAACACTGGAAAACCAAGCTTGGGTAGGGCGACCATCGGCTGCTGTTAGTGTATCCTATGCTGATAACGTCAACTTTTATTTGTGCCGATTTGAACATACAGCATCTACAGGATTGGATTATGGCAAAGGCGTTCGCAATAGCAACATTGTTGCCAATGTGTTTAAAGATATTGGTGGCGCTGCTCTACTTGCCGGTGTATTTTCTGATGAAGCTACCGAAGTGCATTTGCCTTATAATCCAAAGGATGAAAGAGAGATAAGTGACAACATTGCTATCAGTAATAATTTGATAAATGATGCTGCTAACGAAGATTGGGGATGTGTTGGAATTGGAGCAGGCTATGTGAGCAACACGATCATTGAACACAATGATATTTCCGAAGTGCCATACACGGGAATTTCTGTAGGTTGGGGTTGGACGAAAACAAAGAATGCGATGAAGAACAATAAAGTCATCGGCAATAAAATCCATCGCTATGGAAGGCAATTATATGATGTGGCAGGCATTTACACCTTGAGTGCTCAACCCGGAACCGTCATTGCTGAAAATTATGTTGACAGCATTTACAAAGCGCCGTATGCACACCTTCCTATGCATTGGTTTTACATCTATACGGACGAAGGTTCGTCTTACATGAAAGTGAAAGATAACTGGACGCCTTCTCAAAAATATTTACAGAATGCCAATGGTCCTGGTAATGAATGGACGAACAACGGACCACAAGTCAGCGCATTAATCAAAAGCAAAGCAGGCTTAGAATTAGATTGTCAATCGCTTTTGCAATATCGCACTATCAACAAAACATGGCCCGTTGTAAAAGAAATTCCGTCTGTGATTGAACTGGTTGCTCAAAAAGGTAAAACAATAGATATAGAGGGCATTAAAACTTTATTACATGAAAACAAGATTGATGCTAACACCATCTATCAATGGCAGAATCATTATGTCATTTACAGTAAAATGGCGGATGTAATGACAATAAAAAACAAGATGCAAAAAGCTTTTCCTGAAACGCAGGTGAAAGCTTATTACGATCTAGTGTACGAGTTTAATCGCAGCCATTGTTCTGACACAACAACTGCAAGAGAGTGGGAGCATACAATACTCACTGCAAATCTTGTAGCCGATTCCAAAATGCAAAATGAGTATGTCGAATATCACAGAACACAATTTGAAAAATGGCCAGAGATATCAAACGGATTTTGCAATGCATCTTTTCAGCAATTGTTGGTTTACAGAAGTGGAAGACAATTAATGTTAGTGATAAGCATTCGGAAAGGAGAGAGCCTCGATAAGCTCAATCCAAAAACAACAGAGAATAATCCAAGAGTGAATGATTGGAATAAGATAATGGGTAAATACCAGGAAGGGATTAGAGGCACAAAGCCGGGAGAGAAATGGGTTTTCCTTCAAAAAATTAATAACTAACGATGTTGAATCTTGGAATCTTAGGTTTAGGTGAAGGCCGCAGTACAATTTCCGCGGCATTGTCGAGTGACAAATACACACTCAAAACAATTTGCGATGCGAATGAAGATTTGTGCCGGCAGCGAGCAAAAGAATTTGACTTTCGGCAATACACAACCAGTTATCAGCAAATGCTTGATGATAAAGAGATTCATGTCATCGCTATTTATACTCCCGACCATCTTCATGCAGAACATGTAAAACTTGCCCTGCAACATGACAAGCATGTCATCTGCACCAAACCATTCATTGACGATTTATCGAAAGCAAAAGAGTTATTGGAGCTACAGAATAAATCGGACCGAAAAGTTTTTGTGGGACAAAGCTCCCGCTTCTTCGAACCCGCCAAACGTCAGCGTAAAGATTTTGAAGCAGGTTTAATTGGTGAGCTTATTACGATTGAATCACATTACCACGCCGACCATCGCTGGTTCTTAAAAAAAGGCTGGTCCTTGTTGCAATCGTTCAAATGGTTATATGGAGGATTAAGTCATCCAACGGATTTTATTCGTTGGTATTTGCCAAACATTCAAGAAGTGATGGGTTATGGAATGGTTAGCAGCAATGGCAAAGCAGCAGGATTAAAGAACGAAGACACCATGCATTTCATTTTTAAAGCAACTGATGGCAGACTCGCAAGAACAAGTGGAGTTTATACCAGTCCTACCCAACCTGCGGCAAGGGACAGTGGCATGAGTTGTATTTTACGAGGAAGACTCGGCGCTTCACAAGCCGACTATCATGAATTGCGCTATTCCATCACCGATAAAACCGGTGAAGAAAAAATAATTCGCTGGGGCGATGAAACCATGAAACACTATTTCCGCTTCGAAGGCCAAAGCCATCATGCTGGAGAGTATCAAAATTATCTCGATTATTTCGCCGACAGCATCGAACAAAATTTTACAGCTTACCCGGATATGAAAGAAGGCATTGGAACAATTGCATTGTTGCAAGCGATGGATAAATCGCTGCAAACAGGATTGCCTGTAAAAATTCAGGATGTTTTAAATGAATATGGCTTATGAATCCAATCTATGATAAGCTAACCAGCCTGGATTTTATAATCGTTGCGGCTTACCTCGTGATACTTCTTGCCATCGGTTATATCGCAAGCGTCAGGCAAAAGAAAAAAAACGAAACCCTTTTCCTCGCCAGTCATTCACTTAATTGGTACAACATCGGTTTCAACATGTGGGGGACGAATGTTGGCCCCTCATCTTTGCTGGCATTCGCAAGCATTGGATTTTCGGCAGGCATAGTGGGTGGAAATTTCGAGTGGTATGCCTTTGTTTTTCTGCTATTGCTGGCAATGGTTTTTGCGCCACGTTACATTGCAAGTAAAGTAAGTACCATGCCCGAATTTATGGGCAAGCGTTATGGAAAAAGCACACAGGATATTTTAGCTGGCTACGCACTGATAAAAATCTTAATCAGTTGGCTAAGCTTAGGTTTATTCAGCGGAGGAATTTTAGTAAGGCAAATTTTAGGAATACCTATGTGGCAATCAACTATTGTGCTGGTAGCATTTTCGGGCCTGTTTACTTACATGGGCGGATTAAAAGCCATCGCAAAAGTGAACGTGTTCCAAATGATCCTATTGATCATTGTATCATTGATGCTTACCTGCATTGGCCTGTATAAAGTTGGTGGCTTTGCTGCTTTAGCTGATAAAACGCCAAATCATTTCTGGAATTTAATACGTCCTGCATCTGACGCAGGCTATCCTTGGCATGCTTTGTTATTGGGTTACCCGGTTTCGGCCATTGCATTTTTTTGTACCGACCAAAGTATGGTGCAAAGTGTATTAGGTGCAAAAAATTTAAAGCAGGGCCAATTGGGTGTAAATTTTATCGGCTGGCTTAAAGTGTTGGCATTGCCCATGTTTATACTGCCGGGCATCTTATGTTATGCTTTATACCCTGAGTTATCAGATGATAAACTTGCCTATATGACAATGGTGACCAATTTATTTCCATCAGGATTAAATGGTCTTGTTATTTGTGTACTGATTGCTGTGTTAGTGGCAACTATTGGTTCCTCACTCAACGCATTGAGCACCGTTTATACAAAAGATATTTATGTCAATAACATCAATCCATCGGCTACAGTTAAGCAACAAATTAATGTAGGCAGGTATGCTGTTGTGGTGGGCTGTGTGTTGGCAGTGTTAATGGCAATTGCATTTGATAATATCAAGGGCAAAACCCTCTTCGATATTTTTCAATCAATTCTAGGTTACCTCGCACCGCCATTGGCAGTTACATTTTTATTGAGTGTTTTCTGGAAACGCACCACCAAACTGGCTGTTAACCTGATATTGTCAGCCGGGTCTGCGTTCAGTTTGTTGGTCGGCATGCTCAATTTGTGGATTTTACCTCCTGATACAAAGACCGGCGAGAACACCTGGTGGCCGCATTATTTCCTGATATCATTTTACATATTTGCCGTTTTGTTCGTCTCAGCAATTGTCATTTCCTTATTAGACAGGAACAAAGTAACCGCAGCTATCGAAACATCGCCATTACCCAAAACGGATAAGCAGGTTAAAATACTATTTGTGTTATTGGGGCTTGTTATTCTTTCATTGTACGTCATTTTCAACGGACATTAATTATGAGAAAAGAAAATACATTTTTTGTACCCGGCTTTATTGCTTCTATTGAACGTCTGTTGCGTCGCACTCTTGTACGTTCGGATCACTACGCAGCAAAGGCCTCCTCCTTTTTTTCCTCCTCCCACAGAGGAGGAATCCCGGCGCAGCCCTCGCCTATACAAGTTGTAAATAATACTTCGGTCTCTCCGCAAAGCAAGGTTTTGTGCGTTAGAAAACCCCTCCGTGGGAGGGGCTTGGGGAGGCTTTTTCTTCTACTCTTTTTTCTTCTTCCCACCTTTTCTCTCTTAGCGCAACAGGCCACCTGGATCTGGTATCCCGGCGATTACGAAATCTGGTTAAGTAACAACATGCAAAACCGCCGCACCGACAGAGGCTCATTCTTCCCTGTATTCTGGAAAATAGATAGTCACTATCCTCTAATGGATTTTCATAAAGAATTCACCTTATCAAAATCGGAAACGGTTAACATTTATGCCGAAGGCCAATACAACGTAAAGCTTGACGGAAAAATGTTTGAGGGAACACCAACATCAATCACGGTTCCTGCAGGCAACCATAAAATCAACGTAAAAGTTTTTAACCAGGCGGCTGTTCCGGCTATTTATATAAAAGGGAATACGGTCGTTTCAGATGCATCGTGGTTAGTAACATTTGAAGACAAAGAATGGATTGACGAAACAGGAAAAACATCGGATATATCGGCTACCAAATGGCTAAACGCCGGTAGCTGGAATTTTAATTCACCAAGCAATCTTCCTTCACAATTCAAACTCCCAACTAAAAAACAAACAGCGACAAGTGTTGTAAAAAATAATTCATCTATGCTTGTTGATTTTGGTAAGGAAACATTCGGCTTCATCAAACTTCATGGAATAAAAGGCAAAGGGAAAGTTTCTGTCTATTATGGCGAATCAAAAGAAGAGGCTTTATCAAAGGACGGTGCAGTTGCAGTTGATTGGCTTCAGTTGAATGCAACTACAAAAAAAGATTCTGTCATGAATCTTTCCAAAGCCTTTCGCTACGTAAATGTTGTTAGCGAACCGGGTATCAAACTCGATTCGGTTTCGATGTTTTACGAATATGCTGATGTAAAGGAAAAAGGAAGTTTTAAATGTTCGGATAATCTAATTAACCGCATTTACGATGTTTCTAAATACACACTTCATTTAAACACAAGAGAATTTTTTATTGATGGAATAAAACGTGACCGTTGGGTCTGGAGTGGGGATGCCTATCAAAGTTACCTGATGAACTATTATCTCTACTTCGATTCTTCAACGGTTGAAAGAACAATGGCGGCGCTTCGTGGTAAAGACCCGGTAACGGGTCATATCAACACCATCATGGATTATACGTTCTATTGGTTCCTCGGCATCTACGATTATTATTTATACACCGGCGATAAAAATTTTATCAAACAGTTTTATCCCCGCATGCAAAGCCTGATGGATTATGTTCTTGGTCGAAGAAATAAAGATGGTTTATTGCAAGGGCTACCTGGCGACTGGATATTCATTGACTGGGCTGCAGGCTTAAGCAAAAAAGGAGAAGTAAGTTTTGAACAACTACTTTTCGCAAGAAGCCTGGAAACTATGGCCATCTGCGCTGAAATGGTAGATGATAAAGCGGCTGCCGCTACCTATAAAAACCTCGCGGACGACATGAAGAAAAAACTATTTGAGATATATTGGAACGAAAATAAAAAAGCCTTAGTTCATAGCCGTGTTGATGGCAAACAGACAGATAATGTTACCCGCTATGCCAACATGTTCTCCATCTTCTTTGATTATTTTTCTCCTGAACAAAAACAAGCGGTAAAAACTTCTGTTTTACTGAACGATAACATTCAAAAAATTACAACACCATACATGCGTTTTTACGAATTGGAAGCTTTATGCGCCATGGGAGAACAGGATTATGTTTTGAAACAGATGAAAGAATATTGGGGCGGCATGTTGGATTTGGGTGCTACTTCATTTTGGGAAGAATATAATCCATCAAAGAAAGGAGCGGAGCATCTTGCCATGTATGGAAGAGAGTTTGGGAAAAGTCTTTGCCATGCCTGGGGTGCCAGCCCGATTTATTTGTTAGGTAAGTATTATTTGGGAGTAAAGCCAACATCAGCGGGTTATGCTACGTATGAAATTCAGCCTGTATTAGGCGGATTGCAGTGGATGCAGGGAGCAGTACCAACGCCTGAAAGCAATATTGAAATCTATTGCAGCACAAAAGAAATAAAAGTAAAAGGCGCAGCAGGAAAAGGAACACTCAAATTCAAAAGCAAAACACAACCGGTTTGCAGGGAAGGAGCGATAGAATCGAAAGAGGGCAATGAATACAGTCTTTTTGTTGACGCCAATAAAACATACACAATTAGCTACACCAATTATTGATAAAAGCTAGTAAGAAATGGAACGCATCATAGCTACATATTTTATTGAAACACCAAACAAGCCGGAAAAAGCAGCCGAAGTATTGGCTGGCGAACAATCATCTGGAACTTTTGTTGCGGTGCCCGGAGAAACAGCAGAATTAAAAGAACGCTTTGCTGCAAGGGTTGAATCGGTTGAGGTGGTAAATACTGTAAGCCAACCATCTATTCCAAGTGATAAAGCAACTGCGGGTACATATACACAAGCCATCGTAAAAGTTTCCTGGTCGGTAGAAAATTTCGGCTACAATCTTCCTGTACTCATCTCAACGCTGCAAGGCAATCTTTATGAACTAAGGCAGTTCACTGGTTTGAAATTAATGGACATTGATTTTCCCGACAGCTATATAAAACATTACCGTGGACCGAAGTTTGGTATTGAAGGATGTCGTCAATTGACAAATGTTCAAGACAGGCCATTGATCGGTACCATCATCAAACCAAGTATTGGATTAACGCCACAGCAAACAGCCGATATTGTTCAAACACTCGGCGAAGCAGGAATTGATTTTGTAAAAGACGATGAACTGCTTTCTTCTTCGGCCAACTCACCTTTTGAAGAAAGAGTAAAACTTATCATGGCGGTCATCAACAAACTGGCTGATAAAACCGGTAAGAAAATCATGTATGCATTTAATCTTAGCGGAGAGGTTGACGAAATGCAAAAACGTTATGAAACGATTGTAAAAGCGGGCGGCACTTGTGCCATGATCAGTTTGAATAGTGTTGGTATCTCAGGTACAAAGAAAATTTGTGATATCGGCGAGTTAGCAATTCATGGTCATCGTAATGGCTGGGGTATGATGACAAGGCACCCGTTGTTAGGAATTGATTTTCCGGCGTATCAAAAGCTTTGGCGCTTAGCCGGCGTCGACCAGATTCATGTCAATGGTATTCAGAATAAATTTTGGGAAAGCGATGATTCAGTGGTGCAATCAATAGAAGCTTGTTTAAAACCATTGGGAGAAACAGAAACAGTGTTGCCTGTTGTTTCGTCAGGACAGTGGGGAGGACAAGCATTTGAAACATGGAAGCGCACAAAAACAATTGATTTGTTATACATGGCAGGGGGCGGCATCATGGCACATCCAATGGGGCCGTCCGCAGGCGTTACAGCCTTACAGCAAGCCTGGAAAGGCGCAGTGGATGGTTTGCAATTGGAAGATGCTGTTGCAGCTTATCCTGAATTTGCAAAATCAGTGGAAAAATTTGGAAACAACTAATTGAAGAAAGAACAAAACATATTGCTTGCTTTTTATGGCGATGATTTAACCGGCAGTACCGATGCGCTGGAATTTATTTCACGTGCCGGTGCAAAGGCTGTTTTGTTTTTGGAACTACCAACACAAGAACAGTTGAATGCTTTTCCCGGTTTGCAGGCCTTTGGTATTGCAGGATTGACACGTTCCTTATCGCCAGATAAAATGGAAGAAATTTTATTGCCGGCTTTTAAAGCTATGAAAGCATCAGGAGCAAAGCATGTTCATTATAAAGTTTGCTCAACTTTTGATTCATCGCCGGAAATAGGAAGTATTGGAAAAGCCATTGATTGCGGTGTTGCTGTTTTTAAAAACAAATTTATTCCTGTGCTGGGAGGCATGCCGGCATTAAGTAGGTATTGTGTATTCGGAAATTTATTTGCGCAAATGGGCATTGGCAGCAATGGTAAAATTTATCGTTTGGACAGGCATCCATCCATGAGCAAACATCCTGTTACGCCATCAACAGAGAGTGACTTACGGCTCCATTTAGGAAGTCAAACAGAAAAAAAGATTGGGTTAATTGATGTAACGCAAATGGAAAATGACGTTAACCATTGGGATGTAATTCAAGACGATAACGAAGTTGTATTGTTAGATGCATTAACTGAAGAACATTTGAATAAAATTGGAAAGTGGTTGGATAAGCATTCAAAAAAGAAGAAGCCTCTATTTTCCGTTGGTTCATCCGGAATTGAAATTGCGTTGGGAAATTATTGGAATACGAAAAGAGTAATCAAGCAAAAACAATCATGGGCAAAATTGAAGAAAGCAGAACCATTGTTGGTTTTATCAGGAAGTTGTTCGCCGGTAACAAAGAATCAAATTGATTTTGCTCTTTCAAGCGGATTTGTTGAACTGCCTTTGGTAGTAGAAAAATTTAAAGGAGAAAGCGGCGATGGATTTTTTGTTGTTGGTGATATTAATGCTATTGTAACTGCTCTTCGCAATAGACAAAATGTAATTGTGCATACTGGTCAAATAACTGGTATTGAGCAATCATCGTCGGCAAAAACTTTAGGTCAGGCTTTAGGAAATATTGGATTGAAAGTTTGTGAGCAGGTAAAACTTAAACGGATAGTAGTTGCCGGTGGTGATACTTCAAGCTATGTAGGAAGAGCCATGAAAATCGAAGCACTGGAAATGATTGCTCCATTTGTAAGCGGAGCACCGCTATGTAAAGTGCATTCGAAAAATAAAAGCATGAATGGAATTGAAATCAACCTCAAAGGCGGGCAAGTTGGGTCCGAAGATTATTTTGTAAAACTAAGAGGACGATAAATAAAAACTGAGACTTGGCAAGTATTGCCTTAAAGAACATCCCCTCCTTGGAGGGGCAGATTTAGGAAATGATAGTGTTGTAAACGACCTGGGGTGGGTTTGCAATTAAACAACAATGAAAAGAATTATAATTCCATACAATCCTATTCTTAAAGAATATGCGAAAAACCTTCGCAGAAAGATGACTTTCTCGGAAGTGAAGCTGTGGAATGAACTCAAACGAGGGAAAATGATGGGTTATGATTTCGACAGGCAAAGATGTATTGGAAATTATATCGTTGATTTTTATTGTAAAGATTTATTGTTGGCAATAGAAGTTGATGGCATCACTCACGAAGAAGCAATGGTTGCTGCAAAAGACATTATTCGTCAAAGGAAGCTGGAAGAAACGGGAGTTCATTTTTTAAGATTTAACGCCATGCTAATTGTAAACGATGTTGAAGCTGCAGTAAAAGCTATTGCAAGTTGGATAGAAGAAAATGAAAAGAAAAATGGAGTGCCATTTAATGTTCAGGAGAAAAAATAGTTTGAAAGGTGTGAACCCACCCCAATGACCTAAAGCACAACCATGCGTTAGGTCACCCCTCCAGGGAGGGGATGTGGATTAAAGAACAGTTTTCATTACTTTCTATTTTATAGAGCATGAAACCAAAATTGTACTAGGATGGCCATCCCTCCTTGGAGAGGCTAATTGAACGAAGATTGTATTCTAGACGACTGGGGTGGGTTCGATGAATAGAATTACTGAACGTACAAGAGTGCGACGCAACGAAAGTTCATAGCAGCAATGTTGCTTGCAACAAAAAACAAAGTTTAAAACATAGACCATGTCAAAAAAAACTTTAGGTCTCATTCATACATCAGCAACACTTGTTCCAGTGTTTCAACAACTGTGCAATCAACATTTGCCCGGTGTACAGGTGTTCAACATTGTTGATGACAGCCTGATAAAACATTGTATTCGCGACGGCGAATTAAAACCTGGTACGGCACGACGTGTAGTGAACTACGCAGCATCCGCGGAAGCAGCAGGCGCTGATTTTATTTTATACACCTGTTCATCAATTGGCGCAGCGGTGGAAACCGCGGCCACATTAAGCAAAGTGCCCGTGTTGCGGGTTGACCAACCAATGGCCGACAAAGCCGTGCAAACCGGCAACAAAATAGGAGTGGTTGCAACGTTGCCAACAACATTAAATCCCACAACCGACCTGGTAAAAAGAAGAGGCGCGGCCGCAGGCAAAAACGTGGAGGTGATTTCAAAATTATGCGAAGGTGCATTTGATGCATTAATGAGTGGAGATGCAGCCAAACATGATGCGATGGTAGCGGCAGCATTAAAAGAGCTGTCAACACAGGTTGATGTGATCGTGCTGGCACAGGCTTCCATGGCAAGAGTGGTAGACACATTAGACGAAGCCGATAAAAAAGTGCCGATACTTTCCAGTCCGGGTATAGCTATTGAACATATCGCCACCATTATATAAATTCATGAACAAGCTTGTTCGTTTTTGTTTGTTGTTAAGTGCTATTGCTGCTATTGCATTAGTAGCGGGCATCGTTGTGCAACGACAAGAAGTATGGCAACCGGCAGCAGTTATAACTGTCATCAGTTTTGCCATTGGCATGGGCGCCATTGATGCGCTGAAAAGTTTTCGCTATACGGCATGGATCATCGCCGCAGTTGTTACAGCCATGATTTACCCGGCTGCATTTACACAATGGGGCGATTTTAATTTACGGGACAAATGGCTTATCCTCATCATCATTCAGTTAGTGATGTTTGGCATGGGCATTCAAATGAGTTTAAAAGATTTTTCAGGCATTGCTACAACAGGAAAAGGTGTTGCCATTGGTTTGCTTTGCCATTTTTCCATTATGCCGCTAATGGGCTTGTTGCTGACGAAAGTTTTTCATTTCGAACCGGAGATCGCCGCAGGAATTATCTTGATTGGCTCCTGTTCAAGCGGCCTGGCGTCAAACGTAATGGTGTATATCGCAAGAGCCAATCTTGTACTCTCGGTGGTAGTAACAGCCATGGCAACTTTAGCGGCGCCTTTTCTTACGCCACTCTTAATGAAGCTTCTTGCCGGCACACTCATCGAAGTCAAATTCATCAACATGATGATGGAGATTATCAAGATCGTTATTGTGCCTATTGGTGCTGCACTGTTGCACGACTATTTAAAAACCGCTTCGCCAAAAGGTTGGAGAAATGCCTGGGTGATTTTTGGTGCTTGTGCATTGTGGTTAGCAGCATTACCGCTTGGTTTATGGCAGGCCATTGGGAACAACATAACTTCTCAACAGTTGATTCAAACACTGGAGATACTGGGCTTTTTTGCAGCAGCATTTATTGTTGGTGTGTTGTATCATTTGCTCACAACAAGAATGAAAAAGCTTGATGATTGGATGCCTTATGTTTCCATGTTCGGCATTATTTATTTCACCACTGTAACAACGGCGGCGGGTAGAGATAATTTGATGAAGGTTGGCCTGCTCTTATTTCTTGCTTCGGTGATTCACAATGGTGCCGGGTATTTTTTTGGTTACTGGTTAAGTCGTGCAGCAGGTCTTGATAAAAATTCTTCCCGTACAGTTGCTTTCGAAGTTGGTTTGCAAAATGGTGGCATGGCTTCGGGATTGGCAGGAAGTATGGGCAAACTGGGTACTGTTGGTTTGCCTGCGGCTGTGTTTAGTCCCTGGATGAATATATCGGGCTCTTTGCTGGCCAATTACTGGCGGAGAAGGCCGGTGAAGGATGATAAGGAAAAAACAACAGGCGATGGAGAAGTGAAAATGGTGGTCGTTGAAAAACTGCAATGATGTACTTGGCCGCAATACTACTATTAAACAGTTGTTGCGTCGCACTCTTGTACTGCAACAAGCCTATTCAACAATGAAAAATCGCATGCAGCAGTTTATGCATTGGTGTAAAAGAAAAGCAATGAAAACATTTTATCTAACTGTTCTTGGTCAAATATTATTCTTTCCTCTTTGTGCGCAGTTGGTCGACAAAACGCCAGCTGCCGTTCCGAACGTCCCCACCGTTTACAACACCGAGCCATGGGAAGATCCCCTCGTGAGCGGCATTAATCGTGATGCATCAAGAGCAACTGCTTATTCTTTCACCAACATAACGGACGCTATTAGCGGCGATAGAAAGCGAACGGACCGCATGATGTCATTAAATGGTGAATGGGATTTTTCTTTTGCATTAAAACCTGCTGATGCGCCGAAAGATTTTTACAAGTCAAAAGTTAGTGGATGGAAGAAAATAGAAGTTCCATCCAACTGGGAAATGAAAGGATACGATAAACCGATTTATAAAAGTGCGGTATATCCTTTTCGTCCTGTTAACCCGCCGCATGTGCCGCTTGATTACAATGGCACTGGTTGTTATCAAAGAACATTTACTGTTCCTGCCGGATGGAAAGACATGAATGTTACGCTTCATTTCGGTGGCGTGAGCTCCGGTTTTAAGGTATGGTTGAATGGAAAATTTCTTGGTTATGGCGAGGATAGTTATCTGTCTTCGGAGTTTAACATCACCCCTTATCTGCAGGAAGGCGAAAATGTATTAAGCGTTTGGGTGATCCGTTGGAGCGACGGCAGTTTTTTAGAAGACCAGGACCATTGGCGTTTAGGCGGCATTCACCGTGAAGTATTGCTACTGGCAGAACCCAAATTAAGAATCGCTGATTTCTTTTATCAAACAAAACTGGATAAGGAATATAAAGATGCCGTATTGAGCATTCGTCCACGAATAGAAAACCTGACAGGCAAAGAAGTGAAAGGATACAATGTAAAAGCACAATTGTATAAAAATGGTGTTGCTGTTTTACAACAACCATTAATGAGAACTGCTGAAAGTATTATCAACGAAATCTACCCACGTCTTGACAATGCCAAATTTGGGTTACTCGAAACAACCATCAGCAATCCTGATAAATGGAGCGACGAAAAACCTAATCTCTACACACTCGTTTTATTATTAGAAGATAGCACCGGTAAACTGCTGGAAGCTAAGAGTTGTAAGCTCGGTTTCAGAAGCATCGAATTTTCAAAAGAAAATGGCAAGCTGCTGATCAACGGCAAGCTCACTTATTTATACGGTGTCAATCGTCCCGACCATCATCCTACAAAAGGGAAGGCTTTAAGCCGCGAAGACATCCTGCAGGACGTAAAGACCATCAAGCAATTCAACTTCAACTGTATTCGTACTTCACACTATCCCATGGATCCTTATCTCTACCAGTTGTGTGATTCATTCGGAATTTATGTGATCGATGAAGCGAACCTGGAAACACATGGTCTTGGTTCCAAACTAAGCAATGAGCCGATGTGGACGGCCGCTTATTTGGAGCGCAGCAATCGCATGGCCATGCGTGACAAAAATCATCCGAGCATTATCATCTGGAGTTTAGGCAATGAGGCTGGTCGGGGTCCTAATCATGCTGCTATGGCGTGGTGGTTACATGAATTTGATATCACCCGCCCGGTGCATTACGAGCCTGCGATGGGTGATCCAAGGTTGGAAGGCTATATCGATCCTTCAGACCCACGCTATCTGAAAGCAAATGACCATTCGCACAGAACGCAAAATCCAAAAGATGCTCCTTACATCGACATTGTGAGTCGTATGTATCCCGGCATTTATACACCTAAATTGCTGGCAGAACAAAAGAACGGAGATACACGTCCTATTTTCTTTGTGGAGTATTCTCATGCCATGGGAAATTCCAATGGCAACATGAAAGAGTTTTGGGATGAGTTTCGGTCAACACCAAGAGTAATTGGTGGTGCTATATGGGAATTCAAAGACCAGGGGCTTTTGAAAAAGGACAGTGCAGGAGTAGCGTTTTATGCCTACGGCGGCGATTATGGCGAAAAGTATTTTGACAATTTTACCATTAAAGGAGTTGTTGCATCCGATGGCCGTCCAAAAGCAGCGATGTACGAATGCAAAAGAGTGTTCCAGGGTGTTGAGTGCAGTTTGGTTGACAAAGCAAATGCAACGATCAAAATTCAAAATCGGTTTGCTGTTCGATCCTTGTCAGATTTCACCATACAGTTAATTGTTAGAGAAAATGGCCACATCATCCTGCAAAAAAACTTGCCGCCACTTTCTCTTGCCGCAGGCAATGAAACAACAATGAGTCTTGCTTCTCATCTTCCTAAAATGAAATCAGGCGCAGAGTATTTGGCGGATATTCATTTCTTGTTGGCAGATGATGAAACATGGGCATCCAAAGGTTTTGAGATTGCATCAAACCAATTTGCGTTAACAGGTTTGGCGCAGAAAATTCCTGTTGGAAAATCATTGCCTGCTGTAACTCAAAAAACAGAAGGTGATAATTATGTTTTTAATGGGCAAGGCTTTCAAATTACTATTAACAATAAAAATGGAGCTTTAAGTTCTTATAAGCAAAATGGCAAAGAACAAATTTTTGCACCCTTGCTTCCGCATTTCAAACGTCCGTTAACAGATAATGATAGGAGAGGATGGAAATCAAATAGGAAGCTGAAACAGTGGTATGAAGTGGATTTAAAGTTGACCAGTTGCACACCGGGCAAATTCGATGGGGCGAACGGTTCAGGGATCGTTGTTACAAGTGATTATTCACTGATTCGTGATAGTGTATCAGTAAAAGTTAGCTACTACATCTACGGTGACGGCACAATAAAAGTTGATTATGAATTAAAAGCCAATTCATCTCTACCTAATATTCCAAAGATTGGGTTACAAACAGGCATTGAAAGAACTTACGAAAACATTACGTGGTATGGCAAGGGCCTTTTAGAAAATTACATCGATCGCAATTATGGTTTTGATGCGGGCATCTATTCCCTAAACATTTTTGATTTTATGGAACCTTATGCCGTTCCGCAGGAAAATGGTAACCGTACCGATGTAAGATGGATGTATCTCAACAATAAAAAAGATGGCTTGCTGATTATTGCCGATAGTTTATTAAGCATGAGTGCATGGCCTTATACGGAAGAAAATATTGAAACTGCCAAACACACAAATAAGCTTAAAGATGCGGGTTATATCACGTTGAACATTGACCTGGTTCAAATGGGAGTTGGTGGTAACGATAGCTGGAGTGATGTAGCAGCCCCGTTGGATAAATACCAAATCAAATCTGGTAGTTACAGTTATAGTTTCTTATTAGTGCCAGCTAAAGCAGCACAGGTTCAAAAACCGGGATACATTTATCAATTACGCAATAGCCATTGAAAGTATAGAATAGGAAAATAATGCATCAATTTGGTAAAACAGTACATTGTTTACAGTTGGCCGGTTGAATACATTTATGGCTCATGCTTTACTATCCTATAAAAACCAAAAAGCTATATGGAGCAGATTATCTTAAATGGTATTACGTGGGGGCATAGCCGGGGTATAACGCCTTTGTTGGCATATAGCCAACGCTTTAGTGAACTATATCCACATGTGCAGATCAACTGGAAGAAAAGAACGCTACAGGAGTTTGCTGATTTTCCCATTGAAAAACTTACAGAGCATTATGACTTGTTGATTATCGATCATCCATGGGTAGGATGCGCAGCAGCCAAAGAATGTGTGCTGCCGCTGGAAAAATATTTATCCGATGATTATTTAGCAGACCAACTTCAAAATTCTGTTGGTCATTCACATGAAAGCTATCATTATGGAGGCCATCAGTGGGCATTGGCAATTGATGCTGCTACTCCTGTTGCCAGCTCCCGGGCCGATTTGTTGAAAGCAAATAATACATCGTTGCCGGAAACATGGGATGATGTTTTGCAATTAGCGGAAGCTGGTAAAGTAGCTATCCCTGCTATACCAATTGATATTCTCATGAACTTTTATATGTTTTGCATTGCGCATGGAACGGAACCCTTTTCATCAGGTGAAGAAGTAATAGATGAAGAAACAGGAGTGAAGGCATTGCAAACTATGAGTGAACTCTATTCTAAAATTGATAAAACGCTTTTTTTAAAAAACCCAATAGGCATTGCAGAACTTATGTCTTCAACAGATGATTATTGGTACTGCCCGTTCGCTTACGGTTACAGCAATTATCAAAGAAATGGTTTTGCAAATCATCTCCTGAATTATACGGGGCTGGTTACGTTTAATGGTAAACGATTGCGTAGCACGTTAGGTGGAACCGGTATCGCCGTTTCTGCTTTTTCAAAACATCCTGACATCGCCATCCAATTTGCAAAAGAAATCGTTTCATCTTCCTGCCAGCAAAGTTTTTATGCTGAGCACGGTGGCCAACCGGGACACAGACAAGGATGGTTAAGCGGGCATGTAAATTATCTTACCAATAATTATTTTTCATCCACCCTGCAGACACTTGATGAAAGTTATATGCGACCACGGTACAATGGCTATTTGCATTTCCAGGATGAAGCAGGAACACCGGTTCAACAATATCTGCAGAAAGGGGGAAATGAAAAAGAAGTTTTAAATACGATCAAAAGAATCTATCAACAAAGTCAGCGCCTTGTTGATACCAAAGTTACCCAATGAATAATCTGCCATTAGAAGGACTTGTTGTTCTTGAATTCAGTCAATATTTATCCGGTCCTTCTGCTGGATTACGGCTGGCTGATTTAGGGGCAAGAGTTATTAAAATTGAACGTCCGGGTTCTGGAGATGCCTGCCGCCAGCTTGCCATTAAAAATCTTTGGGCAGAGGATGGAAGTTCCTTGTTGTTCCATACTATTAACCGGAATAAGGAAAGCTTCACAGCTAATTTGAAAGATGCTAATGACCTGGCTCTGGTAAAACAATTAATTGAAAAAGCCGATGTGGTTACACATAATTTTCGTCCGGGTATTATGGAGAAAGCAGGGATAAGTTATGCTGACGCAATTGCCATCAACCCAAGAATAATTTATGCAGAAATAAGCGGGTATGGAACAGAAGGTCCGTGGAAGGCATTGCCAGGACAAGATCTTCTACTTCAGGCCATTTCCGGCCTGGCCTATACAACAGGTAATGAAGATGATCTACCTGTTCCATTTGGAATTGCTATTGCTGATATTATTTGCGGTGCCCATTTGGTGCAGGGAGTTTTAGCAGCGCTTATACGGAGGCAAAAAAAAGGTATTGGTGCCAGAATAGAAGTAAATCTTTTGGCATCCTTGCTGGATTTCCAATTTGAATTATTCACTACTTATTTCGCTTCTAAAAAATTACCACAACGCAGCAGATCAAACAATGGTCATACATTATTAAGTGCGCCATACGGAATATATGAAACGGCTGATGGGTACATTGCTATTGCCATGGTGGAATTAAAACAATTGAGCGAAGGATTGGCCTGCAAAGAACTTTTAATGTATGCGCAGACAGAAGCTTTTAGTCTTCGCAACGAGATCAAAGAGTTAATTGCTTTACATGTAAAGGAACAGTCATCGCTATATTGGTTAGAACTTCTGCATAGCTATGGAATTTGGGCTATGCCGGTCATGACGTGGAAGGAAATGAAATCTCATCCGGCCTATCAAAGCCTGCTTATGGAACAAAAGATCTTGAGCGGGAAAAACGAAATTATTACCACACGTTGTCCTATACGTTATAATCATCAGCGGTTATACAGTGGGAAAGCTGCACCCGGGCTTGGGGCAAACACAGGAAGTATTTTGCAGGAGCTTAAAACTGTGAAAGCATGAATTTATTAGAAGATATTTTGGTGCTGGATTTTAGCCAGTTTTTAAGTGGTCCATCAGCAAGTCTGCGTTTGGCAGATATGGGAGCCCGTGTAATAAAGATCGAGAAACCGGAGGAAGGAGATATATGCCGTGAACTGTACGTTTCAGATGTTGACATTGAAGGCGAATCAACCATCTTTCATGCAATCAACCGTAATAAAGAAAGTTATGTGGCCGATTTAAAAGTTGAAAGCGATTTAAAAAAGATCAAAGAATTAATTAAAGAGGCGGATGTTGTCATGCATAATTTCCGACCGGGGGTAATGGAGAGGCTGGGTTTGAATTATGAAGTCGTAAGAGAATTGAATCCGTCAATCGTATATGCAGAGATCAGTGGGTACGGCGAAGATTCGCCATGGAGAAACTTACCGGGCCAGGATTTGTTGTTACAAGCTGTTAGTGGCTTAACATGGCTAAGTAACAATGAGGGTGCGATGCCAACACCAATGGGTGTAGCTGTTGTAGATATTTTGGCAGGGGCACATACCACACAAGGAATATTAGCTGCTCTTTATCAACGCACATTAAAAAATACGTCAGCACTGGTGCAGGTTAGCATGTTCGAAAGTATTCTCGACTTTCAGTTTGAAGTACTTACCTGTTTTTACAATGACGGAGAAGAGTTGCCACGAAGAGGGCATACCAATAATGCACATGCCTACGTGAGTGCGCCTTATGGTATTTATAAAACAAGCGATAGCTGCCTGGCGCTAGCGATGGGAGATATTCAGCAGTTGGCCAGGCTCTTAAATTGTAATGGATTATTGTCCTTTACCAATAAGAAAGAATGGTTCACAAAAAGGGATGAGATCAAATCTGTTCTGGCGGCTCATCTTCTTACTAATACAACTGAATTCTGGTTACGTATTTTACAACCCGCAGATATATGGTGTGCACCTGTATACGATTACGAAGTATTAAGAAAACAGGAAGGATATAAAGCGCTGAATATGGAAATGGAAGTGAAAACAAGCAATGGGATAGCCATTACTACAACCCGCTGCCCCATTAAAGTTGACGGTGAATATTTGACATCCTCTATTGGTGCGCCATTCTTAGGAGAGCATACCGCAATTATTAACAGCGAATTCTCGTTGAGCAAAGTATGAATTGTATCGACACCCATATTCATATCTGGAACTTCGAAAGGGCAAAATATTCATGGCTTGATGGAAATACAACGATTCTCAATCGCAGTTATTTGATTGATGAATTGGAGTCGCAATTGAAAGAAGCCAATGTAGTTGAAGGAGTGTTAGTGCAGGCGGCAAATACAGAAAAAGAAACAGCCTACATGCTGGAAGTAGCGGACGAAAATACATGGATAAAAGGTGTGGCGGGATGGTTACCATTACAAAACACAAAAGCAGTTTCAGAAATTTTATCAAGTGGTTATGCCACGCATTCAAAATTTAAAGGGGTAAGGCATTTGATACATGATGAGCCGGATGCGAAGTGGTTATTACAACCCGCCGTTATCGAAAGCTTGCAGCTATTAGCCGAAGAAAATATTCCATACGATGTTGTAGGGATTTTGAATGAGCATTTGGAAACCGTATTGAAGTTGCTTAATGAAGTTCAAGGCCTCAGCTTGGTGCTTGATCATCTTAACCAGCCCCCGATTAAACAAAAAGAAAAGTTTGGACGGTGGGGAGAACTGATGTCGGAAATTGCCGGGCATCCGAATGTCCATGCAAAAATTTCGGGATTAGGAACAACAACAGGAAACGGAAATAATTGGGGGACAGATGACATAAAACCGTACGTAGAATTTGTGATTGAAAAATTTGGGGTCAATCGTTGTTTCTGCGGGGGTGATTGGCCGGTGTCTTTGCTCGCAAGTTCTTATGCGCATGCATGGAAGGTTTACCAGCAAACCATTAGTTCACTGGTGAATGCGGAAGATGCTGAAAAGATTTTTTACGGTAATGCAAAACGTTTTTACAGTTTGTGACAGAGATGATGTGTAGTTAAAATCAGTTCATTTATTGTTCTGACGTTGAAGAGCAGTTGCTTTTTTGGGAACACAACGAGCACAAAGGCGGCACGAAGTGCACAAAGATTTTTTCGTCGTGTCCGTTGTGGGTCTCAGTGTTCTTTGTGCTCCTTAATGCTGAATAGCAATAAGAATGTACAAGAGTGCGACGCAACAGGCGATGCCATGAAAAACTAAAGCCGGTATCAAAAAATCAGTTCTTTGAATTATCCTTTTGCTATGCTGCGACGATGATTCCTGAAATCGGTAGGTGAATGGCCCATGATCTTTTTGAAAAGCCGGCTGAAATAATAGGGGTCCTCAAATCCCAGTTCAGCGGCTATGTCTTTTACAGATTTTTCTGTAAAGTCAAGTTGCTGTGTTGCTTTCTGCACTTTCATGTGAAGAAAATAATCGATTGGCGCAAAACCGGTGCGGTCTTTAAAAAGACTTGAGAACCGGGAGGTGGAGTAGTTGTACGACGCACTTAGTTCCGGCAACGAAATATTTTTCGAAAGGTTTTGAGTCATGAACTGGATGGCTACATCAACAACATTAGCTTGCAACGCAGGACTTTCGTAAAAATGTTGTGAGTTGTAGATAAACAATGAAAGAAAATGCGGCACACAAAGATTAGCGAACAAAAGATTATTGACACTGTAACCAAGGCTGAGTGCATGATACATTTTGTTGAAAGCAGTAATTATTTCCTCCCTTCCCCGGATCTCTACCGGTGCATAAGAAGAAGACACTGCAGGATGTTTGTTTAGGTCCGGAACCTGTGTGCCACCGAAATGAAGCCAGTAAATGCTCCATGGATTGCTATCGTCCGAGCCATATGCATGTTCGATGTTCCGGGGCAGGATAAAAAATTCGTTCGGTTGAACTTTATATGTTTTTTTTCGCAGCCTGAACCATCCCTTGCCGTCTACGCAATAAATGAGAAGGTTTTCGGGAAGACCTTTTTTACGATAGGTATAATGACCGGAAGCATGCGGATAATAGCCAAGACTGCCGATGAAAAAGGTGGAGGCCAGTTTGTTGGATAGTACATGTGTTTTTAAAATACTCTTTGGAATTTCTATTCGTTGCCGGCCTTTTCCATGCCAGATATTTTTATAAGAGCCCGAAGCCACTGTACTCATATTTGCAAAAGTTAGACGCTAAAAATATTTGTTTTTGATGAATGACCGTCACGAAGTGACTGTATAAAATAAAATGGAAGAAAAACTTAGGTGTAAACTTGCTATATAGATGATTGACTATACTAACTTTTTGCCTGTAACAAAGCAACCAATAATTATCATTGGTGCAGGTGGCATTGTCGCCGATGCACATTTGCCCGCATATAAAAAAGCAGGCTTTGAAGTATTTGGAATTACAAACAGGACAAAAGAAAGAGCGGATCGGTTGGCCGCCGAATGGAACATCCCCAATGTATTTGAAACGGTTGCTGAAGCAGTAGCCAATGCTCCATCAAATGCAGTGTATGATATTACCATTATGCCAGAGCAGTTTGTTGAAACATTGGAAATGCTTCCTAATGGTGCAGCAGTACTCATTCAAAAGCCGATGGGAGATTATATCCGGCAAAGCAGGGAAATTCTTGAAGTATGCAGAAGAAAAAATCTTGCTGCCGCCATTAACTGCCAGTTGCGTTTTGCACCCTATGTGCAAGAAGCAAGGCGAATGATCAATGAAGGTTTACTTGGTGAATTATACGACATGGAAGTAAGAGTAACGGTGAATACGCCATGGCATCTTTTCCCACATGTAATGGTACATCCAAGATTGGAAATTCAATATCACAGCATTCACTATATTGATTTGATCCGTTCATTTTTAGGTGATCCTTTTTCCGTAATGGCCAAAACCTTGCGACATCCGGCAAAAGATTTATCTTCTTCCCGGACAACGATCGTATTTGATTATGGTGACACGATGCATGCGGTTATCAATACCAATCACGATCACGATTTTGGTGCTGGCCACCAGGAAAGTTTTATCAAGTGGGAAGGAACAAAAGGAACTGTCATTGCCAAAATGGGTTTACTGATGGATTATCCTCATGGTGTTCCGGACAAGTTTGAATATTGTTTAAAAGATGAAGAAGGAATTGCGGGTGAATTGAAAGTAAAGAATATTGAAGGCAGTTGGTTTCCTGATGCTTTTATTGGTACCATGGGAAGCCTGATGCGATTCAAGGAAGGCTCTTCACCAGTCTTACCAACAAGTGTTGAGGATGTTTATAAAACGATGGTAGTAGTAGAAGCAGCTTATAAATCAAGTGATGAAGGTGGAATTAGACCTTCGTATTAAATACAGGAGCACAAAGAACATTAAGAACCACGAAGAACACTACGTCGTGTACTTTGTGCCACCTTTGTGTCCTTCGTGTTACAAAAAAATTAAGTATGTATTTCAAATCGATATTTTTCGAGGACTACCAATTAGGCGACAAACGCATTACGTTTGGAAGAACCATAACAGAAACAGATTTCGTCGTACATGCAGGACATACAGGTGATTTTTTCCCGCATCACATGGATGAAGAATGGTGCAAAACACAACCATTTGGTCGGCGCATAGCTCATGGTACCATGATATTCAGCATAGGGATCGGATTAACCGCTTCAGAAATTAATCCCGAAGCATTTTCGAAAGGTTATGATACATTACGTTTTGTAAAACCCGTACACATCGGCGATACTATTCACAGTGAGATTACAATATCAGCCAAGGGTGATGCAAAGAAACCGGAGTTTGGCACTGTAACCGAGCATGTGGAGGTGATCAATCAAAGGGGGGAAGTGGTGCTTGTTTGCGACCATATTTTATTAGCAAAAAGAAAAAGCTCTTTATAATCATATAAAATTAAACTAGCAGTATGGCGCAAATGCCACCATCATCAACAGTTACGGAATTGTCTTCATCAACCGGCAAAAAGAACAAATTTCTTATCCCATTTATTCTGGTTACTTCCCTGTTCTTTTTATGGGGCATGGTTCATAACCTCGATTCAATTTTAATTCCGCATTTGAAAAAAGCATGCGAATTGAACAACCGCCAATCGACCTTAATTGATACTTCAGTTTACCTTGCCTATTTTCTTATGGCTATTCCTGCGGGAATGTTTTTAAAAAAATGGGGCTATAAAAAAGGTATCATCGGCGGCTTATGTGTTGCTGCTATTGGTGCCTTGTTATTTTTTCCCGCAGCAGAGGCCAGGAGCTACCAGCTTTTTTTATTGGCCTTATTTATTATTGGTTGTGGTATTGCAGTTCTGGAAACTGCTGCCAATCCTTACGCGGCTGTGTTAGGCCCGCCGGAAACTGCAGGTATAAGGTTGAATTTGGCTGCAGCCTTTAATGGCTCTGCTGCATTTGTCGCTGCCATTGTTGGACGAAATTTTATTTTGTCAGGTGTTGAGCATACAAAAGAAGAATTAGCAGCTATGACCCCTGCTGCAAAAGAAGCATATCTCAATTTTGAATCATCTGCCGTACAGGTTCCATACTTAGTGCTTGCCGGTGGCTTTGTATTGGTGGCCGTGTTATTCAGCCTGTTTCATTTCCCTGAAGTGAAATCAGAATCAAGAACAACAAAGCTTTCTCAATTTGCAAAAGCGTTTCGGCATAAACATCTTAAATGGGCGGTGATAGCGCAATTTGCTTATGTAGGTGCGCAGGTTTGTATCACATCGTTCTTCATACGCATGGCGCAGCAAGGTGGTGGCATTGATGAGAAAGAAGCAGGTTGGTATCTTGGTGCTTACGGGTTATTATTTATGGGTGGACGTTTTATCGGCACGTTCTTTTTAAAATTTATCAAGCAGCAAAAATTGTTGACCATTTATGCGGTTATATGTACTGTGCTTTGTGCAACTGCTATTTTAATTGATGGAAAGTTCGCTGTTTATGCATTGTGTGGTCTTGGTTTTTTCGTTTCTATCATGTTCCCAACCATTTTTGCATTGGGCATTGTTGATTTAGGTGAGGATACAAAAATCGGTTCTTCTCTGCTCATCATGTCAATTATCGGGGGGGCTATTTTCCCTTACATTATGGGAACAATCATTGATATGAGCGGCGATAAAATTCAGCCGGGCTATATTGTTCCGCTAATTTGTTTTTTGGTGATTATTTATTTTGGTGTGAAGGGCTATAAAGTGAGGGAAGAACATAAAGTTGTGCAATTGGATTGATGGGCCATGGGTTCATCTATCTATTAAGCCCATTTGCGTCGCACTCTTGTACGTTCTTATCGCTATTCAGCAGTTCACAAGAGTTCAAAGGGGTAATTTAGTTCATAATTAATCAGTGAAAACAATCAAATTCATAATTCTTCTTTGTTTTGTTTTAAGCAGCGGTCAACTATTAGCTCAAAACAAAACTGATTTGAAAAAAGTTTTTTTATCGCCACCCGAAGATGCCAAACCATGGGTCATCTGGTACTGGCTGCACGGCGCTGTTTCTGCCGAAGGCATAACGGCCGATATCAAAGCAATGAAGGAAGCTGGTATTAGTGGCGCTTACCTGATGACGATCAAAGACACAGCAAAGCCATCAATCTATCAACCGGCTGCACGGCAACTAACACCGCTTTGGTGGACGATGGTGAAACATGCCATGATAGAAGCAAAACGATTCAACATTAAGCTGGCCTTGCATATCAGCGATGGATTTGCCTTAGCTGCAGGCCCCTGGATAACGCCTGAGAACTCCATGCAAAAATTAGTATGGACGCAAACACATGTAAAAGGTGGAACGACTTTTAATGATACATTGTCCACACCTGAAAAGCTTGAGAACTATTATAGAGATGTTGCTGTTTTTGCCTTCCCGTCATTGAAAGGCACAAAAGTTTCTACAGCTACCATCAAACCGGTTGTAACAACAAATACGGGTGTTGATGCTTCGTTTCTTGCTAATCCATCCAACACAAAAAATTTTACAAGCGACGATTCCTGTTGGATCCAATACAGCTTTGAAAAGCCTTTTACACTTCGTTCTTTGGTAGTACGAAGCAGAACAAATTATCAATCGAATCGCCTGATTATTGAATGGAGCAATGATGGTAAAACTTTTACACGTCACATACAACTGCAGTCACCACGGCATGGCTGGCAGGATTGGGACAGCGATTACACGCATGCTATTCCTGAAGTGACGGCTACGCATTTTCGTTTTCTTTATAGCAAAGAAGGTTCAGAACCTGGTGCTGAAGATCTGGATGCAGCTAAGTGGCGACCTGTTTTAAAAATTTCAGGGATAGAGCTTTCATCGGAACCACGGATACACCAGTATGAAGGAAAGAATGGCGAAGTGTGGAGGCTTAGTCCGCGTACAACGGATGAACAACTTAGAACAGGTTTGCATGTGTCAAAGGCAGCTATCATCGACATCACAAAATACCTTGATGCTAATGGACGATTGAAGTGGAATGTGCCTGCCGGTGACTGGACAATCATTCGCATCGGTCATACTTCAACCGGGCATAAAAACGAAACTGCCGGTGCAGGCAAGGGATTGGAATGTGATAAGTTCAGCAAGGAGGCCGTAACGCTCCAATTCAATAGTTGGTTTGGCGAGATAATGCGCCAGGGTGGTGCCACAGCTAAAGAAGTCGTGAAGCTGTTTCATATTGATAGCTGGGAGTGCGGCAGTCAGAATTGGTCGCAGAATTTTAGAGAAGAATTTAAGAAGAGGAGGGGATATGACCCGTATGATTACTTACCTGTGATGGCAGGCATTCCTGTTGAAAGCAATCAGGTTTCGGAAGGTTTTTTATATGATGTACGAAAAACAATTGCTGAATTAATCAACGATAATTTTTACGGAACACTCAAAGAGTTAACGCACAGAGAAGGACTACAATTTGTTGCGGAAAGCGTGGCGCCAACCATGTTAAGCGATGGCATGTTACATTACTCAAAAGTTGATTTGCCGATGGGTGAATTTTGGTTGCGCAGTCCGACGCACGATAAACCAAACGATATGCTGGATGCCATCAGCGGTGCGCATGTGTATGGTAAGAACATTGTACAGGCCGAAGCATTCACTCAGCTGCGGGCCGCTTTTGATGAACATCCCGGTAACTTAAAAGCACTGCTTGACAGAAATTTTACATTGGGCATTAACCGCATGGTGTTTCATGTATTTATGCACAATCCATGGTTGAATAAAAAGCCCGGCATTACACTCGATGCTATTGGCTTATTGTTTCAACGCGACCAGACATGGTGGCCGAGAGTAACCGCGTTTACAGATTATGTCAAACGTTGCCAGGCGTTGTTGCAGGCTGGCAAACCGGTAACGGATATTGCTGTGTTCACCGGTGAAGAATTTCCGCGGCGTTCCTTGTTGCCTGAACGGTTAGTGCCAACCTTACCGGGGCTGTTTGGTAAAGAAGCCGTAGAGCGGGAGAACAAACGACTAAGGAATGAAGGACAGCCAACACGCAAGCCGGAGAATGGCGTGACCTATGTTGCCAACACCACAGATGCGCAAACCTGGCTTGACCCATTGAGAGGTTATACTTATGATTCTTACAATCCTGATGCGCTGTTGAATTTGTCTTCTGTGAAAGGAAAAGAGATTTCGTTGAGTACAGGTGCCAGTTATAAATTGTTGGTTGTTCCTGATACGCATAAGATGTTACCTGATAGCGGCTCAATGTCAACTGAAGCATTAAAGAAAATTCTCTCTTTTGCAGTAGATGGCGCAACAGTTTTGCTTAGTAATCAAACGAAAAGAACGCTTGGTTTATATGATGATATGGAACTTCAAAAAAGAAAACTGCATCATGCTTATGAACTGATTAATAACTCACGACAATTATATATTGACAATATTGGTAAAGGCAAATTAATCACTGGTGAATTTAATAAAGAGTCTCTTGAAACTTTAGGAATCGCACCTGATTTTCTTGCCACTATTCAAAATGGCGAAAGAGCCAACAACATCGCGTGGACACATCGTTCAGGACAAGGCTTTGATATTTATTTTGTTTCCAATCAATCGGCAACTTCTCAACAACTGAATCTTTCGCTACGTGTTGCGGGACGAGTGCCTGAATTATGGCATGCACTTGATGGAAGCATTACCACCGCAAATGAATGGTCGGTAAAAGATGGAAGAACATCGTTGCCAGTTAAGTTGGAAGCCAACGGCTCTGTGTTTGTTGTGCTGCAGCAACCGACTGCAGTAAAATCTGTGAAGGCAAACAAGAAGAGTGAAAGAATAGTTCTTACAACTATCAGTTCGCCGTGGGTTGTGAAGTTTGATTCAAAACTTGGTGGGCCGGCAAAAAATTTAGCATGGAGTGAATTAACTGACTGGAGCGAGGCCGAAGACACAACCATTCGTTATTATTCCGGTGCGGCCATTTATGAAAATGCTTTTACATGGCAACCCGAGAAAAAGCCTGCACCTGTTTTTATTAATCTTGGTGAAGTAAAAAACATGGCAACGGTATGGGTGAATGATAAACCCTGCGGAACAGTTTGGACAGCGCCTTATAGCCTCGAAATAACAAAAGCATTAAAGCCCGGGTTAAACAGAATACGAATTGAAGTCATTAATACCTGGGCGAACAGAATGATTGGTGATGCAATACTACCTGTTGAAAAAAGAATTACTTACACAGCTTATCCATTTAAAATGGAAGGGAAGCCATTGTTGCCTGCAGGTTTGTTAGGGCCGGTAACGGTAGAGGTAAGTAAGTAGGTGATTTTGGCATCCGTTTTTTACTTTTCTGTTATTATTGAATCATGGGAAAGTTTCATCCACATAAAACCATCAATTTGACCATTAAGTGTCGAGCCGTCTGCCAGTGATAACACTGAATTAAATTTAATTGGAAATAAACTGTCAGATGTTTCTCCGAGCAATTCATAAATTTTTGTCTTTGTATCAGCGTCAGGTTGTGCAATACCAAACCAGAACATCACCAAATCACTATTTACAAAAATGTAAGGTTGAATACTACTTAGCGAATTGTCAAAACTAGGGCAGCAAACTCCTGAAAATCTTTTTCCTGACTTTGATAGAAATTCGCATTCAATAATTAAAAGTCCGTGCGATGGGTCTGGAATCGAAATATCTAAACGAGGTCTAAGTGTTGTTTCATCCTGTCCGTCTTCGCCTTCTTCATCGATGGCAAACTCCCATATTTTAGCAATCTCAAAATGACTTTTATTAAAGTCTTCGAATTGAATTCTTAATCTCTCTTTGTTGTCCATGCTCGGTTTTATAAATAGGTGCTAGCGTTTGTATCTATGCAATAACGTGCACTTAGACGTTTCCTTAATAGGTGACCATTGCCGAATGGCATTCCCAAACGTACAAGAGTGCGACGCAACAAAAGCTAAATAGTAGCAATGCAGCCTAGTACATAAAAAAATTATTTACTCACCGGCAGCCACACACTCATCTCTGCATGTCCTCTGTTGCCCCATGCGAAATAAGGAACCAAACGAATAGGAATTGTTGTTGTCGCCGGCTTCACTTCTTTATACAATGTATTTTTCCAGCTTCCATCATTCACCAGCTTTGCAGTGCCGGTTAATGTAGTAATGGTAGCGCCATCAATTTTAATATCCTTCGGTGAAAGTTTTATACCGGCAGGCAAACCAATATTGAAAACATCTTGCGTAGAAGGAATGTCAACCGACTCCAAACAATAAACAATGGGGCCTCTTTTAACTGCCACCTGGTTGCGGGTTTCTTCCACCAATGGATTTGCTTCCATCAGCTTTGCATCCATCGGTAAAATCAATTCTACCACATCGCCTTTTTTCCATGCGTGTCTTACTTCAGCATAAGTCCCTTCTTCAATTTTTGTTTTGTACGAAACGCCGTTAACCAAAATCTTTGCTCCTTTTGCCCAGCCCGGAATGCGAAGAAAAAATGAACCACCAGCAGGCATTTGCTGCACTGTGATCTTAATATTCCCATTCCATGGATAACCCGTTTGCTGCTGCAGTTTTATGTCGGAACCATCCTTCCATTTTGTTGCGAGGTTATTGCTTCCGTATAAATTAACCCACACACCTTCATCCGATAAACTGTACATGTAATTATTTACTTCGGCAATGGTACGCACCACATTCGGCGGACAACAATTAGATAAAGAAATATAGGGCACTCGGTCTTTTGACCAACGTTGCTGAAAAGGCATCTCATCGGAATAGGCAAGTGGGTTGGTGTACAGGAATTTTTTTCCATTCAAACTAATTCCGGATAAAACGCTGTTGTGTAAAGAGAGTTCCATTACATCGGCATATTTGGCATCGCCGGTTAGTTGCAACATGCGCCAATTCCAAAGTACGTTGCCAATGTTGGCGCAGGTTTCGTTATGCGCTGTCAGGTTTGGCAACTGGTATTTTCTTCCATACGCCTGGTGAAGTTTTTCAACATTATCGGGTTTGTAAGATGTGCCATCATTTGAAACACCATCATACAAAGCACCGCAGCCGCCGGTGATATACATTTTATGATACACTACATCGTCCCACATTCTATCTAAAGTTGCTAGTAAAGTTTTGTCACCGGTTTCTGCATACAAATCGGCAGCACCCGCAAACAAATAATTGGCTCTTACAGCATGTCCCTGCACTTCTTTCATATCACGAAAAGGGTAACGGTCGGAGTTGTCATCAGAACCAATGGATAATCCTCTTATGTCAATTAATTTTTTTGCAAGCTGTTTATATTTTTCATTGCCGGTTGTACGGTACATTTCAATCAATCCCATGTAGTGCGAAGGGCAAATGGCATTGCGGGCAGTTTCGGCACTGGCCGTATCATAAAAACGGTAGAGATAATCGGACGCTTTTTTAGCGATGTCAAGCAAATTATTTTTTCCTGTTACCCGATAATGAACGCAGGCTGCTGTCATTAAATGCCCGATGTTATATGCTTCGAAACTTAAGCGGCTTTCAAACTGTTTTTTTGCTCCTGTTTTCTTTTGGTCAATTACCGATTTGGTGTAGATATAACCATCCTCACGTTGTCCTTTGCCAATGACGTCGATGGCTTTGTCCATTGCTTCATCAAGCTTTTTATCTTTTGTAATGGCGTACGTGCTGGCAACGGCTTCCAATGTTTTGTAATAATCGCCATCGTGGAAAGAAGGGCCTTTATGGTTGCCTGTATCAAGACCTGCTGCTATTTTAAAATTGGCAAATGCGTGGCTGATCTTATCATCGTTGTAAATGTTCCAGATATTCGGCACCATGGAATCTCTGCACACCTGGAAACGCTCTGCCCAAAAACCATTTGTCCATTGCACGGCATTCATATCAACGCTGCGAAGTTTTGCATAAGAGCTCTTTGATGTGTTAGTCAAACTTTTTTCCTGCGCCTGTGCATTAAAGGCAAACAATACAAGACAACTCACTAAAATCTTTTTCATACTCTATTTTTAACGCTACTGACTTTTAAAATAATTATGTTGCCGGCTGCATTATTACTATTAAACTTTCGTTGCGTCGCACTCTTGTACTTTCTGTAATTCTATTCGGCATTATATAAAAACCTGCTCAATTTTCAGTTCAATGTTTTTTTGGAACACAAAGAACACAAAGGCTGCACGAAGAACACGACGAAATTCCTCTATGTTCCTAAATTGAACATATTATTTTCCAAATAAATTAATCACATCTTTTTCTCTTTCGGCAGGTAATACTTTTATTGATTGAACTTTTCCATCTTTCACAACTCCTTCAACAGTTGTTTTATAAGGTGCATGTAATTTAAAATGTACATCCCAATCTTTCGGCCACGCAGGAAAAAGATAAATCTTTTTGTCGTCTACCTGCAATAACATTTCCTGCAAGCCAATCATGCCGCTGCCGCCCCAGTTATGGTCTGGCGTCCAGTCATAACCCGGTCCCCAGAAGGCCGGGAAACGCCGACCTGAATTCTGCAATTTCAAGACGGTAAAACGTTTTGCATCTTCTGTAAGCCCTAGCCTTGCAGCCCAGATATTATCCTGCTTCCAACCGAGGAAACTGCGGAACTTTATTGCGTTTGTATCAAGCAGGTAGGTATTTTTTGCAACGTCAAGGTCAGGCTTACCAACTCCATAAATCCCCCATGGAAAAACAGGATAAAGCTGCGAAGGTTCGGTGTTGTTGATGCGTTCCCAGAGTTTAGCCGGAGCGATGGTCTTTTTGCCATTGAATTCAGCAAATGAAATGGGTGAAATTCGAGTGAGTAAGCCAGTGAAGTAGCGCCTTCTGTTTAAGTCGAGATAGCTCGCTGGCAGTTGCAGCATTCGTTCGGTGACTGTCTTTAATGCAGCAATGGTGGAAGTAGAATTGTAAGCCATTTTATAAGTTTCTGCACCAGAGCCGGGATAAAGAACCAGCTTGTTGTTTTCATCCAGTGCTTTTCTTCCTCTTTGCTTTGCGAGGTACTGGTAGTGTTCATCAAAAAAACGAAGGCAGCTTTCAATGAAAGGAATGTAAGCAGATATATTTTTTTGTGTGTAACGTTCTTCTTCCAGCATCATCAAACAAAACTCCAGCACAGTATCCCATTCGTATTCCAGCCATGCGTTGTATTCAACTCCTTTGTCAAATTCAGGCGGACGTTTAAATCCATATTCGGCCATGTTGGGCAGGCCAAAATTTTCCATTTGTTCTGTGAAGCAAGCGCCTTCGTGGTTCCAATAAATCTTGCTGCGCAGTTCAGCATTTTTTAAAATGCGTAAATAGAAATCAAACTGCGGTTTCATCATATCGAAATCACCGCTTTTTATCATGGGAAAATAAACGAGCCGTTGGTTTTGTGCTGTATGAACACCGCCGCCCCAATTACGAAAATCAGGTGTGTGTGGAAAGTCTGTATTTGTTAAAGCCGGGTCGTAAGTGAATAAACCGCCATTGAATTTAGTAGGAGATTGTCCAAATGCATTGCAGCCAAGCAGGTAACGCATTAGTTGATAGTTGCGGCCAACCTGCCAGGCTTTTGAGGAATCATCGGGTTTAGTGTTATTGATAAAAATATAGCTTCTGTTCCAAAATGCATTCCACCAGTTGCTGGTAGCTTGTAGAGAATTTTTCGTTGTAGCTGGCTGTTGAATAATTTTAGTAAGACCTTCTTGCCAATTTTCTATACCAGATGATTGTTCTGTATGCAGATAAATAGTAAGGGTTTGTGAACGGGAAGGTTTTTTGCTTTTTAATCTCCAGCCCTTGAAATCTGTTCCAAGATAAGCGCCGGCTGTTTTGCCTGCAGGCTCCATGTTTTTTCCTTCCATGCGGCCGCCAAAAGTCAAATCTTTTAATGGATTGAAAAGTTCTGTTTTCACTGAATCCAATCCTTGTTGTTTTACAGTAACATCAAAAACAGAAAATGGATTGTTGCGGTGATAGAATTGCACGCCATTATTCAGAAACGAAATTTCGTCTTTGAATGTTGTTATTTTTTGCGGCGCCCATTTGTAGGAATTCTCGTTATTTGAACGGCCGCTTGAAAGCCTGTCTTTATAACGCCATGTTTCATAATTGGCTTCTGTTGTTACGGCTGAATTGTTTTTTATTTCAACATGTATGACAGGACGAAATACATCAACCCAAAACAAAATCTCTGAAGTTAGTTTTCCGTTTGATGCCTTGATAGTAACATTCCCATCTTTTAAATTGATTTGTTGTTGAAAGGTTTTTCCTTCAAATGGATTGGGTGAAAGTTTTATTCTGACCCGGCCTAATTTAAGTAAGGTATTGTTTTCATCAAAAGTTCCGCTGCGGGCTATGTAAAAAAATAAGTCACCATTTTCTACCCAAATGTTCAGGCCAATATCTCCGCCACCGCAAGGCATTGACTCTGATGAATTTTTACTTTGGGTTGTCCAGGTAATGTTGTGGCTGTCGAGTGTTGTTTGGGAATAGGATGATGAATTGATGAAGAGAAAGCAAATAATTGTACAAACTTTTAGCAGGGTGAGTTTTAAGGAACACAAAGTACACGAAGGACCACGAAGGACACGAAGTGGTTTATAGTTGTAAGATTTCCTTTGAATCAGTTTTGTCGTTGTGTTCTTTGTAGTTCGCTGTGTTTTTCGTGTTCCTCTGATTTGAATAGCGATAAGAACGTACAAGAGTGCGACGCAACAAAAGCTCAATAGTAGTAAGAAAGCTAAGTACATCATTTTACCAATTATCTGTTCTGAAAGAAGATACAGGCAAACCTTCGGTGCTAAACAAATCACCCACAACAAAATCTTTAAATGCATACCGTATTGCAACAGGATCTTTCACCTGCGGCGATGAAACGATTACTGAACTCCTGTAAATAATAGCTTTACCAGGATAAAATATTTTATCCTTACCTGCAATCTCAAATAAATTTAATTCTTTACCGTACGAGGTTAGCCAGTTGTCTGCATTCTTAAATTTTACTTCAGCAATTCCGTTAGAAACAATTAAAGTGTCGTAAGCCGGACTCTCATAACCAAAACCTTTCAATCCATAAGTTTTTGCAAGTGCCAATAAAGCCAAACGTTCGCCGACTTGCCTTTTTGCTGCGGGATGAATGTTTTTTTCTTCACCGATATCCATTAGTACGGCCATGCCGCTGTTAGAAATTTTTGTAACTGCTTTTCGTTGGGCATCTCTTAAGTAAGCCGAATTAAAATTTGTTGCGTTGGGTAAGCTGTTGTAGTTGAATGGAGCTATTTGTACATAGTAGAATGGAAGTGTATCATTGTTCCATTGACTGCGCCATTGCTTAACCATGGCAGGAAATAAGGTTTCGTATTGCGCTGCACGTTCCTGGTTTGATTCGCCCTGGTACCATATAAATCCTTTGATGCTATATCCAACAACAGGATGAATCATGCCATTGTATAAAACAGTTGGCGTACGATTATTGGCCGTTGCTGAATCTTTCGCTGTTGGAAGCCTTATTTCAGGAAATGCCTGCAATGTTTTTTCATCCATGAAAGCTTCAACCGGCGAGCCGCCATAGCTGTCATTAATTAAACCAATGGGAACGTTTAGCAACTCGTTTAGCGTTTTTCCGAAAAAATAAGCTGTTGCGCTAAAGTTGCTGATAGCTTCCGGCGAGGCCTCTTTCCATTCAGATTTTTTGCTGGTATCCTGGGGGGATAATTTTACTGAACGGGGGACAGTGTAAACACGAATGTTTTTGTTGGCCGATTTAAGTATCGTTTCATTGGAACCAATGATTGGCTGCCCTCTGAAACCTTTCATCGGCATTTCCATATTAGATTGGCCTGAACAAAACCATACTTCTCCAATCATTACATTTTTTAGAGTAATGGTTTGTCCATCAGAAATTTTTATTTCGTATGGCCCACCTGCTGAAGATGTTTCCAGGAATGTTTTCCATTTGCCAGTTGCATCCGCTTTTGTGCTAACAGTTTTTTTATTCCATGATGATGTCAGGCTAATAGTTTTGTCGGGAGGTGACCAGCCCCAAATTGGAACCTTTGTCTTTTGTTGTAATACCATGTTGTCGGTGAAGAGGTAGGCTAATTTAACCTGCGCTTTTACTGAACTACATGTCGAGAATGAAACAAAAAGAATAGATAAACACAGTTTACTCATAATAGCAAATAAAATACAATCGTATGAAATAGTTGAGGATGAATTTGCCACCTGAACGGCGAAAAACTATCCTGTACTGTGAGTTTATTTTATGGGTTGTTGTCAGCTTCGATAGATGTTTGTGAAGGTTCGTCACTCGCGATGTTTATTTATAAAAGGATAAATGGATTGTAAGGCCCTTTCATCATCGGCCATCACCTGCAGTACATCACCTGCTTCAATCTTTGTTGAACCTACCGGTTGGAAATAATGACCTTTCCGTTGAATAGAAATAATATAAAGCGATGGAGGAAGATCCAGATGCACAATTTTCTTGCCTACAATGACCGAAGAATTTGGCACCTCTATTTCTTTTTGTAAGGTTCGTACCGGCTCTCCGCTGCCAGTTGTTATTAAGGTTCCGGTTTTCTGTGGCAATGTCACTTTCAGCAGTTTAGCTACCAACGGCAAAGTTGTTCCCTGGAATAATACCGAGCTAACGGAAATAAAGAACACCAGGTTGAAGATCATATCTGACCCCGCTACTCCTGCAATTAATGGATAGGTGGCAAAAACAATAGGCACACCACCGCGGAGACCTACCCATGATATAAAAAGCCTGTTTTGAATACTGGTCTTAAAAAAGACAAGACTTACAAATACACCCACAGGTCGTGCTACAAATATCAAAAAAGCAGAGATGAACAACCCCATTCCTACAACAGGCATGATCTTCGATGGAAACACCAACAATCCCAGTGTAAGAAAGAGTATGATCTGCATCAGCCAGGCCTGTCCCTCATAAAACCTTATCAAACTTCTTTTATGAATGAAGCTGCTGTTGCCAAGAACAATGGCAGAAAGATAAATAGCAAGGAACCCATTGCCGCCAATAAAATGTGTGGCGGAATAAGTAAATAGGGCAAGGCCCAATACCAGTACGGGGTAAAGTCCTTCGCTATCCAGTTTCATTTTATTGATCAGCCAGTGACTGAATGTGCCCATAGCCAGGCCCACGGCAGCACCAAGAACGAACTCCCTGACAAATGAGACCATCAGGGAAGGCACACTCGTTTCACCACTTGTGATAAGGGCCGTTAGTGATATGGTAAGGAAATAAGCCATTGGGTCATTGCTGCCACTCTCCAGTTCCAACACAGGAGCTAACGAACCTTTTAATTTTACACCCCTGCTTCTGAGAATAGAAAACACAGCAGCAGCGTCAGTAGCTGATACCACGGAACCTAATAGCAAGCCCACCAACAGATCAAACCCAAAAACATAATGCACAAATAGTCCAACGGACAGTGCGGTAACAAGTACACCAATTGTAGAAAGTGAAATTCCTCTCCACACAACATATTTTACTTTCTTCCAGTCTGTGTCGAGGCCACCGGAAAAAAGAATGAAATTTAATGCGATAATGCCTATAAATTGAGCTATGCGAACATTGTCAAAATGAATTCCACCAATGCCCTCTGAGCCGGCCAGTACACCAACAATTAAAAAGAAAATTAGTGTAGGCACACCAAACCTGCTTGATGTTTTGCCTGCTATTACACTTATCAGTAAGAGAATGGAGCCGATCAATAATATATTTCCTGCGTCAATGATCATATTTTCTTCTGTTTGCCTACACTAAGTTCTATTTCTTAAATAATATCTGCATTTTTTTTGGCGTCCGCTTTTTTATCGCGGTTGTTCACCAGCACCAGCAGGCACACAACGCCTGCAATAAACCCTACAACAATAAGGGCTGTAATAATCGTACCCATATAAAAGATTTATAAGTAAAATAATATCTCACCGAATGAATAATACATGCGGGAGGAATAAATACAATCGAAATATTTTACTTATTACCAGAAGTGGTGCGTAGGATAAATATGATCTATGTAGCTCTTTGAAAAGTGGGCAGAACTATAAAGAAAAAGCGTACATGAAAAAAGTTCAGGGCAGTTTAACCTTGTTGTTAGTTGAATCTCGGAAGGCGAATCTTTTTGAACAGGAATAACCCTGACACCAGTGTTTAGCTGGCAATGAACAAGATCCAGCTCAGATGAAGGGTATTGATGAAACCTGGTTTGAAGTGAATGTTCTTTTGCTTCAGCAGTAGGGGAAGGCTTTGCCGGAATGCTGAACGCATATGCAGGTAAAAGCTGTCCGATGAAGGCCAACAGGAGAACAATGAGCAGCTTTTTGTGCATGCTTCAAAAATAGCCGTTAAGTTGTTAAGGTCGAAATAAATGATAGTGAGGCAATGTAGAATAGATTAAATCGTACACCAAATTAGTAAACCAAAAAACAAACTTAAGTTTCAGCAGAAGAAACTGTTTGTTGTTTTAATAAGAATTCAAACAGGTTTACTTCTTTGGATAGTCCTAACTTCTTACGAAGACGATACCTGGCGATTTCTACGCCACGTGTGGAAATATTTACAAGCTGTGCTATCTCCTTATTTGATAAGTTCATTCGCAAATAGGCACAGAGTTTTAGTTCGCTGGCTGTCAGTGCAGGATACCTTGATTTAAGCAATACTAAAAAGTCGCTGTGAACACTATCAAAATGATGCGCAAAATGATCCCAGTTCTCATCAATCTTATTATCCTCGCCCAACATCTTCAACACCTTTTTGAAATCATTCGAAACAGTTTCGTTGTCAATTTTCTTCAACAAGGCATTCAGATCATCGCGAATTTTTCCAAGCATCTCTCTCTTTTGAACAAGGTGCATGCTGGAATCGGCAAGCTCCGAATTCTTATGGCCAATCTCGATCTCTAATTTTTCATTTTTAAGTTTGATGATTTCCTTTTCATTTTTTTCAAGTTCCAATTGATGCAGGTATCGTAGTTGTTGCTGCTGCTCTTCATACTGTTGTTTTTGTCGCAAAAACTTTTTCCGCTGATGACGGTGTAAAAAATAAACCAGCGCAAGGAAGAGAACCGCATAGATAAAATAAGCCACGGGAGTTTGATACCAGGGAGGAAGTATGATGAATGAATAAGTGCATACCGCAGATTCATTTCCCAGGTTGTTCCTTGATTTTACCTGGAAGACATAATTCCCCGCTGGCAGGTTCGTGTACTCCTTGTCGGGCCTGCCCGACCAGCTTGACCAGCCTTTATCAAATCCCTTCAGGCAATAACTGTATTCAATGTTTGCCTGCTGCCCGTATAATATGGCTGAATATTCAAAGTGGACAGAATTCATACCATATGGCAATTCGGTTTTTGCCTGTGGTAAATAACCGCCGTATAAAACGCTATCTGTTTTCCCTTTTGAACGGGCAATTCGTATTTGCGTTTCTAATGTGGTGCGGCTTTGCTTGTATTTTTCAAAGTCAACATGATAGAAACCTTTTTCACCGCCGATGATAATATTGTTTTTGTCAAAAGCGTAGATGTTTTCAAATCCACTGATCAATTTATTATTTAGTTCCGGAAAGTGAATAATTTTTGCATGGCCCGCTGATACATCAGCCACTCCTAACTCCTTGTCGTGAACGAACCATATATTACCTGACTGGTCTTCTTTAAGATACCGAACGTTCTTTACCGCCAAAAGGTTTTTAAAATATTCAGAAATTTCAAAATCGTTCTTTTGTTCATTGTATTCGTACAGTCCCTTCTCGGTTGCAATAACAATTCGGTTTTTAATTTTGAATACATAGTAATTATTATTCGACACAAGGCCTTTGAGGTGGTTGTACAGGTCTATCGTTGTAGTGTTGTCTGGGTTAATCTTAATTTTGAAAATGCCTTTATAGGGATGGGCAACCCAAATGGTGCGTTCGTTTTCCACAACAACAAACCTGGCAGATTCAAACTGCGCTTCAATTTTACTCTTAGAGAATGTTCCATTTTTAAATTCAAAAAAGCTCAAGCCGCGGTAATTGCCCGCAACTGTTAAAGCAGATGGAAAGACCGAAGAAGTCGGCGAAAAAGTCCAAAATCCACTGAAATTATCCAGAGATTTAGCGAAATTATTTTCGATTAAGAAAGCACCGTTATGGTGCCCCATCAAAAGCCTGTCGTTAATAACTGAAAGATTTCGAACTTCCCCCTCGGTGTTGTTTACCCGTTGGAGCTTGCTTTTAATAAAACTGAGGTTCTTAGCATCACCAAGGCTGACTTTATATAGGCTATTAGAAGTTCCCAGGTAAAGATCATTTTTGAAGACGATGGCTGACCAACCCGAACCGATGTTCTCACTTTGCGGATAAATATGTTTGATAGAATTATTAAAAGCAATAAAGTCTACGCCATTGTCAAGCCCTAACCATAGGTTGTCGTTTCTGTCTGAGTAAATACTCCTTATATTATTGTTTTGAAGACCGTCCTGTTGGGTGAGACTTTGAATAAGATTACCGTGTTCGTCAATAATATGGCAGCCATCGAAATTAGTAGCCAAAGCAATACGGTTTTTGTCCACGACGATGGCTTTATACATCAGCTTTTTGCTTAGCTGCTCCAGGTTTGGGGACAAAATTTTTGTTAGGTTATTACCATCGTAAATGAACAGCCCATCTTTAAGGGTTGCTATTAGCGAACGCCGGCTATCTAATGCTACAAAAGAAGTAATAAGAGAATTTACAGGAAGTGAGGAATTTCTTAAGAAAGGGACCCATGCGCCATTTTGAAACAAAAAACTACCGTTTCCAAGGTCGTCTTCCGTTATTAACCTGTTGTTGCATACCCCAAGGAACCGCCATTCGGAAGTGGTAGGATACACTGTGATCTTATTATTGCTTAACTGAAAGATTCGCTTATTTGTTCTGAAGAAGATATCGTTTCCGTAACTACAAATATTCCAAACGTCGTCAAAAGAACGATCTGCGGCAGGTATGATGTCTAATAAAGAATGATAAGTGAGCTGTCCTTTCTTATCCGGGAAAAAATACCCGAATTCGTTTTGTCCCCCGGTATAGATTTTTTGGTCGGACGCTATTTCAACAGCACACACAATAGATTTATTGGGAAGGGGATATAATTTCCAAAAAGTTCCATCAAAACTTAAGAGGCCTTCGTTGTTCCCAAAATATAGAACTCCTCCCTTATCCTGCTTTATATCCCAGTTTCGAGCACCGGCGCTGTAGGCTTGTTTTGAATAATTAATGATCTCGGGTAGCCCGATAGTATTTTGGCTCCATGCGTTTAAAGAAACCACCAGGAAGTAGATGACAGCAATCGTTCTCATGTTGCGCTTTAGCGGGATGAATATAGAAAATTTCGGTTGATGTAGTAGTGATGTAGTGGAAATGGGTTGAAAACCGCCTTTGCTCCGTCTTGTTGTAGTAGTGATGTAGTGGTAATTCTGGCTTTCATGCAGCAGGGTGGTAACTTCAGGTATCCTTAAAAAAGGAATTTACATCATCAAACAATTGCTTGCGTATGAAATTAAAAACTGCTTTGCTGCTAAGCTTTCTTGCCGTTCTATTTTCGCTCCAAGTGAACGCTCAGAACGTTACCATTACAGGAAAGGTGACAAACAAGACCAATGGTGAGCCTCTGCCCGGCGCTACCATAAAGGTAAAAGATGGGCAACCGGCAACCCAAACCGATGCGAATGGAAATTTTAAACTTGCCATTCCATCTTCTTCCGGAGCGGTACTCCTTATTACTAATGTAGGGATGGTTGACCAGGAGATTCCCCTCGCATCCGGGACAACTGTTTACAATGTACAATTAGATGCGAAGTCCGGCTCTTTAAATGAAGTGGTCGTCATTGGCTATGGCACCCAACGAAGAGCCACGCTTACCGGTGCCATTTCCAGTGTCAAAGCCAAAGACCTTGAAAATGTGCCTAATGGACGAATTGAACAGGCATTACAGGGTCGTGTTTCAGGTGTAACAGTTATGCAAAACTCCGGTCAGCCTGGTTCAGGTTCTACTATCCGGGTTCGTGGTATCACCACTTTTAATAACAATAATCCGTTGTGGGTTGTTGATGGAGTAGTTGTTGATGCCGGAGGTATTGGTTATTTGAACCAGTCCGATATTGAATCAATTGAAGTTTTAAAAGATGCCGCCTCCTCTGCTATTTATGGTACACGTGCGGCAACAGGTGTAATTCTGGTAACTACGAAAAAAGGAAAATCCGGAAGGCCGATTGTTAGTTACAATGGTTATTACGGGGTATCACAACCCGCAAAAATGCTCGAACTTCTTAATGCAACACAGTACGCCGTATTAAGAAATGAAAGCTCAGTTGCTGCTGGAAAACCCATTGTATTTTCTAATGTCAGTTCTTTAGGCGTGGGCACCGACTGGCAAGATGCTATTTTCAACAATTCGGCACAACGTTATCTTCATGAAATAAGTTTAAGTGGAGGCAATGACAGGTCCACATACTATTTGGGAGGTGGCATCCAGGATAACGAAGGGATTGTGGTCCCGGAAATTTCAAAATACAAGAAAATAAACTTCCGCTTAAATTCAACTCATAAGATCAGCACCATTTTTACTGTAGGACAAACATTAGGATATGCCCATCAAAAAAGTACCGGTCTTGGGAATACAAACAGTGAATTTGGAGGACCGTTAAGCTCTGCGATCAATTTGGATCCTGTAACACCACTGGTAGTTACAGATATTGCATCACAGCCAAATGCAGGAGAATATAACAACAATGCCAACACCATATTCAGAGATGCAAATGGAAATCCTTATGGTATTTCTAAATATGTTGGACAGGAAATGACCAATCCTCTTGCTTATACCCAAACAAGAGTTGGTGGCTACAATTGGTCTGATGATTTTGTTGGCAATCTGTTTTTAGACATAGCTCCGGCTAAAGGATTTAAATTTCGTTCTACCGTAGGTTTTAAAAAAGCCTATTGGGGTAATATAGGTTTTACTCCTGTGTATTACCTCAGCTCAACGGTTTCAAATGCTAATAACAACTACAACAAAAATGAAAACAGGTCATTCAATTGGAATATTGAGAATACCCTTACTTATGACAAAAAAATTGGAGACCATCAAATTACAGTAATGGTTGGTCAGGGTGCCTATGTAGATAACATTGGTCAGAGCATAGGAATCAATTTAAAAAACCTTCCAGTAAATAATTACAAGGATGCTTCATTCCGGTTTGATGTAGGTGTTACCAATCGGGATGGTTATACGAGTGAATTTATTGAGCATAAGATATCTTCATTGTTTAGCCGTATCAACTACAGTTACCTCGACAGATATTTTTTTACAGGTATTGTACGCAGGGATGGCTCAACCAAATTTGGTCCTGATAAGAAGTACGGTTTGTTCCCTTCATTTTCAGCAGGCTGGAACGTGAACAGGGAAAGTTTCTGGAAAAGCGATGTAATCAATAGTTTAAAGATTAGAGGTGGCTATGGTATTGTAGGTAATGATGCAACTGACGATTTCAGATATCTTGCTACCATCGGCGGCGGATACAACTATTCCTTAGGTAATACAGGTGTTGTAACTACAGGTTATGCTCCCCGCACTTTAGAAAGCCCCGATCTGCATTGGGAAGAAACCGCTTCAGCAGACATAGGATTTGAAACACAATTTCTAAAAGCTTTCAACCTAACTGTAAACTGGTATAACAAGACGACAAAAGGAATTCTTGATCAGGTTAATATCCCCGGGTATGTTGGTGTATCTAATCTCCCATGGGGTAATGTGGCCGCTTTCCAGCACAGTGGGATCCGAAGCTTGGAATTCACGTGACTTGAAGTCGCGGC
>JADMIO011276545.1_pt1 | contig 72311 bp, 77 predicted proteins | sample 8958161 | NCBI WGS metagenome assembly JADMIO01 (sample SAMN16585339, study PRJNA669376) | soil metagenome | isolation source: Crop rotation soil | place: USA: Cullars Rotation, Alabama | collected 2011 | reverse complement strand
GGCCGCGACTTCAAGTCACGTGAATTCCAAGCTTCGGATCCCACTGTGCTGGAAAGGCGGATATTGATTTTGGCGTACTTTTGGCTAAACGACTAGTGCTTAGCTAAGCTGAGCGAATCCGTTGTCAGTGCTTCATAGGCGATTCCTTTGATCTGGCGGCCACCAGACTTATTAGCTCGACCGTAAGTATCATTGACAGGATTGCCCGCACTAATCCTTGGGTATCGAAATCCAAGACGAAGGCCATCATAAGTAACCAGACGAAAATCGCCGCGGCGACAATCCAGAGCCAGTAGGTCCGCACCAAAACGCGGAAGTCGCCCCACTTTTTCCAGACAGCCGACCGTTCGGCGGCTTCGAGCCCGCTTTTCAGTAGTTTGTTGCGCTCGATAAGGCTACGACGCCAGACCAAAGCGATAGCAAGGATGATGAGGCTGACGACTAATACGACGATCGCGATACGGTGAAAACTCGTCAAAAGGGTGTTATAGACGACTTCAACTGCCGGACGATTGGCTTTATTGTGCACTTGGCTGAGGACATATGGTTCGAGTGCTTTCACGCCGATGAGTTGGAGGGTAGCGACAGTGGCCAGGCAAGCGCTGATCACCATCACGATCCGCCGACGGTGACGGGTGATGACGATTGCTCCCACGAAACAGACAAGCGCCAGGAAACCGAGCGTGCCATTCAGGAAGTCAATCGCTCGGATGTATGACTTGACCTTATCGAGGGAAGTCTTCAGATTAACGACCAGACCTACCTTTGCCGCAGCAGCCGGACGTGACGTCGTGGTTTCACTGCGGGAATCAAGCAGACCGCCAATCCGGTCACGCAGGCCACCCAAATCCACATCGATATTGACTGGGGCTTTTCTGTCCGCTGGCTCCTCCCCCCTGGCACTAGCGAGCAGGCGCTCACTGGCCCTGCGATTAGCTGATTGCCAGAGCGTCGAGAACTGATCACTCTGGATAAACTGCTTAGTACGTTTGTCCAGACGCTCTTCTAGCTGCGTCACAAGCACTGGTGCCAGGAAGGCTGCCCTGTCAGGGAGTGCCTCTTCGATGCGGTTATTCAAATCAGTGGCACTGAAGACTTGTTGCACGCTGTAAGCGCTGAGCGCGGATGCTACCGTCTCATTCTTTGGCAATGGGGTCACCATCTCCACCCAGTTATCAGTAGTCAGAAGTTGACGCTCAGTCCAATGGACCGCCGTATACGTCGTAAAGGAGATGAGCCCGAGCAAGACCAGCAAACTCACGCAAATCCCACGCCACCTAAAATAGATTGTTCGTGGGGATCCGGTACGTTCGTGGATCATGACAGCTCCCTTCAGCTTCTTTAGTAATACTCCTTTTTCAAAAAAATAGAAAGCTTAAATACCATCCTGCACTCCGCAACTAGCGTAGCGGCCAACTGAGTTCTTCATTTTGCTATACTAAGGCCATGCAAAAAATCGCTACCCGAGTCTTCATGATTGCCTCCATCACCTTCGGTATCATCGGCATACTGATCGTCCTGACCGCCTCCGGTCCTGATCAGCCGGATTCTGAAGCGAGCCAGCTCCTTATCCGGCTACTCTTCGCGACGGTGTTCATCATCTTGCCTTCTTTTGCTCTGAGCATCGCCGGTAAATATCTGAACGGCAAATCTTAAGTAATAATATACAGTTAGTCAAAATTCTTACTTTAAACCGCTCCGTTTAAGCGCACACTCAGCTTTGTACATGGAGTACATAAGCGGGAGGATAGGGAGGCCTAACCGAGGGGTATACCGCTTATGATTAATAATATATTTTTTACTACTTGTCATTTATGTTTTTGGGTATAGAATGAAATTACAAGTTATTAACTTATTAGGGGTAGAATAAGATGAAGAACGTTCTCAAAGCATTCGCAGTCACGGCCGCTATGGTCGGATTGAGCACCGGTGTCGCATCAGCTGCGACCACCTGTAGCGGTAGTATCAGCAACACTGGTCCTGGTAGCACCAACAGTGTCAACTGTGTCGACAACAATAACAATCAAGTTACGTGCAACAACAACATCGTCGTTGTCAGCACCAACAACCAAGGTGCCAGCAGTGGTGGTGCTAACGTTTCAGGCAACACTGGTGGCGGTAGCGCCTCTAGTGGGAGCGCAAACAACAGTAACACATCAGTCGTAAACGTCGGTGCCAGCTGTGCACCAGCTGCAAGTGGTGGCAGTGGTGGTGACTTCACTGTCGCTGACTCAGGCGAAGTTCTGGCTGCAAGTGGCACAGGTGCCGCACAAGTCAGCGCTGTACCTGTCGGTGGTGCCGGTGCCGGTGCCGGTGCGGGTGCGGGTGCAACTGTCGCAGGTGACAAGACTGCTGCAACCGTCGGTATCCTCGGTTCTGCTGGTCTGATCGCTCTAGGCTTCGGTCTGCGCAAGAGCGCTTTCGGTCGCAACTAAGCCATAGAAAGATAGCTGAAAGGGCAGGAGTGGGTCTGTACATTCACTATGAGCACTATGAGTAACTGGCGAGCTCGACGCTACAGCGTCACGATTCACCGCCGTCATCGTGTGACAATCACGATACGGCGGTTTCGCCTTGCCAAGCGTTCCTCGAAGCATCGTCAAGTCGTCGTTAACATTCCGATCAGTCGCATCAAGCAAGTCAACCTCGAGTATCGCCGTCTCGGACGACGGCCGAAGCCCGCGGCATTACCACGTTGGCAGTCGATTGCTGCTGTCCTGTGCGTGCTCATCGGCATCGGCGGTATCACCTATAATGCAGCAGCGCTCGCTAAGCCAAGCAGTCTCGAACCGGCTCAGACTTTCAGTACGCCGGTCCAGCCAGCGCCAAAACCGGTGACCATGGCAAAATCAACACCGACCCACATCACCATCAGCTCCCAGAATATCGATGCTGACTTAGTATCCGTCGGCCTGAATGCTGACGGTAGTTTGGAAACACCGCCGGTACTTGATTGGACGGCCGGTTGGTACCGTTACAGTCCGACCCCGGGTGAGCTTGGTCCAGCGGTCATCGTCGGCCATGTCGACAGTTTCGAGGATATATCGGTGTTTTGGAACCTGCGGTATGTGACAGCCGGCGATGTGATCGATGTAGCACGTGAAGATGGCAGTATCGCTCATTTCAAAGTGACTCAATTGGCACAGTATGATCAAGACTCGTTCCCGACCGAAACCGTCTATGGCAATACCAAGCAAGCTGAGCTCCGGGTCATAACCTGCGGCGGGGAGTTTGATGCTACTACTGGGCACTACACTGAGAACACTGTGGTGTTCGCCACATTGATTCCATAGTCTTATACCTTAATCGCTAAGCTGTTGTAGCTAGAACTGTAACCATTTTCATAGAAGTGGTCGGTGCGATGGTGTAGCATGAGCCCTTGTGTGAGAGCTATCAACAATTAGACGAGAGCTCGCGTGACATTGCTGGAGCGTGGGTTGATAGGAGATAGTATATGGATAACAGCCACGATTCACGTGCGCGCTTGGAGCAATTTTATAAACTATTAGCTGATTACGGTCTGACCGGTAAGAGCCAGCCCCTGAGTCGCCGACAACGCCAAGAAATCGATGCCTTGTTTCCCGACAAGGAAGAATAAATCGAGACAGCGAATCGGTCAGGAAAATCTCCTTGCGTAAGCCAGGTGTTTATGTAACAATACGGCTTACTAGAGAAGCTGCTATGAAGCTCATCTGTAACTGTACAGTCACGGATAAGCCGTCTAGGGAATTAACAAGCAATATGTTCGTGTCAGAGGAGCAGCTAAGTGTCCGGTGGAAGCCAACCTTACCTCAAGTCCGAAGAACTAGGCCGCATGAGCGGCCCAGAGAAAGAGGTAAGTACTACCTATGGCAAACAAAATCTTTGTCGGCTCTTTAGCCTACACAGCAACCGACGACGACCTGTCAGCATTCTTCGCTGAAGCTGGTACCGTCGTTTCAGCAAAGGTCATCATGGACCGCGAAACTAATCGCTCTAAGGGCTTTGGTTTCGTTGAAATGAGCACCGATGAGGAAGCCAAGGCTGCAATCGACAGCCTGAACGGCAAAGACCTTTCAGGTCGGCCAGTTGCGCTTTCTGAGGCTCGTCCTCAGGCTCCACGCGAAAACCGCGGTGGTGGCGGCTACGGCGGCAACTCTTACTAAATTCCATTTAGTAATGATCAAAAGAGGCTCCTCGGAGCCTCTTTTCGTTGTACCGGACTTGCCCCTCTTTCTTCCGTCATCCTGAATTTATTTCAGGATCCACAAGGGGTGGGTGAGTATCAAAGTCTTCCGTATCTTATCGGTACTTTTAGACTGCCAAGTCACACTTGTAACACACGCTAATCATGTTCGTTTGGGTCCTGAAATAAATTCAGGATGACAACTTTTGGGCCAAGCAAGAGGTTGAGGGGCTGTGGAATTACTCACTGCGGGCACGCTGTACCTGTGTGACTATGGAGTTACTAACTGGAGGGTACAGTATGACACACGATGAATTTATCCGATTTAAGGGTCAGACTCGCACCCAGAAGTTTCCGGCTCAGCACGCTGATGGCTTCCACCTCCGCAAACCAAGCCAAGCCCCACAATCACCGACCAACACCATGAAAACCAACGCCAAGAACCAGTACCGCGGCCACGGCCGCGGTCAGTAGAGGAGCATTCCTTTGAACAAGTACGGCCCGAAAGCGCAAGCCAAAGTCGAGCGCAACATGCACGAGATGAAACAGGGAGACCTCAAAGACAGTCACGGCAACAAGGTCACTAGCCGCCAGCAAGCAATCGCCATCGGCCTAGACCAAGCCCGCCGCGACGGCGGCAAAGTCCCTAAGAAATAACTTATTGAGAAGCCGCTAGAGCTCGTCGCAGTGAATCAATAGTGGAGCTACGCTCTCTATTTCTAGCCTGTGATGCTGCTATTTGGCGAGTAGCAACTCTGCGACGTGCCGCCTCGCGTGTTGCTTCAACTACAGCAAGCGCATCCTCCCCAATAATCTCACCAAGGGTCAAGGGCTCGCCTTCTCGATAATCTCTTACTTCATGGAGAGAGTGGCTGGAGTCGTCATTCAGTTCCATAACTACCTATAGATTATACTCATCTGGCAAATGCTGGCGAGCGTTTCTTTTTAGAAGTAATCATTATATACTTGGCAATTATGGAATTGAAACCTGTTGAAACATCGATGCCATTTTTGGATGGTTTTAAAGATGAAACTGGCAGAACTTACGGACGCACTGACGAAGGCTACGTCGTATTTGGCGGTCTAGCCGTGCAAGTGCTCAATCAACAAAGCCAGTATGCCGCACGCTATGTCGATGGCCTACTGCCTGGATATCCCGATCTTGGCCGAGGTTTGCATCTAGAAGGTACGTCTGCCGATTACCATACACTCGCCGTTGCTCCCGATGACGCAGAGGAGTTAGTGCACAGGATCGTTGCTTACTGCGGTCTGCAGCAGCGCAGGGTGTGGAGAGAAGAGATCCGGGAGTCTGTGTCACTTTCTGCGGAAGAGTTAGCGCAGTTCACCACCTTCCTCCAGGAGCGTGAGCTACCGATACCTTAGTCCTATCCATGAGCTGTTTCTTTTTTACATCACATCTGTTATAATTGTGCTTAAGATATGGCAGAAGCGGTCCAAGACCCGGCAAAGATCCGGAATATAGCTATTATTGCCCATGTGGATCATGGGAAGACTACCCTTGTGGATGGTCTTCTTAAGCAGTCCCACACATTCCGTGACAACCAAGCCGAAATGGGCCAGGATCTGATCATGGATAGTGGCGACCAGGAAAAAGAGCGGGGTATCACTATCACCGCCAAAGTTACTGCCGTCCAACATGGTGATTACCGCATCAATATCATCGACACCCCCGGGCACGCCGACTTCTCAGGTGAGGTCGAGCGGACATTGAACCTGGCCGATGGCTGTCTGCTGATCGTCGATGCCCAGGAAGGTCCGATGCCCCAGACCAAGTTCGTGCTGGAGCGAGCCCTGGAGGCCGAACTCAAGCCCATCGTCGTCATCAACAAGATTGACAAGCCGGGCGCCCGCATCAAGGAAGTCGAGGACGAACTGGCTGACTTATTCCTAGAACTAGCAGTACACGAGGATCAACTACACTATCCGGTGTACTACGCTATAGGTAGGGCCGGTAAGGCCTGGGCGACACCACCTGTAGCGCCGGATAGCGATGCAGCCACCCTTGACCCGGTGTTCGATGCAGTGATCGAAAAGATCCCGGCGCCGACCGTTGAACTAGATAAACCGTTCCAGATGCTCGTTACCGCGCTCGCCAGCGACACCTTCAAGGGCAAATACGCCATCGGACGAATCACCCGCGGCAGCGTGAAACCTGGTGACCAGGTCAGTCTCTGCAAGAAAGACGGCAGCATCACCAAAGCCAAGATTGATAACGTCTTCATGAGTCACGGCGTCAGCAAGTTCGAAGTACCCGGTGGTATCGCTGGTGATATCGTCCAACTGACCGGCATCGCCGATGCCCAAATCGGTGAGACCATCGCCGATGCTGAAAACCCTGAGGCGTTACCGACCATCGAAGTCGAAGCGCCGACCCTGCGTATCTACCTCGGACCGAACACCAGCCCCTTCAAAGGGCAGGAGGGTGAATTCAATACCTCACGCCAGATCGCTGAGCGGCTCAACAAGGAACTCGAGACCAACGTCGGTCTCCGGGTCGAAGAAGACGGTATCGGCTTCACCGTCGCTGGCCGCGGTGAACTGCACCTCGGCGTCCTCATCGAGACGATGCGCCGCGAAGGTTATGAATTCGAAGTCGGCCGCCCACAAGTCGTCACCAAAGAAGAAGACGGTCAGATCGTCGAACCACTCGAAGAAGTCATCATCGAGGTTCCAGCCGAACACGTCGGTACCGTCCAGATGGAGCTCGGCCAGCGCCGAGCGACCCTAAAGGAACAGTTCGCCAGCCCGAAGGGCGTCACCAAACTTATCTACACCATGCCCACCCGTGCGCTACTAGGTATGCGCAATATCTTGCTCACCAACACCAAGGGCACCATTGTCATGAACAGCCTGGTCATCGGCTTCGAACCGAAAGGCGCCGATCTGCAGCAACTACGAAGCGGTGTGCTCATCTCTTTTGAGACCGGGACAACTACTCCGTACGCGCTTCAGAACGCCGAAGCCCGGGGTACGACCTTCATCGGCGCCGCCGAAAAAGTCTACGCCGGCCAGATCATCGGCCTCAACACCCGCCAAGAAGATATGGAAATCAACGTCTGCAAGGCCAAACACCTCACCAACATGCGCTCTAGCTCCTCGGACGGTGTCGTCCAACTGACCCCACCGGTCATCTTCAGCTTAGAGCAGTGCCTGGACTTCCTTGAAAATGACGAACTCCTAGAGGTCACCCCCAAGAACCTCCGCCTCCGCAAAAAAGAACTCGACCCCAACAAACGCAAACGCGCGAAGTAGCTTAGCGCGCGGCCAGCTGTCTCTGGGCAGCGCTCAGAGCTCTATGCGTTGTCTCGACCACTTCTTCGACATACGTCGCTCCGAATACGAACCGCAAAGCGCCATGGAACGAGCTAGTCATGAGTGAAAAATCATGCGCACTAGGGTCTAGCTCGAGAACTTGATCGATTCTTTCGGCAACCTCTTCTGACCGCGTAATATCAGAAAACTTTCTATGCACACGACCAGTTTGGAGCAGAACTCCCCGCAAGGCAGTGATATCCTCGGAGGCAGTCAGTACATCGCCAGTGAACGTTATACCACGGACGACTTTTGGTATCCCGAAATCGTCATCACTAAAGCGTCCATCGCGTGTCATAGTGACTGCGATGTGATCAGCGAAAAAATCTTCGACATCCGGATTATCTCGAGCCCGTTCGGGCCCATAAGCTGTACGAATCATAACTTAGGTATATTATACCCCTATTGTCAAGTATGGCAACATTTTTAGAGCGTTCCGTCATACCGCTTACGCTTGCATTCATTTGCCATACTCGCCAAAATGGTACGGGATGAGAATTGAACACAACCCTGACCACGCCCCTGATTTTCTCGCGGTACATGTCGCCACTGAGGAAATTGACGGTTTGGCAGATGGCTGGGTGCAATCGAATGTAGCATTTGATGAAGAATCTGCGTTCGGGATTAACCTCATGCCCTTGTCACAGTTTCCAGGAAAAGACGTAACTGAACGAAAAGCAATCCGGTCGGAGGGACGCCCACGTGCCGACTATGATGCTGCTGACGGTCAGGAAGAGTTATGTATCTACATTCCTGATGAATGGATACCAATGAAGAACTTTACAAGAGTACCGATCCCAGTCACCGCCTCAGATAAACCGAAAGACTTGCCATCCAAAGGTGTGATGCTTATTTTTGAGCGCGAGGAAACCGAGTCGACATAGGCTTACTTCCTCAACCGCCAAAGCAGCTATATTAAGTTATTCGGGCAAAACCAAGCCGGTGTGAGCCAGCTGGTGTTGTGCTGTGACTAATTCTTGGGATTCACCTCGTAGCGCGAGCCGGGAGTTAATTATGCCGAGAGAAGACGCTGCAGTGGTCATACAAGCTATCAATCCGATACCGCCAACCGCCAACCGAGTGAAGCTCGAGTCGTAGCCGATATGTTCGCCCGCCGCAACAGCTGCGATAATCAGGGGACTACCTATAAAGAGAGCAAGCGAGTCGCTGAAGTGTGTTAACTCCTGGCTGATTGCCGCTTGGTGTCCCTCGATATCATGCATCAGATAAGAGGGCTTTATCGCTGCCTGTTCCGACGCTTGTTTGTTTGACGGTTGGAATATTCCCATATACTCAAGTGTAGAACATCTGAAATAGTCTTGCAATCATATCCATAACGTGCTAATGTATAGGTATTGTTATCGCGTTTTGAGAGACACAAAATCAAAGACGCAAGTCAAAGAATCCAGAAGTTGTACGTAGTTTTGCTTTAGGATTCATAGCAATCGCTACCTATTAATTAACTACATGCAAGTGCAGTATTTGCACAACTAAAGGATTCATTTTTATGCCAGGATATTCATCCTCATCCCGTGGCTATGCCTATAAGGGCAGCCGCCGACCAAACAGTCGCCCGAGCAACAATCGGCGACAAAACAACCGTAAAGGCCGTGGTCAATACATCGACCCGAGCCGCTTCGTGAAAGCCGCCATCCCAGTGGTAACCGGGGAAGAGTACGTGCCAATGCACACCTTCAACGAGTTCGAAGTCAGCGACATCATCAAGAACAACGTCGCCGCTAAGGGCTTCGTCACTCCGACGCCAATCCAGGACCAGACCATACCGGTCGCTCTCGAAGGCTATGATGTCATCGGTATTGCCAACACCGGCACCGGCAAGACCGCTGCCTTTGCGATCCCAACCTTGCACCACCTGTCGACATTCGCCGACAGCCGGGCATTGATCGTTGCGCCGACCCGTGAGCTGGCTCAACAGATCGAACAAGAATGCCGCGCCTTAGGCAAGGGAACCGGCCTCCGCGGTGCACTGCTCATCGGCGGTTCCGCCATGGGTCCACAACTCCGTGATCTGCGCTCCGGCCCCCGTATCGTCATCGGTACACCCGGTCGTATCCAGGATCACCAACGCCAGGGCACGCTTGATCTGAGCAAGTTCAACATCATCGTCCTCGATGAGGTCGACCGTATGCTCGACATGGGCTTCGTCGAACCAGTCCGCGAAATCCTCAGCACCATGGCTGCAGAACGACAGTCTTACTTCTTCTCAGCCACCTTAGACACTCGCGTCAAGAACCTGATTCAAAGCTTCGCCAAGGATCCAGTCACCATCAGCCTCCGGGTCAGTGAAACTGCTGACAGCGTCCACCAAGACGTCGTCCGCTACTCCGGCCTGGTCGAGAAGCAGTCGAAACTGCATGACATCCTCATCGACCCGAGCGTCGAAAAGGTCATCGTCTTCGATGAAACCCAGCGTAGCGTTGAACGCCTCAGCAATGAGCTCATCGCCCGCGGCTTTGATGCCGATGCCATCCATGGTGGCAAGAGCCAAGGTCAACGCCAACGTGCCCTCGACAAGTTCAAATCAGACAAGATCAAGATCCTCGTCGCCACCGACGTTGCCGCTCGTGGTATCGACGTCAAAGACATCACCCACGTCATCAACTACGGTATGCCCCAGAGCTACGACGACTACGTCCACCGTATCGGTCGTGCCGGTCGTGCCGGTCAAACTGGCCACGCCTTAACCTTCGTCCAACAATAAATCGATAGCTAAACTTTCTACTCGTTGTCATCCTTGCGAACGCGAGGATCCAGACAGAAACCATTTTGTTCTGAATCCTCGGTCACGCGCCCGTATCCACGGGGCGGCCAAGGATGACATTGAGTAAGCATAAGCTTGACATAAGTGGTATAATATATCATTAACTATGCGTGCAATTCCGCTCGAAAGATTTGAAGAGGGTAAACTCCATCGAGTTCCAGAAAACCAGATTAAGATTGACCGTTTGTACGGTCTACGCTTCTTAGTGGCCAATAGTCATCTAGCTCGAGAGTTGCCGGTCTTCGTCATTGGCGGAGAGCCACCTCAATATTTTGGCCGGGATCTCGACATCAGGGTGCTCAACAAGAATAAACGAGCTGTGAAGCTGAATCTATTGGTCCTTGATGGTTTTTTCGAGGCGGTCGAAAGATTTGCCACCCCTGATGAAAAGAGCCCAGCATGGGAACAAGAGGGTCCCGGCTATCTGTCGTCGGGCCCAATCAGCAGAGAGATCCCTGGCCATGACCGGGCAGTACTGACTTTGAGCCAGGGAATGACTCCTCCGGTGGAAGAGCTGACCAACTATAAACCTGTTAAGTTATAGTCGTTTCCTAGCCGCTACGCTACAATAAGCGCTATGATTACCGTCTATTACAGCAAGGCGCGTGAGCGGGCGCTCCAGCTGCTTGATACGCCGCGAACTGGTTCGTGGATATCTGTTACCAGCCCGTCAGATGAGGAGCTGGATAAGCTAGCTGAAGATTTCAAGCTCGACCGTGACAACTTGGCCGATGCTATCGACCCGTACGAGGCTCCTCGTGTCGAGGTCGAGGACAAACAAGTTTACATCTTCACCCGGTACTGCTATCCAGAAGGTCCGGACATCGCGACCGAACCGCTGTTGATCATCTCGACTGAAGAGCACTTGATCACGATTCAGCGCACTGATACCGACATCTTGGCCCGGCTTTCGAACGATGTGATTGATTTCGTGACAACCCAGAAGACGAAGACCATTCTGCAGATGTTGCATGAGATAAATCGATCCTACGAGAAGCATCTGAACCGCACCTCCAAGCGCATCTTGCAGCTACGGGGGCGCATGCGCTCCGGCGAGATTAGCAAGCGCGAATTTATCGGCATCATCGAGCTTGAGGAAGACCTCAATGAGTTCCTGTCTGCCTTGCAGCCGCAAGCGCTATTGTTCAGTTCGTTGCTCGGTGGCAAATACTTGAAGCTGTATGAGCAGGACAAGGACATCATCGAGGACATCGAACGCAGCACCGGTGAGTTAATTGAACAGCTGCGCGGGCGCCTCCGCACCCTTGGTAACATGCGAGCGGCCTACGACGCCATCGCCACCACCAACCTGAACGCCACCTTCAAGCGTCTAACCTCGATTGCCATCTTCCTGACCATCCCGACCATCATTGGTGGTCTATGGGGTATGAACGTCCGCGTACCGTTCCAAGATGCCCAATACGCCTTTCTCTACGTCCTAGCCCTCATCGCCGGCCTCACCACCGCTGTCATCTGGTTCTTCCACAAACGCAACTGGCTGTAATCTTACCCCCGCATCTCCTCATCGTCATTCCCGCGCAGGCGGGAATCTGATAGAATCCGCACCATGAATTTCGAGAAAAGCGGGTGTGTCTACATCGTTGCTAGTAGACCCTGCGGCGTGCTCTATATCGGCGCTACTAGTCAATTAGCTGGGAGAGTCCTTCAACATAAAACAAGACTTAGTGGATGGGTTCACGAAGAAATATCATGTCCATAGGCTCGTCTGGTACGAACAATACGACGATATCCAATGCGCCATCTTGCGAGAAAAACAGCTGAAGAAGTGGCGAAGAGCTTGAAAAGTACGCTTGATCCAGGAAGGGACCCAGACTGGGATGATTTATATAGCACTATTGCCTAATCAGATTCCCGCCTGCGCGGGAATGACGACGGAGAGGTGGAGGTTAGGGGAGGATGGCGCCCTGAGTGGCGCCGTGGTTGGTGGTTTCGTCGTAGTTGTCGTTGGCTTGGATGAGCTGATTGGCGTCGGTGTCGGTCAAGTGGCGGATAGATTCTGGCATCTGGCCACATGATGTCGGCGGGAAGTTCTTGATGTCGCCGAGCAGCATCTGAGCGTACTGCAGATCGAGGCTGACGTGACCTTGTTCGTGCGCGGTCAGCGCCTGCATGAAATCGTTCCATTGACTGGCTAACTTCGGCGAGGCGGCGCTGGGGGCGGTCCACTGTGGTATGACCTGGTTGATGTGGAGGCCGACACTGGCATTCGTCACTTGGCAGCGACCATTGCCGATCTCGGCGTAGTCATAGCGCCAGGTCAGCTGATAATTGGTCTGAGCGGTGAATTCAGCCGCCGCTTGGCCACCAGACTTCGGCGCACACTGTCTTATCTGGGTGCGCAGAGCATCACTGGTATCCCCGAATATCTGGTAGAGTTTCGGTGGGTCGACGACTTGTTTCAGACCATCAGCCGTGTCCGATAGATCCACGGGCGCTGGTGCCTGGGTATCACCGAGGGGCACGCACGTCTGAGACGTGGTGCTAGCGGTACTGGATACTACTGGCTGGTCTGTTGGGCTCTGAGGGCTCGTAGTGGCTTTAAGCGGGTCGGCGGCCACGACTTGGGCCGCGATGTAACTGGTGCTGAAACAGAGGAGAGTACAGATGATAATCGCCAGCAGACCACTAATCGCTACTCGTGGTCGGAATGCTACGTTTTGAAGTTGTACGCGGTGTTTCATGTATATAAAAAGGGCACCGCCCAGGCGGTAGCCCCTCTTCCCAATTCCTTGCTTTACTGCACCTCATGCAGATTAGGTAGTATTATACCACATGTGTCAATACTTTGCAACACCGCACCTTCTTTCGGTTCACTCCACCACACCTCGTCTTTCCCGCGCAGGCGGGAATCTAGTCAGCTATGCTTCATGGATTCCCGCCTGCGCGGGAAAGACGTAGAAAAGGGAACGATGGCGCAGGGATACCAAGTCAGATGTCCAAAGACGTGAGCGGTTTCGAAAAGCCGCGGTAACGGTGTAATATGAGAGCAATGGAGTTTATCAAGGCGACCGGTTGGCAACGTGGCATCAAGGACTTGAGTGCCCGCTTGGTTTTGGAGCTCAAAGCCGGTAAAAAGGTGCTGTGGTTGGTCGGTGGTGGCTCGAATATCAAGGCCAGTGTGCAGGTGATGGCCAGCCTACCAGAGGAGCTGACTCAGAGCTTGTCCATCTTCATGACCGACGAGCGCTTCGGTGAGGTCGGCCATGTCCACAGTAATGCTCGGCAATTAGTAGACGAAGGGTTTCACCAGAAGGATGCGGTCTTCGTACCGATGCTACAACCGGGTTTCTCAATGGAAGAAACCAGCGAACGCTACGGCCAAGCGCTGGAACGGGCCGTAGACCATGCTGACATCGTGATTGCCCAGTCCGGTATCGGCCCTGACGGTCACATCGCCGGTATCTTGCCCCACTCAGTGGCGGTCAAGGCCAGTGGTTGGGTAACGAGCTACGAGGCGCCGCATTACATGCGTATGACCATGACATTCGATGCGCTCAGGCACATCGATGCGGCCTATTACATCGCGATGGGTGATGACAAAAAACCGGCTCTGACGCAGCTTCGGGATGAGTCATTGTCACTTGATGATCAGCCGTCGCAGATCCTGAAAGAGATACCGGAGGCATACATTTATAACGACCAAATAGGACAAAAAGGGGAGCAAGCATGAAAATAGCCATACACGGACTCGGGCGCATGGGCATGCAGATCGCCCAGAAACTGGCCGAAAGCGACCAGCACACACTGATCGCTCACAACCGCAGCCCGGACAAGATAGATGCGGCCGCCGGCTTCGGGGCTGTCGCCGCCTACGACAAGCAAGCTGTCTTAGATGCCTTTGGTGATGACCAAGTCATCATCTGGGTGATGCTGCCGGCCGCCAACTCGGCCGAGCAGATTAATGAGTGGCTGTCTATCGTACCGAAGGGCAGTATCTTTATCGACGGTGGCAATTCTGACTTCCGTCTAACCAAACAGCTGAACGAAGTCGTCAAGGCCGCTGGCTCAACGCTCGTCGATATCGGTACCAGCGGTGGGGTCTGGGGCTACCAGAACGGCTTCTGTATGATGGCCGGTTGTGACGACGAAGCCGCCTTCCGCGCCGTCGAACCAGCCGTCCAGCTCTTGGCGCAGCCTGCCGGTGGCTATCACTACTTCGGTGAATCCGGCTCCGGGCACTTCGTGAAGATGACCCACAACGCCATCGAGTACGGTATGATGCAGGCACTAGCGGAAGGTTACCGCGTCCTCAAAGAAGGGCCGTTCAAACAGCTTGATCTTGCCGCCGCTGGTGATGTCTGGCAGCATCACAGTGTCATCACCTCTTGGTTGAATGAACTCAGCCGCGATGCACTCCGAGAGAATCCGACACTGGAAGGAATCGATGGGTATGTATCAGAAAACGGTGAAGGCCGTTGGACACTCGAGACCGCCCAAGCCTTGAACATACCGATGCCAGTGCTGCAAGCCTCGCTCGATGTCCGGGCTGCCTCGCGTGCTGGTGACATCAGCTTTACCACCCAGATGCTGGCTGCCATGCGCAACAAGTTCGGTGGTCATGCCATCAACGGAGACAAATGAGCGCACAGATTACCACTTTCACACCCCGTCGTTCCCAGCTTGACTGGGAACCCAGTGATACAAGATACCAGGTCCCGATTTCGGGTAACGGATATCACTGGATCCCCGCTTTCACGGGAACGACGCAGGAGGTGAACGGCTGATGGCAGAGCACGCTGCCGGGCAGCCGGAGCTCGAACCGTCGATCATCGTCATCTTCGGCATAACCGGTGATCTTTCCAAACGGTATCTGCTGCCGGCGCTGTATCATCTGTTCAAGGACAAACTGCTGCACGAGCACACTGTGATTCTGGGGCTCACCAGGCAATCTTTGAGCGCTGAAGAACTGTTCGGACAGGTCGAGCTGTGCATCAACGAAGTCGATAACGTCTGTGATCCGGTGGCGCTGCAGGCGATGCAGGCCAAAACGGAGCTGCATCAATTCGACCCGAGTGACAGTGCAGCCTACCCGAAGCTGTTGGAGTACCTCAATGATCTCGAAGCGACACACGGCATGTGTATGAACCGGCTGTACTACTTGTCGATTCCACCGCAGCTGTTCACTGACGTGGTGCACAATATCGGGGTCGGCGGACTGAACGCCAGTTGTCAGCATGGTCAAGCGAAGACACGCCTACTGGTCGAAAAGCCGTTCGGTAATGACCTGTCAAGTGCGCAGGAACTGATTGCTAAGACGAATGAGGTATTCGCTGAGGAGCAGGTCTTCCGCATCGATCACTACCTGGCCAAGGAAACCGTCCAGAACATCTTAAGCTTCCGGCTCCATAACCCGGTTTTCACCAGCATCTGGGACGGAGCCCACATCGCTCACATCGACATCGTCGCCCACGAGAAGATCGGCATCGAAGGCCGGGCGAATTTCTATGAAGGCATCGGGGCACTGCGGGATCTGGTGCAGAGCCATCTGTTGCAGTTAGCCGCCATTACTGCCATGGAACTACCGGAGCAATCAGATAGTGACCACATCCACGCCGAGCGGCAACGATTACTTGAATCGATCCAACCCGCCGATCCGGCACAAGCAGTCCGGGCTCAATATGACGGCTACAAAGATGAAGTCGCCAATCAGCATTCCACGACTGAGACGTTTGCCGAGCTGAGACTGCAGTTGGGTGGCGAGCGCTGGCACGACACACCCCTGACCATCACCACGGGCAAGGCGCTGGCTGAAAAGCGGACCGAAATCGCCATCACGTTTACCAATCCGCACGATGCCACCGAGACATCGAACGTGCTGACCTTCCGTCTGCAACCGAACGAGGGCATCCACTTGGAGCTGCGCGTTAAGAAACCAGGTTTCAAAGACGACGTCGAGAACGCCACACTTGATTTCAGTTATCAACAGACATTTGGTAGTCATGGTGCCCATCCCGATGCCTACGAACGGGTGCTGGTCGACGCCGTGCGCGGTGACCGGACACTCTTCGCGACCAGCGCCGAGGTGCTGGCGAGTTGGCGTATCATCGATCCGATCATTAACGCCTGGCACGACAATGCCGACGGCATGCAAGCCTACGCAACCGGTTCAACCGGGCCGGATGTCGCGAGCTGAGCCAGTTCTGCCGCCGGCTATGCGACAATAGAAGGCAGTCATGAATTATATCGACCTGATTATCCTGTTAGTACTTGGTGTGGCGCTGTTCCGGGGCTTCGAGCTGGGGTTCGTGCGACAGCTGTTTTCAACGGTCGGGTTTTTCCTGGGACTGGCTATCGGTATCTTGCTTGAACCGTACACGGTGCGCCTGGCGCAGACCCAGGATTCGCGGGCAATCATCGCGCTCATCACGACGCTTGGCCTGGCGTTCCTGCTGCTGACGTTCGGCGAGTTCCTCGGTATCACGCTGAAGAAAAAACTGACTATCAAGCAGCTCGATACCGCAGATAACGTCCTCGGGACCGGCATCGCACTGGTGTCCGTATTGGTGGCGGTCTGGTTGAGCGCAGCCATCATCCAGTCGATACCGTTGCCGGATCTGCAGGCGGACACCGAGAATTCTAGAATCCTGTCGTACTTGAACGATCACGGTCCAGCGGCGCCGACGGTTATCGCCGGCATCGGCAAGCTGATCGATCCGAACGGGTTCCCAAAGGTATTCACCGGCACCGAACCGGTGCCGGATGCCAGCGTCAGCCTACCGGAACTCGGTGAATTGGAAGCCATCGTCAAGGCGACCGCTCCATCCGTCGTCAAGATCGAGGGGCAGGGCTGTGGTGGCATCGTCGAAGGCTCCGGTTTCGTCGTGAAAGACGGCATCGTTGTGACCAATGCCCACGTCATTGCCGGTATCCGCGCACCGTATGTCGTCGACAGCAACGGTACGCGGACGGCCACGGCCATCTGGTTCAATCCTGATCTTGACCTCGCCGTCCTGCGCACCACCAAGCTGGCTGGCAAACCGTTGCAATTGAACGCAACCGAGGCGGCCAAGGGCACCCCAGCTGCCGTGCTCGGCTACCCCAGTGGGGGTGGTTTCAAGGCCAAGCCGGCCGCCATTCTCGATACGTTCACTGCTACCGGTCGTAACATCTACGACGAAGGTGATGCCAGTCGGGAAGTCTACGAAGTCCGGGCCGAGATCATACCTGGTAACTCTGGTGGGCCGGTGATTGCCAAGGACGGCACGGTACTGGGGGTCGTCTTCGCCGAGTCCACCGCCTACGACAAGGTCGGCTATGCGCTGACCACGAAAGCCGTATCCAAAGATATCTCGCAGGCTACCGCTCGCAACCAGAAGGTGAGCACCGGCTCCTGTACCCGTTGAGGTAATATAACACCTTACGAACAGATGCGAGTAGGGTCTTGACAGCGGGCGTATTAGACCCTGTGTCAAGTGAGCGGATAACAGATGAGATGTGCCGCTCGACCTCTGTCATAGATTTGCGCATATCCGTGAATCTGGTACAATTCAAACAGAAGCGCAAAGCTATAAAACACAAATGAAGACACCTGACGAACTGATTAAAAAGAGTGCTGAAGTCCCAGCTGAGCTGTTGGACGCTGCGGTGGTGGCCACTCAGACGATGAGTACCGCTAGCCAGGCCAACAAAGTCGTCACCCGAACCAAGAATTACTGGCACATGCTCGGGCCCGGCCTGACAACCGGTGCTTCCGACGATGATCCATCGGGTATCGCCACCTACTCTCAGACCGGCGCGCAGTACGGGTATAAGTTCCTGTGGCTGGCGCCACTGACATTCCCCTTGATGGCCATCGTCCAAGAGATGTGTGCTCGCATCGGCCTGGTGACCGGTCGCGGTCTGGCCGGTAATATCCGTATCCACTTTTCAAAGCGGATTCTGAAGATCACCACCATCATGCTATTCGTGGCCAATACCTTTAACATCGGGGCTGACTTGGGCGCCATGGCCGAAGCTGTCCGCCTGCTGAATCCCCGCTTTAGTTTTTCGATGACGGTCATCGCCATCGGCCTCATCAGCTTGTATCTGCAGATTTTCACGCCCTACGTGAAGTACGCCAAATACCTGAAGTGGCTGGCGATGGTGCTGTTCGCGTACGTATTTTCGGCCCTGATGGCCAACTTGGACTGGCGTGAGGTGATCGCCAGTACGCTGACACCGAGCATCAACTTCAACAAGGAAGAGTTGCTACTGGTTGCGGCCATACTGGGTACGACAATTTCGCCATACCTGTTCTTTTGGCAGACTTCACAAGAAGTCGAGGAGCAGATCCTCCGTGGGAAGACTACCGTTAAACAACGCCAGGTCACGACCAGCCCGGCCGACATGAAGAGCATGCGCATCGACGTCTGGTCCGGTATGTTCCTGAGTAACCTGGTCATGTTCTTCATCATCGCCGCCTGTGGTGGGGTGCTGTATGCCAATGGCATCACGAACATCGAGACCACCGCTCAAGCGGCAGAGGCACTGAAACCATTGGCTGGTGATGCTACATACTTCCTATTCGCACTCGGTATCATCGGGACGGGTATGCTTGCCATCCCGGTACTGGCTGGCGCAAGTTCCTATGCATTCGCCGAGAGTTTCCGCTGGAAAGAGGGCCTGTACCGCAACTTGAATCAAGCGCACGCCTTTTACGGCATTATCATCATCTCGATGCTGGTCGGCCTGGGCATCAACTTCATCGGTCTAGATCCGATAAAAGCTTTGATTTACGCCGCTGTCGCCAATGCCCTCGCTGCACCACTTATCCTGGCCCTCATCGTCATGATCAGCAGCAACAAGAAAGTCATGGGTCATTGGGTCAACAAGCGCTACGTCACCGCCATCGGCTGGGTCGTGACGGCCATGATGACCCTCGCGGGCGCCGCCGCCATCTGGTCATTCTTCTAGATTAAACAAGCCCCGGTCTTCTGGCAGAAGGCCGGGTCCGCTTGTACCGGCCATTGAGAGTGAACCTGGCCTAGCTGTTAGTAACAGTTACAACTTTCCGGTAGGACGGCTCGACTTGTCTGAGGAACCGTAGGTGACGAGTCGTCGAGACGGTTGTAAGCTGTTACAACTGCGAGCCAAGTGAACGGATTATGGCCTAGCATTTTGCTACTTTTGGGCAATGCCAAAAGTAGATGAGAGGAAGCCAAACGCAGAAGAGTGATGAGCCAGCTTTCTCCCCGAGCAAGCTGGGAGAAATTAAGAGGACGGACCTTTGGTACCAAAGGTCCGTCCTCTTATCACTCATTCGCCGCGAAGGGCAGAGATAGGATCTTTGCGGGCGGCCTTCAGGGCAGGGACAGTCCCGAACACTAGACCGATAATGACCGATATAAGCGTGGCGATGACTATAACTTGCCACTGGATGACTGGAGCCAAGTCAGTCAGGATCCTAAGGAGCAAGTTGATAACCAGCGAGATTAGGATACCGATGATGGCTCCGGTGGTGGTGAGCACGACTGCTTCGGCTACGAACTCATCGAGGATCTGCCGGTTGGTTGCACCGACGGCTTTGCGGATGCCGATCTCGTGCATCCGCTCCGTCACCGATACCAGCGTGATGTTCATGATACCGATGCCACCCACGAACAGGGAAATGCCGGCGGCGATAAGGGTCAACTGTGTCAACAGACTGAGGATGCCATCGGTACTCTCCAGGCTATCGCTCGCTCTCAAGACGCTGAAATCTTGGGTATCACCATGGTTCTTGGTGAGGCCGACCGATATCGCACCGATGGTCTGGTCGACCCGGGCAATACTATCGGCGCGAGCCAGTATCTCGTAAGGTTGGGCACCGTTATTTGTCAGTTTCCGGGCTGTCGAATAGGGGATGAAAATACTGTCGTTATACGAGATGTCCGCTGACAGGGGGGTTGGCGGAAATTCATTGAAAATGCCGCGCACCATGAACTCCTGGCCCCGGAAGGTGAAAGTCTGTCCGAGCGGTACTGCCGTGTCGAACAGGGCTTCAGCGGTATTTGCACCCACGACCGCGACGTTTTCACCCAGGTCCAAGTCACTGAAGAATATCCCGTAGGCAACCGACCGGTTCACCAGTTTCGGCAGATCATTGCCGGCGCCGACGACTGGTCCAGCAGTATAAGTCCGCTTCCCGACCTGTACGGTACCTGGTACCAGCGTAAGTGGCGCTGACTGGGAAACATGCTTGGTCATCTTGATAGTGCCGACGTCTTTGTCGGTGAGGCTGCCGGTGGCTCGAGGAGTAAACAGTGAGCGTACGCTACCAGCGACTTGCTGGTCAGCACCAGGGCGTACAGCGATCAGTGTGTCACCGGCGTGGCTAATCTGTCCGGTGACTTGGCGCTTGATGCCCTCGCCGATGCTAGCGACCGTCACGACCGAGGCGATGCCGATGATAATGCCGAGCATCGTCATGTAGCTGCGACCACGGTGCGCCTTCAGCATCTTGCGAGCCGTCTTCAGATTATCTCGGAAAGGAATCCTCATTACTTAGTCGCCTTCGTTTTGGCCGGTTTCTTCTTGGGGGTAGCGCGCCGTTTCGAAGTGGTGGTCTTCCGCTTGCGGCCACGCCGGGCTGGTGGATTATCCTTGTGCGGCTTGGCTTTCATGAGTGCCGACACACCTGCCAGATCGTCTTCTTCCGTCATTTTAGCGATCTTATACATGCCTTCACTGGCCGTCGAAGCCACCCGGCCGATCGCAGTCTTCTCGTCATGGATGACCCGACCATCGTGCATGTAGAGCACGCGGTTGGCGTAGCGCGTCAACTCCGGGTTATGGGTGACGAACAGGATGGTATTACCCATCTTGTGTATCTCACTAAGTAGCTCCATCACGAGTCGCGATCCATTGCTATCGAGATTTCCTGTCGGTTCATCGGCGATGATAAGACTTGGATTATTCACCAGCGCCCGGGCAATCGCCACACTTTGAACCTGTCCACCGCTCAACTGGTTCGGCATGTAGTATTCCCGACTCTGCATACCGACGCGGTCCAGGATGCTACTGGCCATCTTCAGACGCTTGGTCTGACTCATGTTCGTTCGATATGTGAGCGGCAACGCCACATTCTCCAGGGCGGTGAGGCGGGGAATGAGATTGAACGATTGGAAGATGAAGCCGATCCTATCACGCCGGATCTTGGCTGCCCGGCTCGCTGTCAACCGGGACACGCGGCGGCCACCCAGTGAGTATTCGCCGTGTGTCGGGCGGTCAAGCAGGCCGATCAAGTTCATGAGTGTCGACTTGCCACAACCACTGGGACCCATGATCGCCACGAACTCACCTTCTTCAATAGTAAGGCTGACTTCATCGAGTGCTAGGGTAGTAGCATCGCCGAAGCCGTACAGCTTGCTGACGTCTTTAAGTTCAATGACTGACATTGCAGTATAGTGTAGCGCTGTATTTACAAACCCCGCAAGGTGTTTTTGTAGTAATTTTAATCTGTTACTTCAGGTTGATCAAAGCTTGGTATAATGCATTGGTTCATTCTCCAGTACGGAGGGGTCGCCTAGTGGTCTATGGCGCCGCCTTGGAAAGGCGGTTTACTGGCAACGGTATCGAGGGTTCGAATCCCTCTCCCTCCGCCAAAAATTCATACTTGCTTTAGTTAGCCGATCTTTGTTCCGACGGCTTCACCGGCAGACACCTTGGAGATATTACCGTCGACAAGTGCATCGAACACGATTATGGGCAGCTCATGTTCCATGGCGAGACCGAGGGCAGCCTTGTCCATGACCTGGATGGCTCCATCAGCGACGGCATCCTGAAAACTGATTGCATCGACTTTCTGGGCATCGGGGAATTGGGCTGGGTCTTTGTCGTAGACGCCGTCGACCTTCGTGGCCTTCAGGACGACTTCACATTCCAGTTCGAGAGCCAGCGAAAGCGCGGCCGTATCAGTCGTCAGGTAGGGGCGACCGATGCCCCCGGCCACGATAACGACGTGGCCTTTTTGTAAGTCACTGATCGCCCGACGGTGCGTGAATTGGTCAGCTATCTGGTCGGCTTTGATATTGGTCAAAGCTCGGGCGCTGACGCCTCTACCATTGAGAATATCGGCCAGAGCAACAGCGTTCATCATGGTTGCCAGCATGCCGATATTGTCGGCAGTCACGCGGCCAATGCCGTGTCCGGCCAGCTGCGCACCACGGGCGTAGTTCCCACCACCGACCATGATAACGACCTGAGTCCCACTATCGACGACTTTTTTCAGTTCCTGGCCGAACCAGGCGACTAATTCAGCATCGATGCCGCCGTCGAATTTTCCAGACAATTGTTCACCAGAGAGTTTCAACAGTATTCGTTTATACATCTTCATCAGTCTAGCAAATTCACCCCTGTAAAGCTATACTGATGGCATGAAGATATACTCGTGGAACGTGAATGGCATCCGGGCGGTCGTCCGCAAAGAACTATTCCAGCCGTTTTTAGATGCTGAGAAACCAGATATCTTGTGTTTACAAGAATTGAAAGCCAAGCCAGAGCAGATCGAACTAGAGCTAGGTGAGTATAAGGCGTTCTGGTTCTCAGCCGAGAAGCCTGGCTACAGTGGTACGGCCATTTTGAGCAAGGTCGCTCCCAAACAGGTCGTCAATGGTTTTCCAGAGGACATCATCAAAAAGTTTGGTGTGACTGGCGACACGTATGGTAATCCAAACCTTGAGGGGCGGGTAGTTGCGGCAGAGTTTGATGATTTCTGGCTGGTAACCGTCTACACCCCGAATGCAAAGGATGACCTAAGTCGGGTAGCGCTTCGTCATAAACACTGGGATCCAGCGTTTCTGGCCTATTGCAAGCAGCTCGAGAAGAGCAAACCGGTCGTCTTTTGCGGCGATTTGAACGTCGCGCACACCGAAGATGACCTGGCAAATCCGAAACCGAATGTCGGCAAGAAAGGTTTTACGGATGAAGAGCGTGAGGGCTTTCAGAATTTCGTCGATGCCGGCTTTGTGGACACGCTGCGTCTGTTCAAGCAAGGCAATGGCCACTATACGTGGTGGAGCCACTTCGCCAATTCCCGCGCCCGTAATGTCGGCTGGCGCATCGATTATTTCCTGGTGTCAGAAAGTCTGAAGTCAAAAGTCAAAGACGCGGCCATCCACGCCAAGGTCATGGGCTCCGATCACTGTCCGATCAGCGTCACGCTTGATATCTAGTCCCATTCGTACCATCACCCACTCGAAGTTTCGGTGATTTCCGAGTACAATATCCGGTATCTAGAACAGTAAACGGAGTATCGCATGGCCAAACCCAGTACCGCTGACAACGCGATCATCGTCAAGAACCTCTATAAATCATACGGTGATGTCAAAGTCCTGAAGGGTGTGAACATCGCTGTCAAGCGGGGAACTATCTTGGCACTCCTCGGCCCAAACGGTGCCGGTAAGACTACGACTGTGAAAATCCTCAGCACGCTGCTGCATGCCGACAAAGGTGAAGCCATCGTCAACGGACATGATGTCCGAACCGATGATGCAGGTGTGCGAGCAAGCATCGGTCTGACCGGACAGTACGCAGCGGTCGACGAGTACCTGACAGGCAAGGAGAACCTCGAACTCATCGGTCGGCTGTATCGCTTGAGTCGTCAAGATGTAACTGCACAAACCAAAGAGTTATTGAGTGAGTTTGACCTGGAAGATGCGGCTGGCCGTCCCGTGAAGACGTATTCCGGCGGCATGCGCCGCCGCCTCGACCTAGCGATGAGTCTGATTTCTTCACCACCGATCATCTTCCTCGATGAGCCGACGACCGGGCTTGACCCACGCTCGCGTCTGACGATGTGGCGCATTATCAAGAAGCTAGCGAAGAGCGGGACGACCATCCTGCTCACTACCCAGTACATGGAAGAAGCCGACCACTTGGCAGACAACATCATCGTGATCGACGACGGCAAGGTCATCGCTGAAGGCACCGCCGACCAGCTGAAGCGCCAGATCGGCTCAGACCGACTAGTGCTGACGATTGCCAAAAAGAGCAGCTTCAGTAAAGCCAAAGAAGTCATGGATGGCAAGAGCCTCCAGGCCGATGAAGAGAGCCGTCAGCTCAGTGTCGCCACTACCCATGGCGTCAAAGACATGACCCAGGTCTTGCAGAAACTCGAGAAGGCCAAGATCGAAGTCGAGAACGTTTCGTTACACCGACCGACACTGGACGATGTGTTCTTGACGCTCACCGGCCGTGGCGCTGAAGTTACAGATGAAAAGGAGACAAAGTAATGGCGGCTGACTCAGGTCAATCTTTAAAGACCGAACGACACTCGAACCTATTCTGGGCCTTGTCCGACACTTGGCTGATGGCAAAGCGCAGCATCATCCACATCATCCGTTCACTTGACCAAGTGATGTCACTGGTATTGTTCCCGATCATGTTCATGCTCCTGAACCGGTACGTGCTCGGTGGTGCCATCGACACCGGCAACGTAAGTTATGTGAATTATCTATTCGCTGGTATCTTCGTGCAGACGCTCGCGTTCGGTGCCAACTACACGACGATCAACCTCGCGGTTGATATGAAAGAAGGTATCGTCGACCGCTTCCGCTCGCTCCCGATGGCCAGCAATGCCTTGGTGGTGGGACACATCTCTGCCGACCTGGTTCGTAACATCATATCCGGTGTCATCATCATCCTGGTCGGTTTTCTGGTCGGTTTTCGACCGAACGCCAGCTTCGTCGAATGGTTGTATGTCATCGGTCTGGCCATCTTGTTCACGTTGGCCATTTCTTGGCTGTCGGCTATCCTCGGTCTGATGGTCAAAAGTTTGGAGGCAGCGCAATGGGTCGGTTTCGTCATCATCTTCCCGCTGACTTTCATCAGTAGCGCCTTCGTGCCGACCGACACCATGCCACCAGCTCTGCAAGCCTTCGCAGAGAACCAGCCGCTGACCCATGTGATCAATGCCATGCGAGCCTGGCTCGTCGGTACACCTGTCGGTGATGACGCCTGGAAGGCCGTCGCCTGGTGCAGCGGTATCATCGTCGTATCAGTACCGATTGCGACCTGGCTTTTCCGCCGGCGCTCAAAGTAACCCGTATGAAATACGTCGCTTTACTCCGCGGCATCAATGTCGGCGGCAACAATAAAGTACCGATGGCAGACCTGAAAGCTTGTCTTGAAGACGCCGGTCTCGAGAGTGTCCGCACCTACATCCAAAGTGGCAACGTCATCCTCCAATCAAGTGAGAAAGATGAGACAAAGCTCACCCAAAAGATTGAGCGGGCAATCGAGAAAGCATTTGGGTTTCCAGTCGTGGTCGCACTTTTCAATCACGCAGAGTTTGAAGCTATTGCTCAGCATGTTCCCAAAGACTGGCTCAAGAATCCAGAGTGGAAGTACAACTACCTGTTTCTGAAGAAACCGACGACTGCACAGGAAGCACTCGATGCTTTAGGTGAGCAGAAAACTGAGATCGAATATGTGAAAGCCGGCAACGGTGTGTTGTATCAGGCTATGAGCATCAAACTGTTCGGTCGCACGACTGCCAGCAAGATGATCGGCACCCCGATATACAAACAGATGACTATCCGTAATCACAACACCGTCACCAAACTAGCCGAACTTCTCAAGCTTGATGACTGAGAGTGCAACCGTTGCAGTGGTCTATGGCTTCGCCGAAGGTGGCTACCATAGCCGTAAGCTGAGAACAGCGTTGTTGACAGCCGGTTTCACTCTCACGAGCGAGATAGCCGAAGCCGACATCATCATCGCTCACTCAGCGGGCTGTTACCTGGTTCCTGTCGGCCACCAGGCCAGGGTAGTCCTCAACATTGGGTACACCTATTGGCCCGGCAGAAGCCTCCTACATTCGTTAAGCGGCAAATTGGCGGAGGAATACCGCCGCACCGGCATGCTCACATGGCTCAAGGAGTGTGCCATTCATGACATCTATGCCCTCAATATCCCCTATGTACTTCGGCTCATCAAGGGCTGGCGAGCCCCAGAAGCATACCTCCAAGCGATGCAGTTTAGGGCTATCTTCGTCCGGAACCAAGCTGATCCATACTGCGAACCGTCGGCAATCATGCAGGCGGCTGGCGAAAAGCATACCTATCTATCACTGCCTGGCTACCACGACCATCTGTGGGACGAGCCGAAAGAATATATTAATCTGTTAAAATCAGTCATATGAAACGGGATCGTGAAGTAACAATTCAAGAGCTGAAGGACTTAGTTGATAAATTCTCGGCCGAGCGTAACTGGCAAAAGCACCACGCTCCAAAGAACCTGGCGATGAATATCGCCATCGAAGCAGCGGAGCTGATGGAACATTATGTATGGGACCGAGCTGGCGAGCCAGATAAACAAGAAGTTGCGGACGAACTCGCTGATGTCTTGTTTAACGTCCTGAATTTCGCTTCAACACAACGTATCGACTTAGCAACTGCTTTCATGGACAAATTCGAAAAATTGGAGAAAAAATATCCGGTCGAGAAGTTCAATGTCGACCGGGACGACCTTGATGAGTACCGTCGCATAAAGAAAACCTACCGTGAAGGCAAGGAAGCCGCATGAACCCCGATAAATTCACCAATGAAGAACTGATGCTTGATGTCGGCGATGGGCACACGCTCTACGTTCATGATTGGGGGAACAAAGATGCCAAAAAGCCGGTCCTATTCCTGCATGGGGGTCCGGGCAGTGGCTGCAAGGACAAGCATAAACTGCAGTTCAAGCCAGAGCAGCAACGGGTCATCTTCTTTGACCAGCGGGGCAGTGGGCGTAGTCTGCCGTATGGTTCGATTGAGGACAACACAACCGAGCACCTGATAGGAGACATCGACAAAATACTAGACCGTTTCGGTATCGAACAAGTCATCATTACCGGTGGCTCATGGGGGAGCGCACTGGCGCTTTTTTATGCGATTGCCCAGCCTCAGAAAGTACGTGCAATGCTACTGGATGGCATATGGACAGCCAGCAGGCAGGAGAACGATTGGCTAGACAAGGGTGGCTTCAAGACTTTTTTTCCGGATGCGTGGGAAGCCTACCGTTCATCTGTGCCACCAAAATTTGAAACAGATCCGAGTGCGTATCATTTCAAACGCATCCTAGGAGATGATGCTGTAGCGGCCAAGCAATCCGGATACGCCTACCAAACCCTAGAAGCTGCGGCTATCAGTCTCGACGACCGTCATGCCGCTGAAAACTTCGATACATATGACCACTTGCCGATCCGCTTGGAGGTACATTACATAACTAACGGCGGCTTCGTGCCGGACAGACATGTGTTCGATAACGCGAGCAGATTGACGATGCCTATCTATATGGTGCAAGGTCGGTACGACATGGTCTGCCCGCCAGCAGCAGCCCACGAATTGCACCAGCTACTACCAACCAGTGAATTAGTATTCACGACTAGCGGTCACTATTCTGAACACGAGACATGGAATGTTAAGCGAACCATACTCCAGCAGTTGACGAGCTGACCTCTTGACAGAATGTGATATAATTATATATTATACTCCTCTTGTCAAGTAGGGAGCAGCTCTCGGGCAGGGTAGATGGTATGCTGTAGGCATGCAGAGGTTCGCGCTTTTTGACATCGATGGTACCGTCATCCGCTGGCAGTTGTTTCACTCGGTAGTGAATGAATTGATTCGACGTGGTCAGCTGTCGGAGCAGGCGACTCGCGACATCAAAGCTGCTCGGATGACCTGGAAAAAACGTGAGACTGAAGACTCTTTCAAGACGTATGAGCAAGTCCTCGTCAACGCCTACCTGGATGCGCTGACCGGGTTAAGTGTCGTGCAGTACATGGGCGCCGTCGAGAGTGTCTTTGAGGAATACAAAGACCAGACGTATACCTATACTCGTGATCTGATCCGGAGCCTGAAAGAGCAGGGATACGCACTGTTCGCGATTTCTGGTTCACAGCAGGAAATCGTCACCAAATTCGCCGAATATTACGGCTTCGATGACGCCATCGGCGCGCATTTGGAGCAGCTCGATGGTAAGTTCACCGGTAAGATCGAAACACCGGCACTCGGGAAACAGGCGGCTATCGATAAGCTCCTGAGCCGACATGAAGTGACGCGTGATGGCAGCATTGCCGTCGGTGATAGCGAGAGTGATATCGCGCTGCTGGAAGCCGTCGAGCAGCCGATCGCCTTCAACCCCAGCGCCGGTCTGTACCGCCAAGCCAAGGAGCAAGGCTGGAAGGTCGTCGTCGAGCGCAAGAACGTCGTGTACGAACTGGAGCCGAGTGATGGATCGTACGTTCTGGCGTAGACAGACAGCCGCCGAACCGTTATTTCCGGATCTGGAGTGGAGTCGACCCCAGACAACCTCGACGGCTGGCAAGTTACTCATCGTCGGTGGCAACGCCCAGGGTTTCGTCGCACCAGCCACCGCCTTTAGTGCAGCCGAGAAAGCCGGTGCCGGATCAGTCCAGATGCTGCTTCCAGACTCACTACGGCCGCTCATCGGCAAGACTTTCATGGCTGGTGAACTCGCAGCCTCGACCCCCAGCGGCAGTTTCAGCCAAAAGGCTTTAATCGAGTTATTAGCGATGTCAGAGTGGGCTGACGGCGTACTCCTCGCCGGGGATCTGAGCCGTAACAGCGATACGGCTATTCTCATCGAGAAGTTCCTGACCAAATTTCAAGGCCAAGTGACTATTACTCAAGATGCAATCGATTACATCTTGCCTTTATCTGAAACGGTGCTTAGTCGTCCAAACACCACACTCGTCCTAAGTTTCGCCCAGCTTCAGAAGCTGGCGGTCAATGCGCACTTCACGACCGCTTTCACGTTCGATATGGACTTCCTGCGGCTGATTGACGCCCTACATGAATTCACCAAGCAACACCAAGTGAATCTTGTGACCAAACACCTGCAAAACATTTTCGTGGCCGTGAATAGTGAAGTAAGCAGCACCAAGCTAGACGAAGACATGAAAGTTTGGCGCGTGCAAACCGCATCGAAAGCCGCCGTCTGGTGGCTTCAAAATGAAAAAACCACATTTGAGGCACTTACAGCGAGTTTGATTTCAAAGTAGAGCGACCACTTCGAAAGAAAGCGGCCCAAGCGAACGGCGAGGGGATTCGCCGTTCGCAAGAGGAGGAATCATGCAGACCTTAGCAAAATAATTCAGTGGCAGCGCCGATGAATTACTTTGTGAGGTCGGAATGTATTCCGACGTGGTGGGCGAGGTGGGACTTGAACCCACACGAGCGTTAAGCTCACAAGATTTTGAGTCTGGCGTGTCTACCATTCCACCACTCGCCCTGATCGTTCCACTAAACGTAACTAGTTTAGGTGAATATCAGGGGTAATTGTACTACAGGGGAGGCACGGAGGAAAGCATGAACTCGTTTATGCATTCCGAGTACCGACCTCTGTATCAAACTGATATAATGTATAGGGTAAAGCGAGTGTACTTGCTCGCAACGAACTATGGCCGAGACTTCTTCATCAAAATCACCTTCCAATCGCAGTAAAAGTGGTAAGACCGTCCAACCACTTGCTCCTTCAAATAACCGCGATGCCGCGACCGCATTAATCCGGGGCAAACTCGATCAGATTTATGCCGAGGAGCCAGGTGCTGAAGAAGAGATAATCGAAGAGGAGCAGCTCGAGCGTCGCTCGGTACACCAGGAATTCATGCACCGACTCGTGAACTCCGGTCGTTCGCTAGCCGAAATCCAGACTGCCTGGCACGAATACTACGTAGATTTACCGGATGATGAGAAGCATCAGGTCTGGCAAGAGTTCTACGACAGCAACAAGCTGATTTCCAAATACCACAAGCAGACGGATAACCTGATGCCGCCTGCCGCCACCGGATCGACTGAAACCGAAGCCGCCGAACCAGAACCCAACCTCGTGACCGTTCAGGATCACTCACCGAAGCATCTGGTCGTACACCCTGCGAACAAGGCGAAGAAACTGAAAGACGTCCGTTCTCCGAAAGAGGTCAAGCAGGTCCTAGTAGACAAGGTTTCGGCCGGCGGCAAATTGAAAGCCAAACACCATCTGCAGTCCTTGGTGTTCGGCCTCAGTATGGGCGCTGTCGTGATTCTGATCCTGCTGTTCGGCTTATTCAATGAATTCGTGATCGCACCGTTCATCCAACCGAGCCGTAACGCCAGTGCAGCACCGCTAATCATCAACAATAACGGCATCGCTCCGACTAGCACGCCGGAAGTTATCATCCCGAAGATCAATGTCGAGATTCCGGTCGACTATAATCAGACTTCGACCGACGAGGCAGTCATCGAAGATGCACTGGAGAGCGGGGTAGTACATTATCCGACCACTTCTCGACCGGGGCAGAATGGTAATGCCGCTTTCTTCGGCCACTCCAGCAACAATATCTTCAACAAAGGTAAGTACAAGTTCGCCTTCGTACTGCTGCGCACACTCGTACCAGGGGACACGTTCTATCTGACGAATGAAGGCAAGGTCTACGTCTATAAAGTCATTACCAAGACCGTCGTCACCCCGACGCAGGTAGAAGTCTTGAACCCGGTCGAAGGCCAGACGGCGACAGCGACACTCATCACCTGTGATCCACCTGGTACGTCACTGAATCGTATGGTCATCGTCGGTCAGCAGATTAGTCCGGCGGTCAGCAGCAATACCGCCAGCACTGCGACGGCCGTTAATTCCAGCAGTGCAAGTGATACCGGCGATGAAGACCCGTTGCCAGGCAACGGTCCGACCCTGTTCTCGCGCATCTGGAACGCTATATTTTAAACCACTCCCCACTCCTGACGTCTTTCCCGCGCAGGCGGGAATCCATGAAGCGTCGCTAACTAGATTCCCGCCTGCGCGGGAAAGACGAAAAAATGGGAAAGACCGAAGAGATTATTATAGGTCGGCTGGGGTGCGGAGGGCAGTTGAGGTCAGCTCCTGCGCCGTGCCGTTTACTGGGGCGATGGTGTACAGGTAGCGGTAGTTCGGTACGAAGAAAGGCACGTGTGACGGATCGGTCGCCGTTAATGTCTGGACATTGGTATGGTTGAAATCGAACACGACCAGCTTACCACCGCTGACATACATCAGCCGGTGACCGTCCATCCAGTTGGCATAAGTCTGCGGGGCATCAAGGGGCAGTTTCGTATCATAATTATGCGTCTTGTTGACCTCCGCGTCATATACCGCGAACTGGGATCCATTCTCGGCCATGATGAAACGGGCATTACTTGAGAACGCCAATCTGTTCGGTGTCGGAGTCTTCAGGACACTGATAGGCACCAGCTGCCCGAGATTGGAGCTCAACTGTTTGTTCGGGTCCTTATAGACATAGACTTTACTCTCGCTCTGCGCACCGATAGCAATGTACCAGGAGCCGTTGTACTGTGTCAGATTGAGCAAATATGTCGAGTTGCCGCTGACCTCGCGCAGGAAGAATGACTTATCACCGAGCAGCAGCACCATACCTACCTTGCCGCTGGTCGCGGTTTTGCTTGATGCGTACAGTACGACGTTGTCACCATATGACTGATACTCTAGGACATCACTGAGGTAGTTCTGTGGCTGAGGAGCATCGAGGCGGGCTGTTTTCAGCGTCTGAGCCGCCGCATCGAATACGTAATACCGGTCATACTCCTTGTCGACGAGGCTGATTTTCGTCGGATTCACACTGAGTGTCGTGTTCAGGTTCACGGATTTGCCCGGAGCTTCGCGGTCTACTACCACGAATTCGGTCGCACCGTCATGGATGTGGTGCAACAGTACATGTTGGTTATCGTTCGACCACTCACCGACTTTCCAGCTATTCACTGTACCGCTCGTAATGACCGGGCTCGGAATGGTAATCGACGTCGGGGCTGCTTTCTGGTTCTTGAGATCATACAGGTCAAAGACCGTATCGCTTCCCGGTTGCTGGACGAGCAGCCACCGCCGATCCGGGCTCTGGGTAGCCAAGCCGGTGCTGCCTTCGTATTTCTTCACCTGAGTCGTCGTCAGTTTCTTCGGGAATAAGGTAGCGTAGTCCAAGCGGACGATCTTCCCGCCATCGAGATTCACGTTCTGCTGCCAGCTAGTATAGCCGTCCTTGCTAAAGCTGAAACTATAATCTCCGCTGACCAGGGACAAGCGAGCATCGGTCTGTGCCTTATCAAGCACGCCATTGATACGCACCTGGGCGCCGCTCGGTGAGCTGGCCACGAACACCAGGCCGCTCTGGACCACCTTACCGTTCTTATCCAGACCGAATCCTGACGCTTGATAGAAGAGGATACGTACCGCGAATACCAGGGCGATAGCAATCAAGCCGTAGCCGACGATATTCAGTATGTCGCGTCGCCGACGCTTCTTCGGGTCTAGGAAATCCATGTTTCCTCTATTGTATACCAACCATTTACTTGCAGCTATCAGCTTAGAGCGCTAAAATGTAAACTGAAGTTTAGACAATATGAAAACAGGGGCAAAACACTCGCGTGGGTAGCAAAAAACAAACCATCCTGACTCTGAACGGCCGCAGCTATGATGCGTTGACCGGCAAACCTGTTGAGGGTAGGATTAATGCCCCTGGGCGCCGGGCAATCTCCGATGTGGTAGCACCTCGTGCAAGCAGAACCCAGATCGCACCGCCGACGCCGGCACCGACAGAGACGCCTAAGCCACCGGTGACTACCAATGGACCGAAAGTCATGGATGTCAGCCGCAGCACCCGCCACATCAAGCCGCGCAGCCAACAGCGCGCCAAAACCCTGGTACGCAGTGCGGTCAGCAAGCCGAAGCCTGGCCTCAAAAGACAGACTAAAGTCAGCGCCCCGACCAAAGCCCTCAGCCCGCACATTGCCACCGTTGCACCTAAATGGTCAGCTGGACAGATTAATCCGAAGCGATTGAATCGGGCAGAGCATGTCGCCAAGAGCGAAGCAATCACCAGGTTTTCAGAGGGTTCCGTCGTCGGCACACCGACGCCTCAGTCAATCGCGTCTGTGTCGACGCGTGCACCGGCCGAAGCAATCGATGCCTCCCAGCAACCGGCCACAGACTCACATGACCTCTTCGAAAAGGCCATCGCCGCAGCCGAATCGCACAAACAGACCTACACCGATCCAAAGAAATCAGCCAAGCTAGCCCGCAAGCAGGCCAAGCAAACAGCCAAAGTCTCGAAAACTAGCAAAAAGCCAGTACATCACCACCTCGCCAGTGTCGTTGCCGCTTCACTCGCCGTCCTCGTCATCGGTGGCCTATTCGGTCTCCAGAACAAAGACGCCATCACCCTGCGTTTCGCTGATGCCAAAGCCGGCTTCAACGCCTCACTGCCGACTTATCAGCCAGAAGGCTACGGCGTCGGTAGTTTCAGCTATGCGCCTGGCAATGTCGGTACCAGTTTCCAGAATGCCGACACCGGTCGTGAATATACCCTCAACCAGCAAACCACCAAATGGGAAAGTGAAGCCTTACTCGACAACTACGTCCGCGTAAATTACCCGAGCTACCAAGCCCTCCAATCTGGTAATCAGATCATCTATGTCTACGGCAAGAACAATGCCAGCTGGATCAAAAACGGCATCTGGTACCAACTCACCTCCAACGGCAACCTCAGCACCAGCCAGGTCCTCAGCATCGCCGACAGCATCTAAATTTCTGAGCGATTTAGATTTATGAGTTATGAAGTAGGTTTATTTTATTAGTTAAGTCAGAAGCCGCAATTTTGACGGGCAGTCCTTCCGCGCCACTGTCTTTTACAAAGTTCTCCCCGAATGCACACTTTGCTGCCTTGCAGATATACTCCACGCCACACTGTCGTAACACTACTGATCGTAACCTTGGCTCTTCTTCATCAATTTCGATGACGACCCCAGGCTCCAACATGCCACAAGGCTCCCCGGATATTGCTGTGCATGCTGCTTCACCAATCGATTTACTTGCAGCTGCTAAATCTTCTAACTCATCAGCACTACGCTTTAGCACATCCACATCTGCTTTGCAGAGCTCAACATAGGCCGCAGTATACACATCCTCAATCCTAGCCATAACGCCTCCTTATATTTGTCAGAATATACGCTACACCTGCCGTGCAAGCAACCAGTAGCGTTTTCAGTTGAGTGGGTTTTCTTTTATACTTATCACCGAATATGACTAATGTCCGCACCCGCTTCGCTCCAAGCCCGACCGGTTACCTCCACGTCGGTGGTATACGCACGGCATTGTTCGCTTGGCTGGTAGCTCGTCAGAACGGTGGTCAATTTATTCTGCGCATCGAAGATACTGACCGGGCCCGCGAAGTCGAAGGCGCTGAAGCGCACATCATCGAATCCCTACGGGCGCTCGGCCTTGAGTATGACGAAGGTCCGGATATGCCAGGGGAATATGGCCCATATCGTCAGACCGAACGACTCGAGACTTACAAACCGTTTGCCCAGATGTTAATAGACAGTGGTCGAGCCTACGCCGACCCGTATACTCCGGAAGAAGTTCAGGCTTTCCGTGAGCAAGCCCAGAAAGACAAGAAACCATTCCTGTATCGTAATCACCGTCCTGAGAATCCACCAGCGTGGGATGGCACCAAGCCACTTCGATTCAAATCCGACCCGAAGCCATATGAATGGCACGACGAGGTCATGGGTGACTTACATGCTGGTGCGGAGGCAATTGATGACTTTATCCTCATAAAGAGTGATGGGTATCCGACGTACAACTTTGCGCACATGGTCGATGACCATGAGATGGCTATCACACACATCATCAGAGGGCAGGAGTTCATCTCCAGCATGCCGAACTACTTGAACCTGTACGAGGCACTTGGATTCGAGCGACCGATCCTGGCAACGATGCCACATATCTTGAATGAGAATGGCAACAAGAAGCTCAGCAAGCGTGATGGCGCCAAGGATGTACTTGATTATCTCCGGGAAGGCTATCTGGTGGACGCCATGATCAACTTCATCGCCTCGCTCGGTTGGAACGACGGCACGACGCAGGAAATCTTTACCCGAGAACAGCTGATTGAGAAGTTCAGCTTGGAGCGAGTCCAGAAGGCCGGGGCCCGGTTTGATGAGCAGCGTTTACACTGGATGAACGGTTCCTGGATACGGGGACTTGACAAGGCCACTATATACACCCTTTGTCAAGAGTACTGGCCTGAAACTGCCAAAAATTATGATGAAGACTACAAAAAAGCCGTGCTCTCACTGGTGCAGGAGCGACTCAAATATCTGGCCGAGTTACCTGAAGTCACCAATTTCTTCTTCGAAGACTTACCAGTGGATCTGGAATTGATTGACGGCAACAAACAGCTGAAGAAATTCAGTCACGATGAGCTCAAAACATTGCTTGAGCAGGCGAAAGATAGCCTAGTGCAAAGCGACTTCAGCGTCGACGATCTGACGAACCGATTGAACCAGTTACTTGAGACTACCGACCAGAAGCCGGGCGTTTTGTTCAGCCTGATCCGTATCGCCACTACGCAGGCACCATCGAGCCCGGGACTCGCTGAGACATTGAACGTACTCGGGAAGGAACGCTCGCTAAAACGGATCGATGTAAGCTTAGACTCACTATGAAAACCATCTTTGTCCTGCTTATAGCCCTGATTATCATCGCTATCGGTGCCGGGATCGTGGTGGTAACTAGGCAGGGCACCGAGCCTTGTGTAGCCTACTACACCAAAGACGGCACCCGACAACTGAACAAAGACTGTAAATAGACCTTCGTATCTAGTACAATAGTGCTTATGCAAGACGACATCCGGCCACGGGATGCTTCAAGAGGTGAAAGCGAAGCCGGCCGAAAACCAAAAATTATCCAACCGTTGAACGACCTTTCGAGCCCGCATGTAACAATTGGAGCAGCTATCGAGTCGTTTACTGATGATCCGACGGAAGTACACCAGCCGGCGACGGTTTTGACGCCGACTGTGGCGGCAGCTGAAGTGGAGCCTGACGAGAGCATCACTGAGGAAGCAACAGAAGTACCTGGACCAGCCATCGAAGAAGAAACCGTCGTCGCAGGCGATGAACCAGAAACGGTTCCTGATGAAGAGGTTGCTGGCGAAAAACCGAAACGGAAGTTTCCGATCGGTTGGCCGCCGAGTAAACGGGACTGGATTATCATCGGGGTTGCCGCGGTGCTATTGATTGCTGCCGGTGGCGCCGTGTACAGCCTGACGCATCGTGATGTCGCGCCAGTTGCCAGCAAAAAGGCGAAGAAAGTCATAAAACCAGCACCGATTATCACGTCGAATCTAACCGGCTTACCTGTTGCCGATAAAAGTGTGAATGAGCGGCCAGTGACCGGTGTTATGATCGAGAACAGTCCGGATGCTCGGCCACAATCCAGTCTTGACCAAGCTGGTGTCGTCTTTGAAGCTGTCGCGGAAGGTGGCATCACTCGTTTCCTAGCATTATTCCAAGACAGCGAGCCGGATTACATCGGGCCGGTCCGTAGTGCCCGACCATATTATGTGCAATGGTGTATGAGCTTCGATTGTGCCTACGCCCATGTCGGCGGTAGTCCGGATGCCTTATCGGGCATCAAGACTTGGGGCACCAAAGATCTGGACCAGTACTCCAACGGCGGGACGTATCACCGTATCAGTAGCCGGTATGCACCGCATAACGTCTACACTTCGATGGCCGAGCTGCGAGCCCTGGAAAGCAGCAAGGGCCTAGGGGCGGCCAAGTTCACTGGTTTCAGCCGCAAAGCCGACAAACTCTACAAGGCACCCGATCCAGCCGCGACCGGCAAGGCAGTCAAGGATCAAGACAGCCGCACGCCGGCGACTGCTATCGACTTCTCGATGTCGGGGCAGTACTACGACCCGCACTTTGACTTCGATGCCGCCACCAATACGTACAAACGAAGTCAGGTCGGGCAGCCACACATGGTACAGCGGCAAGACGGCAGCCAGGTGCAGCTCGCACCGAAAGTCGTCGTTGGGCTGGTGGTATCAATGGCAGCCGGTGGGCTGACATCGCAAGGTGGTGTGTACTCGAATTACCAGACGCAGGGAAGTGGCAAGGCGCTTGTCTACCAAGATGGTACCGTGACGACCGTGAACTGGGCCAAGACCGATGTCAATGCCGCACTGACATTCACCGATGATGCTGGCAAACCCTTCGCCCTGAACGCTGGTCAGACATGGATTACCGCACTCACCGACACTAGTAAAGCCTCGAGCAAGTAATAGAGCGGGGTGGGCATGGAATACTTCCACCGGTTTCGACAACAACTCCTCGGCCGAATACTACTGCTGATACTGCTTGAAAACCTCTTGGTCGGAGCTGTCTGGTGGGCTGGCGCGACACTCATCGGCCTGAACGGCCTAGAGCTTGCCTTACTGGTCGGAATTACCGCCATTGCTGCTGCCGTCTTGATCGCATCCGTAGCAGCCAGCAGCTTAGCCCAACCGACCCGCCTGATTACCGAGGCGATCCTCCATGTCTCGCCGGCGACGGCTGACAAGGTCGGGGCACCCGACCCGACGAGTGCGGCCTACGGCCGCGAACTGGTCGCCAGTCTGATCCATAGCATTTTCGGACTCGCCACCGCCGCTCAGGAGAAGGGCCTGGTGACCGACGACTCCAAACAGGATTTCACCCGAAACTTCGTAGCTAACAGCTTGCCGTTGCCACTCATCATCACCGACTCCAAAGAGAATGTCGTCTATGCCAATGATGTCGCTGGGACATATATAGGCCAACCAGCCAAAGAGCTTATCGGCCAGAATATCTATAACGTGCTCGATATGTTGTTCCCAAGCGAAGATACCTTAGATACGTGGCTGGCGGACAAACAGACCAAAAATGCCACCGCCAGCAACAGTTGGGAGCGGGTAAGGCTGAATCCGAATGACAACCGGCCACTCCGGATGTTCGACCTGGCGGCCTACTACAACAAGGATAATCCGGACAAGTTCGAGACCATGCTGGTGTTGTTCGACCATACCAAGGCGTACAGCCAGGACGACCAGGCTATCAGTTTCATCGCCCTCAGTGTGCATGAACTACGCACCCCGTTGACACTGTTACGGGGCTATATCGAAGCGTTTGAAGACGAATTCGCCGGTAAGCTGACGCCGGACATGAACGATTTCATGTTCAAGATGAGTGCGACGGCCCAACAGTTGACGGCTTTCGTGAACAACATCTTGAATGTCGCCCGCATCGACGACGACCAACTCGTCCTGCAACTACATGAAGAGAACTGGGGTGACGTCATCCGCGCCGCGGCCAACAACTTAGCACTGCGCGCCAAGGTGCGCGGCATCACGCTTGAGTATGCCATAGCCCCGGATCTACCGACCGTTGGGGCGGATCGGGTCAGTGTACTTGAGGTCATTAATAACCTCGTCGATAATGCTATCAAGTACAGCGGTACCAGCCAGAAAATCGTTATCAGTACCGCCCTTAATTCCGAGGGACTGGTCGAGACGACCGTCCAGGACTTCGGCGTCGGTATTCCGGCGAATGTGTTGCCGAACTTGTTCACCAAGTTCTACCGCGATCACCATAACCGGGCACAGATCGGCGGCACCGGCCTGGGTCTGTACCTGAGCAAGGCTATCGTCCATGCTCACGGTGGTAATATATGGGTCAAGAGCAATAAAGGCGAAGGCAGCATCTTCGGTTTCACGCTAGTGCCATTCGCTAATTTAACGGATGAGATGCGTGACGGCGTAAACCAGGACATTACTCGTGGGGCACATGGCTGGATCAAGAACCACTCATTGTATCGCCGTTAGCTGTGAGCCATTAGCTGTTAGCTATCGCCTGAGGAAGCTAACAGCTATCAGCTAACCGCTTCGTTTGGTACACTATAAGCATATGGATGATGTGAGCGCAGGCAAGAAGGCTAAGAAAGTTCTCTGTATCGAGGACGAGCAGTTCATTAGTGAGTTATATGCTCGGGCGCTCACCAATGCCGGCTACAACATCACCGTTGAGTCTGATGGACAGAAAGCGCTGGAACTGGCCCAGTCGAATGAATTCGATATTATCTTGCTTGATCTGATGATTCCGACTATCACCGGCTTCGAGGTGCTATCGGCTCTTCGTGATACATCAGTCACTCCGGAGTTACGAGCCAAGATCATCATCACCACGAACCTGGAGCAGCGGGAAGATGTCCGTACCAGCATCGAAGAGCAGGCCGACGGGTACTTAGTCAAAGCTGAGATTACGCCACGCGAGCTGGTGGAGTTCCTGAGTCATATCGACACATAAACAGAGTGCAAGAGAAGCATAAGGAGACCCTGACCATGGCGAAGAAAACTACCAAAGAAAAATTACCGAACGACCGCCTCCTACCCAGATTGACATTATTCTTCTTTGATAAGCCTTGGCTGAGCTTCGGTCTGTGGCTAATACTTATCATCTTCGGTATCCTCAGCTACACCACGCTTCTGAAGCGTGAAGGTTTCCCGACCATTAACGTGCCACTGGCGATAGTGCAGGGTACCTATGTCGTCAACGACCCGGCGCAGGTCGATAAAGAAGTCGCCAAACCGATTACCGACCTAGCTACCGAACAGAAGGGTGTCAGCCTGGTCCAGACGCAAAGCGGTGCTAACTTCTATTCGGTTGTGATTCAGTACGATGAGAGTGTCGATGCCCGTAAATCAGCCGACGAGCTGAAGCAACAGATTAAAGAGCAAGCCAAGCTCCCAGCTTCGGCGACCATGCAACTGGACGTACCGTACTTCGGTGTGACTGGTGGCGATCCTCAGAAAATCGACGCCTTGATTTCGCTGTACAGTACCGATGGCGATGCCGCTACTGAGGAACTCTCAGCCCAAGCCAAAGCAACCGTCGCCTACCTAAATGCCCACAAGCCACCTTTGGTCGAGTCTTATTTCGTCCGTGATCCATTCGAAGTCGCCCAGGATCCATTGACTGGGCAAGCCGCCACCATCCAGAAGTCATTCGATCGGTACGGCGAACGAGTGAATAGTAAGAATACTTTCTATAACTCGATCACTATCGGCGTCACCGGGCCGAAGAACGTTGATGTCATCAAACTTGACGCGCAGATCGATGAAGCGCTCAAAGACCTGGCGAAACAGTCTTTCTCGGAAGGCTACGAGACCCGGATCAGTGCCAGCAACGCACCACAGATCAAAGAAGAGATCAGCGAACTCCAACGCGTACTACTTGAGGGTCTCATCGCCGTCCTGGTCGTCGGTTCAATCATTATTGCGGTCCGAGCGTCGTTCATAACCGTCATATCGATGGTGACTGTCATCCTAAGCACCATCGGCTTGTTGTACCTGATTGGGTACTCGCTGAACGTCATTACCTTATTCGCCCTCATCCTCGGCTTGTCGCTGATCGTCGATGACACCATCATCATGACTGAAGCCATCGATGCCGCCCGGCGCAAGACGAAATCACCGAAAGAAGCGGTGCGGACGGCCGTCCGCAAAATCAGCCGTGCCATGGTCGCGGCTACCGCCACAGCAGCACTCAGCTTTGCACCGCTGCTGTTCGTCGGCGGCATATTAGGTAGCTTCATCCGGGCGATTCCAATCACCATCATCTCGGCATTATTCATAAGCCTGGTGGTCGCGCTGATTTTCATCCCACTGTTCGCCAAAGGTCTGTTGCTCGGCAAGAAACAGATGGGCAAACAGTCTGGTCATCAGATGGCGGCCAACATCGAAGCCAAGATAGCCAACCTCATCTGCAAGCCGATGCTCTGGGCTCGCGGCTCAACCAAGAAACTCTTCTCAGTCGGCTTGATTGCCGTGTTCATCGGCCTACTGTTCATCGGCTCTGCTGGGTACATATTCGGCAAGGTGACCTTCAACATATTCCCGCCGAGCAAAGACTCGAACGCGCTGTCGGTAACCCTGGCGTATCCTAACGGTACAGCCATCGAAGATGCTGAGCAGATTGCTGCTCGGGCTGATGAATTGGTCAGCAAGAACCTCGGCGGGGAATTCGTATCCGACACTTACTACGGGATGGGTACGGCCTCCAGCTCGATGGCTGTCTTTAACATCACGCCGTACACCGGACGTGCCATAACCTCGCCAGAACTCGTCAAACAACTGCAAACCAGTTTCGACCAGGAGTTCCCAGAAGCCAAAGCCAGCGTCGGACAAGTTGATGTCGGACCACCGGTTGCCGCCTTCAATGTCCAGGTCCAGACCGAAGACCGCGAAAAAGGCTTCAAGCTGGCACGCGACATCGAAGTCTACCTGCAAAAGACCACTCTGACCCGCGTCAGCGGCAAGACGGCTCACTTCAAGAGCGTGGCTGTTTCCAGCGAGGATCAGTTCATCCGCAACAAGGGTGTGCCAACCATCAATGTCAGCGCCAACTTCGACGGTGATGACACCACCACGCTTGTGACACTCGCCCAAGACTCCATCAAGAAGGAATTCAACGCCGAGAAACTTGCTACTTACGGCTTGCCAAAAGATGCCGTCGCGTTCGACCTAGGCCAGGAATCCGAGAACCAAGATTCATTCAAGTCATTAGCCTTGGCATTCCCAATCCTGCTGCTATTCATCTACCTGTTGTTAGTACTTGAGTTCCGCTCACTGCTACAACCGCTACTGATCTTCCTGGCGATTCCGTTCAGCCTGTTCGGCGTCACCCTTGGCTTGTTCCTGACCAACAACGCCTTCAGCTTCTTTGCCGCCATGGGCTTCTTCGCCCTCATCGGCCTCAGCCTCAAGAACACCATCTTGCTAACCGACTACGCCAATCAGTCGCGTAAGAACGGCATGGGAGCAATCGATTCCGCTGTCGCCGCCCTGGGTGAGCGATTCCGACCGCTCATCGCCACCAGCCTGACCGCCGTCTGTTCGCTGATTCCGCTGGCTATCACCAGTCCGTTCTGGCAAGGCCTAGCCGTGGTCCTCATCTTCGGTCTACTCTCCAGCACCACGCTCGTCATCCTGGTCTTCCCGTACTACTACCTGGGCGGGGAATTCCTGCGCACCCACATCTCCCGCAAAGCCTTCTTCCTCTGGCTAATCCCAACCATCGTCCTAGCCATCGCCCTCGGTAAAATCAGCTCCGGTCTCTGGCCACTAGCAATCCTGCTCACCCTCGTCGGGGCAGTCGTTCTCAAGCGCCGCCGTAAAAATCTGAAATAAATCTAAATCTAGCTTTCTGCTTCAAGACCCAGGGGTGATAGGAGTTGTCCGAACTGGTACTGTATGTAGTGGTTCCGGTAGGACGTAGTGTGTCGCTCGATATCGGTAGAACTGTCTGCACTGTAGAAAAGCTCATTTTCGAGGTAATCCTGGGTATTATCACTGGTTTGCCACACTTGCATACAGAAATCTATATCGCGTGAAGACGCATACTCTAGGCCACCCTCGTGTTGGGCGCGTTTAATCACGTTTTGTGTTTGTTGGGCTAGATGCGGCCAGTTTATCTTGTCTGCAGCCTCAGCGGCCAGCTGGTAAGGGCCATTAACGCGATTGGGCTGGTTGACTACTTGGCATGCCAGAGCGGCCAAGTCAGTCTCTATACCTCGGTCAGCACGTCTTTTAGCTGCCGGGTTTGTGATTACGTCAGTAATCTTTCTAGCAGTATCAATTTTACTCAAATCTGTTGGCACAGCCTGATCTGCTTGTTTCAACGCGGTGTATGCTTCTGCAAGTTGTTCAAGGCGGCGAGTATGAGCCTGGAGTGCCGGGTCCGTAATGCTAGCAATATCTTGATCGGCGGTATCACGGTGTAAAAGAAATCCGCGTTTTATAGCCCTAAACGCTAGATCGTAATCATGATTAACAGGTTGTAGCGGTGACTCCATCCCATCCACATATACACTGTAGTCACTCTTATCACTTTCGTGGCCTTTAAGTACTGCATAGCCACCGACAGCTGCCGCTGCTGCAACAGTAGCCACAACTACACGATTGAATCGATTGCGTGAGTTCATTGCTATATTATAGCATTAATTATTAATATTAGCAATAGCGATGTGTTCGATCCTTAGCAAGTGGCAGGCTGTAGCAAAAATCACGTTGCATTAGCGGTTTGGCGGGCGTATATTGAGAGATAAGCCACGTGTGGGCTCATTTGGACACTCCAAAAGTTCCTCCACACGGACTATATATCAGGCAAGCATACTTCGGTCACTGTGCGCCTTCCTACAAATCAAGGTTTTTGCTTCTACATACAGTCGGTGAACGGCCCACTCGTATCCTGCAGAATCCTCTCCAACATTTCCGTTCCCAATCTGTTACACGCAGTTTTGGTCTCTTTTCTTTATTAACAACACGACTTGCATGCTTGAGTACAGTTTGTTCGGAACTCGAGCACCGAAGCGGAGCGTACAAAAGGTACGTGAGCATCGGAGCGCAGAGGTGCGGGCAAAATGTGCCGAGCAGGCGGGTCGTGAGATTTGTAGGAGAACTCTTTATGACACAGGTTATCAACACGGAAGTTGCCGTTAATTCTTTTTACTTCGCCGACCCATCTGGTCGCAAACCCTTTCCACGCCGTATCGAATGGAACGGGCAGCTCATCAACTTTGCAAATGAAGGTCTACGCTACCTGGTAGAGCAGGGCGGTCAACTCGTACAGCTGTTCGACATGACTGACGGCAACAGTACGTACCGATTGCGCGAGCAGGGTGATCACTGGACGCTGGTCGGCGTTAGTGGGGTAGGGGTAGCAGCATGAAGCGGCGTGCAGATTTGACCCCTGAGGAACAATTGTGGCAGCAGGTCTGGCGCGTCTGGCCGGAGGCCATGCAGTACGAGCAGTTGGAGACACCGTTCGACGGCTCGCTGCGGCGAGCGACCCGAGCGTTACTGAGGCGCGCCGGCAAGCGGAGTGTCGCATGAGTGATATCGTACTCGTTGAAGACGACTACCACGCCGATTCGGCGGCTGATGGGGTCGCCGTCCATGCCGGTTTTCCGAATCCAGGGGCTGATCGCCGGACGGCGCCGCTGAGCCTGGATAGGCTGCTCATCCGCCACCCAAGCAGTACGTTCTTCTTCCGGATTGAAGGTCACAACTGGGCCGACCATGGCATCCTAGACGGTGACTTGGCACTCATCGATCGAGCGGTCAATCCGCGGCCTCAGGATCTAGTCATCTACTGGCTTGGCGACAGTTTCTCAATTATCCGCCGTGACCACCTAGAGGAGACCAATGCTATCTGGGGCACGATTATCAGCACCGTCCACGAACATCATCTAAAGCACACCTAGGGAGGATATATGCACTACGAAGGTATTATCATCGAGGAAAGCTTAGAGAATTTAGAGGTCTTGCACATGGTTTCGGTCGTCGAGACCCGGATAGAAGCTGTCACGAAGCAGCACCAGACACCGTGGCTTACCCAATGGACGCTTCACAAAGTCATCATTCCAGCCGAAGACATCACGGAGGTCACAGAACAACTGAGCGCCTCGCTGTCTGGCCACAATTGGTACTCCGACTTCCGGAACGACCGCGCGCATTACGTCGTCTTCCCGCGCAAGGTGTTCCGGATCGATCGGGAAAAACCGGACCAGTATCGGGCGGCTATCGCCTACGGCTTAGAGCTAGGCATTCCTGAGCAGCAGCTTGATTTCATGTTAAACGAAAGTCAGTAATGACGCGGCCGATTTTCGCCCTTATCGATTGCAATAACTTCTTCGTCAGTTGTGAACGACTGTTCCGACCTGATTTGGAGAATAAACCAGTGGTGGTACTCAGTAGTAACGACGGCTGCGCGGTGTCGCGGAGTAATGAGGTGAAACGGCTGGGCATCCCGATGGCTGCGCCGGCGTTCAAATATATCCATATCTTCAAAGAGCATGACGTGGTGTCGTTTTCGGCTAACTTTGAGCTGTATGGCGAGATCAGTAGTCGCATCACCAACTTGCTGATGAGTATCACACCACATACCGAGGTGTACTCGGTAGATGAGTCATTCCTCGACCTATCTGAGCTGGAAATCGAAGATTATACCGCCTGGGGGCACGAAGTCCGCCGGCAGATACTACAGTTCATCGGCATACCCGTTTCAATCGGTATCGCCCCGAGTAAGACGCTGGCTAAACTAGCCAGCGACCGAGCCAAGAAAGACTTGGAGCTGGGCGGCGTGCTGAGCATGGGACTCGGTGAGAACACCGATGATGATTTCCGACTCGGCCAAGTGCCGATTGGTGATATCTGGGGTGTCGGCTGGCGACTGGCGCCGAAGCTCAAGGCTGAGGGCGTTCACACCGCCTACGACTTGAAATACTTCTCTAGCAAGCGAGCATCGCAGCTGATGGGCGTGCATGGTCGCCAGATGATCGCCGAGTTGAATAATGTCAGCTGTCTGCCACTGCAGATGCAACACAAGCCGCAGCAACAGATTATGCGCGGTCGTCAGTTCGGCGAAGACACCAACCAACAGGAAGCCGTCGAGGCGGCAGTCGCCAGCCTGACGGCGAAAGCGGCGGCGCATCTGCGCCGCGAACACCGCCTGGCCCGCCAGGCGGCCGTCATCATCCGGACCAATCGCCACAAGCCCGGCTACATCCAGCGCAGCCAAGTCATCCGATTCGACATCCCGACAGCCGACACCGGTCGCATCTGTAAAGCACTCGTGGAAGCCTTGGATGATATCTTTAGTAATTCGCAGTTCTACCACAAAGCCGAGGTGGCGCTGTTCGACCTAGTGCACGACGACACACTCCAGACTGACCTATTCGACCAGCAGGGCAGACCAGCGCTCCATAGCCGCGAGAAATCGCGCATGGCCGCTGTAGATGCCCTCAACGCCCGTTTCGGGCCCAACCACGTCCGATATGCTGCTCAGAACCTCAGTCAGCGCTGGCGGCCTCGTCACAACCTAGGCAGCCCCAACTACACCAGCCGCTGGGATGAACTACCGGTCATCAAAGCCTAAACCCAAAAAAGTGTCATCCCGGCCGACGAGCCGGGACCCAGTGAGAATGCCAAGGCCGTATGGCCTTTCGAATGTTTCGTAGGCTAATCAAACTGAGCTGGAAGCAAAGGAGTGGCTAGCGCCACAGTTTCAAACTGGGTCCCGGGGCAAGCCCGGGATGACACTTTTGGGGCTATACTAATCAGATGATAGATGGGCTGTTGAGCAAATACCCCCTGATTTCTGACCAAGTGAACAAGCAGCAGGTGAGAGTAATCTTATCTGAGCTTGAACAGGTACTCGACGCCAACATTGACGGGGCAGTGGTCGAATTCGGTTGTTACATCGGTACGACCAGTGTATTCATCCGCCGATTGCTTGATGCTAGAGGTGATAACAGGGAATTCCACGTCTACGACTCGTTTGAAGGCCTACCGCCAAAGACTAGTCAAGACAATAGCCCGGCCGGCACCCAGTTCCAAGCTGGTGAACTCAGCGTCAGCAAGAAGGAATTCCTAAAGGAATTCCAAAAGGCGGGCTTACGCCCGCCCAAAGTTCACAAAGGCTGGTTCAGCGAGTTATCAGAGACAGATGTGCCCCACAACATCGCTTTCGCATTCCTGGACGGCGATTTCTACGAGTCCATCCGTGATTCACTGCGATTAGTACTGCCGCGTATGAAAGCGGGTGGCACTATCATCGTTGACGATTATGCGCGTGAAGCATTGCCAGGTGCAGCATTGGCAGTGGACGAGCTACTTCCGGGAAAAGATATCCGAACTAGCCACAACCTAGGAATAATCCACACCTAAATCAAGCGAAACGCTTGCAATACCATATTTTCGGGGTATAGTACGAATATGGCAGCACCAGAGACGGTGGGAATACAAACACAATTAGATTTACATCCAGCGGGGAAGCCAGAGAGCGTGGCATCTCCCAGACTCACTCCAGAACAAGCCACTGCTATTACTAACGAGTTTGAGAATAGCCGGGAAGACCTCTTGAGATATGCAGGGCAATTTGTCAAATCGCCCGATGAAGCAGAAGACCTAGTACAGGAGACATTCGTAAAAGCAATCGCCGGTATAAGCAGCTTCACAGATTCAGGTGAGGGCCTGCGGCCATGGCTTTATAGAATTGCGTTAAATACACGTATAGATCAAGCACGGAAGGAAAAGCGTCACCCTGTAATACCTCAGGATTTTGAAGCAGAGGTGAGTTCGATAAGCCCATTGTGGAGTGATGGCATGGATACGGAAAGGACTGCAGTAGGAAGGGAGGGAGCACGGGAACAGCTTACGGGTTGGGTTCGTGACTTGGGAAGCTCGGTCGAGGGAACAGAGATGATCAAACGCAGCATCGCTAGTTTTTATCTCAAAATTTCCGGTTTTAGTGATGCTGAAGCGGCAGAGATTCTAGGTACGGGAATCGCCACGCTACGTACAGGGAGGCACCGGCTTCAGAAACGTGTAATAACTGCGAAAGTGTCCGAAACGCTCAGCGCATGAAATTACGACTCGTAACAATCGGTAAGCCGAAGCTGCACTATGCCCACCTCGGTTGGAATGAGTATATGTGGCGACTCTTGAAGTACCACAAAGTCGAGGTCAAACATCTGGCCGATAAATACGCCGACGATGCTGCCAAGATACTCGAGGCAAGTGACGGAACCTATCGAATCGTCCTGGAGATCACAGGCAAGCGACTCAGTAGTCGCGATCTTGCTTTGTTGCTGAGAAAAAGAGAGCTAGACGGACTTTCGGTCAGCTTCATCATCGGCGGGCCAGAGGGACTACCGAAAGAGGTCATCGACAAGGCAGATTACCTCTGGAGTCTCAGTGATCTGACCTTCCCGCACGACCTGGCCATGTTGGTCACGCTCGAAGCCTTATATCGTGCCACCACGATCAATGCTGGCGTACCGTATCACAAGTAGTTAGTTAAGGATGCCGACAGCACGAGCGGCAACGAGCGCAACAGTGACGAGCGAGAGTGCCGACTGAGCCAACATCAACATTTTGGCCCGGCGAGTCAGCGGCAAGGTATCGGCCGGCGCAAAGTTCATTGCAGCTATGCCCGACACATACAAGTAATCGATAAATGTCGGCTTCCAATCAGGGTGTCGATACCCGTCGTGCCGATGCTGCGGAAACAGAAAGTCTTGCTCATATTTGGCAATCTTCAGGCGCTCACCAGGCCCACCACCATCCATCTCCCAATACCACAAGGCAAAGATGATGATGTTGGTAATAAAGATGTTGATTGCTGCCAAAATCAGCGACCTACCATCTGAGACGCTGCCGTCGGTCAACAGTTTATCAGTGATAACCACCAGCGAGTAGGCATTGGCTATGGCAGTTATAGCAATCAGTAAGAGCACGTTTAAGCGGCGAATACGCGACTTGAACACTCGTTGGCGAGGAGTAGTGTAGAAGAGTAACCCCAGCAGGAGTAGTTCGGCTATGGGGATAGCGTAGCGGGTGCCAACAGAGAATGTATCAGGCAGAGCCACTTGCAGCCCGATTGCCACCAGCACAGCGATTTGCACCGGCCAGACCGGGTCATGTGAAACGTGTCTATCACGGAATAAACGGGTCATTATCCCGAATTATACCATTAGCGTGATGACTGGTTGTTACGCACGAAGTAAGCGATACAGTACCAGTCGGGAACCGACGGCGCCGATAGCCACCGCCGCCAAGAAGATGGCAATGATGTTTCCGGGACCGGTGCTCACCAGGCTCTTGGCGTCGGCGCTCGCCTGATTTTGCTGAGTTTTCGGTTGGTCGTCTGTTGCTGCATCGGCACTGGTGGGTGCGTTGTCAGTAGTTTTAGCAGTTGTGCTGGCCGAGGCGACCTGCGGCGAAGAGGTCGTGTTATACGAGTCATGGACACTGGCATCGATGCTCACGACAGTAAGAGAGGTGCTAGGTGTACTAGTAGTAGCCGCTGTGGGAGAGGTCGTCGGAGCTGGTGTTGGCGGTGGAGTCGGCGTCGAACAGTCACGTTTGACGACGATTTTAGCGGAAGCAGTGTAGGTGCGATTACCGGTGCGGCTAGTGCCGTTGGCAACGTTTTTGAGTTTATTGACGCCACAGCTCAGGTTTGCAGCAGTTGGCATCGTGGCCTGGAACTGGATACCTGCTTTTTCGCCGGGTCGGAGCGCACCGGTGCTGATACCGGTCGTCGTCAATGTGTCAGCCTGTTTGGTAGCACTCGGTACGGCTGGGGTATACAGATACGCTGAACCCGGGCTGAAGGACGCGCCGCTCGGTAGTGCGTCAGTGAGCATCACATACTTCTGCCCTGATGTATTCATGTTGGTGTACGAGATGTATATATTGATCGTTTCGCCAGGTGCGACCGTCACCGTGTCAGCCCAGGTACCACCTGGTCGTGCCACCCACGTCGCTAAACCATCTGATGCAGTCGCCGCAAACGTGGTAGCTGAGCTCAGCAGCGTACCGGCTACGATTACCAGACCGCTGACAACAGATGCAAAACCTCGCGCTAAGCGCATACTCACTCCTTAAACTTTGGCATATCTTAGCAATTATATATCGCTATTGTCAATGTTATTACCGCAACAATAAAAAAGAGCCGCGGAGGGCTCTTTATGCATAGCGAATTGGTGACCGCACGGAGAATCGAACTCCGATTGCCGGGATGAGAACCCGATTTCCTAACCGTTAGAAGATGCGGCCCAATCTGTGATGAAATGAACCGAAACATCTTACCACATCTGTTAATTTCCGGCTAGACCCTTGCTAAAAGCTACCGAAAAACAGATAATAATCATAAGTACTATTACATACATGAAAAATTTCTTGCAAAGCGGTGGGATAGCTGTAGAGCCGACACGGGGTCAGGATAGGGCAGATGTTCGGTAAAAAGAAGCAGACTACGGAGTTGGCTGGCAGCCTGCACGATGAGAAGTTGAAGTCCAGCATCATCTTGAACGCCATCGAGGACGGTGTCGTGCTTGTCGATCAACAGGGAATCATCCGGGTATTCAATCCGGGGGCGAGCAAGATCACCGGCTGGGTAGCCGATGAAGCCGAGGGGCTGGATTGGCGCTTGGTCTTCAAGTTCGTCGACACCAAAGGCCAAGCCATTGCCGATAACGACGTGGTGTTCGCTCGCGGCCTACGCGCCGCGCAGACGTTGCGGGACAATGCCGCCAACCTGCTGTCGAAAAGTGGCACATCGGTCGCGGTGAACTTCAGTTTGTCGCCGCTCACCGACACCGCCAAGCAACAGACTGGTGTCGTGGCCATCTTCCGTGACGTCAGCATCGAACGCCAAGACGAATCGCGTCGAGCCGATTTCATCAGCACCGCCAGCCACGAGATGCGCACACCGGTCGCAGCCATCGAGGGATACCTGAGCCTGGCCCTCAATGAAAAGGTCGCCAATATCGATGCCAAAGCCCGTGATTATCTCGAGAAAGCCCACGCCAGCACCCAACACCTCGGACAACTGTTCCAGGATCTTCTAACAAGTGCGAAAGCCGAAGATGGCCGGCTGACCAATCACCCCCACGTCGTCGAGATGGGCGCTTACACCGAGCAACTGGTGAGTGACCTGAAATTCTCAGCCGAGAAAAAAGGTCTGTTCCTGGAGTCGAACCTCACCGCCAGTGGACCGACTCAGACCAAGGTCGTTCAGCCGCTATACTACGCCTACGTCGACCCGGATCGAATGCGTGAAGTGCTCACCAATCTCTTCGACAATGCCGTCAAATACACCGACACCGGCAAGATTACCATCGGCCTGACCGGCAACGACCAGGTCGTTCAGTTCTCTATCAAGGACACTGGCAACGGCATCCCGGCAGAAGATGTGCCTCACTTGTTTCAGAAATTCTACCGCGTTGATAACTCAGCCACCCGTACGATCGGCGGAACAGGACTCGGACTATTCATCTGTAAGAAGATCGTTGAACTGTACCAGGGCCGCATCTGGGTCGAGAGCGAATTCAAAAAAGGCAGTACGTTCTTCATTAACTTACCTCGACTGACTACCCAGAAAGCCGAAGCGATGATGGCCGAGGAGGCGAAAGGGGGCAATCTCACCCCGCTAGCCACAGATAGCAAACCATGATGATTATGCTACAATTATGAAAAACATAAGCAGGAATTGGTACTAACCAATATAAGGCAACACCATGGCAAAAGTACTCCTAGTCGAAGACGATAACAACCTCCGCGAAATCTATGAGGCTCGCTTGCAAGCCGAAGGCTACGAGACTGCCACTGCCAGTGATGGCGAACAGGCCCTCGTCGTCGCCAAGGAAACGAAACCCGACTTAGTGATTTCCGACGTCATGATGCCGAAGATCAGTGGCTTCGAAATGCTCGACATCCTGCGCAATACCGACGGCATGAAAGACGTGAAGGTCATCATGCTGACCGCCCTGGGCCAGGCAGAGGACAAGGCCCGTGCCGATCAGTTGGGTGCCGACCGCTACCTCGTCAAGTCACAGGTCACCCTCGAGGACATCGTCAAGACCGCTCACCAGCTACTCGATGAGTCACCGGCTCCACCCGCTGCTCCGGCAGCCGCCGCAGCAGCGTCGAGTGACGACCCGGTTGCTAGCGCTCCGGCTACGACCGCTGACGAAGCGGCTGTGATGCAATCACAGATTGAGAATTTTGCGGCTCAACCAGCCGCGCCAACACCGACTGTTGACCCGGTAGCACCAGCAGCACAGCCGGTCGCCACGACCGATGACTCTAACGCTGCTACCCACGATGACCAAGTCATGGCCGAGGCGGTCACTTCACTGGGAGGCGCGCCCGATGCCCAGAAACCCTCCGATGTCACCGCCGTAGAAGTCGCCCCAACTGCACCAGCTGTCGAGACGCCAGCAGTCGCACCGGTCGAAGAAGCAACCAATGATGATGCCATTACCGGTGCTCACAAGAAAGTCATCGAGCCTATTTCCGACAGCAGCGCTCCTAAACCCGACATCAACCAACTGCTCGCAGCCGAGGAAGCGGCCGAAGCCGCCGCCGTAGCACCACCAGTTGCCGAAGTAGCCGCTGAACCCACACCGGAAGCTCCGGTCGAGCCGGCTCCGACTCCGGAACCTGTGGCCGCACCAGAACCCGCTCCTACACCTGCTGACGCTCAGGCCTCACCTCCACCAGCACCGGTTCCAGCACCCGAGGTCCAAGAACCACCAGCCGATCCGAACGCACCGAACCCGAACGACATCGCTCTATAGCCGTTAGCTGTAAGCTTGAATTGAGGTAGTTTAGCTATCCGCTAACAGCTAACTGCTATAAGCTAGTCCTATGCGCATCAACAAATACGTCGCCCTTGCATCAGATCTCAGCCGTCGCGCGGCCGATGCTGCTATCAGTCAGGGCAGGGTGCTGGTCAACGGTGTTACACCAGAGGTGGGACAGGACATATCGACAGATGACGTCGTAACCCTTGACAGCCGCGCTATTACACCCGCTGTCAAGACCCTGATTATGCTAAATAAGCCAACAGGGTATGTCTGCTCCCGTGATGGGCAGGGCAGCCAGACGATTTATGATCTGTTACCGCCAGAATACCAACACCTCAATCCCATCGGACGCCTCGACAAGAACTCATCTGGACTGCTTTTGCTCACCAACGACGGTAATCTCGCGCAGGAACTGAGCCACCCGAGCCGACAAAAGAACAAAGTGTACGAAGTCACTCTCAAAGAAGCCTTGCAACCATTGCATCGTCAGATGATTCAAGATAACGGCATACAGCTAGAAGACGGCATCAGCAAGTTCCAACTGGAACGCCGCCAGGACGGTGATGACCGTGACTGGCAAGTCACCATGCACGAGGGCCGCAATCGCCAAATCCGCCGCACTTTCCAAGCCCTGGGCTACGAGGTGCTAACGCTGCACCGCGTCCAACTTGGTCAGTACGCCCTTGGTGATTTAGGTGTCGGAGAAACCGCCTTACCGACTTAGACCAAAACCGGTTCTGGAAGTTTAAGCACGACGAGCTCGTCTAAGAATTGGCCTAATCGTTCGACTTTTGCAAAGTCTTTACCGTCGTCAATTCTAGGCTCAGTCGGCATCTCAAATCGAGTCACGAAGCCGGGGACATTGTGATCGACTAGCGGACCGGTACTAGTATCGGCTTCATACACCGCCACTCCGATTTGTTGAATTGCCATATTACCCCGTGCGTTACTCGTGACTTCTCCTTGCTTTCGGCCACGCTCATCACGTGTAATCCCGCTCACATGCAAAATCTCCTGGGACCTATGTACATACGGCCAGGCCCAGAGTGACAAAGTACCATCCGCGTTCACCGGCTCACCTAGCAATTGAGGTGAATAGAATTGCACCGTCGCCTCCGAAGCAGTGTACTGTCTTCGAAAATGAGGTTCACGGTCTTCGATATATGCCCAGAACTTACCGTGAACTGCCTCTACGGTAGCGGCCCTTGCGGCCAGCTGAGCCGTCCGCTGCTTTCTTGCTTCTCTTGGGTTAGTTCGCTGCAAATCTGCTCTAGCGTGCTTAGCTAGACTTTCATCGAGTAATTGCTGGACGACTTCTGGCATTGGAACACTCCTTACGTATTTCAAATAATTAACACTATTATACTCTATCTGTCAATGTCTTTATCTGTTATACTGTAAAGCAATGAGTAAGAAGTTACCGATAGTCGCCATCGTTGGCCGCGCCAACGTTGGTAAGTCCAGCCTGTTTAACGCCATCCTCGATCGGCGTGAGGCTATCGTGGCCCGCGAAGCCGGTACCACCCGTGATGCGATTACGGCGAAGGCAAGTCATGAAGAGCAAGATTTCTGGCTGGTCGATACCGCCGGCATCAAAGACGCTGAAGACGACTTCGAGTTTACGATCCAAGAGCAGGTCATGCAGGCGGCTGACAGCGCCGATGTCATCTGGGTGCTCGTGGAAGCTAATATACCGATTACCGAAGAGGACCGTCGGGTGGCCAAGATGGCGCTCAAGAGCCGCAAACCGGTATTCTTGGTAATCAACAAGATCGACCAGGTCAAGAAAGTCGATTTCGCTCACTTCGAGCGCCTTGGCATCAAGCCGATGATTGGTACCACGGTCAAACAGAAAAGGGGCATCACCGAATTGCTCGATAAATTGGTGGCTGTGATTCCAAAGGCAGCGCTCGCCGAAGATGACGACCGTTTGCGCATCGCCGTCCTGGGACGACCGAACGTTGGCAAATCATCGCTGTTTAACTCCCTGGCGAACAAGCAACAGGCGATCGTTGCCGACCTGGCCGGTACCACCCGTGATGTCAATCGCACCAGCGTGCGCTACAAGGGCCGCGAAATCGAACTGATGGACACCGCCGGCATCCGGCGCTCTGGGAAGATCGAGGTCGGTATCGAGCGCTTCAGTGTCATCCGAGCCCTTGCGGCCATCGAAGAGGCTGACGTCTGTTTCATGCTGATGGACGCCAGTGAGCTGAACGTCGCCCTCGACCAAAAGATCGCTGGCATGGTCAAAGAGTCGGGCAAGGGCCTGGTGCTGGTCGTCAGCAAATGGGATGCCGTCGAGGGTCGCGATGCCTTTACCCGGGACGCACTCGCGCCACAAATCGCCCGCAATTATGACTTCGTGCCGTGGGCACCACTTATCTTCACCAGCTCCGTGACCGGGCAGAACGTGACGAAACTGTTCGACCTAGCCTTAGACATCGATGAACAGCGGCACAAGCGTATCGCTACCCCTGATTTGAACCGGTTCCTGCGCCAGATGGTCGACAAGCACCCGCCGGCTGGGTTGAAAAACCGTAGCCCGAAGCTGAACTACATGGTTCAGGAAACCGACAACCCGACACCGGCCTTCAAGATCTTTGGCAGCCAAAGTAACTTCGTCCACTGGAGCTACCGCCGGTATCTAGACAAGGGCCTGCGCGAGAAATACGGCTTCGAGGGTACCCCGATCCAGCTGTGGTTCATAGAGAAGCACGTTGGCCACAAACACGGCGTCAGCCCGACCAAGGCCGATAACACGGCGCTCCAGCGCCACATCAAAGACAAGAAAGCCCGCCTGGCTGGCGATACGTCGCCGAAGACTTCCGAACCATACTAGTCACTAAACAGGCTATACTACTAGGCATGTCATTATTCCAGCGCCGCCCCCAGGTCAGCGACCCCATCCAGCTTCATTACACCACCGGTATGCAGAAAACCGTGCTACTCGTCGGGCTCGGTAATCCCGGCAAAGAGTACGACGGTACTCGCCACAACATCGGGTTCGACTGTCTCGACGCTTTCGTGGCCAAAACTGAAGACATGGGCGAGTGGACCGACAAGAAGTCACTCAAATGTCAACTCGCCAGTGGGCAGGTCGGGCAGACGCGTGTCTACGCCATCAAACCCGAGACATTCATGAACAACAGTGGGGAAGCAGTGCAAGCCGTGGCCGCATATTATAAGATACCCCTCGATAAGATTGTCCTGATTTACGATGAACTCGACATCAAGTTCGGTAGCATCCGGACACGCACGGGCGGCAGCTCTGCCGGGCACAACGGTATCAAATCAGTCACCCAGCATCTCGGTGAGGAAACTGGCCGTATCCGCATCGGCATCGGCCCAAAAACGCCAAAGCAGATCGATAGCAGCGACTTCGTGCTGGCTAAATTCAGCACCAAGGAGCAGGCTCAGCTAGCAAATCTGAAGCGGGAAGTCAGCGCCATTCTCAGTGAATACCTCTTTAGCACCAAGCTGCCGGCTGAGACCCGCGACTTCGTTGTCTAAATCCAGCGTGAGGCTCGAGAATTTCCTTGATATAAAATGATTATTACTGTATAATATAATTCTACTAGTAAGGTGGTAAAGTGCAGATGAACGGCAATCGAACAGCTCCCCAGGAGCTAGCAGTTAGAACAGGTTTGGCGCTTGCCAGCATCGCCACTGTCGCAGGGCTGGGAGCACTCACTGTCGGTAGATCAAATGCAGATCCTGCACCGGAAACTCCTCCGGAAATGCTGCGCTACGTCGCTATAGGTGACTCCTACTCAACCGGCTCGAACATGCCAGATCCTATCAACCCCTCATGCCTCCGGACGGCAAGCAATTATCCTCACCGCATAGCTAAGCGTTTCAAGAACGTGGACCTTCACGACATGACCTGCAGCGCAGCTCAAAGCCGCCATGCCAGTGAGCCTCAGCTTCTGCATGATGGTACCTACAATCCGCCACAGTTCGATGCGCTTAATGCTAATACCGATGTCGTAACGGTGAGTCTCGGGGGCGGGGACGGTGACCTATTCGGCACACTGGTCAATCGCTGTCCTACTTTCACTGGACCTGGCACACCCTGCAAGGATCAGCTAGAGAGAGAAGGTATCATCCCAGCCGACATCGTCAAAAAGATGGAAAAAAGTATGGTCCATGTCCTCCGGGGAGTAAAGCAGCGTGCACCTCACGCCGAGGTGCTGGTCATCAGTTATCCTGTATTCGCGCCCAAGACCGACACCTGCCCGCAGCTGCCGTTAGCACCCGGCGACTACCCGTTTGTTCGAAAAACTCTTAAATCTTTCATCAGGGCCCAACGACATGCCGCTAACAAAACCGGAGTAACTTTCGTCGACATCGAACATTTGTCCATGGGTCATGACATCTGTGCCGATGAGCCATGGACCGCCGGCAAGGACGGTGCACCGGAGAAGGCAACCCCTTATCATCCGTATCCGGTCGAACAGCGTGCCGTAGCCAATGCGATAGCAAGCTACTTCAAATAAATTTGAATTGTGATTTGTACTACGATTAGGACGCTTTTCTGTGGATAAGTCATTGTGCTTACGTCTGTCCTGAAGCAGAATTACAGACAAAGCCAAACATAAACAGGATCTCCCATGTTTAAACTGAAGAAACTGAACTCCCGCGGCGTCGTGCATCACGCACTCCTGATGCTGATCGTCGTCATGGCCATCGCCGGCTTCGGCGCCTACCAAGTCAGTAAATCCCACGCTGACTCCCAGTACCAATACAATGCAAGGAACGCCTACGGCTGTCACCCTGGCAAGGAGAAGACTACCGGGAACTGTACGTTGTTCAAGAATAGTAAAGGCGAGATCCAAGCTGGCAAGATTGAAGCAGAGTGTGCTTCCTTTCACTTACAGTACAAACTACTACCTGGAAACCCTAATAAACAGTGTGCTGAGATCTGTGTCGGCGGCTACCATATTTCGGCTAGCGAACCGCACGAGTGCAAACCCGGCAGCGGCGACGATAACTCCGGTGGTTGGACTGACCACCCAGGCGGCGGTTCTGGTGGAGGTGGAAGCGGTAGTGCCTCGAACTGCGCTGACCTAAAACGCGGTGATGGCACCGGCGGCGGTTGTGGCGCTTGTTACCAAAACTTCACGGACTACACCCCAAGCACGACGAACGACCTCTGTATCCGCAACTGTACTGGTGCACACCAGTTCACCAACAACAACGACAATAAGTGTCATTGTGTCGAGGGCTATTCAATGCAAAGCGACGATACATGTAAAGCAATCAACACCGGCGGCAACAATGGTGGCGGCAACAGTGGCAGCCACGGTGCTGGCGATGGAACCACCGATAATGCAGCAGGAATTCTCAAATGTACACAGGAGCACAAGGTATGGCATCCAGCCAAGGCAATCTGTGGCCCAGAATGTGCCACAGGCTACGCGACAGCGACCGAAGGACTCTGCGTAGAGGGCACACCTCTTCCCGGACATACTATTGTTCCTGGTCCCGTCGACCCACCAGAAGTCACTGAAGGCTCCTTCAAGATTACGGTCTACAAAGACAAGGACTTCAAGGGCGCATCCGAAACATTTACTACTGAGCAAGCGACATTATCAGGCAAGTGGAACGACAAGATTTCCAGCTACAAGATTCAAAAGGGACGTTGGCAGCTCTGTGAAGATGCAAACTTCACGAAGAGCTGTAATAGCCCTTGGGCCAGCAACCCGGATTTGAAGAAGAAAAGTGACACAATATCTTCATTACGACCGGTGACAAGTACAGCCCTTGTTGATGCCTCCAGTGACGTGATTGCCCAGTGCCTGGATGCATACAGCAAACCTGTTGCAGCCGATGCAGATAATGCCTGCCCAGAAGGGTCTACACTGACTTGTCCAGAAGGCTTCACACTGGATGAGAGTACATGTAAGGAAGAGGTCCTGACGGGAGACACCATCGTGCCAGTCGATACTAGCTTCAAGGGTAAGGATGGCAAAAAAGAGTGTGAGCTCTTAGGGCGCGAATGGATTGGCAAGGTTAACCGTAAAGTCATCAACAATGGCCAGTACGGCTGTAGTCTCGTCACCTGTGATAGGAAAGCCGACGGTGCTCCAAAACAGTTCCCAGGTGGGCCAGTTTGTGTCAGTAATAAATATGCCAAGGCCTATGCCCAAGACTTAGGGGAAAACAAATGTAAGACTCTGCACCGCGTATGGATCAGTCAGGTCCAACGCTGTGCCCAGATGCCAAACCAGAAAGACAAGAATCAGACCCTAGTAAAGGCACCGCAGTGTGCGAAAGAGTACTCGACCTATTACATCTACAAAGCTGCCAACCAGGAAGATGAATGTTTCAAACCGGACTTCTTCCAGCAAGTTAAGGGTGTTGCCAACGTCACCGGTGGCGCAGTAGGCGCAGGTCTGCAACTCGGGCCAAAAGCCTTCTGTAGTACTGTCAAGGGCGGTAATTACCACTGGACAGGCAAGAAATGTGTCATCGATCGCAAAAAGTGTTGGGACGGCTCAATGGTAGCGGTAAACCGCTCATGCCCTCCGAAACCGGCCTCAACTACCACGACTACGAGTACTGTCGAAGTGCCGCCAGCAGCGCCGGTCGTGCCAGGGAAGCCGATAAAGTGCACACCTCCTGCAAAACCGAATACCGCTGGCACTAAATGCATAAAGACAGTCACGACGACAATCGCATGTGATGCAGCCTGCCAGGAAATAAAAGATCAGCACGGGGGTACGTATACACTGGAAATTAAGAAGGTGTACTACAGTTGCGATGAATACAATGATAAATTTGCTGATGACAGCGTATTTGTGGGCTGCCCTGGCCGAGTTTCAGTTGGCGGCGACGCATGCATCCCGGGCACTGAAGCAACTGGATATTCTAGAAAAGATGGCGCTACAATCTATTACATCACCGATACTTACTGCAGAAGCTGATTGTGATCTAAGTTAGTAATTCGGTACAGCTTTAGATGCAGAGCCTCCGAGAGGGCAAAGGCCATTGTCTTGAAACTAAAACGACCTGCAGAGGGCAGAAAGCCAAGGTCTTGGCTTTTCTGTAGACACGAGCGAACCGTCGAACATCAAGCAAGCGACACTTCCAAATACCACTGAGCTGGGCACCGCTTAATAAGAATTTGAAGTCCCAGAAACTAAAAACGACCTGCAGAGGGCAGAAAGCCAAAGTCTTGGCTTTTCTGTAGACACGAGGGAACCGTCCAGCAACACTCAGGATACATGCTCAGTCGACTGAGCGCTGGGCACCGCTGCTGGAAGTTCTATTCTTGAGCCAAATAAAAGAGCCTCCGAGAGGGGGTGGGCACCGCTCGAAGGCTCATTTATGGAGATAAACCCGAGGGCTTATCTCCGTCCACCCTTCAACCCACCACGGAAGCGAAACATCAGTACCATAACAATGAAGGCATGTGTCTCCGACACCGAAGTGCCGAAACCATTTAGGCTCACTATAGAACCGGGAGCCGTTGCCACCAAAGTGACGCAGGCTTCTAGTTAAAGGGGTTAGTTTGTCTTAGAGCCCCGCGCGGACGCGACAGGGACGAAAGTGGAGGGTAACAACTTTGCCGACTCTAAAACAATCTAACAAACTCCTTAGCGACCGAAGTCTCTAAGGTGTTAGAATGGGGTTTATAAGGTGCTATCAATCCATGAAGGACTGTTCAAGTTGCTATTCTAGCAAATATATGTCTTTATGTCAATACCTTTGCACGTAATTGACTAAATACCAAAATAGTTTTGCTCGCTACCGTTGTCAGTTCTACGGTTGGCTAATCTGGAGCGCGCCAGTAGAATGTCGGCTTATTCAATCGTAAACGGAGCGAACTCTAGCTTACAGCGTGCCCATATGATCAGCTATGAACTAACTCACAACCAGATTCCTAAGCGACTGCAACAACTTGCCAGTCCACCGAAGCATGTTTTTCACACCGGTGCCGATCTGAGTGAACTCCTGCAGCGTCCGGCGGTAGCTATCGTCGGCAGTCGGAGCGTCACCCCATATGGTCGCCAGGTGACCATGAGGCTCGCCAAAGAGCTCGCCGAGCAGGGAATCGTGATTGTCAGCGGTCTGGCGCTCGGTGTCGATGCCCTGGCGCATCAGGCGGCCCTAGAAGCCGGTGGCCTGTGCATAGCCGTCTTACCGAGTCCGATCGAGCATATCGTGCCCAGAGGCCACGTACAGCTGGCACAGCGCATAGTGGAGCAGGGGGGAGCCCTCATCAGTGAATATCCAGCCGGCATGCCTCCGTTGCGCCAGCAATTCATCGCCCGTAACCGATTAGTGGCTGGGCTGGCCGATGCCTTGCTTATCACCGAAGCAGCGCTAAAGAGCGGTAGTCTGCATACCGCCCGGTTCGCCCTAGAACAGGGGAAAGACGTTATGGCCGTTCCCGGCAACATCACCAACCCGATAGCCGAGGGTGCCAATAACCTCATCCGCGCCGGAGCCGTGCCGATTACCTGCAGCGAAGACGTGCTGAGTGTGCTCCAGCTCCGTTTCAAGGTGATTACACCCCTGAAGGTCGCCAAAGGTGCCAATGCCTATGAGCAGGCAGTCATCGATCTCCTGAAGACCGGGCTCACGGACAGCGAAGAACTCCAGCGGTGCAGTAAAATCGAGATCGCCGCCTTCAATCAGACCCTGACTATGTTAGAGCTATCGGGTAAAATTCGGCCTCTCGGGGCTGGCCACTGGGCACTATCCTAGCTCGCATCTGGTAGAATAGTGCGATGAAACTGCTTATCTTTGTCGGGCTGACTATCGGTGCCATAGCTGGTGGCTGGCTCGGAGGTATGCTCGATGGCACTGCTTTCGGCATCTGGAGCATCGTACTCAGCACGGTCGGTTCGCTGGTCGGTATCTGGGTCGGTTACAAAGTCGCCCAGAATTGGCTTGGTTAAAACGTACTATAATTTGTATAGCTTGCAATATGTGCGTGTGGCCTGTAAGCTTACGCTTGGCAGAGAAAAGGAATATACTGGTTAAGCACTAGAGGTAAGGTAGAAAATTGGCAAAGAATCTTGTAATTGTAGAGTCACCGGCGAAAGCCAAAACTATCGAGAAATTCCTCGGTAGTGATTACTCCGTAAAGAGTAGTTTCGGTCATATCCGTGATTTGCCGGCCAAAGGTATCAATATCGACATCGCCAATAACTTCGAGCCGACCTATGCCATCAGCGCCGACAAGACCAAGGTAGTGCGCGAGCTGAAAGCCGCCGCCAAGGGCGCTGAAGTCTGGCTAGCCTCCGATGAAGACCGTGAAGGCGAAGCGATTGCTTGGCATCTGACCCAAGCCCTTAAACTCGACCCGAAGAAGACGAAGCGCATCGTATTCCATGAAATCACCAAGCCGGCAATCGAAGCCGCCATCAAGAACCCACGCACCGTCGATTTACACCTCGTAGACGCTCAGCAGGCCCGCCGTGTCCTCGACCGCCTGGTCGGCTACGAATTGTCACCCGTACTATGGAAAAAGGTCCGTACCGGCCTGAGCGCCGGTCGCGTCCAATCAGTCGCCGTACGGCTTATCGTCGAGCGGGAGCGCGACATCAAAGCGTTCGAGGCCGAAAGCTCCTTCAAGGTAACTGCTGCCTTCAAACACGGTACTGACGAGATTCCCGCTGAGCTAGACAAGAAGCTTGGCGAGATATCAGAGGCCGAGAAGTGGCTGAACGGCGTCAAAGACGCCGTCTATACCGTAGACGACATCGCTCAGAAACCAGGAACCCGCACACCGGGAGCACCGTTTACGACCAGTACGCTCCAGCAGGAAGCATCCCGTCGCCTCGGTTTTTCCGTCCGCCAGACCATGACGCTGGCGCAGCGACTGTATGAGAACGGTCATATCACCTATATGCGTACCGATAGTACGACATTATCCACAACGGCGCTGACTGCGGCCGAGAAGCATATCACCGAGAAGTACGGGAAAAATTATCACAAACAGCGGCAGTTCAAGACCAAGAACGATTCCGCCCAGGAAGCACACGAAGCGATCCGACCGACTGAATTTAGCCGTTTGAGCGCCGGTGATGAACCAGGTCAAGAAAAGCTGTACCAGCTTATCTGGCAGCGTGCGCTCGCCTCACAGATGGCCGAAGCCAAGATCGAGCGGACCGAAGTCAGCATCGCTATTAGCACCCAGAAAGAGAAATTTATTGCCAAGGGCGAAGTCCTGGCATTCGATGGCTTCATGAAAGTCTACGGTGGCGGCAAGGATGACGTCATCCTACCAGTGCTGAAAGTCGGCGACAAGCTCACTACCCAATCCGTTACCGCTACCGAGACCTTCAGCCGTGGCCCAGCCCGCTTCTCTGAGGCGATGCTCGTCAAGAAGCTTGAAGAACTGGGTATCGGCCGACCGAGCACCTACGCCCCGACCATCAGCACTGTCCAGACCCGCGGGTACGTCGAAAAGACCGATCTAGAGGGCAAAGAGCGGGAAATCCGCACCTTGGTACTAGAGCAGGGAACCGTGCGACCGGAAAACCGCACCGAGATAACAGGGGCCGACCGTAATAAGCTCGTGCCGACCGGCATCGCCGATGTCACCACCGATTTCCTGGTCAAATACTTCCCAAGCATCGTCGATTTCGACTTCACAGCCAAGGTAGAAGAGGAATTCGACCAGATTGCCGAAGGCAAACAGGGGTGGAACAAGATGATCGGCGAATTCTACAAGGATTTCCACCCGTTGGTCGAGAAATCCGAAGATATCAGCCGGGCGGAAGTCAGCCAAGCCCGGGAAATCGGCAAGGATCCGAAAACAGGACAGCCCATCCTTGCTCGGTTTGGCCGCTACGACCGATGTTACAGCGGGGTGAGACCGAGAGTGAAGATAAGCCCGATTTCGCACCACTACCGAAGGACTCGACCATCGATACGGTGACACTTGAGCAAGCGCTTGAAGCTTTCAAATTGCCACGCGTCGTCGGTACGACCGAGGATGGCGAAGAGATCAAGGCAGCAATCGGGCGTTTCGGACCATATATCCAGGTAGGTAAGTTGTACGTTTCCCTAAAGGAAGATGATCCTCACGACGTCACCGAAGAAAAAGCCCGCGAATTATACAAGGCCAAACTTGCCGCTGAAGCTGCCAAGACCATCAACACTTTCGGTAAGATCAAGGTGTTGAACGGCCAGTACGGCCCGTACATCACCGATGGCAAGAAAAATGCCAAGATACCCAAGGATACGGATCCAGCCAAGCTAACAGAGGCCGAAGCCGAAGCGATGTTGGCAGCAGCCCCGGCAAAGAAGAAAGGCGGCTTCCGCCGCCGGGCTACAAAAAAGAAGTAGGGCACGATAAGAGGACGGACCTCTGAAGGCTCAGAGGTCCGTCCTCTTATTAAAAACCGCCCTCAGTACTTATCCACAATTTTACATCTTGCCAAGTTGTGGGCTAGGGGTATTTCTACAACATAAACTACGCAAAGCGGTCTAGTTCGTGCTAGAATACATGTAATCGACATAAAAGTGTTGACTTCGGAGAGTTTACGTTTTATAATTACTTAAAAGTAAGCAATTTTACAGATAGGGAAGCACGACAAGATGGCCGAATCTACAAATTCAACCACATCTACTCTAGACACTGAACGCCTCGTCAATGAGACGTTAGCTACAATCGACCGCGAACGCGAACGCGAGATAGTTTCACGCCGCTTCGGTCTATTCGACCGCAAGGAAACCCTTGAGCAGATCGGTGAATTGCTCAGCATCACCCGCGAACGTGTCCGTCAGCTCGAGAAAGCCGTCGTCACTCGCCTGAAGCAGACAGCAGAGCAGGGGAATCTGCCGAACATCAGTGAAGTCCAGACTACTCTCTCTACTCAGCTAGCTAGCATGGGCAATGTCGCTCGTGTCAGTGATCTCGCTGCCGCCTTTGGTGAAGGCAACAAGCTAGAGCAGGCCAGGGTAGCCTTCCTCGCCCGCCTGTGCCCAGAGCTTGATGTTATCGACGAAGATGACCACTTCTATCAGTCAGTCGCTATCACCAGCGTATTCAGTGCCACGGCTGCCAAAGAACAGGTTACTACCCTGATCGAAACGATCACCAAGCTTGGCGAACCGAAGACTATCGAAGATATCGCCAAAGCCGCAAGCATGAGCGACCCGGCACAAACTGCCGCCCTCGCCAGCACCTCTAAGCACCTAGCTACCCTTAATGGCCGCTGGGGTCTCGTCAAATGGCCGATGGTCAACCCGAAGAACATCCGCGACAAGATCTACGTTATCCTCAAGGAACACGGCAAGCACATGCACTTCAACGAAATCGCTGCTGCCATCAAGGACTCTGACTTCAAGCGCAAGGACGTCACCACCCAAGCCATCCACAACGAACTGATCAAAGACAAGCGCTTCGTGCTCATCGGCCGTGGTATCTACGCCCTCAAGGAATGGGGTTACAAGAAGGGCACCGTCGCTGACATCATCAGTGAAGTCCTCCGCGAGGCTGGTGAACCGCTCCACCGCGACGAAATCGTCAAGCGCGTCCTCAAGAGCCGTTTCGTCAAAGAAACCACCATCCTCCTGAACCTCCAGGGCAAACCACAGTTCAAGCGCGTCGCCAAAGCCACCTACGAACTCGCTGAGTAAGTCAGCAGTATATTTCTTCAGCTATGCGCCCGCCTAATCATAAGTCTCAAATCAGGCAACGCTTGTTCAACGTCCCCACCAGCCTGCACGCAGAAAGTGTGAAAATTGCGCAAGAACGGGATATGAGCCTACGTGGCTATGGAGGTCTAGCCATTCGGTTATTCAACGAGGTGACATCTAAGGGTTTCGGACCATCGCGAACAAAGCTAATAATTGATGGAGAATCTGTAGCCCTACCGTCAGTCCATATCAAGACCGCTGAGACTACCGAACCGACAGTTAAGATGGCCGTCACTGGCCTCACTCCTGATGACGATGCCCGATTTCTAGCGTATGCAGAGTTGGCTTGCACACCGCTTGAAGAGCGGTTCTTTCGATCACTCAAATTTGCTAATTTTATCTATGGCCATGTCTCTGAGCATTTCTTCATGCTCCAGGACAGGGATGCAGCACCGATAATCCTTCTCACGGTCTAAAGGCGTTGTAGCGAACCTTTTGCGAACAGGATAAACTGTTCATATTTCAAACAAAAAGCGAACATAGTGGGCGTATTAGAGAAACGGGTAAATGGGCAGTAGCTAGGCAATTTTAATGAAATGTGGCTGGTGGGGCAGAAATATATAAAAATTTAAATGTGGATGTGTAGCAGAGTCGAATATTTTGAGCGGACGGGCATGGGGCAGTGTCCGAAATCATACATAGACAAGACGTCGCACAATATATCTTTTGCGACTCTCATATCTGACATATAGTTGATATTGCATACGTCCCCTAACAGGGGATATTTCCTGTATTGGCCCACGCTTGGCACAATTCACTCTACACACTGCGCATGTGTGTGGTTTCTATCCATGCCTACTATTGCTCGCTGTAGATCCCCCGAAATAGCCCTAGCGTAGCATTGTGATTTATCACACTATTTGACTTTTCCACAGCATTGTCGTGAAAACTTGCTTTTTCATGCTTTTGGACGCAAAATATATTTTTCCCCTGTCCTCTTCCTTTTTGATGAAAATTTGACAAACTGCCCTGCCCGTATGTTTATATAGTTTTTTTGCAAAACGATATAATTCACATGTCTAAACAAAATACGAACACGAGAGGGTGGCGGTGGGGCTATTTATAATACGCTCGGCCGTCGAGCCGTACGTCTATATAACTGCTGGGCGTGATTGCCTGCGTGGCTAAGCGGGCTCGCACTGCCAGGAATGTTCCAGCTTGTTGGCGTGCCGAATCCTCGTGCATGTTAAACTTCACGAAGTACCCTACCCCACTGGGTTTCACATCGAGTTCATAGGCGGCGGTCGGTAAGGTGATGGTCTCGATAGCCACACCTTTGGCTTCCAGCTCCGCTCTGACGATTCTGATGAACTCTACCTCTGTTCCAGCCAGGGCGATATCACCCTTTTTCACCTGGAGGCCAGATTGATCGGTGATGGTAGGCAGCTTCAGCTTATCGATAGAGGCGACCTGGCTGGTCTGTAGCAAGGCTTTACCGTTGTTATCGAGGACGAAACTGTCCTTCGAATTAGCCAGGATAAGGCTGGGCGTCGTCGGGGCGATATAGACAATCGGCCGATGGCTCATCAGCGGGATAGTCACCGATACATCTGAAAGCTCTGGAAACTCCTTTTGTAGCCGGTTCTGTATGCCGACGGTGTTAACGGTGATCTTATTATCGTTGAATATCGAACTGGCGAAGGCCTTGGCGGCCGCGCGTTGGTACACATCAGTCGATTGCAGGAAATAATCAGTCGAGCTGGAGGCGAGTGAGACGACTTTCGGTTGATTGCTCAGCTGGAGGCTATAGATGACGCAGACGATCAGCGCTACACCGGCGATGAACATACCGAGGCGTTGGCGCCAGTAACGGACGAGCCGTTCCCGACGACGGACATCTTGGTCACGGGGCACACCGCGACCGAAAGCATATTCCTGATCGTTACGGTTGGCACTGTATGAAAAAGCCTGGGCACGGCCGCCCCGGACTACCTGACGACTGCCAGGAGCGCCAGGTTTCTGGATTGTTTGCTTCTTCTTACCGAACTTCATGTGGGAATCAACTGTTTATTTAGTACTGCTTGGCTCTCTCTAATAATAGCATTGCTAACGTCTCGGCGGCATCTGAGCGAGCAAATTCGTGCAGATGCTTGCCGAGCGACTCACGCTTTCGATCATCATCCAATAGCTCCCCTATCACGGTGGCCAAGCGGCGCTCCTGCTCAATCTGATCCTGGGTCATCAGTACGATGGCGTCCCGCTGTGCAAGCACCTTGGCATTTTCCACCTGATGGCCGCCTACGAGCTGCTCGGCGGGCACGATGATAGTGGCTTTTCCTTGTACGGCGTACTCAGCGAGGTTGGTAGCCCCGGCACGAGAGATGACTACATCGGCCGCACCGATGTTCTTGTAGAGACCCGACAGGAAGCCGTGTACTGTAACGCGTTTGCGAGCCTCTGGAGCCAGTTTCTGGTCATACGCAGTATTGACCGCAGCTTCGTGCATCCGACCAGCCACGTGGACGATACAGAGCCCAGGGTAACGTTTGAGTAGATATTCGGCATTATCGACGACGGCATCATTCAGGCCTTGGGCACCGTTGCCGCCACCAGTGATGAATACCATCTGCTTGAACATATCCAGTTTGAGTTCCTTACGGTACTTCGCCTGGAGCGCGGGTGTGACATGCTGATACTCGTTTGCTAATGGAATACCGACCATCTGGGTCTTATCCCGTGGATATGGGTAAATTTCCTCAGGCAGGGCTACAGCATGCAGTGAGGCCCACCGGGCGATAACTCGGTTTGCTAAGCTCGGGATGCTGTCTGAATCATGCGTGATGTAGGGTATGCCGTTCAGTTTGCCGCCGATGGCGACTGGCACGCTGACGAAGCCCCCACGCGTAAAGATAATGCTTGGTTTCAAGTTGCGGAGCAAGCGATAGCTTTGGATAGTTCCTCTCAGGACACGAAAGGCATCTCGAATATTCTTGAACTGAGTCGGTAAGTCCAACAGTTGTTTCCAGCCTTCGCCGTGGTAGCGCCGGAATTTACCGGCCGAAACAGCGTAGACTTCATCGATATTCGGGTCAGCCGCCGGCACGTCGCTGAGCTTATCGCCCTTTTGGCCGATGTAGACGATTTTTAAATCAGGTTGCTGGCGTTTCAGCTCATGCGCTACTGCCAAAATTGGGGTGATATGCCCCCCTGACCCGCCGCCGGTCACGACTATTGTCATTGCTGCTCCTCTCATCATTTATCGGTGCTACGAACGAAGTATAGCGTGAAATCTGGAATACCAAGCCGACTGCTGCTGCCACAAACACGACACTGGTGCCACCGTAACTGATGAACGGTAACGTAATCCCCTTCAGCGGCAACAGGCCGATCATGGCCCCGATGTTAATCAAGGCTTGGGTACCGAGCCAGGCCAGCACCCCAAGTACCACGAATCGACTGAAGTCATCTGGCGCTCGCTCGGCAATGCTTTTCAGGCGATTGAAGAGGGCGACATAGATGCCAAGCAGGACGACGACACCGATGAAACCGAAGACTTCAGCGTAAATGGCAAAAATCGAGTCATTGGCGGCCTGTGGCAAGTAGCCATTGGCTTGGACGCTTTTGCCAAGGCCAAGGCCGATCATACCGCCGGAACCGATGGCGATCAGTGCTTGGCAAGCCTGATACCCAGTAGTCTGACAACTCGCTTCCGGATGCAGGTATGTTTGTAAGCGGTCTCGTCGATACGGCGTGGCGCTGATGAGAAGCACTAAGCCAACCGTGACGACCGCCCCGATGAGCATGATTCTTTTGAATGGCAGTCCGGCGATAAACGCCAGGGTGCCAAGCATGAGAACGATGACACCGGCTGAGCCAAGGTCACTTTGAATACCCGCCACGACCAGGCCGACGGCGCCCATGGCAATCAACAGTGGTTTCAACGTCTTATCGGTGTCCACGACCTCTTGACGACTGACCCGTTCCGCCAAGAAACCGGCCAACCATATCAGCAGTGCGAACTTGAGCAGTTCGACAGATTGGAACGAGAAACTGCCGACCCGTACCCAACGGTGGGCTGGATAATCAGGATTGACCGGCATAGCGACGGCGACGAGGGTCATCAGCCCCGCGACGATAAGCAGCGGCTTGTAAGCCTGGCGCCAGTATTTCACCGGCACCTGGGCGGTTACCATGAAGGCGACGAGGCTGAGCCCGACCGCGATCAACTGTTTGACGATATAGTGCCCGCCGCTGGTGCCACTCGTCGCACCAAGTGCCGGACTGATGGCATAGACTGTCATCATACCGATAGATAGCAGGAGTACGCAGAGCGCGACTAACCAGTAGTCCGGTTTATGCTTACGGCCCAAATCCCCTGCTCCGCTGGCTGGTCGGGATTCGAACGATGAACGTCGGCGCACACCGCTCTGGATGTTCACGACTGCCTACCGAGTAAGAATATCAGCAGTCCGAGCGTCGCAGCGACCTGTCCGAGAATCCAGAAGCGCATCGTGACCTTTGTCTCCGGCCAACCGATGGCTTCGAAGTGATGGTGTATCGGTGACGACAAGAAGACTTTTTTACCATTTCGTAACTTCTTCGAGGTACGGTTGATGATGACCGAACCGGTCTCCATGATGTAGACCGCGCCGATGATCGGCAGGACGTAGATCGTATCGGTCTGCATGGCGATGATTCCCAACGCCGTACCAAGCGCAAAGGCGCCGACATCACCCATGAAGAAGCGCGCCGGATGGATATTGAACCAGGTGTAACTTAGGAGCGCACCGACGACGGTGAGACAAAAGGCTGCCAGGGCGTACTTGCCTTCGATGCCGGCGATGACCGCGTAGGCACCGAAAGATGAGGCTAAGAGCCCGCCAGCCAGCCCGTCCAGTCCATCGGTGATATTCACTGAGTTGGCGGTGGCAACCACCACCAACCAGAACAACGCGATGATACCGATACCGAGAGTCCAGTCCCCTACTCCAGGAATATAGATTTCATGGACGCCAAGCTTCTCGTAGAACCACCAGCCACCACCGAGCGCCACCAGGCTGTACAGTGCGAACTTCAGTTTGGCCTTCATGCCGGCGATCTTCGAGGTGCCCCGGATGTTCATGACATCGTCAGCAAAACCGATCGCTCCCGCCGCCAGCATACCCGCCAGCGGTAACCAGGTTTCACCCCGGCTAAGGTTACAGGTCAACGTCACTAACGCAATGGCTGTCACAAATATCAGCCCGGCCATATTCGGTACGTTGCGCCGGTGTTTGGCGGCATGCAGCTTCTGATAAACGGTCGCTTCACCGCCACCCATCGCCTCGGTGCGCTGCTTTTTCCACCACTCTCGCTTGTAGGCCACCGTCGTATAAATCGGCGTCAGCAGCATAGCGACCAAAAAGCCCAAGACACCGAGCAGGAATACCTGCACCAACGTACCGCTATCGACTGAGAATGTAAGGATGTTGGACATGATTTATTTCCTCATAGTATAGCTTATCTTTATGTTCTAGGCGTCACGTAGCCATTATCGATTAGCATATGGGCGATGTCACCGAAAACCGGCATCCCACCGTAGCTACCGGCGTAACCTGGTACGGTCGGTTGTTGGTTGAAGACGACAACCACGTACTGGGGATCATTGCCCCCGACGAAACCGGTGTAAGTACCGTTGTATTTGTCGGCGTAGTAGCCGCCCGCCGGGTTGGCGATCTGAGCCGTACCGGTCTTGCCGCCCACACTGTACTGGCTTGGGAAGTTCAAGTAGTTGAAGCCTTTCCTGGCATGTTCGCTCACGACATACTCCATCAGTGACTGCATGGACTCACTTACCGACTGTGATACGACCCCGCTTTTCACCACTTTTGGCTTGACTGGCGTGACCTTACCGTCGGAGTTGGTGGTGGCATCGATCAGTGACGGTTGGTAGTAATTACCGCCATTCAAGATACCAGAGACCGCACCAGCCATCTGAAGCGGTGTCACCAAGATCCCCTGTCCGAACGACATGTTGGCATACGTCAGGTTTATACCGGCCCCGTTATTCTGTGGCTTAGTCACCAAGCCGGCCGATTCATACCCCTGCTCGATGTTGCTGTACTGACCGAATCGGTAGTGGTTGGTCAGGTAGTCATACCAAGCTGAGCGGGCTTTCATATTTATCTCTCCCCCACCCATCTGCATAAGCAGCCAGGTCGCCCCGGTATTCAGACTCAGACTCAGGAACGAGGCGATCGTCTGTTGCCGAGCGCCGCCGTCTTCCTCGATATTCTTGACGGTGAATTCATCGATGACGAACTTCGCCGGGTCATAGTACGATGTATCCGCTTTTACCACGCCTTGATCAAGGGCCGCTGCTGTCGTCAGTACCTTCATAGTCGAACCGGGTTCTATCGCGCCGCTGACGGCCGCGTTTTCGAACAGTTTGGCGTCTTCGACTTCATTGTATTTGGCCGGGTCATAGGTCGGGTTATTAGCCATGGCCTTGATTTTGCCGGTGGCCGGGTCCATGATGATGGCACTCAGGCCCTTGGACTTCGTCTTCTTATACTGTTCTGCCAGGATGCGCTCGAGCTGGGCCTGCATGCCTAGATGGATCGATAACGTAAGTTTCTCGCCGTTCTTAGCCGGCTTGGAGACGTTTCCTTTACTAGCAGCCAAAGGTACACCTTTTAGGTCGGTAATGGCTTTGAGCGAGCCCGGTGTGCCCGACAATTGCTTGTTCAGCGCCTGCTCGATGCCATAGTCGCCCTTCCCTTCGTCACTGACGAAGCCGAGCACCTGTGATGCCAGCGAACCCTGCGGATACGTCCGGAAATCATGGACTTCACTGTAGAGACCAGCGAACTTGTAGCCCATCAGCTTGTCACGCTTCTCGGGAGCGACTTTCTTGGCCAAGATTACATACCGAGTGTCTTTGGTCTTCAGCTTCTTGGCATACTCGTCTGCATCACCGCCGAGCACCGACGCTAAGCGACTCGCCGCCTTATCGACATCTGTCTTGTAGGTGACCACATCGACCGGGTCGACGAATACGGTATAGAGCTTCTGGTTCAGCACCAGCGGGATGGTGCCATCACCGTCATGGGCTTCGATCGTGCCACGCGTCGCCGGTATCTCTTTCTGGTGTAACTGATCAGTCAACGCCGCTTTCTTATAGTGATCGTAACGGATGACTTGTAAGTAAAACAAGCGGACACCGAAAATAGCGATCACCAATATCAATAACGCGTACCAGGTACGGACGCGTTTGACGGTCGAACTCGTGGAAGTTTCGCGCGAAGCGCTATACGGCATGACTGTTTGTTTTACATTCCTCTAACGGCTATTTTACACTAATTTGAGTCTTCCGTCATTTTGCATCGGTGATAATCCGGCGTAATTTGGTGAACGTGCTATGAGCTCTTTCCAGCACATTGGGATCCTAAGCTTAGAATTCCACGTGGACAAGTTGTCGCG